>JAABUN010005995.1_pt1 | contig 14437 bp, 17 predicted proteins | sample 5559311 | NCBI WGS metagenome assembly JAABUN01 (sample SAMN10711877, study PRJNA513370) | rock metagenome | isolation source: Antarctica rocks | place: Antarctica: Victoria Land, Siegfried Peak sud | reverse complement strand
ATCAGCGCGGGCGTCGACCCGCATCGCCCTCCTACTTCTTCAAGCCGTCGAGCTCGGTCGCCGCGTCTGGCGCCACCATCGAGCGACCGGCCGGCACGGAACTGCTTGCCTTCGAGGGCGAGATCGCGCACAGAACATCCTGGTCCCGATGATCTCAACGCAGGACGAGGCGCGGGCAGTCGCGAGGGCGGTGCGCTATCCGCCGTTGGGGAAGCGCGGCGTGGGCTCGGCCCTGGCTCGGCAGGTTCGCCTGGGACAGGTAGGCGGCGGCGCGGCGCAGGACCTCGTTCTCCTGCTCGAGCAACCGGATCCGCTTCTTCGCGTCGCGGAGCTGGGCGGCTTCCTGGACCGTTGTCCCGGGACGGTTGCCGTCCTCGACGTCGGCGCGCTTCATCCAGCCGTGCAGGCATTCCTCGGAAATCCCGAAGTCCTTCGCGATCTGCTTCAACGGAGCCTGACCCTGACGGGCCACGGCCACGACATCGTCGCGGAACTCCTGGGGGTAGGGCTTGGGCATGACTGACATCCTTCCAGCGAGGAACGATCCTCACAGGTCAGGTGTCAACCAAACTCTGGGCAGACCCAGTAGTTGTGTGAGGAGAGAGTCGCGATCGACACCATCCATTCTCGGGTCGACGACGACTCGCACTCGTGACGTCGACTGGAGGCTGAACGGTTTGGGATGTTCACGCCGCTCGCTGAGCAGCGGCCACCTGACGTCCGGCTGCCTGAACATGGGAACAGACAACCACCCTCGAACCAGGATGGGTCTGGGACTCTTGAGACAAGAGCTTTTATCGCTGCGACTCACGACCTCGGCAGGCAGATGTCCCGCCGGATACTTCCGGCTCGTCTACCGACTCGTCACTCAAATCGAACGCATCCAGGCCTTCAACAAGCTCAACACTCTGACACCCGAAGTCGTCGACGCCGCCCGCGAAGCACTCCTTACCGGCCACTAACCACTGCGAGAATCGAGACACTTACCGCGATGCGGCTCTCACCGCGAGGATGTGAATCGCAGAAATATTTGGCGTGGTTCTAATAGCGAGGTTGTCCCGGGTCTCGTGGAAGTTGAGGTGGCGGTCCCCCGCCTGAGACCTGCCGTGCGGTAGGTGTTGGGCGTCCGCCAAAGACAACCCAAGACAGGGGACCGCTGTGACCAAGAAGTATCAGACGAACGAGTTCGACACGAGCACGTTGGCCGTGCCGGATCAGGTGAGCGTGGCGATGGGTGAGATCGCCGCCGATCTGCGGGAAGGGCTGCTGGCTCTGGCGGTCGGTGCCGGGCTGCAGGTGATGACCCAGCTGATGGAGGCCGATGTGGCCGCGGCGTGCGGGCCGCGCGGTCAGCATGACCCGGATCGGCAGGCGTCTCGGCACGGTACCGGGGCGGGGTCGGTGACCCTGGGGGGCCGCAGGGTGCCGGTCAGCCGGCCCCGGGGTCCGCGCCGCCGACGGGACGGGGGAGGTGCCGGTGCCGGCCTATGAGTTGTTCTCGGCCACCGAGGTGCTGGGTCGGATGGCGATGGAGCGGATGCTGGCCGGGGTCTCGACCCGGGCCTACCCGGCGGCCCTGGAGCCGGTCGGTGCCCAGGTCGAGGCCGCCGGGACGTCGACCAGCAAGTCGGCGGTGTCGCGGAAGTTCGTGGCGATGACCGAGACGGCGCTGGCCGACCTGCTCGGCCGGGATCTGTCCGGGTTGGACCTGGTTGCGTTGATGATCGACGGGGTGCACTTCGCCGACCATCTGTGCGTGGTCGCCCTCGGCATCGGGATCGACGGCACCAAGCATCCGTTGGCCCTGGTGGAGGGGTCCACCGAGAACACCACCCTGGTCCGGGGTCTGCTGGTCGGGCTCCGCGACCGCGGTCTGGATGTCACCCGGCCCATCCTGGCCGTTCTGGACGGCGCCAAGGCCCTCTCCGCGGCGATGAAGGAGGTGTTCGACTCACCGGTGATCGGCCGCTGCCAGCTCCACAAGATCAGGAACGTTCAAGATCATCTACCGGAGAAGATGCGGGGCCTGGTGGGCCGTCGGGTCCGTACCGCCTACCACGCCGACTCCGCCCTGGAGGCTCAGGCCCAGCTGGAGGCGCTCGCCGCCGAGCTCGACAAGACCCACCCCGGCGCCGCCGGCAGCCTCCGCAAAGGGATGGCCGAAACGCTGATCGTGCTCAGCCTGGGCCTGCCGCCCGCCCTGGCCCGGACGTTCCGCTCGACCAACGCCATCGAGTCGATGATCAGCATCTGCCGCCACCACGCCCGCAACGTCAAACGCTGGCGCGACGGGCAGATGGCGCTGCGCTGGTGCGCCGCCGGCATGGTCGAGGCCAGCCACCAGTTCCGCCGGGTCAACGGCCACCTGCACCTCCCGGCCCTGCGGACCGCGCTCGCCCGGCATGTCGGGGCAAAAACTGTCAGCGACGACTGCAATGATCAACACATGAGCGCAGCCTGATGCTCACCGGGCCGCCACCGAAGTTCCACGGAACTCGGGACATCCTCTCTAATAGCAGTCAGTGGCATGGTGCTGCCAGCGGCAAGCGGTGGCCGTCCGATCGAGGATCGGCTAGCGCCGAATCAGATGGATTAGCGGTATCGGCGGTTATTGAAATCTCCTTACAGGAAGGGCACACGCCGGTTCGATCAAATTTTTCCAGACTGTTCCTGCCGCCTTCGGACTTGCCTGCGCTCCGCGGCGGCGGCCGATGCCGACCCCATCGCGAGGGCACCGCCTGCTACCAATGGGATCCTCGCATCGGTGCTCACCGTGAACCCGGCCATCGCAGCGCCAAGGGAGGCGATGGCCACCTTGAGGGCGGCCATCCCGATAATACCTGGGCCGCTGCACGCAACGGATCTAGACACAAGCCCGAGAAGTATGTCATGAACGACATAGGTTCTTCTCAAGTGTGTTTCGGCGACTATGGCGTCACTTGGCCAGCACGGCCACAATGGGACTCTGGCCATCGCCTCGCGGAGTCGAATGGCTTCCCGAAGTTGTGTTGTCGCGGTGCTCGCGCCTAGCAGCCTTGCACTTTTGTGAGCTTCAGGCACGCCGGTAGGTGCTCGGGGCTCAATGTGCGACAGCGATGGCACCAATGTCAGATGTACACAGAGAAGGGCTCAGCATGACGGACGTCCGCCCCACAGTTGCCACAACGATCGTGCAGCCAACGACCGAGGAAGAGTCGATCGCGCTGGTTGACGAGCTCTGCCTTCGGTATCGCAACTGGTCGCGATGGGGTGTCGACGACCAACGAGGAACCCTCAACTTCATCACTCCGGACGCGCTCATTCACGCGGCCACCATGGTCCGGTCGGGTCGTGTCGTTTCCTGTGGCCTCCCGTTCGACAGCAACGGCCCCCAGAGTGGGGGGTTCGGCGGCCGAACTAACCCAGTCCATTACATGCTCCAGGACGGCGGCGACATCGCACTGGGCGCGCAAGACCACCTCGCTGTCCTCCGATACACGGACGACGCCGTGTCCATGCCGCTGCAATGCGGCACGCAGTGGGACGCGCTGGCACACATCTTCTACCGGGGTCAGATGTACAACGGCCACGGTCTCGACCAAGTGACCAGTACGGGAGCGACAATCAACAGCATCGTCGGCATCGCCGACGGTGTTGTCGGTCGAGGCATCCTGCTCGATATCCCGCGCCACCGAGGCGTGGACTGGCTGGAGGCCGGACAGTCGATCGATGACCTCGAGCTCGCCCAGTGCGCACAGTCGCAGGGCGTCGAGGTGCGCTCGGGTGACATCGTCCTCATCCGTACTGGGCAGATCGCGCAGGTTCGCGCGCTCGGCTCGTGGGGCGAGTACGACTCTGGGCCAGCTCCAGGTCTTGGCGTTGCGGCAGCCCACTGGTTCGCGTCCAACGAGATCGCTGCCTTGGCAACCGACACGTGGGGAGCGGAGGTCTTGCCAAACGACGCGCCAGGGGTTTTCCAACCGCTTCATATGATCCTGTTGGTCAACGCTGGCATGACCATCGGGGAGATTTTTGACCTTGAAGCTCTCGCCACCACGTGCGAGGAGGAAGGTCGCTACGAGTTCTTCTTCTCGGCGCCGCCGCTGCCGATCACAGGCGCCGTCGGTTCTCCGGTCAACCCGCTGGCGATCTTCTGATGGGCAACCTTCAAGCCGCCAGCGTCGAGATCACGGTCCTGGTCGAGAACTGGGTCGATATGCTTCTGCCTGACGTGGATCTCGGCGATGGTGGCCACTGTGTGCGATCTGGCCTGATCGAACATTTTGATCAAAGGCGAACTCCGCCACAGGCGGAGAACGGAATCAGCCTGCTCGTGACGGCGCGGCGCGGCCGGCATGAATCGACTGTCTTGTTCGACGTCGGACTCACGGGCTCTGTCCTCATGCACAACCTTCGGGTGCTGGGTGTCGACGCAAGCCAGATTGAGCAAGTCGTCATCAGCCACGGTCATCCGGATCACTACGGTGGCCTCTACTCGTTCCTCGACGCTTTCGATCGCACGATTCCCGTCGCCACTCACACCGACGCGTTCCTGCCCCGATATGCCGTAATGGGGGACGGGAGGACGTCGGCGTACTACAACCAGGCATTCACGATCGACGACGTCGAACGCCACGGCGGACGTCCTGTGCTCAGCGGCGGCGCACTCGACTTGGGCTGTGGCATGTTCACAACAGGCTTCATCCCTCGGTCGGTGTCCTTCGAGGGGCCGGTCGAACCCCCGGCGCCCCATGCGCCGGGCCTGTACCAGGTACGCGCCGATGGGAGCTACGGCCTGGACCAGGTCCTCGAGGAGCAAGGCCTCGTCATCGACGTTAAGGACAAGGGACTCGTCGTTCTCACTGGGTGCGCGCACGCGGGCGTGCTCAACACGATAGACCGGGCGCGCGGAATCTGCGGACCCAAGCCAGTGCACGCAGTCATGGGAGGCTTCCACCTAGGGTTCCCGACGACTCCCCGCGGGAATGTGCGCCTCACCTTGGAAGGCATGCGAGAGCGCGAGGTCTCCCACATCATTCCCATGCACTGTAGCGGTCTGCACACGCACGCAACTTTCCACGACGAACTGCCCGACCGCTACCTGCAGCCGTCGGTCGGCACAGTACTGGGGTTCGGAACGTGAGTGCTTCGAAAGGTCCCTTGGCGGGGTTGCGGATCATAGCTCTCGAGCAGGCTGTCGCTGCTCCGCTGTGTTCGCGTCATCTCGCAGATCTGGGAGCCGACGTCATCAAGGTCGAGAGACCAGGTGGGGGTGATTTCTCTCGTGACTACGACACCTTCGTGAGAGGTATGGCCTCGCACTTCGTCTGGCTCAACTACCGCAAACGCTCGGTCGTTCTCGACCTGAAGTCACCAGCCGGCAAAGATGCGCTGCTTCGTCTGCTCGAGACCGCGGACGTGTTCCTGTCCAACCTCAGCCCGGGTGCCGTGGAACGAATCGTGTCGGAGGCTGAACTGGAAGAGCTCAACCCTCGTCTGGTGACATGCCAGATCAGCGGATACGGTCCGACCGGGCCGTATCGTGAGCGAAAGGCCTTCGACCTGCTTGTCCAAGGTGAAGCGGGGGTGACTGCGAACACCGGGCTGCCCGGTGAGCCGGCGAAGCCGGGTGTTTCGCTGGCGGATCTGGGCGGCGGCATCTACGCGGCAACGGCGATCCTGGCAGCGTTGAGATCCCGCGACATGACCGGACGTGGTGAGCGCATCCACATCGCGATGTTCGACGTTCTCGCCGAGTGGATGAGCCCGCTGCTCCTCGCTCACCGTGAAGGCGGGGCCGATATCCAACCGGTGGGAACGCGTCACGCGACAATCACCCCCTACGGGCCGTTCGTATCGGTTGATGGCTCCACGTTGAACATTGCTGTTCAGAACGATCGGCAGTGGCTGCTGCTGTGCGGCGTTCTCGGGCTGGACAATCTGGCGAGCGATGACCGACTCGTCAAGAACTCGGGAAGGCTTGTTCACCGTGGCGAGGTCGAGGATGCGGTCGCCAATGCGGTCTCGACCTGGACATCAGTCGAACTTGAGGTGGCCCTGGACCAAGCAGGTGTTCCATGGGGGCACCTGAATCAGACCGCCGACGTCGCTAGGCATCCGCAGCTCGACGCGGGACGGCGATGGAGGCCCGTCTGCCTGCCGAGCGGCGAAACCGTCTCGGTTGTCGCGCCGCCTTTCCGATTTGCGGGGTGGGAGCTGCAAGACACGCCTCGTGTGCCCGCGCTCGGTGAGCACACCAACGAGGCACTCACGGAGTTGTCACACCGAATGGAGGCTCGCGATGGCTGAGTACCTGGTTCGCATCGTCCTGCGGCGACCAGATAACGTCGATGACAACAGCTGGGCGACGGTACTCGACAACGAGCGGCAAGTTGGCATGGACTATCGCCGGCAAGGCGTTCTTCGGCGGATCTGGCGCCTGCCCGGAACCACCGCGAACGTTGGCCTTTGGTCTGCCTCCGACGCGTCCGCGCTGCACACCCTGCTATCTGGTCTGCCAGCGTTCCCATACATGACGATCCAGGTCGAGGCGTTGGCGCTCCATTACCTAGAGGCTGTCGAGTAGCCTCGTGTCCGATCCACGCACCGCAACCACATTTCTGTTCGTGCCAGGCGACCGGCCAGAGCGTTTTGATCGGGCCGCCGGCTCCGGAGCGGACGTCGTCATCGTCGACTTGGAGGATGGTGTGGCTCCGGTGAACAGGCCTGACGCACGCGCGAACGTCCTTTCCTTGTTGCGCGCTGGCAGGTCAGCCGTCGTGCGGATCAACGCACCCGGTACCCCCGATCACGCTCACGATGTGCGCGCGCTGCGCGCAGTCGCGAGTCATGTGATGCTGCCCAAGACCGAATCAGCCGCGGACGTCAGGTCGGCGGCAGCCGAGATCGGCGGCGATGTCCAGGTAATCGCGCTCATCGAGTCGGCTCGCGGCGTCACGGAGGCCGCGAGCGTAGCGACGTGCGACGTCGTCATTCGTCTCGCGTTCGGCAACGTTGACCTAGCTACCGAGCTGGGTGTGGAGGCTGATGATAGGCAGGCCCTGCTGACAGCACGATCTCTGGTCAACCTTGCGTCGGCCGCCGCTGGTCTCCACGGACCGGTTGACGGCGTGACGACATCGTTGGACGACCCAGACATGGTCGTCTCCGACTCATCGCACGCTGCGTCGCTGGGCTTTCGCGGAAAGTTGTGCATCCATCCGCGCCAGCTGCGTGCTGCACGCTCAGGACTGGCGCCATCATCAACACAGGTGTTGTGGGCGCAGAAAATCCTTGCCACTGCGTCCCAGGGCGAAGCGCGATCAGTGGGTGGATCGATGGTGGATCGGCCCGTCGAGGAGAAGGCGCGGGACATCCTGCGGCGGGCGACGAACCAACGCTGAGCTCATCCGCGATCCCGCGGGCCTTGTGCCCGGGCCGCCTCGTCGTCGCGGAGACATGGAAGGCCTTCCCCATCGCTGCTGACGTCTTCTGAAGGGTCCCTACACTGCACCGCTGACTGCGTCGGCGACATCGATAAGCATCAATGCCGTGCGGGCATCGATTACCGACCGGGACGAGCGCAGGTTGAGTCCGGTCAGGGTCTCAATACGGCGGAGGCGCTGGCTGACAGTGTTCGGGTGGAGCACTAGAAGATCTCCGGTAGCGCGACGGTCGAGGTCGGAGTCCAGGTAGCTGCGCAACGTCCTGAGGAGCTCGGCTCCGTGCTCAGCGTCGTAGCGGCTGACCGCTCCTAGCGTTCGTTCGGCGTACCGTCGAAGCTCCGCGGGCTCGGCGAACTGCAGCAGAAGGCCCGCGGCGCCCAGGTCATCTATGGTCAACACGTTGCTGGATACACTGCTCGCGTCGGCGAAGGCGAGTGCGCCTCGGGCGACTCGGTAAGCCGTCGGGACTCCGTCGTTGGCGGGCCCCGACACCGCCACCGTGCCCGTCGACCCAGGGTGTGTGGCCGCAATCGCACGGCGAAGTACCTCGTCTCCCGCCGGGCTACCAACGCTCTCGGGCCACAACGCGACGATAACGTCCCGAACGGACGCGATTAGCGGCCGTGGGCGGAGGCGGGAGGTTAGGCGTACGGCCTCGGACGCCGCGCGCCGGGCCATTTCTTCCTTACTCCGGTAACCCTGCGTGCTTGTGTTAGCCGTCGTCCCGGTGCCGGAGGTACCGCGAGCCTTGGCGACCAATGTCCGGTGAGGTACGGCGAGATTGTGCCCCATCAGATTGGCGCGGTCTCGGATCTGCTGTGAATGTGGGTCGGCTCCGGAAAGCAGATCGTGGAGGAGGTCACCTCGCAGGTTCTGCTCGACCTCGGCTGCGGTGCGCTGCCGCAGAAGTTCCAGCGAGAGAACGACGGAGGCGTGCTCCGCGGCCCGGGCACCTAGCGGATCCAGATTGCCAGCGTGACCCAGCAGCCAGAGGCTTGCCACCACTGCTCCATCCAGGACAACGTCGGCAACGACGTGCGGACCTTCTTGGCGCACCAAACCACGCTCGCCCTGCGCGCGAGGCAACGGTGGCGGGAGCTGGGCGGTGCTTTGAGCGGCGATAGGTTCGTCCCCTTCGGCAGCGAGTGTCTCGCCGTGCACGTCACGTACGACGACGCTGCAGCCCAGCAAGTCGTGTAAAGCAGTGGCGATGCCGGAAACGCCGCCGGACCGCACGGCGACGCGAACCAACCGGTCGTGGATCTCCTCGGACCGTACGACAAGCCGATGCTGCTCGCGCAGGTCGTCTACGATGCGTGCCGAGGTGAGAGCGATTGCCGCATGCTCGGCGAGTAGTTCGAGCTGCTCGATCTCCTGCGGCAGGAACTCGTGCGCCGTGGAACGATAGCTGTTAAGCGTTCCGACCACTCCGGCGGCGGTGATCAAGGGGACTGCCAGGATCGACCGGTAACCCTGCTCACGCGCCACGTCAGTCCAAGTTGAGTGCGGCTCCGCAGCGATGTCGGTGACCGAGCACGGCCTGCCCGATCGGAACGCGCGACTCGCCGGAGCGCCCTTCGTGGCCTCCACCTCGAGATGAATCGGACGATTCCTGTTCACCCGGACGATGTAGTCGTCCGGTAGCCCGCTTGCCCCGGCGATCGCCAGACTCGCCCCGTCCGGAGCGGGAAGCATGACGCCGCAGAAGTCCATGTCGAGGAGGTCACGCGCCGTAGCGGCCACGAGATCCAACAGCGACTTCAAATCACGTCCGGCATGTACCGCCGCAGTCAGGGTTCCGATCGCTGTCAACCATGAGCGCAACTGGGGTGTCCTCGACGAAACCATGTCATGAGTATCCGTCGCGACACACTCCATCGTCAATCTGTGGCTCGATGGACATTGCTCAAGCACCCACTGGCTGCGACAGTCGTCACATGACATCCGAGCATCGCAGACAATCCTGTGGTCGGCGTGTTCGGAACACTGCTGAGCCGAGAGACGCGTGGTGCCTACCAGCGGCCAGCTTTACCAAGCCCCAAAGTTCCCACGCCTGTTCCCACCGGGTGAACGATAGCGCACCCAAGACCTCACGCGGAAGAAAATGATTTGAGAGACAAAGGCGAGACCTTGATAGAGGCAGTCGACACAGAGCGCGGCCCGATGCAGGCCGGTTGGGACATGCCAGTCAACATGATTGAGGTAATGGAGGGCAGCTATGACAAATCTCGGTATGCAACGCGGTGAGGTTCGCGACGGGATGCAGATCGATTGGCAGGTGCCGATCGTGGCTGACGACGGTGCGTTGCTGATAGCCGACGTCTACCGCCCGGTCGGCGAGGGACCGTTCCCGGTCGTCCTGTCTTATGGCCCGTACGCGAAGGGTCTGGCATTCCAGGACGGTTACCCGATGCAGTGGGAGCAGATGGTCACCGATCGTCCCGATGTCGCTGCGGGATCGACGAACAAGTACCAGAGCTGGGAACTCGTCGACCCCGAGAAGTGGGTGCCGTTCGGATATGCCTGCGTGCGCGTTGATTCCCGCGGCATCGGATGGTCACCCGGCTACGTCAATGTCTGGAGTCCGCGGGAAGCTCAGGATTTATACGACTGCGTCGAATGGTCCGGCCAGCAGCCGTGGAGCTCGGGCAAGGTCGGTATCAATGGGATCTCGTACTACGCCATAAACCAGTGGCAGGTGGCGGCGTTGCAACCCCCGCATCTGTCCGCGATCATCCCGTGGGAGGGCGCGGCAGACTTCTACCGCGACGTCACCCATCACGGCGGCATCCTGTCGGAGTTCTGCGCTAACTGGTACGACCGTCAAGTCAAGAGTGTCCAGTACGGCTTGGGCGCGAAGGCGCCCAAGAACCCGAACACTGGTGAATCCGTGGCCGGTCCGGTAGAACTGGACGAGGCCGAACTTGTGGCCAACCGCCAGGATCTGGGCGCGGAGGTCCGGGCCGAAGAACTCGATGGCCCCTGGTACCGCGACCGGTCGCCGGACCTCAGCAAGATCGAGGTGCCTTTGCTGTCCGCCGCCAACTGGGGTGGTCAGGGCTTGCATCCGCGTGGCAATTTCGAGGGATTCACGCAGGCGACGTCGTCACAGAAGTGGCTGGAGGTGCACGGGCACAATCACTGGACCCACTTCTACTCCGACTATGGAGTCGGCTTGCAGCGTAGGTTCTTCGACCGGTTCCTCAAGGGGGAGCAGGAACAGTGGCCGGATACCCCGCGGGTGCGCTTGAACATCCGCCGTCCGGGGGAGAACTTCACCATGCGGGACGAGCAAGAGTGGCCGTTGGCCCGCACCCGGTGGACGAAGTTCTACCTGGACGCAGCGAACCAACGCCTCACCGAGCAGATCTCAGACGCGGCGTCCGTTGACTACCAAGGCCTCGGCGACGGAGTGACGTTCGAACTGGGGGCGCTCGAGCACGATCTCGAGATCACCGGTCCCGTCGCTGCGAAGCTGTTCGCGGCCTCTGAGACCGTCGATGCAGACTTCTTCCTTGTGCTGCGGGTGTTCGATCTGGCCGGCGAAGAGGTTACGTTCACCGGTGCGTTGGATCCGAACACGCCGATCGCGCAGGGCTGGCTCCGCGGGTCCCATCGCAAACTGGATCCGGTCAAGAGCCTGGCGTACCGGCCGTGGCACACCCACGACGAGAAGCAGCCGCTAGAGCCTGGCACCGTCTACGAGTTCGACGTCGAGATCTGGCCAACCAGCATCGTCGTACCGGCCGGGTACCGGTTGGCTCTGACCGTGCGCGGCAAGGACTACGAGTATCGCGGCGAGCTGACCGACTTCGCCAAGAACTTCCACTACGCCAACGGTGGCGTAGGGCCATTCACGCACGCGGACCCGGTGGATCGGCCGGCAGACATCTTCGGCGGTTCGGTGTCGCTGCACACCGGCGACGACCAGGCTTCATACGTGTTGCTACCCATCATCGACGCCTAGTTCTCTTTCCCAGCAAACGCAGGGACTGCATTACTTCTTTCAGAGGACGATCGCCAAGGTCTTCCTTTCATAACTGAGCCAGAGTCCGTTCAGGTGCTCCCACCAGGGTAAATCGGACGTTCAGCGACCATTATGGTCATTCACGACGAGGTGAAAGCTTTGAAATACACCGTTGGGGCCGCAACTGCCCTAGGAACGACGGGGCTGGCACCGTTCAGCCGCTCCAGACTGATCTCCATTCTGCTTATCCTGGACCTGGCGTATGTCATCAACGCCATGGACCGCCAGGTCTTCCCGATCCTCATCAAACCGATCGCGGGCGAACTGAGCTTGGCACCGGCTCAGTTCGGGCTGCTGTCGACGGTCTTCACGCTCGGCTTGGGTCTTGCTGCGCTTCCGGCCGGATATATTGCCGACCGAATCGGACGCAAGAACATGATCCAGGCTGGTTTGATCATCTTCTCCATTGCGACAGGACTTCAGGGCCTTGCCCATGGCTTTTCTGATTTAACCGCATATCGCGTCCTCTCGGGAATCGGAGAGGGTGCCCAGAACGCTGCTCTCTACACAGCGGTGGGGGTCTACTTTCATCGGAACCGTTCCCTGGCTGTCGGCACGCTCAATGTTGGCTTTGGGGTCGGCGCTTTTATCGGCCCACTTCTCGGAAACTACGCCCTGCAGCTGAGCGGCAGTTGGCGCGTCCCACTCTTCATTTTTGCAATCCTTGGGCTTGTCGTCCTTTTGGTCGTGCAATTTGGTGTTCCGAAGTCATTGACCGACATCGCACGAAATGTGGGTGAAATTGAGAACGCGCCTCAGTCCGAAGTCCGCTTATTCAATCGGAATGTTGTTGGCTGCATGATTGTTGCGACTGTCAGTGGTTTCGCCATATATGGATACCTGGGCCTTTACCCGACATTCCTCCAAGACGCGGGCCACTTTACGAGCGCCCAGGCGAGCCTGATCTCCGGAATGTTCGGCGTCGGGGCACTTGCGAGCATTCCTATCGGACTGGCAGCAGACAGATGGAACCAGAAAGCCCTCAACATCATCGGGCTCCTTGGCCTCATGGTCGTGGGTGGCTTGATGTTTGCAGTACCTTTGCCGATGGAAGCACACATGGTCCTGACCGTAGTCATGGGTGTATGCTTCACGGGCATTTTGTACCTGAATACGAATACCCTGATGCAGCGCTCAGTTCCCGAACATCGTGTTGGCACCGCCGTCGGGCTATTTGTTGCGGCACTGTACATCCCTGCCAGCATCGCTGGGTACGTGTTCGGAAGTCTCAGAGTGGAACTCGGCTGGGCTGGCGCTGGCCTCATCATCACGGCGGTGATTCCTACCCTGGGGCTCATCGCGATGCTGTTCGTCACGAACCCCCAAAAAGCCCCATCTCTGAACCCCACCACCCCCTGACGGACGTCGTTTCTCTTCGCATTATCTACTCCCTAGCCCGGATCTTTCTTCGCGGGCTTGTTGATCATGGTCGCAGCACCGATGGCGCTGTGTTGGTCTGATTGTGATGTGAGGGTGTGACAGTGCGTCCGAGGTGTCGTGAAGCGCCCCAGGTTTGATAACTAAGGGCATGTATCGAGGCTTGCGGAACGACAAGAAACCGGGACGACGACACGCGGACGACAAGAAAATGCGGGACAACGACAAGTTGAACAGGATCCCACAAAGAAGCTGTAGGAAGTCGGGCATCTTGTCGCGGCGATCTGCTGCTGACCAGGACCACGATAAGATTGTCGGCGCCCTTCGTTCCCACTATCTTGTCGGATTCCTCGTCGTGTGCCTGCCTACCTCACCTCTCGGCCCGTCCGCCGCCGTCACACCGTTGCCGGCGGTGGCTGAGGTAGCACTCGCGAAGCCAGCGGTAGCCAAACTCCTTGTCCACCCCGGCCTCACGGGCGGATCTTTGAGACCACGCCCCTCCTTGATCCACGCCAGAAACCGCACGCCCGCCATAGACGTTGAAGCAAGAACCATTTCAGCCACCTCCAGAAGTGTGCGTCGACCGATAGAACCTGGTGGGCGTCGACTGGTACTGGTCTGGTGTGCCGGAAACGGTCGTTATTGCTTCAAACCGAGGCGGTCGACTGCGGCGGGTGCATGGCGGTGGCTGCTGCTTTGCAAAACCCTGTGTCAGATTCAATGGTTCTGGTGCGGGATGCGGGCCGGGTTTCGCTACAACATGGGTCTATAGGCCAGCCAATGGTTTTCGCACACGTCTCGACCGTCGACCAGGACCCAGTCTGGTGTGCGGTGTTCCCGAACAGCCCCGCCGGGCTGGACCGGGCCTTCGGCTGAATCCAACGCCGCAAAGAAGGGTCTGGGCTGACTCGATCAGCTTGAAGGCCATCGCGACGCCGGCGGCGCGGGAGCCGGGGCCCTTGGTCACTCGGGTTCTGAGCCGGACTGTTGCGAAGGTCGACTCGATCGGATTCGTGGTCCGAAGGTGGATCCAGTGCTCGGCGGGGTAGTCCTAGAACGCGAGCAGCACGTCGAGGTCGTCGGTGATCTTGGCGGCCGCCTTGGGCCACTTGATGCCGAACTCGGCGGCGAACGTCTTCGCCGCCGCCTGGGCGTGGGTCTTGTCTTCGGCGTTGTAGATCTCGGCCAGCGCCGTTTTCGCGGCAGCCGACTTTGGGAGGGCGTTGACGACGTTGCCGATCTTGTGCCACCAGCAGCGTTGCTCACGAGTTTTGGGGAACACGTCACGGACCGCTTCCAGGACCCGAGCGCCCCGTCACCGACCGCCAACACCGGCGCCTGCATGCCGCGGCGCTTGGCGTCACGGAGCACATCCGCCCACGACTCGGAGGATTCGCGGAACCCGCCGCCAGGGCGACCAGCTCCTTGCGGCCATCAGCACGGACACCGATGATCACCAGCAGGCACACCTTGTCCTGCTCAAGGCGCACCTTCAGGTGGTGGGGTCGGCTCGGGGCGCGGTGTCGGCGTTTCCGCCGGTCCGTTTCCCCGAGCCGCCCTCCGAACCGGACGTGCGCCTCATCGACGCATCCGGCTCTCCACAAGCCAC
>JAABUN010005994.1_pt1 | contig 14442 bp, 19 predicted proteins | sample 5559311 | NCBI WGS metagenome assembly JAABUN01 (sample SAMN10711877, study PRJNA513370) | rock metagenome | isolation source: Antarctica rocks | place: Antarctica: Victoria Land, Siegfried Peak sud | reverse complement strand
GGCCGAAACGATAAGACGTTTTGCGGCGTGGTGCCGCCCGCGATGAACTCGATCACTGCTTGATAGGCTCGTTCCATAACGGGAATTTTACCTCTGTCGCGGCAATGCGGGCGCTAACGCAAAGGCGGCGGCTTTGCGGCGAGGGCGCGTGCGGCGCGGGTTTTTGCCTAAAAACCCTTAATGACACGTTTCATCGCTACACCCGCACATCTCGCCGCGTAATGCCTGCAATCCTTCTTTGGTGATGATTGGCACCATAACCAGACCGGCAACGGGGTCGGCCCACCACCAACCCAACAACGCATTTAAACCAAGACCGATAAGAACAATATAAGACAGGTAAACACAAATATCGGTTTGTCTCGAATCAGCTTGCAAAGCGCGACTGTTCAATTGGACTCCAACCTGACGCTTGGCACGCGCTAAGACGGGCATGACAAACAATGAAAGCACAGTGACGCCGATACCTAAATAACTCGCTTCGGGTGACTCATGCTTGAGTAACGACTTAATCGCATCAAAAACTACATACACCGCCAGAATAAGGAAACTCACGCCAACCAAGCGCAATGCAATCTGTTCGCGCGCCTCGCCTTTATCTCCAGCGTGTAGGCGCCACAGCAAAATTCCGCCTGATAGAGACTCGATAAAGGAGTCAACGCCAAAGCCAACCAAAGCAACGCTGCCCGCGAACAAACCCGCACCAACCGAAAGCAAACCTTCCAGAAAGTTGTAACCGAGCGTGAAGTGTTCGAGCTTGCGCCCGCGCCTAATTAAAGCGGTGTGCTTGCTGTCGGCGGGCGAAATGATGGGTGGGTTCATTTTTCAATCCTCGCAAGGGCGCGCGTAGTGCGGCGGACGCGGGCGGCAGACCATTTTCATTCGCACAGCATCCCCAAGGCAACATGGCAGCGAAACATCCGGCAATGCCGAGACGCAACCATTTTTGTCGCATCTGTTGTGACCATAAATCAAGCATGAACTGTCCCCCCTGCGATCTTCGCCTCACGAGTTGGACGCCACACGCGCAGGTATTGAGCCGAGAAATACGAGCCGAATACCAATAATGCGGCGAGCGATTGCGCGGCCAAACCTTGCAAGTTGGGGAAAATAGCGAACCAAGTGCCCCACCATCCCGGCAACGGAATTGGAAGCGCAGTTGTGGCAATCCAACCGGCTTGCTGCATTTCCTGAACCTGCTCGCCAACCATCACCATCAAGACACCCGCCAGCAAAACGCCGGTGAGAATGAGCATTTTTTTATAAGGCAAATGCCGGTGTGCAGCAAAGGTAAGCACACCAATCATCGCGGTGAGGATAAAACCAATCGCCGCACCGCTGAGAACAATGCCAGTTCCTGCTTCGAGCCGCAAGTTTTGCAAGAACAACACGATCTCAAAACCTTCCCGATAAATCGCAGTGAAGCCAAGCAACGCCAAACCCCAAAACGTGCTGGAGCCGGTTTTGTCGGCATCTTCCAACAGGCGGCGGCGACGATTGTTGTGATGAGAAATCCAGCCCGTCCAATAAACTTTGTGAAAGAACCAGTTCATTATCACCAACAAAACCACAATCGCCAGCAATCCGGTCGCGGCTTGAATATCAAGCGCGGGCGCATCAATCGCCGAAATAATCATCACGATAAAAAACCAAGTCGCGGCTGTCGCTAACAAAGCCAAGCCTGCACCGACAGCAATCGCGCGTCCGTGAGATTGCTTATTCCGCTTTAAGCCAGCCGTGACCGCCGCCAACACGAGAATAGCTTCCAGACCTTCACGAAAGACGAGCACACTGCTACTCAGAACAACGGCGGTCGGACTCAGATTTTGAGCCATCGGATCGGGAACCCCATAAGCCGTAACTGCTTGCCACACGATGACGCCAATGACCGACAAAGCGGCCAAGCCCAACAGAACCAAACGAGCGTTAATACCAAGAAAACGAGAAGACATATTGCAATTCCTACTAACCAAGTCAGATTTGACTCCCAATTTTTTAACACGGGCGGCAGCAAGAAACAAGATGTTTAGGGCGAAGATTTTTTATAGATGTGGTTTGCGACTGCCGGCAAAAAGCCGCTCGCGTCTCCAGCTTTACTCCAACTTCCCCAAAAATCCTCGGAACGCCGCCTCCGTTTTCGCTGATGATGTGGTCAACGTGACAGCCGAAAAAGGTGTCGTCCTCGTGAATCAAGCAACCTTCGCAAAGATTTTCGGCCCGACTGACGACTTGCCGCCGCAATTCGGCGCTGATGTAGATAGCGCTCAGGCCACCAGATGATGCCCGGCGCGGGCTTTGGCGAGGCGCATCAGGTGTTCGAGTTGAAGGTAATGCTCCAACTCGGAGTTCTCCTCATCCGATAAACCCCCGCTTTTCCTTTGCGCGACGCGCGATTCGACGCGCTCTCTGGCCGCCTCGGAAGGCCGAAACGCCACGACGTTTTGCGGCGTGGTGCCGCCCGCGATGAACTCGATCACTTCTTGATAGGCGCGTTCCATAACGGGAATTTTATCTCTGTCGCGGCAATGCGGGCGCCGAGGTGAAGGCGGCGTGCGGCGAGGGCGCGTTTAGCGCAGGTTTATTTCACTTCGGCCAAAAAGTCGGCGGCGGCGATTTCGGCATCCTGCAACGCGCCTTTGAGCGTGTAGCGGTCAACTTCGTCGTGGAACGGAAAGACGAGTTTTCTGCCGTCGGCGTGCTGCATTTTGACGTGACTGCCGCGTCGGTGAACTTCGACAAAACCGAGGCGCTGCAAGGCGGCTAAAACCTGTCGGCCCGAAAGCAGAGGCAGTTTCATAGCGCCAATTGCAGCACTTCGCGGTCGGCATTTTCGAGGCTTTCGACCGGCTCCGGCTCCAACCAAAGCTCGATGGCTTCGCGGATGTTGTCGAGCGCTTCCTGGCGCGTTTTGCCTTGCGACCAGCAGCTTTTGAGCGACGGGCAATGAGCGACGAAATAGCCGTCTTCCCCGCGTTCGAGAACGATTTGAAGGGTCATTTTGGGTCTCCTGAGTTGGGGTTATAGTTTCACAAAGCGCGGCAGTGCGGGCGCCAAAGCAAAGTTGGATGCTTTAAGGTGTCGTCCTCGTGAATCAAAGAGTATTCGCAAAGGTTTTCGGCCCGACTGACGACTTGCCGCCGCAATTCGGCGCTGATGTAGATAGCGCTCAGGCCACCAGATGATGCCGGGCGAGGGCTTTGGCGAGGCGCATCAGGTGTTCGAGTTGAAGGTAATGCTCCAACTCGGAGTTCTCCTCATCCGATAAACCCCCGCTTTTCCTTTGCGCGACGCGCGATTCGACGCGCGCTTTGGCCGCCTCGGAAGGCCGAAACGATAAGACGTTTTGCGGCGTGGTGCCGCCCGCGATGAACTCGATCACTGCTTGATAGGCTCGTTCCATAACGGGAATTTTACCTCTGTCGCGGCAATGCGGGCGCTAACGCAAAGGCGACTTTGCGGCGAGGGTGGCGCGGTTTTTTGTGAGCGGAGTTGGACAACGGCTCTAACGACCTTTATTCCCACCCTGGCCCAGACTTCTCGCCAGAAGGAGGAATGAGGGCATCCATATGTGGGTTGTATATGTGGGGATTTTCTCGTCTGTTGACAGATTTAATGAGTTTCAAAAGAACAAAATAGAGATTTAACCAAATTGGATTGTAACCTTGAGAACTGACAATAGCCTTGTCATAAACACGTTGTGCAGCAGCCTTAAATAGCCTCCTGTTGTGTTGCGTCAATTCACGAAGATCAACACTACCTAATCCCATGCCTCTGCCACGCGTCTTTTGTTCGAGAAGCCACAATGCCAACGCTTGACTTTCGGGCGAGTTTGGTAGTTCTGAGGCGATAAGCTCCAATGCGTCGTCGAATGCGCCATCGGTCACAGCCCAAGCTCTGCCATCCTCCAACACGATAAAACTTCCCATATATTTATTTTATTCATTTCCATGATATCAGCGGCTTTTTGGAGTGCGAATTCATTCGCCGTTCAAAAATCCTCGGAACGCCGCGCCTATTCTCGCCGTTTACTTGAGTGCCAAACACTCAAGCATCTAACAATCCCAAGCTAAACCCCCAATTTTCAGGAGAACCTCAACATCATGCCTAAAGCAGTCGGAATTGACCTCGGAACTACCAACTCAGTTGTATCCATCGTGCAGGGCGGCGACCCCGAAGTCCTGCTCAACGCCGAAGGGGCGCGCACTACGCCTTCGATTGTCGCTTTTACCAAGACCGGCGAACGGCTGGTTGGCGATCTCGCCAAACGCCAGTCGGTTTTGAATGCCGAACGCACTATTCGCTCGATTAAGCGCGAAATGGGCACCAAACATCGCAACACCATTGACGGAAAAGAGTATTCGCCCGAAGAGATTTCGGCGATGATTTTGTCGAAACTCAAGGCCGACGCCGAAGCGCGACTCGGCGAAACCATCACCGATGCGGTGATTACCGTGCCCGCTTATTTCGATGATTCGCAGCGTCAGGCGACGAAAACTGCCGGTGAAATCGCCGGTTTGAACGTGCTTCGCATCATCAACGAGCCGACGGCGGCGGCGATTGCTTATGGTTTGGATCGCGCCGGAAAAGAAGAAACCATCATCGTTTATGACCTCGGCGGCGGCACTTTCGATGTCACCGTTTTGGAGATTTCCGAAGGTTTGCTCGAAGTTCGGGCCACGGCGGGCGACACCCGTTTGGGCGGCGACGATTTCGATGAGCGCGTCACCAAATACTTCGCCGACACTTTTCAGCGCACCGATGGCATTGATTTGCGCAAAGACCCGCAGGCTTTGCAGCGTTTGAAAGAAGCGGCGGAAAAAGCCAAAATCGAGCTTTCCAGCGCCGTTTCAACGAATGTGAATTTGCCGTTTATCACCGCCGATGCCAACGGGCCGAAGCATCTGAGCATCGACCTGACGCGCGCCAAATTCCAGGAAATCACCCACGATTTGCTCGAACGCACGCGCGTTCCGTTTGTGCGCGCGCTCGAAGATGCGGGCGTCAAACCGACCGAAATCGATGAAGTTGTGCTTGTTGGCGGCTCGACGCGGATGCCGGCGGTGGCCGAATTGGTCAAGCAAATCACCGGAAAGGTCGCCAATATCTCGGTCAACCCCGACGAAGCGGTGGCGGTTGGCGCGGCGGTTCAGGCGAACAATCTGGCCAATCCCAACGCCGGAACCGGCATGGTTTTGGTCGATGTGACGCCGCTCAGTCTGGGTGTCGAAACGGCGGGCGGCGTGATGACGCGCATGATCGAGCGCAATACCGCGATTCCGCACAAGAAATCGGAGACCTACACGACGTATTCGGATATGCAGCCGAGCGTGGAAATCAAGGTGTTTCAGGGCGAGCGCCCGATGGCCAACGACAACAAACTGCTGGGCACTTTCCACCTGTCGGACATCCCGCCCGCGCCGCGCGGCACGCCGAAAATCGAAGTCACCTTCGACATCGACGCCAACGGCATTTTGAACGTCTCGGCCAAAGAGCAGACGACGGGCAAAGAGCAGAAAATCACCATCACCGGGTCGAGCAGTCTGGATAAAACCGATGTCAATCGCTTGATCGAAGAAGCCGAAAAGAACGCGCAGGCCGACGCCGAGCGCCGCGAAAAGGCCGAATCGAAAAACAACTTGGATCAACTCGCGTTTCAGGTGCAAAAGTTCCTCACCGAGAACCCGGACAAAATCGGCGAAACGGAAAAGGACGAGTTGCAAAGCGCGCTCACCGATGCGCGCAGCGCGCTCGATGGCGACGACATGGCGCGCACCAAGAGCGCCTTCGACAAGCTGACCAGTGCCTATCAAGCGGCGGGCGCGAGCGTTTACGCGCAGGCCGGGGCTGCCGAAGCCGGAGCCGCGCCGGACGCGGGCGGCAGCGATTACGCCGGATATGACGCGCCCAGCGACGGCGCCGTCGAGGGCGAAGTCGTGGAAGGCGAAGTGACGGATAAGAAGTAAATTTTATGTTCACGACATTAGCGCAGCCGATTCTGTTCATTGGAGGAATGGCGTCGGTTGCGTTAATGACGAACTGCTTCATTTACTTTTCGTTTAGAGCAATAGAACAAAAGTCCCAAACTATTCCAGTAGTTTTCACCTTATTTACCGTTGCGTCTCTTTTTCTTTTGAATCCTATATTTTCAGAAGAATTAATCAAGGGTTTTGCGCCGATATTATTTCTTCTATTAGCTTCAACATCTATCATTAGCTGTTCATTTTATAGAAATTCGGCAGGAAAGATTAATAGTCCTACGCTTGCATTTCTTTCAATGCTTCTGATCTCTCTTTCAGGTTTCTTAGCAAGTAGCTTGTCGCTACCCTTGCACAAAGTAAACGATTTAATACCCTTCTTCGCTTCAAGCCGAACCGCGCCACTGTTATTGGTAACCTTGATAGCTTTTCAATCACTCATTCCTCCATTTTTATTCTGGAAGATAAAAAGTTCTCGTTTACGTCCCGGCATCGACAAACATTTTGACGAGTAAGTTGTTTTCTCACTGATATGGCGAAGGATTTCTACCAAGTCTTAGGACTCAAACGCGACGCGGACGAGAAGGCCATCAAAGGCGCTTATCGCAAGCTGGCGCGCGAGCATCATGCGGGCAATGTTCAGATCGACATTGCATCTAAAATGGGCGGCAGCGATTACGCCGGATATGACGCGCCCAGCGACGGCGCCGTCGAGGACGAAGTCGTGGAAGGCGAAGTGACGGATAAGAAGTAATTCGCTATGAACTCGCAATCGGCGCAATCAATTCTTTCGCTTTTAACGTTGGCTTTGTTTGCGTCGATTGTGAGTTTCTTATTTTACTTGCCACTTCGTTTATTTGAAGGCCGCTTTCGAATTGCTTGCGGGGTATTTAGTTCGTTTATTTGCGTGTGGCTTCTTATTGTCGCTAATTCGAGACATTTTCTTTTTGAATATTTCGTCGCATTATTCTTCGGTTTGATAGGAGCCATTTTTCATCGAAAATCGCGCATTAAATCTACAGGATTTCTTTCCTCATTCATTTTGATGGCTGCGGTGAGTGTGACGGCTAACTTCATGTTTGCTACTGCGATCCAATACAATACTTTATCCGTAAGAGATTTGAATATGAAATCCGCTGTCTTTCTCATCGGTTTTCCTCCACCGTATATAGCGACTATAGTGCAAATGCCGTTTTTCTTTATAGTGGCTCAATCCATCACGCCCCCGCTCTTTGTTTGGATGTGGAAAAAGTATCGCTTTCGTCCCGGCGTGGACAAACATTTAGATTCTTGATGGGACAATTTGACTGATATGGCGAAGGATTTCTACCAAGTCTTAGGACTCAAACGCGACGCGGACGAGAAGGCCATCAAAGGCGCTTATCGCAAGCTGGCGCGCGAGCATCATCATGCGTAATTGTAAATTGGGGTTCACTCTAATCGAACTTTTGGTCGTCATTTCGATCATCGCTCTCCTTGCCGCGATTTTGTTCCCGGTTTTTGGACGAGCGCGCGAACAAGCGCGGCGCGCTTCCTGCATCAGCAATTTGAAACAGATGGGTTTAGGAATCGCCATGTATCGTAGCGATTACGATGGATTTAATCCGCGTCACAGAATGTGTCCCGACACTCCGCTCGATCCAGTTTGCAGTGGCGCGAGTCCGACCGCTCCAACCGGGCCAAACGAGGTTTGGTGGGCGCCGTATGACAATTATTCCTTGCCCGATGCGCCGATTTTGAGCGCGAATTTCAAGCAGGGCTTGCTGATGCCGTATGTCAAAAGCGCGCAGATTTTCAAGTGCCCAAGCGACACGGTTTGGCAGGTCGGTTATGCGATGAGCTACATTTCCGACGGCCCGATGGGGAAAAATGAGGCCGAAGTCGTCAATCCGGGCGCGCTTTATGTGTGGGATCACGCCAAAACGCCGGGTTGCGCTGATACGCGCGTTTTGCCGCACGCGGCGGGGACACCTTGGAATGCTTTTCCGGTCGCGGCGGATACCGCGCGCACGCATTATCCGTTTCGCCATGCGGAAGGTTTTGTTGGTTTGCGCGTGGATGGCGGAGTCAAATTTCGCAAGCCTTCGAGCCTGGTTGATGCTGATTTCAACGCTATTCAATGACATTTAGACGATTGAGGAAAGTATCTCACTGATATGACGAAGGATTTCTACCAAGTCTTAGGACTCAAACGCGACGCGGACGAGAAGGCCATCAAAGGTGCTTATCGCAAGCTGGCGCGCGAGCATCATCCCGACGTGAATCCGGGCAACGCGGGCGCCGAAGCGAAATTCAAGCAGATCAGCGAGGCGTTTCAAGTGTTGTCGGATCCCGAAAAGCGCAAGCTCTACGACCAGTTCGGCGACGATTACGACAAAATCCCGCCCGAATACGCCAAATATGGGCCGCAAGGGCCGCCGCGACAATCGGGCGGTTTTCCCGGACAGCAAAGCGGCGGTTTTCCCGGCGGCGCGCAGGTCAACTTCGAGGAACTGTTTCGTCAGGCGCAGGCCGGACAAGGCGCGGGGGCGCGCAATGCGCCTCCGCAACAGGGCGGCGATTTATTCGGCAATTTGTTCGGCGGATTACGCGGTCAAGGCAGGCGCGGGCCGGAAAAGGGCGGCGATGTCGAGCAAAGTGTGCAGATTTCCTTCGCCGAGTCGATCAAAGGCACGCAGCGCCGCCTCAACCTCCTGATTCGCGGCGAACGCGGTGAGGAAGCGCGCGATGTGACCGTCAAAATTCCGGCGCTGATTTCCGATGGCGCGACGGTGAAAGTCAGCGGCAAAGGCGCCAGCAGTTCGCACGGCGGGCCGAATGGCGATCTGTTTCTCAAAATCCGCGTCGCGCCGGATGCGTTTTGGAAACGCGACGGGTTGAATTTGAAAATCGAAGTGCCGGTTTCGTTCGGCGAAGCGGCTTTGGGTGGAACGATTCAAGTTCCGACAGGCAGTGGCGAAGTCGGGCTGAAAATTCCGGCGGGGACGCAATCGGGCGCGACTTTTCGGTTGAGCGGGCGGGGGTTGAAGGATGCGAAAATCGAGAAGGCGGGCGATGTTTTGGTGAGCGTGAAAGTGGGCGTGCCGAAGGGTTTGACGCCGCGCGAAGAGGAGTTGGTGCGGGAACTGAGCGCGTTGCGGAATGAGGATTTGCGCGGGGCGTTGCCGAAGTCGTTGTAATCCGGCGAATGAATTCGCAGCCAGAAAAAGCCGTCGGCCTGCGCCGACGAATGCAAGTTACACGAGGCGAAACCGAGTTTTAGCGGGATTTCGTCGGCGCAGGCCGACGGCTTTTTCTGGCTGCGAATTCATTCGCCGTCAAAGCGAGGTGAACACCATGTCCGAAGAAAATCCCAATGGGCGACGCGTCACCGTCTTTCACATTTCCATCGTGGCGCAGATGGTGGAAACCCACCCGCAAACGCTGCGAACTTACGAGCGCATGGGCCTCGTCAACCCGCAGCGCACCGCCAACGGCGTGCGGCTTTACAGCGAGGAAGATGTCGAGCGGGTGCGGAAAATCCAGCATTTGACGCAGGATTTGGGCGTCAACCTCGCGGGCGTCGAAGTCATTTTCAAGTTATTGCGCGATATGGAGCGGCTCCAAGCGGAACTGGAAGAGAAAAAGTAAGGCGCGTCAGACGACGCGCCTTTTTTGTCGCTCGATTAGGCTGAAAACCCAGGGCGCGCCAAAGGCGACCCAGAATGTGGTCAGAAAATAGCGCGCGAAATTCCAGCCGTTGCGTTGCGGCAAAGCGAATTTCAGTCCCAGATAAATCACGACGAGGCCCGCGAAACCGACGATCAAACGAAAAATCAGCCGCGCGAGCGGAACGCGCAATTCGGGTTGCGGCCAGCGCGCCGCCAGACTGATGGCGCACAACAAGCCGAAAAATCCGCCCAGCGTGCGCGAAATGGTGTTCCAATTCACCGCGTCGGTGAGCGCGATTTGATATTCGGGAGTGCGAAATTGGCCGTATCCCATGATCGAAGCCTGGGCGCCGCGAAACATTGCCATCGCGTAGATCATTGCCAAAAACAGCGTCAGCAAAAGCGAAAACACGATTTTTTGAAAGCTGGAAAGTTGGCGCCAAAAGCGCAGCCAGGCCGGGCCAAACGCGAAAGTCAGTCCCAAAATCGAGAGGCCGATCAAAGCGCCGCCGATGCTGTCGGCGAGATAATGGACGCCCAGAAAATTGCGCGAAATCGAGATGAGCAGCGCCATTGCAATGGCGAGCGGCACCCATAACCGCTTGTTTTGGCTTCGCAGCGCCACGAAAAGCCACAGCAAGAAGGCGCCCTGCGCGTGGCCCGACGGAAAACCGAACGAGTGTTCCACGCTCATTTTCAACGCTGGCAACTCCCAATAGGGGCGTGGCAAGGCGAACCCGACTTTGCAAATCTGGTTGACCGCCGCCGAAAAGAGCAGCAAAGTGCCGAGTTGCGCGCCCATTCTGCGGCTCACAGCCCAGTAGAGAAGCGGAAGCAAGGCCAGATAGAAGTATTCAGAGCCTAAAACGGAGAAAAACTGCATCGGGCGCAACAAAAACGGGAACTGTTGCAGCCATTGATTGTAAGGCAGCGTCGGCGTGAGATAATCCATTGAGTCGCACAGTATCAAACTTCGATAAACCTTTCGCCGCCACGCATCGACAAGCAATGCGTCCTTCCCACCATTATGCGCCCCATTCGCACCAACATCGAACCCGCCACACCATCGGACGCCGAGCGCGTGCCGCGCCAGTTCATCTCGTTTTTCTTCTTCAAAGTCGATGCCGCCTTTCGCCAACTGCCCGACGCGCAGCAAGCCGCCGCGCGCGCGGAATACGCTGCCGTCGTCAAAAAATATCAGTCGAACGGCACCATCGTGGTGCCCTACTCGACAATCGGAGTCAAATCCAACTGCGATTTCTTTTTGTGGCGCATCGACTACAAATTAGAGACTCTGCAAAAAATGCAAACCGAACTGAACCGAACTGTCTTAGGAAAATATACGACGCCGACTTATTCGCTGCTTTCAATGAGCAAAAAAAGCGTTTACGAAGACAAGATCAACCCCGAACATGACACTTCGCGCTCGGTGATTCGGCCCGGTAGAGGCAAATTTATCTTCGTTTATCCGTTCGTCAAAACCCGCGAATGGTATTTGCTGCACTCGGCGACGCGACAGGGTATTATGGATGAACATATCCAGATCGGCAACAAATATCCGACGGTAAAAGTGAATACGACCTATTCGTTTGGTTTGGATGATCAAGACTTTGTGGTCGCGTTTGAAGGCGATTATCCCGAAGATTTCGTGGATTTGGTGATGTCGCTCAGGGAAACCGATTCGAGCCTGTATACCGAACGCGATACGCCGTTTTACACTGGCGTGATGGGCAAAATCGAGGATGTTTTGGAGACGCTTTGATGTCGGAGCGCAGACATCTTGCCTGCTTGATTGGAAAATGCAGGCAAGATGCCCGCGCTCCGACATCAAAAAGCCCGCGCCAAAATTGGCGCGGGCTTTTCACATTTTAGATTACCGCCTGGCTTTCAATTCCTCGACCGCATCGGCGAACTCCTTTGATTTCGCCCAGTTTTGCAATTTTTGCAAGCGCTCTTCGAGCGGCGGGTCTTCGTGGATCGCCCTACCCAACTTGTATTGGGTCGAAATTTCCTTGCCGGAACTGCCGATGTGACCGCGCTGGTTGATCCAGTTGGAAACATCCTGCGGGGTGACTCCGATTTCCTGCATTTTGGCGTCGTGGGCGGCGTGGTCTTTGAGGATTGCCGACACCATCAGATCCGCGTTTTTGACCACGAAAAGCGCGAGGCGGTCGGTGTTCTGGCGCGCGTGAGGCAGCCACATCGCTTCGAGCAGCCGAGCGTAAATCACCACCGGCCACACCAAAAAGCGCGTCGTGGGCGTCATCTTGGCGAGGGAGTCGAGCAAAAACAGGCGCCGCGCGTGGCCCTGGCGCAGATTCACCAACGCGGCGACGACGAGCGCGCTGATTTCGGGCGGTTCGAGGTTTTCGAAGGCGTCTTTGTGCAAAATCACCGCATTGGGCGCGGTTTTGACGCTCGGTTCACCCAGATCGACGAGGACTTTCTCGATTTTGGGCTGTTTTTCGCGCTCGCGCAGCGCCTGGGTCGCACTGCCCAGCATCGAGCGCAAACCGCCTTTTTCTTCGCCATCGCTTTCGACCGCGACGGGTTTAGGTTTGGAGACCGCTTTGGGCGCTTTTTGCGGCTTGGATTTGAGCGTTTTGAGCGGTGCCACGACCGGTGTCTCGATGAAACCTTCGGGTTCGGGAATGCCGTAAATCTTGGCCGCTTTGCCGATCAGCGTTTTGAGCGGCGCCTGATTGCTGCCGCTGATCACCGAATTTTTGCCGGCTTTTTTGAACTGGCCAGCGCGAACACCGGGCGCGATAAACAACAATCCCAGCGCCGAAAATAGGCACCACAGCGGCATTCCAATCGCAAACGGCTGCATGGCTTCGGATAACCACCACGGCGCGCAAATCGCCGCCAGAATGCCGATCCACACCGCGAGGGCGATTTGCCCTTGTTTGCGCGCCGTGTTGAGCGTGTAGCGGTCGAAACCGGTCACGACCGGCGCGCCCTTCACGCCGCGTTTGGGTTTGGCGCGGTTTTTTTGATTGAAATCTACGGTAACTGCCATTGTTTGGATGCCTTTTTGAAAAATGAAGCGCGAAAACCACGGGTTCGACCTTAAATGGGCGCAGTTGAGGCGCCATCCTCGATTTTGCGCTTCACGATCATGATTTTGCGCGGACGCCGCCCGCGCATCGAGTGAACCCGCAACAGCGCGCCCGGCAACTCCAACTGATCACCCAGACGCAGTTCGTGCCCCAATTTTTCGAGCATAAGCCCGCCCACGGTGTCGAATTCGAGCGTCGGAAGCGCCAAATCCCAGCGCTCTTCCAGGTCGTCGGTGTGAAATCGGGCGTCAACTAAGGCGGTTTGCTCGTCCAGAATCACCAACGGCTCTTCCTCGCGGCGGTCGTGTTCGTCGGCGATTTCGCCGACCAACTCTTCCAAAATATCCTCGACGGTGAGCAGTCCCGCCGTGCCGCCAAACTCGTCGATCACAATCGCCAGATGGGTCTTTTGCGCGCGCATCGCGGCCAGGGCGCCGTCGATTTTCTGCGATTCGGGCAGATAAAGCGGCGCGCGCAGCAGTTCCATCGGCGAAAATTCGGGTTTGCCCGCGCCCAGACAGGCCAGAACGTCCTTGATGTGCAAAATTCCCGCGACGCGGTCGATGGAATCCTCGTAAAGCGGCAAGCGCGACAAGCCGGTTTCCTCGAAAATCGCCATGACCTGCGCGGGCGTCGCGTTTTGCGGCAGCGCCACGATGTCGGGGCGCGGAATCATCACTTCGTGAAGGCGCGTATCGCCAAAAGTGAAGATGCTTTCGATGAGTTCCCTCGTTTCTTCGAGCGCGCCGCCGGCATCGGCGGCCTCGACCAGATCGCGGATTTCTTCGTCGTTGGACTGCTCGTCGCTCACCGGTTTGGCGGCGTCCAGAAGCCCGGTCGGTGAAAGAATCAGGCGCCCCAGCCACAACATCAGTGCCACCAGAGGCCGCAAAATCGCCACGAAAATGCGCGCGGGGCGCACCCACCACAATTTTTCCAGCGCCCCCGGCGCCGACACCAAAAGTCGCGGCGCGATTTGAAACAAAGCGACCGTGACAAGAGCCAAAAGCGCGGAAATCGCCAGCGCGGTTGCCACGCCGTAGCGCGCAAACCCGCCCCAAAGCGCCAGACTCGCCGCCGCAACAAGCGGGATATTGGCGGCAATCGTCACCGTGGCAATGAAATTTTGCGCGTCGCCCGACAACTCCGACGACAAAAAACCCGCCGCGCTCTGCTCGTCGCTGCTTTGCAGACGTAGCAGATGGCGAAGTCGCACGCGGTTGGTGGCGGCGAGCGCGGCTTCGGACGCGGCGAAAAGGCCGACTAATAAAAGGCAGACGAAAAGAAGGATAGGCAATGTGGGAAACATAAATAACTGGAATTTAGCGAAAAAATTTACGCGTTTTTAGTCACATCCAGTAGCTGGTCAAAACGTTTTGAGTTATGTGGCAACTTGGCTTGACCAAATTTATAGCAACCTCCCAATGTGTCTCTAAAATACATATTTCCACTCTGAACTATTTCTGACGTTTTATGGAAATACTCTTCAAAGTGATATTCCAAAATATGTTCCAAAACACACGTAGAAATAGCAGATCTTACATCGTCATCTGCACTTGAACCCCACTTAACTACTAACGACCAAATCAGTTCGGGATTGTCTTCACAGTATTGACCCAAAGCAATAGCGGCTTGCCAACGGGTGTTCTCGTCAGGCGAACCTAAATCATTATCAATTTCATTTAGATCAAGTTTCATCGTAAATTTCCCACATTCGAATTACGGTAGTGGTCAAATGCGGAGGGACAACGAACC
>JAABUN010005993.1_pt1 | contig 14443 bp, 10 predicted proteins | sample 5559311 | NCBI WGS metagenome assembly JAABUN01 (sample SAMN10711877, study PRJNA513370) | rock metagenome | isolation source: Antarctica rocks | place: Antarctica: Victoria Land, Siegfried Peak sud | reverse complement strand
GCACAGAAGGAGAACGAACAGCTTCCAGCGGGTCCGCGTCGGTTTCTGCCCAGACGGCGCGGGAGAAGTAGTGCTCACCGGGGGCGTCCCCGATGAGTCCACGTCGTTGTCAGCCACGGCGGCTCCTTCGAGTGTGCTGCCCGCGGTTCTACCCAGGGCCGGCTCGGGTCGGGTTTCGCTCATCTCAACTCCTTGAAATTTGGGATCCCGAAATGGGATTCCAAAAGAGCGACATAGGGGGTGGTTGACTGTCAATGGTTCTACGAGACTTATGTGCGGCATCCGAAAGGCGTCGTCTGGCCCTTCGGCAGCACGGGCTACGCAGCCGGCTCAGGACCCCGAGTCGCACGAGGGGACGGGCGAGCGGGAGCACGATGCGGATTGTCAGTGGGACGGTGCTCGAGCCTGACCCGGGTCCAGCTTCTACTCGCCGAACAGGTAGGCCAGCGTGCGTTGGCGGTACGTCAAGACGTGCAGGCGAGCCGCCTCGGCAGCCCGCTCAGGGTCGCCCGCAATGATCGCAGCGCAGAGCTCATCGTGCTCTGCCACGACCTCGTCGAAGTCAGAGATCTGCCGGAACAACCAGTGCAGGCGGCCCAACAACGGCTCAAGTAAACCTTGCAGGAGCTCGTTGCCAGAGAGCGCCACGATCTCGTCGTGGAAGCGCGAGTTGGCAGAGGCCGCAGCGTCGGCATCGCCGGCTTCGAGCGCATCATGCGCCTCGCCGGTCAGCCCGCGCAGCTGGTGCTCGACACCCTGAGATGCACGCTCGGCAGCCTGACGAACTGCGAGGACCTCCAAGGCCTCACGAATGTCGAAGAGCTCTTCTACCTGACGGCGGTCCAGTGAGCGCACGACCACCCCGCGGGACGGTCGATATTCGGCGAGACCCTCGGTGCTCAGCACCCGCAACGCCTCTCGAACGGGTAGGCGCGAGACGCCGAACAGGTCGGCAAGGTCCCGCTCCACGAGCCGCGTGCCCGGTGGGAAGCGCCCGTCGTAGATGCGTTCCCTGATCTGTTCTCCCACGATGTCGCGCAGGGGCCGCTCGTTGCGGTAGAGCTTGCTGGAAGGCGTCGCCGCGGTCATGAGTCCTCTTTTCAGCCCAACCTGCCTACCGATGAACCCTACAAGGTGCTCTGACCACAACGCCCTCAGATCCTGGCCTGACCAGCAGTGATCTCAGGTTGGTCACCGTCCTACGTCGACGGCCGGCATGAGTCGAGGCCAGCGTGCGGCCGCCGTAGATGCGTCGATGGCTGGTGCGATGGTCGAGCCACCACTGCGTTGCACCTCCGGCAGGATTCGAACCTGTCTCCCTGGGTGAGAGGACACTATCGTCCAGCAGCACTAGAATGGCCATATGTGCAGGTCAGATGGGCTTTAGTCGAGCGACAGAAATGGACGCGTGCTGCCAGACTCTGACATAGTTAGGGCACGTATAGGGCACGACTAGAGAGGGGTTCGCGCTGTGTCGACGTCCCGTCGCCCTCGCCGTGGCTTCGGCAAGATCAAGAGGCTGCCCTCGAAGCGGTACCAGGCGTCATATGTCGGTCCCGACCTGAATCGTCACCCTGCTCCGCGAACCTTCGAGGCACGTGAGGACGCCGAGGCGTGGCTGTCGGTGGAGCGTCGACTGGTCAACGAACCGGACACGTGGACGAGCCCCATCGCTCGGGAGAAGGAGAGGACGGCAGGACTGACCTTGTGCGAATTCGCCTCCGCCGCGGTGCATCGACGCCGTAGTCGAGGGACTCCACTGAAGCCTCGTACCCTGATTCTCTACAAAAGTCTGCTGGATCGACTCATCCTCCCGGAGCTAGGTAACAGGCCGATGCGGACGATCACCCGGGACGACGTGCAGAGGTGGCACGACGGCCTCGATCCACGGCAACCAACCCAGCGTGCCCACGCCTACGCGTTGCTCAAGTCCCTGCTCGACCAGGCACAAGGAGAAGGCCAGCTGACCATCAGCAACCCGTGCACCATCAAGGGTGCGGGCGCAACCCGACGCCGTCGAAAGGTCGTGCCCGTCTCCTTGGTTGATCTAAGCACCATCGTGGCGGCCATGCCGGCTCGGCTGAGGCCCTTGGTGCTGCTGGCCGCCTGGTGTGGGCTCAGGTTCGGCGAGCTCGCCGAGCTTCGGCGCAAAGACGTAGATCTCCCGCGGCAGGTGCTGCACGTGCACCGCGCAATGGTGCGCGTCAATGGAGCCGAGGTGATCGGATCACCGAAGTCAGAGGCGGGAGTACGAGACGTGGCCTTGCCCCCTCACCTTCTCCCTGTTCTGAGGGATCACCTGGCGACGGAGGTAGGGCGTGGCCGGGAATCGCTGCTGTTCCCCCACCATCCAGGCGGCAACAAGCACTGGACGCATGGCATGTTCTACAAGGTCTGGATGCCGGCGCGGGCTGCAGCGGGGCGAGAAGACCTGCGACTACACGACCTGCGGCACTCTGCGGCCGTGATGGCCGCCCAGACCGGTGCCACTCTGGCGGAGCTCATGGCGCGTTTAGGTCACAGCACGCCAGCAGCCGCACTCCGCTACCAACACGCGGCCCAAGGGAGGGATGCGCAGATCGCTGCAGCCTTGTCCGCGTTCGCCGAAAGCGGTGTGGGCGGCGCACCTCAGTGACAAGAACTGGCGTGGGCCGACGAGCCGTCGTAGGGAGACTCACTCGACGCCGACCATCCCTGGCCCACATTCGGGTCATGGAGGGTGGTCGGTCCGCAACGGCAACTCGTGGTCGGTGCTGACGGTCGCGAGAACGCCCCACGGGACGTTTGCTCCAGGTCGCTAGGGTATCCACCGGCCGGCGGTCAAGGGTCGTCTCACAGGGCAAGGGCCGGCGGCTGTTTGTCACAGCTTCGATCCCAGTATCGCCCACCATTCTAAAACCGCCTTGACCAGCCGGAACGTGCTACCTGGCGGACCTCTTAGCCGCTGTCGTGCCAGATACGTGCCAGATCGGAACGAGCGCCCACTCCCCGTTCGGCCGTCGCCAACTCGAAAGGTTGGTGGGGGGACGCTCTCCCAGGTCAGGGATACCGCACCCGAATCAGACCCCCGGATAAGACCGCAATGAGTACTTCAGGCATGGGCCGCGTCAGGACGCATTGGACGAGGGGAGCGATCGGAGAGCCCGTCAGGCGGCCCGGGCCACTTCCTCATTCAGGTTTGGTCGCCACGAGGAGAGCCGCCCAGGACCTCCGGCCTGCTTAATGTCCGACTCGTGGCGAAGACGTAGCGCCACGTGCAGTGCGTCCCGTCGTCTCAAACCGACCTGGCCCACTGCACGGCAGCCTCACGCTTGACGAGCACGTCGGCATCGTTAGCATTCTTGTCGAACGGTCGCGGAGCATTGTGAGCCAATCGAGTGCTCGATGTTGTCCTCGTAGTGGTCCAACGCCTGGCCCGTGTTTATCTAACCCTGCAGTGCTGATCACCGCGCCGGAGCGAGGTTCTCCGTGTCCACGACTGTCAGATACATGACCTGGATCGGCCAGCAACTGTCCGCCAGTGGATCCACCCCTACGACGCGTTGGGTGTCCGAGTGGCCCGCTAGGTCGGGCGCGCCACGCGCGACCTGGTAGCGCATCGCGGCGGTCCCAGCGCGAGGCCCTGGGGTACTGCGTTACACCTTCGACGCGGACGTCTTCGGTGATGCGTCGATGACGACGACCTTTCTCGCACCTGGCTGGTCGAGCCTCAGTTTCTTCATCACCCGCGCCACCTTCGTCATCTCTGTCTTGGTGTAGCCGATGACGACAAACACCGAGGAGTTCGTCTTGTTGGCCTTCTCGTAGACCGCAACTTGGCGCTCCATGTTGCGCTCGAGCGAGCTGCTCTTGGCGAGCTTGAACTCAATAAGGGTGTTGTCTAAGCCCATGGAGATCTTGAAGTCGACGGGGCCGCGGCCGTTGTTAGCCTCGCGGTTCACGTCGAAGCGCGAGGGCTGAAGCAAGAGACCAAAGAAGCCCTGGACCTCTGTCTCATTCGCGAAACCCTTGCCGCCGCCGCGGTTGATGACGCGCCACCCGTCCTGGTTCTCGACGTAGTCCCTGAACGTCTCGATGGCCTGGAGCGCTTCGTCGTACGAGGTCCATGGTTTCGCGAATAGGTTGGTCTTCTCAGCAAGGTCGCGCGCCGCTCGCTGGACCTGGTCGCGCAGCATCTCCTGGGTATCGTCGACCTTGTCTCGGCTGATCGCGACCGCGTGGTCGCCGGTGTCCTCCTTGAGTTTGATGTAGCAGTCGATGAGTTCGGGGAACTGGAGCAGGGCCCGTCTACGCACCTCGCGCTGCTCACGCTCAGAAGACCAGCGGGTCAGACGCATGCGCAGGTAGTTGGTCACGTCTGCACGGAGCTGGTCGTTCCCTACGACGTCGGGCAGCTGATCGAACGAGCTCAACATGTCGGACTGGTTGATCCAGGTGTCGTCCTTGGTGAGCAGGTCGGACGGCGTCAGGATGACAAAGTCACCGTCGGTGAATGGGAGGTCGTACCTCCCTGTCGCCCACGTCTGGGTGTTGTAGTTGAATTTGGCCCGTGGCACGGAGATCGTCTTGCGGTCCCCCGGCGCGAGGTAGTCGTCGGCGAACTCGCTTGTGTACCGCAACAGGTAATGCTTGATCAGGTTCGTGGTGAGGTCCGAGATGGTGTCGCGTCCCACGCCGGAACGGATCAGCGCGAGTTTCTCGACGTGGCTGGAGGCCGTGATCGTCTCGTCGCCAAAGTTGTCCAGCACGTCCCCCAGCGCGGCATGGAGGGCAACAGCGAACTTTCTCCCAAGGCCGTGCCCGCGGTTGCTGCCGACCGAGAAGCCGAGCCAGTTCTGACGGACCTCGCTGAACGTGTACCAGCTCTTGATGCGACCGGGCTCCAGCGGCTCGTGAGCGTGGTCACGGAGGAAGCGCAGGTAGTCGAGGATTTGGTCGTGGAGCGCCTGATACCGCTCCTTGTCACTGTTGAACAGCAGAAAGGGGTCGACGAAGACCGGCAGATCGGACACCACGGATATGTCGAACGCACCGTACTCTTCGAGCACGTGTGGGCTGATTTTGAACCTGTCGCTGAAGTAGACCCCGGCCGGGTCCGGGACCCACTCGAACCCACCACTTATCACGTCGGCCACCACCGATTCCGTCCCAGATTCCGTCCTAGGGCCACATCGCCAGCGGTCATTCCATCGGCTTGATCTTGGCTTCGATGAAGGCGATCTCCTCGGAGTCGAGCCCATACTTGGCGTACAGCTGCTGGTTGATCTGCGGGATCGGCTTGGTCCAGTCGATGTCCGAGGCGGACGTGAAGTCCTGGTTCGGGACGTATTTCCAAGTGCTTCGCGGGTTGTGCTGCGTCACCTTGAGGATGCCGAGCATCAGTCGCGCGAACCTTGACTGGATGTACTTGAGGCACGCTTCGCCTTCGGCTTTGGTGTCGAAGGAGCCGATGGTGATGAACGTCTGAGTTACGCCGGTCCCCGGCTTCAAAAGTAGTGAGTAGCCGGTGACCAGGGCTGGTTTGTCGCCCAACATCCCGCCCGCGTTTCGGGATGCAGGGATGGCAACCTTGTACTTGTCGAGGCTCTCGGGCCCGTAGATGTAGTCCCTGCGAACCCAACGGTAGGCACGCTTGGTGTCGGCGAGGCCATACATCCGTATGTATTCGAGCCCATCGTTGGGTTGTTCGGTATGGAACACAGGCAGCGTGAACGCGCTCGTCACCAGCTTGTACCGCTCAGAGCTCGGCAGCAGTGCTTCGACGGCGGGGTTCTCTTCGTGCATGTGCTCGGTGTATCTGTAGGAGCGCGAGCTCGTGAACTCAAGCGACGTGATCGACTCGTGAGTCGCCTCAGCAACCTTGTGATGAATCGCGTTCAGTTCCGCGAACCTTGAGAACACTCCAATCGGTTCCCCTTGACGCGACGCGTCCCTGTAGGTCACGGCCACCCCACCCATGATCTCCGTGCCGGGGAAGAGCTCGTCACTATTGGGCGCGTAGTGTGGCACGGTCAGGTGCGGGTCAGCAAGCATCTTGGCGTTCCATGCCTTCGGCGTCTGGCCGGCATTGAAGAGGAAGCGTGCTGGGGTGATGAGCACAGCCTTATCTGCGACCTCATAGGCCGCGTCCATGAACAGGTGATAGACGGGCGTAGCGAAACGTCCGCCGCCCTCCGTCTCTTCTTGGTAGGGCGGGTTGCCGATGACGACGTCGAACTTCTTGCTCATGGTCAGTGACCTTCCGTCAGCAGCATCTCGTCGATCACCGTCTGCCGCTCCTCTGGTGTCATCTTGGCGAGGTTTCCCACCTTGAAGTGGCCCGATTCTTGGATCCAGGCCTTGCGCGCGTGCATGCCGCCGGAGACCGCCTCGACGGTGATGCGGTGCAGGATTTCGTTGTGGCTCATCTCGAAAACCTGTGAGGTCAGGATGTGCTTGAGCCTCTCCTCCTGGTCCGGGAACGCGGTCACCAGGCCGGTGTCGAGGCGTCGCACGAGCTCCATCAGGAACAGCCCGGCTGTGGAGAACAGGTCGGCGAAGGTCTTGGTCGGGTCGGTGAAGATGCCCGGGTTCTCTGCCTCGACGGTGTCGACCATCATCTTCACCACCGACTGCGGGGTGAACACCAGGGAGGTCTTCTGCTGCGGGATGTAGGCGAAGATGTTCTCGGTCTGCGCGTCGTCGAAGTAGTCAGCCAGGGCTTCCTTCTTGTCGAGGAACTCCTGGATCGACTGGTCGAAGACCGCCTCGTCGAACAGGCCCGGGATGGTCGTGACGGTGCCGTTGTCCTCGGTGATCTCCTGGCCGTCGCGCAGGAGGTGGAACTCGGCTTCGGTGATCCCGGTGATCTCCTCAAAGACGTCGTCGGGGGTGTAGTCGTCGAAGTTCGACAGACGCATGCCGCGGTCGCCGTAGGCCATGAGGAACATGGGGATCGTGCGGGCAAAGCCGCGCAGGTGGGAGCGGGCGTCGTCCATCGTCTGGTTCGCACGCTTCTGCTCCTTCTTGGTCTCCTCGCGTGTGACTACCTCGGGCACGATCTCCTCCATCGTCTTGTCGACGATGGCCAGGATGTTGTCCTGGAACGCCTTGTCTTGCTCGAGCTTCTTGGCTTGCAGCGCCTCGGCCTCGGCCTCGGTGGCTGCGTTATTCAGCTCGTTGTGGAGGTGCTTGCTGGCGATGTTGTGCTCGACGTAGGCGCGCTCCACCGCGTCCTTGACGAGCTGCTCGGTGCGCTTCTCGTCGCGCCCAACCTGCTTGCCGGTGAGCCCGTAGGCCTCCTTCAACTCCTCGCGCTTCTGACGGGTCTGCTCAGTCACCGCCTCCGCGATCTGCTTCGCCGCCACATTCGCCGGGGCATCCGGCTCGACGCTCGGAAGGTCCTCGATGCGGTAGACGGGCTTGCCGAGCTCGGCGACCTTGGGGTTGATGACGGTCTCCAGGTCGACCTGGGCGTTCCCCTGCGCGTCGGTCACGGGCGGCGGCTGCGGGATCTCGAGGGATTCCCCATTCTTGATCTTGCCCCGCTTCGCGGTGGGCAGTTTGTCGAGGATCTCCTTGAGGTGCTCTGAGTAGCGGAAGATGCCGGAGACGTTGGCGAACAGCAGGTTCGACAGGAAGCCCCGGCGCACGACTTCGCGGGCCTTGAACACCTGAGGAAAGGTCAGGACCTGGGAGGCGTCGAGCTCGATCATCCGACCCTCGGCGTCCTCACCCAGGACGGGGAAGAAGTTCAGCAGCGTACGGATGTTCTCCTGCCGAACCCCCGGGTTGCCAGAGGGGTTCGGGTGCAGGTTGTTGGCGAAGGCGTCGAAGATCGTCAGGGTGCGCTCGGGCGCGAAGTCGAAGATGTACGCGTTCTGCTTCTGGTACACCTGCCCGCCGCGCTCGAAGGTGCACGCGTTCTGAGCTCGGAAGGCGGCCTGCATGTACTGGGCTGGGGAAGCCAGGTCGGACAGCATGATGACCGCGGTCCACTCGGGCACCGTCACACCCGTGGTCAGCTGTCCCACGGACAGGGTGATGGTCTTGCCATCCGACGATTCGGCCTCCGTGATGGCGGCACGCACCTTGTCAAGCGCCTTGCCGACAGCCACCGCATCACTGTCGTCGTTGCTCCTCCCATCGCCAGCGGCGAGGACGATGGTGTACTCCTTGAAGACTTCGTGCTTCTTCAGGAGCCTCTCGAGGGCCTTTGCGGAGGCGACACGGTTAAGCAGCCAGAAGGAGTGTCGGATCTCGTCGCGCAGTTGCGGGGTCGAGAAGGGGTACTTCTCGTTGGTCGCCATGCAGTCGAGGAACTTGATGACCTCGGCTTCGTGCTCGAAGAAGCCGTTGTCCTTGGTTGCGAAGAACTCGTTGAGGTCGAACGTGTAATCGATGTTCGCCTCGTCCTCGTCGATGGCAACGCCTTCAGCGAGACGGTCCGTGATCATCCGTGAGATCTGGTAGGTCAGCAGGTTGAGCGTCGGCAGCGCCGCGTACAGGTTCTCCTGGCCCTCCTGGTCCCATTGCTGACGGGCGGTCTGCTCGTCCTCGTAGGTCCAGTTGAAGATCTGGTCCTCGTCGAACTTTCCGGAGGCCAGGGCTTTGAAGGGTGTACCCGACAGGTGCAGGGTCCGGGCGCGTTTGATCTGGTCGAACGCGACGTCGGTCTTGGTTGTGTCGATGCCCTCGTGCGCCTCGTCGATGACCAGCAGATCCCAGTCGAACTGCGCCACGTGCCTGAGCTTGTCGTAGGGGCCCCCGAAGTACTGCGACCCCTTGAGGTCCTGCAGCGAGAGGAACTCGACGATGCGCGGATCCTCGTCCTGATGATCGAGTGAGTAGGCCCGCCACTGTTCACGGGTCATCGGTGAGCGCCCGGCCAGCGAGGGTGACTCCGAGACGAACTTGAACGTCGTCTGGTGGCCGATGAAGCGCATGAAGTCGTCGAACCACGAGTTGGCGATCGCTGGGCGGTTGGTGACGACCAATACGCGACGGACGTGGAGGGTCCGCATCAGGTGGTAGGTGGTCAGCGTCTTGCCGAACCGCGGCTTGGCGTTCCACATCACCTCGGCCTTGTTGGAGGCGAACGCAGCCACCGCTTGATCAACCGCAGCTTGCTGCTCAGGACGCAGGACGTAGTCGTCCATCCCGTCCTTCTGGACATCGGAGAAGTCTTGGCCGGCGAAGTTGTTGAAGTACTCGAGCGACTTCTTCGGTGCGCCGTCGAAGTGGTGCCACTCGGTCCGCTGCGGCATGGTCTCGCGCTCTACGCCCTGCTGCTTGAGGTAGGCGTGGAAGTCATGGTCGGTGAAGCGTCCACCGGCCTCGGTCGTGAAGAGCGCCCGCCGGGACCACTCCAGTTTCTTTTCGATCGACATCTGAGATGCCTGCTGGGCCACGCGCTCGGCTGCCGTCTGCTGCTCGGTGTACCCGATTTTCTGCCAGCCCGCGTACTTCGGCAGGTCCGGCGTGGACCAGGAATAGATGACCGGCCGGATCTCCCGGTAGGTGTTTATCTTCGGGCTAGGCATTGTCCCCCGTTTCCTCGTGGACCCTGTCGATCCGGCACGGCTGATAAGTGTCATAGATGGTGAAGTCGAAGGCATGGCTATGGCGCAGCGAGGCGAGCGTGAACGGCTCCCGCTGCACGAACCCCACCTGGCCGTCGATGCGGTGCCACCACGAGAACCGGATGTCCTGACCCTGGGCGGTCTGACCCGTCAAGGTGTTGCCCCACACGATGTTCGTGTCGATCAGATAGGCCGCGGCACGATGCAGGTTCGTGCGGGCACCGCAGTCAATCCCGTGGGCTTCATGGAATCCCAGGAACTCGGCGAGCATGATCGTCTTGGCGTCCTGGTGGTTGTCCTCCAGCAGTTCAATGCCGTAGATCGACGCCAGTGCGAACAGCGACTCCCGCGGCCACTCCTGAGCGGGGTACCGGCTCTCGATCGCGTGCAGCTTGCGACGCAAGATCGCCACGAGGAAGTTGCCGTCGCCGGCCGCGGGCTCGAGGAAGGTCTTGTCGACGAAGTCGGGACCGGTCTCCAACTCCTCGCGGACCAAGTCGAGCATCCGGTCGACCATATGACGTGGAGTGAAGACCTCACCGTAGGTCTTGACACGGTGCCGCGACCTCACAAGCTGCTCCTCGACAATCGCCTCGGTCACCGTCACTGGTTCCCCTTCTGCTTCGGGTCAGACGTTAGCGGCAAGGGTAGACAGGTTCGTTGCCCACGGTGGTGTGGCGCCTGGCCGTTCGGGCCACCGCGGAGCTCGGTCATCGCCGTACCGCCAGAGTCGTCACCGACGTGCCAGCGCCGACCGCGTTCGCGATGTCCTCGGCATGCGCTTGGCGAGAAGCAGCCAGGTCCGCTTCGAGGATGGTGATAATCCGTCGTAGCTCGGTGACCTGCGCGTGCAGCGAGGAGTTCTCCGCGATCAGCCGCTCGTTGGTGATTCGCAGCTCGGCGTGGGTTTCGGGGTCAATCGTCGCACCGCTGTTGAGTTGGCTGCCGAGCCAACGCTGACGTTGACGCTCAAGGGTTTCGATCTGGGCTTTGAGTTCGATGATGGTGACTGCCAGGATCCCAGGTGGGGTTGTTGCCCGGTACCCGCTCCCACGGTCAGGCCCGCAGCCTGACCGGGTTGTGGGAGCCGCTGCTGGCCGCGCTGAAGGCGTTGGACGGCACGGGCCAGGACGTCATCGTGGACGTGGGCCGCCTCGGCCTGGCCGGGTCGCCGACCGCGCTGCTGCACGGGGCGGACCTGGCGCTGGTGGTGTGCCGCAGCGACCTGGTGTCCTTGTCGGCCCTGCGGTCCTGGCTGGCCACCCTGCACACCGACCTCGAGGAAGTCGGTGGGGCTTCCTCGCTGGGTGTGGTGCTGGTGGGACCTGGACACCCTTACAGCGAGGGGGAGGTGGGCAAGGTGCTGGGCCAGGTGTGCGGCGGCAGGTCCCCGGTCCTGGCGTCCCTGGCCTGGGACCCCAAGGCCGCTGCCGCGTTCTCCGCCGGCGCCCAGGTGCGCCGTCTGGAGTCGAGCAGGCTGGTCCGCAGCCTGCGAGCTCTGGACGGGGCCACGCAGCGAGCCGTCACGGGCACCGCCCATGACCTGACGGAGGTGCGGGCGTGAGCATCGAGGACTACCATATGCACCCTGAGGGGACCGGCAGTGCCGACCCGGCCGGGTTGCCGCTGTTCACCACGCCATCCACCCCGGAAGAGGCCACGACCCCGGCCCGGACTCACGGGCAACCCAGGGGCCGCCGGCGGGGCAGCTTCACCCTGAACCAGGCCACCGCGCCCGGGGGCGGCAGCGGCTTGGACGGTCCCGCCACGAGGGACGGGCAGCCGGTCGGCAAGGTGGTGCCGCTGCCGGCCCGGGACGCGGCTTGGCCCACCCAGCACGGCTGGACCGGGGCCGGCCTGGACTGGGAGCTGGTAGCCAGCCTGCGGCAGCAGACCGCCGACCGACTCAGCCAGGAAGGGCAGCCCGCCGGTGAGGATGACCGGGAGGCCCAGCAGGAGCGGGGCCGGGCGATCATCACCGAGTTGTTGCACCAGGAGGCCACCGAACGGCTGCGGGCCGGTGAGACCAGTTGGGAACCCGACGTGCAGGACGGGTTGGCCAGGGCCGTGTTCGACGCGGTGTTCGGCCTGGGCCGGCTGCAGCCTTTAGTTGACGACCCTCAGGTGGAGAACATCATGATCTTCGGCCACGACCAGGTGACGGTGGAGCTGACCGGAGGCCGGCAGGTGATGGCCCCACGGGTGGCGGACTCGGACCAGGAGCTGGTGGACTTCCTGACGTTCGTGGCTTCCAGATCGGAGGTCAACGCGCGTTCATTCTCTCCCTCCCAGCCTGAGTTGCACCTGCGGCTGGACGGCGGGGCCCGGTTGGCGGCGCAGGCGTGGGTGACGCCCAGACCGCAGGTGGTGATCCGCCGGCACCGGCTGACCGAGGTCGCCCTGGAGGACCTGGTCGCCCTGGGCACGATGAGCCCGGTGGTCGCGACGTTCCTGGGCGCGGTGGTCCGCGCGGGACGCTCCATCGTGGTCTCGGGCGCGCAGGGCGCGGGCAAGACGACGATGGTGCGGGCGTTGTGCAACGAGATCCCCAGGTACGAGGTCATCGGCACGTTCGAGACCGAGTACGAGCTGCACCTGCATGAGATGCCCGAGCGACACCCCTACGTGTTCGCCTGGGAGGCGCGGCCCGGGTCCGGTGAGGTCGGCCCGGACGGTCAGCGGGCCGGAGAGTTCACGCTGGACCAGGCGTTGCACGGCAGCTTCCGGATGAACCTGAACCGGCAGATTGTCGGGGAGGTCCGCGGCCCGGAGGCGGCCGCGATGCTCAAGGCCATGCAGTCCGGGTCCGGGTCGATCTCCACCACTCACGCGGCGCACGCCGTCGGCGCCGTCGAGAAGCTCGTGACGTGCGTCATGGAGTCGGGCCAGCACGCCACCCACGACTTCGCGTTACGGGCGGTGGCCTGCGGCGTCGACGTCGTGGTCCACGTCACCAAGCAGACCCAGGTAACCCAGGACGGGAGCGCCCAAGTGTCCCGTTTCGTCTCCGAGGTCATCGCCGTGGCCCTGGGGGAGGAGCAGACCGGGTACGCGGTCACCACCGTGTTCCGGGCCGACCCCGGCTCCACCCTTGCTCGCCCGGACGTGCTGCCGGATGAGTACCGGGGCCTGGCCCGGTCCGGTTTCGACCTGGCCGGCTTCACCGACGCCCAGGATGGGACCGGCGCGTGAGAATCCTGCTGGTGGCGGTCGCCGGTGCCCTGGTCACCGGAGGGTTCATCATGCTGGTCCTGGGCCTGATGGCCCGGCCGGAGGCCCCGGCCCGTCCTGGCCGCCGCAGCACGCGCGGTCTACGGGTCAGCCCACGCACACGGCTGCTGCTCGGGGTCGGTTTGGGCGCCGGGGCCTTGGTGGCGGCGCTGACCGGGTGGTTGATCGCCCTGGTCGTTCTGCCGTTGGCGTTGGCCGGTGTCCCGGTGCTGCTGGCTGCGCCGCCGGCGCAGCGGGAGGTGCAACGTCTGGAGGCGATGGAGGAGTGGGTCCGCACCGTTGCCGGGACGCTGGGCGCCGGGGTCGGGCTGGAGCAGGCGCTGCTCCGTTCGCTGCGGTCCACCCCGGAGCCGATCCGCCCTGAGGTGACCCGCCTGGCGGGGCGGCTGCGGGCACGGTGGGCCACCGAGGACGCGCTGCGTGCCTTCGCCGACGACCTGGACGACCCCACCGGGGACCTGATCGCCGCCAACCTGGCCCTGGGTGCGCGCCGCCGCGGGGGTGGGCTGGCCACCGTGCTGGGGGCCCTGGCCGAATCCGTCAGCGAGGACGTGCGAGCACGACGGGAGATCGAGTCCGACCGGGCCAAGCCGCGCAGCAACGCCCGGCTCATCACCGGCATCACCCTGGTAGTGCTGGCCTTCCTGTCCCTGTCCGGGAACTACATCGCCCCCTACGGCACCCCCATCGGTCAGGTCCTGCTGGGCACCTACCTGGCCTTGTATGTCGGGATGCTCCTGTGGCTTCGGAAGATGGCGCAGGGCAAGGCCATGCCGCGCTTCATCGGCGCGTCTGTCCGGGAGGGCGCGGCATGACCGCCGTGCAGCTGCTGCTGGCCGCCGGCGGGCTGGTAGGGCTCGGGCTGGCCCTGGTCCTGTTCCAGCTGGTCCCGTCCCACCCCGACCTCGGCCAGACCCTGGCCAGGCTCTCCCCGGCCGGCGCGCGGGAGGCCCAGGCCGCCCAGGCCAGTGGCCAGCCGCGGGTCGAGGGCGCCGGCGACGTGCGAGACGTCCTGGGTGCTTGGGGCGCCCGGCACCTGCCGGCCGCGGTGTGGGGCAAGGTGGCGCCCGCTGACCTGGCCGTGGTGGGGATGACCCCGGTCCGATTCTACGGGGAGAAGATCTTGTACGCCTTCATCGGACTGGTCGCCGGTCCGGTGTTGGCCTGGGTCGTGATGTTCTTCTTCGCGATCCCGCTGTACGTCCCGGTCGTCGCCACCCTGGTCCTGACTGTGGCCCTGTGGCTCATCCCCACCTACAACGTGGTCACCGACTCCCGGGACGCGCGGGTGGAGTTCGCGCGGGCACTGGGGGCGTTCGTGGACCTGGTCGCTTTGGAGATGGCGTCAGGGTCCGGGCCGAGGCAGGCGATGGAGGCTGCGGCTGCGGTGGGGGACTCCTGGGTCTTCGCCCGGTTGCGGGAGGAGCTGGCGCGGACCCGCTGGTCCGGGGTGACCCCCTGGGACGCGCTGCGGCACTTGGGTCACGAGATCGACATGCCGGACCTGCACGAGCTGGCCGACATTATGCGCCTGTCCGGGGAGGACGGAGCCCGGGTCTACCCGCAGCTGAAAGCCCGCGCGACCAGCATGCGCTCGGCGATCCTGTCCGCGCAGAAGACCCGAGCCAACGAAGTTAGCGAACGGATGACCC
>JAABUN010005992.1_pt1 | contig 14444 bp, 12 predicted proteins | sample 5559311 | NCBI WGS metagenome assembly JAABUN01 (sample SAMN10711877, study PRJNA513370) | rock metagenome | isolation source: Antarctica rocks | place: Antarctica: Victoria Land, Siegfried Peak sud | reverse complement strand
ACCACCGGCGCGGCCATCGGCTCGGGCGTCTTCGCGAAGAAGATCACCGAGACGACGTGGAAGTTCATCACGGGCGGCGACTCCCCCACCAACCCCGAGGACCCGGACATCAACTGGGGTGAGGCCGTCGCGTTCGCCCTGCTGTCCGGCGCGATCGTGCAGCTGATCAGGATGATGGTGAACCGTCAGTCCACCAAGGCCTTCCACAAATCGACCGGCCGGCTGCCGAAGTCGGTTGCTAAGTAGACGATAGTGTCAGCCTTACTAACCATTCCGTAGAGGTTGTGGCAACCTTAGGTCAAGTTTAGGTAAACTCCCTGGTGACGACGTACATCGGCGGTCCTTGAGGCCAGCCGAGAATACTCAGCCAGAATGCGATAAATCGTTTTTGCGGCGCGATCGTGAGATGCTTTCGCAGTTATAAGGCAAACTGGGAGGGTAGGTTGTGGCTCAAGGACGTTCCGCGCTGCGAGAGGCGCTCATCCGCAGCAGCTGGGCGCTTCTCGACGGCACCTGGTGGGCGCTTGCGGTGGGGCTCGCCGTGTGGCTGCGCTACCAGTACAACGTGGATCTCAGTCTCACGGCAGACACGGGCATTGTCGCTGCGGGGGCGGCGCTTGCTCACATCACCGCCGGGTGCCTGTTCGGTCCCTATCTGGTAGGCCACATCCGGGGCTCGTTCGAAGAAGTGGTTGCTGTCGGTCGTGCTGCCTTCATCACGACGCTCCTCATGATGTGTGTGGCACTGCTCGCCGAGCCCATCTTGGTTCCTCGATCGGTGCCCGTGCTGGGTGGTGCGATCGCCGTCATCGGCATGCTGGCAACGCGTTTCGTTGTGCGCACGTGGCGTAGTCACCGCGCCGCCCACCGAGAGACCGAGTCCCGGGTGATTGTCTTCGGTGCCGGCATCGCCGGTCGTCGCCTGGTGCACAACATGCTCTACGACGGCGACTCCCAGTTCCGGCCTGTCGCTCTGATCGATGACGACCGCTCGAAGCGCAAGCTGCGGGTGGATGGGATCAGCGTCCGAGGCACCCGTGGCGCCATCGCTCGCACGGCGGACAGGTTCAGCGCCACCCACCTGGTCGTCGCCATCCCGACCGCAGACGCCGCTTTGATGCGAGAGGTCAGAGAGATAGCACAGGTCGCCAAGCTGCACTTGAAGGTGCTGCCGACGATCGATCACATCCTTAGCGGCGACCCGCACGTGCAGGATCTGCGCGACATCGACCTGGAGGACCTGCTTGGACGACGCGCCGTGGAGCTGGACCAGGAGGCGATCGCCGAGCAGGTGACCGCCAAGATCGTCCTGGTCACCGGTGCCGGCGGCTCCATCGGCTCCGAGCTCTGCCGCCAGATTGCTCGCTACCAGCCCGCTCGGCTGCTCCTGCTCGAGCGCGACGAGTCCGCGCTGCACTCGACCCAGCTGTCGCTGACGGGTCGGGGTCTGCTGGAGGGTGATGATCTGCTCCTGGCGGACATTCGCGACCTGAGCACCCTGCGCTCGCTCTTCACCCGGACACGACCTGACATCGTCTTCCACGCCGCTGCACTCAAGCACCTTTCGCTGCTGGAGAAGCACCCCACGGAAGCCTGGCAGACCAATGTGCTCGGCACCCTCAACGTGTTGACCGCTGCCGCAGAAAGCGGGGTGGGCACCTTCGTCAACATCTCGACCGACAAGGCTGCCAACCCGACCAGTGTGCTGGGGTACTCCAAGCGCATCGCTGAGAGGCTGACCGCAGACTTCGCCCGCACCCAGCCGGGTCGCTACGTCTCGGTGCGCTTCGGTAACGTCCTGGGCTCGCGGGGGTCAGTCATCCCCGCCTTCACCGAGCAGATACGGCAGGGTGGACCCGTGACGGTGACCCACCCCGACGTCGAGCGGTACTTCATGCTGATCCCCGAAGCGTGCCAGCTCGTGCTGCAGGCGTGCGCGATGGGTCGCGACGGTCAGGTCATGGTGCTGGACATGGGCACTCCAGTCAAGATCGCCGAGGTCGCACAGACCCTGATCCAGATCTCGGGCAAGCAGGTCGACATCGTCTACACCGGACTGCGCCCGGGAGAGAAGCTCACGGAGGTCCTGTTTACCGAAGGTGAGGATCGCCACCTGACCGACCACGACCTCGTGCATGCAGTCGCCGTGCCCCCCATGGCGGGGACTGCGTTGACCGAGGGACGTCTGAATGTCACTCCTGACATCGTCATCTCTGCGATGGCGGCCACTGCGCGCAGCGCAGCACCGGTCCTTTGGTGATGGGTGCTCGCATACATCTGTCCAAGGCTGATGTGACTGAGGTCGAGGAGAAGTACGTCCTCGAGGCTCTGCGATCGGGCTGGATCGCACCCCTGGGCCCGGATGTCGATGCTTTCGAGCGCGAGGTCGCTGAACGAGTCGGTGTGGAAGCGGCCCTAGCGCTCTCATCGGGGACCGCCGCCCTGCACCTCGCGCTGCTGAGCGTGGGCGTCGGCCCCGGGACCTGCGTCCTCGTGTCTGACATGACCTTCGCTGCCACCGCCAACGCCGTGGTCTACACCGGAGCAGAGCCCGTCTTCATCGACTGCCTGGCTTCCGATGGCAACATCGACCCCGCACGTGTGCGGGAGGCTGTGGAGGCACTGCACAGTCGCGGCAAAAGCATCAGCGCTGCCATCATCGTCGACCTGTTCGGCGCGTGCGCGGACTACTCCAACATCGAGAGCTACCTCGCGGATCGCGGCATACCCTTGATCGAGGATGCCGCCGAAGCACTGGGTGCCTCAGCCCAGGGCAGGTCGGCCGGTGCTTTCGGCACCGCCGCGGCGCTGTCCTTCAACGGCAACAAGATCATGACCACCTCTGGGGGTGGCATGCTGCTCAGCAACGATCCCGACCTGGTTGCCCATTCCCGCTATCTGTCAACCCAGGCCCGGCAGGACGTGCCCTGGTACGAGCACACAGACATCGGTTACAACTACCGCATGTCCAACATCTTGGCAGCCCTTGGTCGTGGTCAGCTGAGCCGCCTGGATGAGATGGTCGGTCGACGCCGGGCCATCCAGCAGATGTATGCCGAGGCGATCGAGCAGATCCCCGGCGTCGAGCTGCTCAGAGAGCCAGCGGACAGCGCTGGCTCGGAGGGCAACTGTTGGCTCAGCTGCGTGGTTCTGGACCCCGAGGTCGTCCGGACCGATGTCGCCTCCGTTATCGCCTTGCTCAATGAGGAGGAAGTCGAGGCCCGCTACCTGTGGAAGCCCATGCACCTGCAACCGGTTTTCGCAGGAGCAGAGGTGTTCGGTGGGGCCGTCAGCGAGCGGCTGTTCGAACGAGGCATCGCCTTGCCGAGCGGGTCGCAGCTCGTCGATGCGGATATTGACCGGGTCGTGTCCTGCTTGCGCCTTGCCTTTGGTGTCGTTCGGTGAGTCAGCGGGCCTACGCGGTCGGCAAGCGCTCTCTGGACGTGGTGGTGGCCGGCGGCGTGCTCCTTCTGACCTCGCCGGTTCAGGCAGCGACAGCCGCTGCGGTCCGGATGCAGATGGGTTCCCCAGTGCTGTTCCGCCAACGGCGCCCCGGTCTGGACGGCGCCTCCTTCACCATCGTGAAGTTCCGCACCATGCGTCAGTCCGAGGGTGCTGACCCCTCGACCGACGGCCAGCGCATCACCAGACTTGGATCCGTGCTGCGCAGCACCAGTCTGGACGAGCTGCCCACCTTATGGAACGTCATTCGCGGCGAGATGAGCCTGGTGGGCCCTCGGCCGTTGCTCGAGCAGTACCTCGAGAGATACAGCCCCACACAAGCACGGCGGCATGAGGTGCGGCCGGGGCTGACCGGACTGGCTCAGGTCGAGGGGCGTAACGCGCTGACGTGGGACGAGAAGCTCGGACTCGACGTCTCCTACGTCGACCACGCCAGTCTTCGCCTGGACCTGTGGATCCTGTGGCGCACTGTGCGTCTGGTCTTGACCCGGCATGGAGTCGCCGCCGACGGGTCGGCCTCTATGCCGGAGTTCATGGGCAGCTCGAGCACAGCTGCGCAGGCGTGAGCTCACGTGCGCTCGTCCTCGTGGGCTGTGGTGGCTTCGGACGGGAGGTCTACTCACTCGTCCATGCTCTGAATGAGCACGGGGAGAGCTGGGACGTGGTCGGGTTCGTCGACGACGGCCCCGCCCCGGCGGACCTTTCACGCATCGAGCAGCTGGGTGTACCGCACCTAGGCGGCGTGGAAAGTCTCCAGGACTGCACACCCAACCTCGACGTCGTGGTGGCCATCGGCTCGCCAGCGGTGCGTCAGCGTGTGGTGAGCCAGCTCGCGAAGTACCCGGTGGCGTTCCCTTCCCTGGTCCACCCCTCCGCCACCCTTGGCATCCAGGTCACGCTGGGCAGGGGGTCTATCGTCGCCGCCGGGTCCAGACTCAGCGCGTACATCACCGTGGCTGACTTCGTCCACATCGACCAGCAGGTCGCTATTGGACACGACACCCGCCTTGACGACTTCAGCCGGTTGAACCCGTCGAGCTGCATCTCAGGCTATGTCTCCATCGGTGTCGGGGCACTCGTGGGAGCCAACGCCACCGTGCTGGCGGGCCTCGAGGTGGGCCCATGGAGTGTGGTCGGAGCCGGCGCTGTGGTCACTCATGGAGTCGCCGAAGGCATAACGGTGAAGGGCGTACCAGCACGATGAGTGGTCCGGTCAGGTTGCTCTACGCCGTGACCGCGCCGGTCTCAGCGTTGATCTTCTTGCGGGGGCAGCTGTCCTACATGGCCGCACAGGGCTACGAGGTCCATCTCGTCTGCGCAGACACACCGGACGGGGAGGTCGCGGCGATGTGCGCGAACGAGTTGACGACCTTCCATCCCCTGCACATCAGTCGGCGCCCCAGCCCACGTTCTGACCTGTCCGCATTCGTCGACATACACCACGTCATTCGCGAGGTCCGCCCCTCCGTGCTCATCGCCGGAACCCCCAAGATGAGTCTGCTCGCCTTGACGGCTGCACTACTTGCCAGAGTGCCGGACCGTGTCTATCTTTGCCACGGCTTACGCCATGAAGGCTACTCAGGAGGTCACCGGGCAGCCCTGCGCGGGTTTGAGTGGGCAATGTGCGCAGTCGCGACTGACGTCGTCGCAGTCAGTGCCAGCGTCGCGGACGGGCTGACCCCCCCGCCGTGGCGCCGCCGTCACCTAGCCGTCCTGGGCGCAGGATCCCCCAATGGTGTGGACATTGACCGGTTCCGCGTGCCCTCGCCCCCGGACAAGACACGGGCCCGTCAGACCTACTCGCTCAACGAGACTGACTGTGTCGTGACCTTCGTCGGGCGCCTGACTCGGGACAAGGGGCTGGACACGTTGGTCCATCTCGCTGAGCGTCTCGCCCAGCTGGATGACGTCCGGCTCCTGCTGGTAGGGCCTACAGAGGGTGTCGATGCAGCAGACCGCGCCGCGATCGAGAGCCTCACGTCGAATCCCCTGGTCACCTACCGCGCGCACGAGCGGTCCATGCAGCACGTCTACTGGGCGACAGATGTGCTGGTGCTTCCTACGCGTCGCGAGGGGTTGCCCACCGTCGTTCTCGAAGCGGGAGCCTGCGCCGTGCCGACCGTTGCCTACTCCGCCACCGGAACCGTCGATGCCATCGTCCACGACCGCACCGGGGTGTTGGTCATGCAAGGCGACAAGGTGGCGTTCGGTCGAGCGGTCGAGCAGCTCCTCACTGACAGGCCGAGACGAGCGGCCCTAGGCGCAGCTGCCCACGCTCATGTGGTCGGCCATTTCGCAAGCTCAACTGTCTGGACCGCCTGGGCGACCTTCGTGCACGGCATCCGCAAGCGCCGGCGGGCCAGATCGCTTCATCGAGCGGCCGAGTGACCACTACACGGAGGGCAGTGGGTCCAAGCCCTTCTTATGGGCGTCACGGTCGTAGCCCACACCCAACAACCAGAGCAACCCGATAAAGACAGCCAAGGCAAAGGAGAAGAACCCCTCGTAGAAGTTCAGACTGATCAGCACCCCAGCCATCGCCGTCAGTGCGACCTGGCGGCGGAGCACCTGGGCATCGGTCAGGTCATCCTCCTCCAGACTGTGCAGCACCGCAGCAGCAGGACCGATGAACAGAGCCCACAGCGTCACCGCCCCGGCTATCAGCCCGACGAACAGGAGGGTCGCCAGGAAGTGGTTGTGGACCCCTACCCCCTCGTAGTCCGGCACACCCACTGACCAGTCACCGTGGTCAAAACCGACCACCGCCGCAAACGGTGAGGAAGAAATCAGGGCAACCGCCCCTTCGCTCACCTCGAACCGTGTCGTCACGTTCTCTTCGAAGATGCCCTGACCGACCAGGGCGCGGCCGAGGAAGTTGCTCGTGATCAACGGGAGGAACTGTTCGACCAAGAAGGTGGCGGCAGCGCAGAGGATAATCACCAGACGCAATGTGCGCCACTGCCGGTGACGCGCAACGAGGAACCACGTCGAGAGCACAACCACACTGGCCAACAACATGTTGCGCGACTGGCCCATGACGACAATGAAGCCGCAGGTCATCACCAGGCTGAGCTTCAAGACGACGCCGAAGCGACTCCAGTAGCCCAGCATGTAGGCCAGGATGAGGGACAGGATGATTCCCTGCTCGCCATAGCTGCGGGGCACTCCGGCGGTCTTGAACACCGGTAGCTCGATGCCGAGGGTACGGGCTGGGGCCGGTGCCTCCAGGATCACAGCACCGGTGACCCCGATGTAGGCCACCAGGACCCCTAACAGGATGCCGCCGAGCGCGAACCACCTCAACACCGACTCTGTGGTTGTCTGCGAGAAGACCAGGCAGCAGGAGACAATGATCGTCAACAGCAGAAGGCGTGAGAGCACAAAGGGGAACTCACTCAGATCCGTCTGGGTGGCGACACGCAAGGCATAGAAGGCTGTTGCTGCGATCAGCATCAGAGTCCAGCGTGCCGGAAAGGGCGCCGGGGATCGGCGCCGTGGCCAGGTGAGCCGGTCCGTGAAAGCGCAGTACACCAAGGAGGCACCGACTAAGGGCGCCGCCAGACTGCCGATACCCGACGAGGTGGGCCGAGGCAACAGGGGGACCGTGGCGGCCAGCAGGAGAGCCATCGCGCCCAACAGTCCCAGTCGTCGACGGGAGCCCCCGATGGGGGTCTTGAGCAGCTCAGTGGTCATAGTCAAGCCCTTCTGCCGTAGCAGAGACGATCTCCCAGGACCGCTGAACCAGCTCGTCCGGCCATGCCTGCCAGCGACCTGTTGTCGCCGCAAAACCGACGGTGCCCGACACGCGACCGGCTTCACGTCCTACATCGTGGTCGTGAGCATGATAGTTCAATACCTCGGTCGACCACTCCAGCCCCAGATGCTCCAAAACGCGACCCAGGACCCCTTCTGGATCGGCGCAGAGATCTTCGTAGGTAATGACAATGGTCTCCTCTGGGTGCCGTTGAGAGAACGCAACGAGATTGGCGGTCACCCTGTCCCAGTATTCGGCCGCTCGTAGCACGACCTCCTCACCTGGCCGTGCGCCCGCCAGCGCCGAATGAACGAAGGCACCGCCTTTGGTGAAGGAGTCAACTTGATCCAGGGGGTGACGGTGCAGGACGATAAAACGCCCATGCGGAAAAAACCTGGTCAGGAACTCAGGGTCCTCCGCGTAGCGGGGCGACTTGTCGCACCATTGCTCGGCGGACTGACCAGCCGCGTAGACATCCAAAAAATGACGCCCGAAGCGAGCAATGCTCGCGACCACGGCGGCCTCGTCATACCCGAGGTCGCGTAGTCCGACCAGTGAGGGTCCATCCTGCAGGATTGCTCCTAATGCCATGAAGTAGTCCGTCTCGGGTGGGACAGCCAGGCGCGGATGGGAGTCCAGACAGTACCGAAGCAGCGTCGTCCCCGAGCGGTACGGCGAGAGGATGAAGCTGGCCGGCGACTCCCCCGAGATGTCGTTGTCTGTGACCACGCGGACGCGCGTTCTGCCCCTGACCAGCTCGCCATACAGTCGTCGCGCCGTGTCTATGCCGGGCTTCATGACGGCCCCTCCTGCTCAGTCGACGGGCCCTGCATGGTCATCGCGGATGCGGACGTGCGGGGCCGGAGGATGAGGATCAACCCCACCGTCCGCAGCGACTCACCGACGATCCATGCAGCGCTGGCTCCGAGCAAGCCCCAGGGACCGGTCAGGACGATGGCTAGCAGGAGACTGACGACCAGGGTGGAGCCCACGATCAACATCTGCTGCGCGTGCTGGCCCTTGGCAACGACCGCCATGGTCAACGTGGTGTTGGTGTAGACGAAGAGACCAGCAGTCATGACCAGAGCCAGCAAGGGCCGCTCCGGACTGACCTGGGGGCCGAAGGCAAGAGGGAAGAGTGTGGGGCCGACGAGGACCATCACAGCTCCCAGCACCAAGCCCACCGTGCCCACGACCAGGGTCGGTCGCTTGATGGCCTCCCAGACCTCTCGCTCCGATCCTGACACTTGGGCCGACCTGAGCTCAGCGGCCGAGGCCTGCGAGGCAGCTCGGGCAATGACGGCGCCTAGTCGCACGGTGTAGGCCACGGTCGCGAACACTCCCAGGGCCACGATGCCCACCCGACCGTCCACGACAAGACGAATGGCGTGCTGGTTGAGAGAGAGCAGCGCTGCGGCAATGCCAAGCGGCAGGAGCCGCGCAAAGATGGGCAGACTCGGCACGCCCGTTGCTCTGGCGGAGCGCCACGGCAAGAACCGAAGGTCGTAGACCAGGAGCTGGGCGAGCCAGACACCGAACATCAGCCATAGTGCGGTGGGGAGGTCTGCGATCGCCAGCCCCAGCACGCAGGTGGCCGCAGCGAGCAACCCCCTCACGGCGGTCGCCCCGGCAACACGGTCGATGCGTCCCTGGCTCTGGGCGTAGCCGTGGCAGGCGAAGGACACCGCCTCCACCCATTTGGCCAGTGCCAGGGGTATGACGACGCCCAGCACCTCCGTGGTGGGCCAGAAGAGAGCGACCAGCAGACTGAGCACCAGCCCGACGGCGTTGACGGCTGCGGTCACCCGCAGGTAGGTGCGCCACTGCGTGTCCGCGACCGCATCAGTAGCCAAGACATCCTGCACCCGCAGATTCGTTAGCAGGAAGATAGGGGAGGTGATCGCTACCGCCAAGGCATAGAGGCCGACTTCGGCGGCGCCTTCGAACCGGGCGATCGCGATGAGCACGACCCCCTGCGACGCGGTGAAGAACGTCTTGCTGGCGATGAACCCCGCCTTGTGCTTTTTTCGCGTTCTCGGACTGGGGGTCATCGTTGTCGCGAACCCGTTGTCAGCGGCTTGATGAGTGGCCGACGACTCGGCGAGTCAGGGACGATCCGCACGGCCGTCGCCAGGCGTTCGACCACCTCGGCGAGGACGCGCCACGGCACCGGCAGATCGCGCCTCCACGAGTCGTGCTGGCGCACCGCTCCGTCCCAGCCCGATCGAAGCATGCGGTTGCCCGCAATGATGTGGTCTTGCCGATGAGGCTCCTCCTGAGCGATGGTGTCCCACCCGACGGCTTCGACAATCTGCGCCACGACCGCCTGGGGGTCTGCTACCAGGGCGTCGTAGCGCAACGACCGGTACGGAGCGGGGCCGGACCGGGCTCGCGAGGCGGTCCAGTTTGCCCTGACCCAGCCGGCGATGGCCAACCCCGCCGCGCGAGCAGGTGGTGTGGTCTTCTCCCCCCGCTCAATCTGCAGGTTGCCCCCCCGCCGCCTGCTGTGCACCACACCCCCCAGCGACCGGTGCAGGTGCACCATCAGGACGAGCTCGGCCTGCGGCACCGATCCATACAGCGACAGCCGCCGCCGACCTCCAGCCGTCTTGGAGGAGTCGACCAGTCGAGCGACACCGTGATGGTGGCGAAGCGAACGAAAGACGCACTCCCAGACCTCAGTCCATCGGTCGACGCGACGTCCGTGCAGCTCGGCCTCGACGGTGATGTGGTCCAAAGCCGCGGGTGACAACGATGTCTGCGCCTGGACGTCCTGCACCACAGGTCCCCAGAACGGACAGTGGCCGATCGCCAGACCGCAGGAGCACAGGCGTTCCTGAGCACACCAGGCGAAGAGCTGACACACCTCACCGCCGCTAACGACCCCTGGCCTACTCCCCAAAAGCGCATCCAGCAGGCTGGACCCACTACGGCCGTAACCCCCGATGTAGACGACTTGGAGGGGGATCTGCGAGCCCACATTGCTCTCGGGAGCCCGCAAGATGTCGCCTTCCTCGTCGCCCATAAAGCCGAACCCAGAATGCTCGACTCTTCCAATATAACTGCGCGTCGGAGGGTTAGCGGGCAAAAAAAACCTTCGATTGGACGACCATCGCAGCACCATACCGAGTCATGACTTGGCTGTTGCTCGACCTCGACTAGCGCAGGGACGGGCGCGCAGTGTCGCCGGTCGCTGAGATCCTCGGGTCAGGTCGGCGACACCCCGCACTTAGCTGTTGATCATGCCGGCGCCGACAGTGACACCGGTGGCCTCGTCGATCAGGATGAACGAGCCGGTGGCCCGGTTGGTCGCATAGTCGTCACACAACAACGGCTGCGTCGTGCGCAGAGTCACCCGCCCGATCTCGTTCAGACCCAGCTCAGTGGTCTCCTGGTCACGGTGCAAAGTGTTGATGTCCAACCGGTACTGCACATCCTTGACCAGCGCCCGCGCTGTGCGCGTCGTGTGCTTGATGGTCAGCTTGCGCCGCACCCGCAACGGCTCGGGCACCATCCACGACACCATGGCATCAATGTCCTGAGACACCCTGGGCGCGTTCTTGGGCCGGCAGATCATGTCACCACGCGAGACGTCGAGGTCATCAGTCAGGCGCACCGTCACCGACATCGGCGGGAACGCCTCATCCAGCTCCCGCTCGTGCAGGTCGATCCCGGCGATCGTGGAGGTGAGCCCGCTAGGCAGCACCATGATCTCGTCCCCCGTCTTGAGCACCCCGCCGACGACCTGGCCGGCATACCCGCGGTAGTCGTGGAACGCGTCGGACTTGGGCCGGATGACGTACTGCACCGGGAAGCGGACGTCGACCAAGTCCCGGTCAGACGCGACATACACGTTCTCCAGGTGGTGCAGCAAGGAGGACCCCGCATACCACGGCATGTGCTCCGAGCGGGTCACCACGTTGTCGCCCTGCAGCGCCGAGATCGGGATCACCTCGAGGTCGGGCACCTGCAGCTTGCTGGTGAACGCCGTGAACTCCTCGCGGATCCGCTCATAGACGGACTCGTCATAGTCCACCAGGTCCATCTTGTTGACCGCGAGGACCATGTGCGGCACCCGCAGCAGGGACAGCAGCACCGCGTGCCTACGAGACTGCTCGGTCATCCCCTGACGCGCATCGACCAGCACCAGGCCGAGGTCGGCGGTAGACGCGCCGGTGACCATGTTGCGGGTGTACTGCACGTGGCCGGGGGTGTCGGCGATGATGAACTTGCGCCGCGGGGTCGCGAAGTAGCGGTAGGCCACGTCGATCGTGATCCCCTGCTCGCGCTCAGAGCGCAGACCGTCGGTGAGCAGTGCGAGGTCGGTGTAGTCGTAGCCCTTGTCGAGCGAGGTGCGCTCCACCGCCTCGAGCTGGTCCTCGAAGATCGCCTTGGAGTCCAGCAGGAGCCGCCCGATCAGGGTCGACTTGCCGTCGTCCACCGAGCCGGCGGTGGCAAAACGCAGCAGATCCATCGCCATCAGAAATAGCCTTCCTTCTTGCGGTCCTCCATGGCGGCCTCGGAGAAGCGGTCGTCGCCTCGGGTGGCACCGCGCTCGGTGACCCGAGACACCGCGACCTCCTCGATGATCTCGTCGGTGGTGCTGGCCGTGCTCTCGACGCACCCGGTGAGGGTGAGGTCGCCGACGGTGCGGAAGCGCACGGTTCGCTCGGCCGCTTGCTCGCCTGCGCGCAGCGGGTTGTGCTCGCTCTCGGTCAGCAGCATCCCGTCCCGCTCGAAGACCCGGCGCTGGTGGGAGTAGTAGATCTCGGGTATGTCGACCTGCTCGCGACCGATATAGCCCCAGATGTCCAGCTCGGTCCAGTTGGACAACGGGAAGATGCGCATGTGCTCACCGGCGTGGATGCGGCCGTTGTAGAGCGACCACAGCTCGGGCCGCTGCATCTTGGGGTCCCACTGGCCGAACTCGTCGCGGTGGGAGTAGACGCGCTCCTTGGCCCGCGCCTTCTCCTCGTCGCGCCGCCCGCCGCCGAATGCCGCGGTGAACCCGCCCGACTCCAGCGCCTCCAGCAGGGTGCCGATCTGCATCCGGTTGCGGCTGGTCTTGCCGTCGTCGACCACGATGCCGTCGGCGATGGCCTGCTCCACCGAGGCCACGATCAGCTTGACGCCCAACCGGTCCACCCAGCGGTCGCGGGTGGCCAGCACCTCCGGGAAGTCGTAGCCAGTGTCGACCTGCAGCACGGGGAACGGCACCCGGGCGGGGTAGAAGGCCTTCTCGGCCAGGCGCAGCATGACGATGGAGTCTTTGCCGCCGCTGAACATCAGCACAGGCTTCTCGAACTCGGCGACGACCTCACGGAAGATGTGGATCGACTCCGCCTCGAGATGGTCGAGGTGACTCAGGGTGTAGTTGCTAGGAGCGGGCACGTTGGCCGACGATACCGTCCACGTCCGCGGATGCCCATTCCGTCGAGGCAGGACTGCGACAGGCTGGATACCAGACGCAGCGCACTGTGGTTTGGGTCACAGGAGCGGCATACATTGGATAAGCGTTGGTCATCCCCTTGTATTGGCTGAGGTAGAAACTTTATACGTCTCGTAAACACACGTGCGGCGGGTCACCTCTCGGCGTCTGCACGCAACCTCTGGGCGACGACTCCAGCAAATTCAGCGCGGGCTTCTGTCCCCTCCGGATTCGCCGGGGCGGGGGGCGGTGCCCGACAATAAGCGCCATGCCCTCTCCTGCCCCTCTGGCGCCGCATCTGGTGCCCGACCCGCATACGTTGGACGACCTGGAGCTGGAGCGGCAAGGCGTGCCGGTCCGACTCAGCGTGCCGCTGCCCGCGGGGATGGAGTCGGCCGACGAAGTGGTCCTGATCGAGCCCGAAGGCGTGCCGATGGCGCGGTTGCGGGTGGTCGCCGACGAGTCCACCGGCGCCCGGGTAGGCGTTGGCGACCCCGTCTGGTTGTCCGCCCGGCCGGAGCGACCGTTCGAGTCCCTGCACCAGGCAGTGCACGAGGTGTCTCCGGCAGACGTCACCGTGCTGATGGACGACGCGACCGCTCAGGACGACGTGCTGGCACGGGCGAGGAGTGGTGCGTCGGTGCTCCTGGTCATGGCCGCGGCGGTGGAGCGGGACGGCGCGACCGAGCCGATCGACGTCGAGGCGTGCCGGCGCGCGGTGGCAACGCGAGACGCACTCGACGCGCAGGCCCCCGACCTCGGCCGCGTCCGACTCACCGTGGCGCCGGTGGCACGGGACCACCCGGAGCGGGCAGACCGCATCCGCGCCTGCGCCACGGCATACGCACAAGGGGGCGAGGTGATCGACCTGACCACCGAGACGGCACCGGTCAACGCGACCGGCCCGGGGGCCGTGCTCTTCTTCACGGGCCTGTCCGGCTCGGGCAAGTCCACCCTGGCCCGGGCGGTGCGCAACCGGCTGCTGGAGCGCACCGACCGCACGGTCACCCTGCTCGACGGTGACGTGGTGCGACGCCACCTGTCGGCCGGACTGGGATTCGGCGCCGCCGACAGGGACACCAACATCCGACGCATCGGCTGGGTCGCTGCACGGATCGCTGAGCACGGTGGCCTGGCGATCTGCAGCCCGATCGCCCCGTTTGCTGCCACTCGGGCAGACGTGCGCGAGATGGTGAGCCGGGCCGGCGCTCAGTTCGCCCTGGTGCACGTGGCAACACCGCTGCAGGAGTGCGAGCGGCGCGACCGCAAGGGGCTCTATGCCCGGGCTCGGCGCGGGGAGATCCCCGACTTCACCGGCATCTCCTCACCCTATGAGGAGCCCGTCGCCGCGGACCTGCGCCTCGACACCACGGGGCAGCAGATCGACGACCTCACCGACCAGATTCTCCAGCTGGGTGCGCAACGTGGCTGGTGGTCCCAGACGGGCGACGATCATGCTGGCTGACCTGCTGACCTATGACGCCGCAGCCCTGCTTGCGGTCAGCTTCGGCGTCGGGATCGTCGTCGGTCTCACCGGGATGGGCGGGGGTGCGCTGATGACCCCGGCACTGATCTTCCTCGGGATCCCGCCCACGGTCGCCGTGGCCAACGACCTTGTGGCCGCCGCAGTCAACAAGAGCGTCGGGGCGGCGGTGCACTGGCGCAACGGCTCACCCCACCTGCGGCTCGCCGGGTTGCTGATGGTGGCGTCGGTCCCCTTCGCGTTCGCCGGGGCCTTCGTGGTGCGGGCCATCGGCGGGAGCGGTGAGCAGGAGCAGCTCATCAAGTACGCCATCGGCG
>JAABUN010005991.1_pt1 | contig 14447 bp, 16 predicted proteins | sample 5559311 | NCBI WGS metagenome assembly JAABUN01 (sample SAMN10711877, study PRJNA513370) | rock metagenome | isolation source: Antarctica rocks | place: Antarctica: Victoria Land, Siegfried Peak sud | reverse complement strand
ATCTCTGACGAAGAGCACGCCGCCGGGTTTCAGCACCTCTGCCATACGCTGAAGTGCTTGTACCTTCCAAAAATCGGGTAGATGATGCAGGGTTCGCTGTGTAAACACAAAGTCCACAGGCTCACCCTGATGCTGATAGGTCAAAAAACCCTGCTGCACATAGTCGATATTGACCAGACCGAACGATTCGGCTTTGCGTTTCATGTATGTGAGCATCGCTGCTGACACATCCACGACGATCACTCTTTTGCAGAGCTTCGCAGCTTCCAGAGCTAACGCGCCCGTACCGCAGCCGAAGTCGATGAGCGTGTGCTCTTTTGAAACACCTAATTCCAGCAAACGTTCACGCTCGAGCACAGGGTTGACGTTGGCTTTCTCGTCATACGCCTCGATCTCGTCAGCGTCCGACCAACCGAAGTCTTGAAATTCATCGAAGAGCCAGCGGGGTTGCGTTGTAGTTGTAGTCTCGTCCACGGCTTATCCTCTCCAAAAGCTGAAGCGATGAGGTGGAAGCAACGAGCAATGAGGGTTTCGCACTCGTTGCTCATTACTCTTTTGCTCAATGCTGCTTCTCCTCCGCCCACAACCGCCGCATCTCCGGCGAGGTCTCGAGCAGGTCGTCCAGCACCCCTTCGGCCTCAACTCGTCCATCTTTCAAAACGACGATGTGGTCCGCACGGCGCAGGGCGGCGCGGCGGTGCGACACCACCAGGCACGTCACCTGCTGTTTGGCGAAAAGTTGCGCCCACAGGTGCGTTTCGGTCTCCACGTCGAGCGCCGAGGAGAGGTCGTCGAAGATCAGCAGTTCGGCCCCGCGCAAGAACATCCGGGCTGCCGACGACCGCTGCACCTGTCCGCCGGAAAGTTTAACGCCGCGCGTGCCGACGAGGGTATCGAGGCCGGACTCGAGGCCCCGCACATCATGAGTCATCACCGCCAAGTCCACCACTTCATCAAGCGCAGTATCTTCTCCCGTCCGGCCCATCAGGATGTTCTGCCGCAAGGAATCCGAAAAGAGGCGCGGGACCTGCGCGGTGTAGGCGCTCCGGGGCGGCACGAACCACGAGGCCGGGTCTTCGACCGGCACGCCGTTCCATAAAATCCTGCCGGACTGACTGGGTACGAGGCCCATAAGGGTTCGCAGCAGCGTCGTCTTGCCACTGCCGATGCGTCCGGCAACGACGGTGAACGAACCTTTCTCGAGCCCGAAACTCACGTCTGTAATCCCGTTTTGGCTGCCGGGGTAGTGGAAGGTGAGGTTTCGCAGCTCGAGGCGCTCGAAGTTCTCCCCTTCTGTCAAGGGCGGCGCGCTGACCACCGGCATATCGCCTCTAAGGTGCAGCGGCGCGTGCTGTACCAGCGTTTCGGGCGGCGCGTCCTGCAAAAGCCGCGCCATCCGCTCGAACGACACCCCGGCCCGTTTGTGCTGCGCCAGCAGGTCGCCGATAAACGCCATGATGCCCGTTAGGCGCGGCAAATAAAAGGCGAACAACGCAAAATCGCCGATGGAAAAGCTTTCGTTCAGCATCGCCCGCGCCGACAAAAGCAAGACGATACCGGTCCCGATGTGCGTCATGTTGGCGTTCGCCCCGCGCAAAAACTCGGTCAGGAGCGTATCTTTGAGTGCCGCTTTGCGCCGGGTTCGGTTGAGACCCTGAAAGTGACAGGTAACGTCGCGTTCGCGGCCTGCGATCTTGACGGCTTGCACCGCCGCAAAGGTCTCGCCGATAAAGTCGGTCACGCGCCCCGTCGCTTCACGGCTGCTGCGGCGGTAGCGGCGGATGCGTTCGGCAAAACTCCGCGTCAGTACGAGCATGAGCACGAGCGGCGCGGCGACCGCCAGCGTAACCGCCGGACTCACCCGGTACATCACCACAAACGACACCAGCGCCGAGAGCACCAGCCCGCCCGAATCGACCCAGCTTTCGACCAGCATCGTCACCTCGTCCACGTCGTCACGGAAGCGGCTGACCGCCTCGGAAGGTGAATCGGGGAGCACGCGCGAACCGGGCGCGCGGGTAAGGTAGTTGATCAGGTTGCGCCGCAACAAGAGACCCAGCTCGTGCCAGAGCGTCGCCCAGATATAGATGCTCGGAATAAACACGCCGATGCGACCGAGGTTGAGCGCCGTCAGCAAAACTAGAAAGGTCCACGGGCTCCAGTCGAACGCCGCTTCGCCGGTCAGACCGTCAAGCAGCTCTGCGATGATGATAGGAAACAGTACCGGCAACAGATGAATCGCGCCCCACATAACGAGGTTGAGGGCGAACAGGCCGGGGCGGTACCCGACGAGACGGCGCATGTAGCGCGTCGTCGTCCAGGTAGGTGTATTTGCCGTTTGCGTGGTCATACGGGTTCCTCGTTCTGAGTAGGGGTGTAGGCGGTGTAGCGGGGCGGTGGACGGCGCAGCCACTCGTCTTTGAGGACGGCGTACACGAGGTCGTCTGTCCACTCCCCTTTCGAGAAGAAGCTCTTGACGTGGTGGGCTTCTCGCCGCATCCCGAGGCGTTCCATGAGCCGGTAGGAGGGGCCGTTGCGGGCGTCGCACACGGCGGTGATGCGGTGCAGCTCGAGGTTGCAAAAACCCCAGTCCATCAAGGCGCGGGCGGCTTCGGTGGCGTAGCCTTGACTCCAAAAACGGGCGTCGAAGACCCAGCCCACCTCAGCGCCCTTATGGACGTCGCTAAGGCGCTTGACGCCGACGCTGCCGACGGCCTTATCCCCTAGCACGACGGCGAACTCTACGTACTTGCCCAACATATCGAAGGTGAGAGCACACTGCTCCCGGATGCGCTCAACTACCCGCTCCCGCTCGGCCCAGGTGGTCGTGTCCCAAGGCTCGTAGCGCGCGACCTCTTCCTGAGTACGTGTTTCCACAATGTCCCGCCAGTCTTCCTCTACAAAGTCGCGGATGATCAAACGCTCGGTTTTTAACAGCAGCTTGCTCACGCCGGTTCCTTGAGGATGTCCTCGAGAACGCTTTCCACTTCGGGTTGGTCCAGATCGGCGCGGCCCCCGGCGCGCAGCAGCTGAGAGAAGTTGGAGTTCCGGTCGCGCACCAACGCCGAACGCACGCCGTGCTCCAAAATGCGCCCGTCTTTGAGAATGAGGATATTGTCGGCCCGCCGGACAGTCTCCAAACGGTGCGCGATGATGATTGCAGTGCGGCCCTGCAAAAGCTTGTCCACCGCCCGCTCCAAAAGTTGCTCGGTCGCCGGGTCGAGGCGGGACGAGGGTTCGTCCAGGATGACCAGACCGGGGTCTTTGAGAAAAACGCGGGCGAACGCCAGCAGCTGCGCCTGCCCTGCCGACAAGCCGCCGCCACCGGGGGCCAGGGTCGTCTCGAGGCCGCTCTCCAATCCGTCCAGCCAAGTACCCAATCCGAGGTCGTGGAGCACCGCTTCGATGCGAGCGTCCGGGATGTCGGGGCTGAAAAAGGTCAGGTTGTCACGGACCGAAGCGTGAAAAAGCTGAACCTCTTGCGTGACCATCCCGACGCGTTCGCGCAGTGATTCGGGAGCGGCGTCGCGGGTATCGACGCCGCCGAGTTTCACGCTCCCTGTGGTCGGGTCGTAAAGCCTGAAAATCAGTCGCGTCAGGGTCGTTTTGCCGCTGCCGGTGCGCCCCAGCAAGCCCAGCACCGCGCCGGGCTCGAGGCGAAAGCTCACATCGTCCAGGATGCGTTTGTCCCCATAGGCAAAACCCAAGTGCTCGAAACTGAGCGGCAGCGCGCCACCACGTAACGCGCTATCTTTGCCGCGCGACAAGTCGCTCTTCATAGCAAAAAGCTCGTCGATACGTGCGATTCCGGCCCCGGCTTTTTGCAGCTCCTGCATCTGCTGGGTAATCTGCTCGATGGGCGCTTCGAGCAGCAACATGTACTGGAAAAACAAAAATGCCGTACCCAGCGTGATGCTGCCCTGCTGAAACAGATAGATAGCTGCGCCCAGGGTAATCAGGTCGCCGACGGTAAAGAGTCCGTACGAGAGCATCCACACCGACGACCGCTTCATCCAGGCGCGGCGACCCTGATAAAAAAATGTTCTGGCGACGCGGACAAAACTCTGCATGGCGTAGTCGCCGCCCCCGTTGGCGCGCAGATCGTCGAGTCCGGTCAAACGCTCTTCGACGAAACCGAACAGCTGCGCGTTCGCCTCGCGTTCGTCTTTGGTGGCGGCGACGGCGACGTTGCGGGTCAGAAAAAGAGCCACAAAAACGGCGAGGGTAAAGAGCGTCAGGGCTATCCCGACCGGGGGGCTCTCGAGCCACAAAATCACCAAAATCCCGACCAGCATCAGCGCCCCACCGAGCACCCGCACCGAAAACTGCGAGAAAAAGTTCGATAGCGCCGTCACGTCCCCGTCGATGCGTTCGATAAGTTCACCGGGCGTGCGGGCAGTATGAAAGCTCATATCGAGCCCCAGACAGTGCCGCGCCAAGTCTTCGCGCATGGCGTTGGTCGCCGTCCAACCGACGTCGGCGGCGTAGTAGGTGGCGGCGGCGCTAAGGAGTTGGGTGGCGACCGCGACGCCCAAAAACAAGAATGCGGCGCGGGTCAGCGACTCCAGGCTCCCGCCTGCCTGCGCGGTGTCGATAAAAAAGCGGATGATCTGCGGGACCAGCAGCTGCAACCCGATACTGACGAGCAGCAAAATCGCCATCAGCACAGCCGTTCGCCACTGCGGGCGCAGATAGTGACCCAAAAGTTTAGTGTAGCGTCTTAACGTCATAGCCTATCTCCAGGTTTGCTCAGGTGCGGTTTTTTCAAGTACAAAGTAGCGAGCCAGCTCAGGTCACGCCTCAGTCTCGAGGCCGAAGTGCGGGGGGTTCGTCAGAAGAAAATCGCTTCATCGTCACGCTCACTTTCTCTTCGGGGTTCCCACACAGTCGGTCGAGACAAAAAAAGGCCGTGGGGACGGTTTGGTCTCCCACGGCCTAGAATCGACTTAAACGGCTACAATTGGGCAGACCTCTCCTGTGCAAACGGGACGGCGTCACCGGGTGCACGACGAATCAGGAGGGCGAGGTTGGTGTAGGTTTTATTCATCTGCGCCGCTCCTTTCTGAGGTCGCCTGTTGGTAGGCCTCATGAGCTTAGACGCAAACATGCAGAAATGTCAAGCCCCCGGCTCCGGTCGGGTCCAGCCGAGCAGCCCTAAAATCTCGAGGGTGACGGCAGAGATACTTTTATCATCCGTGTTAATCCGGTAAACCCACGACGGCGTTTTCTGCTCGAGTTCGGCTGCCCGCAAACGGCTCCTGTCCAGGTGAAGCTGAAGTGTGGTCGCAGTCTCGCGCCCCTCGAGCCGCGTTGCCGTAGTAGTGTCGGAAGCCCGCAATAAAACGGCCTTTATCAGCGGGGTGTCCCCCATAGCGACAGCTAAGCCTTCTGTCTCGAGGACGCTCACCGTGTTCGTATAGACCAGACGGCGGTAGCCCAGGGCGCGGTAGTTGCGCCACATGTCCGACAGATTCTTTTCAGCCAAGTTGTGTTCCCACGGCGGCGGATAAGCGAGGTCGAGATTGTCACCTTCGATAACGCAGTGCTCAACCCTTTGCGCGAAAAGCTGTTCGTGCAACTCGAGCGCGACGCTCGACTTCCCGACGCCTGCACGCCCACCGACAAACAGAACTTCGCTTCTTTGCACGCCCTCAGCATACGGCTCGAGCTGCCAGCTACCCCCACACGGTAAAGCCCGTGATACGCTGACACGCACTACAAAGCGGCGCTCACAAGAAAGCGTCGGTTCACGCAAAGCTCCACCCATGAGGTTTCTTTGAATACCAAAGACTCGAACGTTAAAAAAACGCTCAAACCCAAGCTTCAGCGTCAGACCCACTGGAACCCGGTAGCGGGGTGGTACAACGGCTGGGTCGGCAAAAAGGGTAGCTTGTACCACCGCGCCGTCGCCATTCCCACGGTGATGGAACTCGCTGACCCGAGGCCGAATGAACTGCTCCTCGACTTGGGTTGTGGTCAGGGTGTGCTGGCTCCACACGTTCTCAAACGGGGCGCACAGTATCAGGGCGTAGACGGCAGCCGCACACTTATCCAGTTCGCCCGCAAACATCACGGAGAAAATGTCAAAAAGGATACAGCCCAGTTTATCGCGGGCGACGTGCGTAAACTTAGCTCGTTACCGGAAATTGGGGCGAAAAGTGCCGATGTTGCAGTGTTTATGCTCAGCATTCAGGACATGGACCCGCTCGAGGAGATTTTAGCGGCAGCGGCGTGGGCGCTGAAAGCGGACGGACGCATCGTCATCTTTATGCTGCACCCGGCGTTTCGGCCTCCGCGGCAGAGCGGCTGGGGTTTCGACCCGGGGCGCAAGCTCACCTACCGACGGGTAGACAGCTATCTGACGAACCGCGCCGTCCCAATGAAAGCCTACGCGGAGGTATCGGCGCGGGCGTCGGGGACGACGATGAGTTTTCACCGGCCTTTAGGGGCGTACATCAACACTCTAAGCGAGTTGGGCTTTCTCTTGGAGCACCTCGGCGAACTCCCCGACCCGAACGTGGATAAAGATACGAAAAAAGAGACGTTGGAGATTCCACTCTTTGCGGCGTTAAAAGCCAAAAGAACGAACCCTGACCGTTAGAGGACGTCCGGGCGAGTAGGAGAAGCGTATGTATAAAAGCCCATGCAAAAACCCGAATAGAAATCTGGGCAAGCTCGTCTTTTCAGCCACCAGAGCTGCTCTCACGCGGGCTACGCTAACCGTACTGCTTTTTATTTTCGCGCATGCAACGGCCCAGACCAACTTTACGCTGACGAGCAGCACCGTGACCTACGAAGCCAGCGACCCCAGAGATACCTGGCAAGGGGTTACGACGCTGAGCAGCCTCGAGCTGACGCCCATAGCGGGCGGGTTCGAGGTAGGCGCGACCATCGAACCGGGAAGCTTCGATTCAGGTAACTTTATCCGTGACAGCAACGCCCGCATCGGCCTCTTCGACGCAGGCGAGTTTCCTACCGCGACCCTCAGCGGGACATTGCCGCTCGCCCCTGAGATGTTGCAACCGGGCGCGGTCTCAAGTACCCAAAAAACGGTGCTCAGCGGCGAACTGCTGCTTCACGGGGTCACGCAGGCGTTGACCGTCCCTATCACCGTCATCCGTGAGGGAACCGAGCTGAGCGCCGAAATGAGCTTCCCCGTCGCCTTGAGCGCGTTCGGGATGAAAGGTCCGAGTCTGTTCGGGGTTACGGTAAACGATCAGGTCGAGGTCAGCATCTCACTGGTGGGAGACGTTGCCGTTCCCTGACGCTTAAACCAGGGTCATCTCAAGTTGAGGTCATCGGGGCTGATTCCTGTCGTTCTGTTTAGCTCGATCTGGGTCTTGTCGATACTTGCCGTCCAGGAAACTTGCTGTCTAGAAATCACGTCCAGGTTCGTGCTGGATACGCAAACTGCCGACGCTTTCCGAGCTTGATTCTTGCTTCTCTCTCCCTGCTTTCTCTCGTGCAGCAAAGTGAAAAGTTGCAGCGTTCGGCTTGGAACGTCAACAAAACCCGGAGGAGTTGGGGTTCGGTGCTCGAGCGCGGCGATTTGGAAACCGTATTACTCCCTATCGACCAAAAGCTGGTAAGGATTCTCCGCCTCCCAAGCGCACGTTTCATAGGGGCCGGGATAGACGCCGAAGTGCAGGTGCGGGGGCGTCGCGGCGGCGTTGCCGGTAGTCCCCACAAAACCGAGCACCGTCTCAGACGTGACGTACCGGCCTTCTTCCAAACCTTCGGCAAAACCCGACAGATGCGCGTAGTAGTAGCGGACCCCGGCCCCTCCCATCACGATAACGACGTTGCCGCCGTAAGGATTTTGACCGATCCGGTAGACGTAACCGGGCGTCGCCGAATAGACGGGTGTCCCTTCGGGCGCGAAGATGTCGGTGCCTTCGTGGGTACGGCCTTCGCTGCGGGCTGCGCCCCAGGTGTCGGACACTTGACTCATGGTGACGCCTTCGACCGGCAGCAGAAGTTCAGCGTCGCGCTTTAAGGGTACAGCGGCCAGAAACTCCGGTAAGACCTCGTTGTAAGCGCGTCTGCGCGCGTACTCTTCGTCCCATTCCCAGCCCTCACGGGGCGGGTCGTCGGGGTCGTCGTAGTCCGAAACGGTGCAGGCAATTCGCCTGATCTCCTCAGCTCGAGGGTTCTCACCCCGGTCGCCGAGTTGCGGGGGTTGCTGGGCCGAGGCAAGGGTCAGGGCAGACAAAAATAGCGTGAGCGTAAGAGCCGGAATAGAACGCGTCATGGCTAAAAGGGTAACGCGTAGCGGCCCGACATGCTGTAGGCGTGCGTTAGGGTCGGCGCAACCGGGCAGGTATGCTGGAGCGCGTGGCGCACCTCCATTTTTTAGGAACTTCCGATTCACAGGGGGTACCGCGCTGGTGGTGCGGGTGCAGCGTCTGCGGTGAAGCGCGTAAGGGCGGGCGCAACGCCCGCACCCGTCCGGCAGCGGTGATCGAAGGTGACGAGCGTGTCCTCATCGACGCGCCCCCCGAACTGCGGGTGCAGTGTTCACGCGAGGAGCTAGGCGGTTTCGACGCGGCCCTGATCACCCACGCTCACAACGACCACATTCTGGGGCTCGGCGACCTCGCCGATTGGAGCCGCTGGACGGGCGCACACTGCCCCGTCTACGCGCCGGACGAGGTGCTGCCGCAGCTGAGGACGCGTTTTAGCTACCTCACTTCGGCGAGCTATCAGGCCCGGACACCGTTTTTAAGTTTAGACGCGGCTACCCGCACCTTTGCGGGCTACACCGCCGAAGCAGTCCGCGTCCCGCACGGCTTTAACGGGTTTTCGTACGCGTTTCGGTTTGAACGTGAGGGCGAAGCTTGGGGCTATCTGCCCGACTGCCTGGGACTAGACGATTTGAGGCCGTGGCGCGACCTGGGGTTGCTGGTGCTGGGAGCCAGCTTTTACCGTGAAACCGCGCCGATAGAGGGGCGCAGCGTCTACGACGTAGGAGAAGCCGCCGCGCTGGTCGCTGAACTAAAGCCTCGAGAAACGGTTCTCACCCACCTGGGTCACGGCGTCGATACCCGCAAACCTGCGCCGGACGGTCTACGCTACGCCTGTGATGGTCTGGTCGTGCCGCTGCCGTGATCATGCAAGTCGTGTTGATAGAAACACACAGATGAAGGCGCTGATTCTGGCGGGGAGCGACGTCACCGTTACGGACGCGCTGAGGGAGCTTTGCCGGGGCACGGCGCTCGTCATCGCTGCCGACTCGGGGGTGCGGCACGCCGCGCCGCTCGGCGTCGCGCCCGACCTTATCGTCGGGGATTTCGATTCGGCGACCGCTGCGGAGCTGGCACGTTATCCGGATGTACCCAGAGAGCGTCACCCGGTCCGCAAAGACCGACTCGACCTCGAGCTGGCCTTCGCCGGAGCCACGGCGCGCGGCGCGACCGAACTGCTCATCGTCGGGGCGCTCGGCGGGCGGCTCGACCAGACGCTGGCGGCGCTGCTGATCGCCGCGCGCTACCGAGCCGATGACCAAACTGATAAAAAATTCGGCCCCAGGGTCACGCTTCATTCGGGTCACACGGCGGCGTATCCCCTCGGTAGCGGCGACGTGCTGGTGCTCGAGCTGCCCCCCGGTCGGGTCTTCAGCGTCCTCAGCCTCGCGCCGGTGTCTGTGCTCAGCCTCGAGGGGGCGAGCTATCCGCTGACGCGCGCCGAACTCCCCTTCGGGGTCGGTCTGGGCGTCTCGAACGTGGTGGCGTCGTCTCCCCTGACGGTAACGCTGCACCGCGGCTCGGCGCTCGTGGTGCTCCCCTCTTAAGCTTGGCTGGTAAGGGTTGACGCACGCCCCGGTGCGTTTTGCCCGTAGACTAGAGACTAATGATTACCTTTACACAGATCGCTAAAGAACGTGTGGCCCGGTTTCTCGAGGCGCAGCGAGGCCAGGGCGTCGCGGCGTTGCGCGTCGCCGGAACCAAGTCCGACCAGAAACTCTGGTTGGTCAAATCGGACGACCGCCGGGACGACGATGAAGTCTTAAGCGTAGACGATTTCGAGGTCTTTTTAGACCCTTCTAGCAGCAAGCAACTCGGCGGCGCAACCGTCGATTTCGTCGACGACGTGATGCAAAGTGGCTTCAGAGTGTTCTGGCCCAGCCCGACGTGGGACGACCCTGTCGCGCAGCGTGTTCAAGACGTGCTCGACCGCCAGGTCAACCCCGGTGTGGCGAGTCACGGCGGACATGTGGCGCTCGCCGAAGTCGAGGGTGACGCCGCCTATGTACGTCTGGGCGGCGGCTGTCAGGGCTGCGGCGCAGCCGACGTGACGCTACGTCAGGGTATCGAAGAGGCCATCTTGAGCGCCGTACCCGAAATTAAGCGGGTGCTCGACGCGACCGACCACGCCGCCGGGACGAATCCCTACTACGCCCCCACGGAGACCGGCAACTCTCCCCTGGCGCAAGACTAGCGCGTGCATCACCTCAGAGTTGCCGGAACGGGCTCGTATGTCCCGGCGGGCAAACTCACCAACGCCGAGCTGGAGACGATGGTCGACACCAGTGATGACTGGATTACGTCGCGTACCGGCATCCGTGAACGACGTATCGCTGCGCCGGAGCAAGCGACTTCAGACATGGCGTACGAAGCGGCTACGGCGGCGCTCAAAGACGCTGGACTAGACGCTTCGGCACTCGGGTTGATCGTCGTCGGGACCTCGACGCCCGACCATGTGTTTCCGTCGGTGGCGTGCAAACTGCAAACGCGGCTGGGCTGCGGGGCGGTCGCGGCGTTCGACGTCAACGCGGCCTGTACGGGTTTTGTCAGCGCCCTTCAGGTCGCTGAACAGTTTTTGCGAACCGGCGCGGTCGAACACGCGCTCGTGGTCGGGGCCGATACCATGTCGCGGATCGTCGACTACAGCGACCGGGGTACCTGTATCTTGTTCGGCGACGGGGCGGGCGCGTTCGTGCTCTCTCGCAGCGACGTGCCAGGGCTGCTCGCCACCCGCACCTACAGCGAGGGCGCACACTACGACAAGCTCTTCGTCGCGGGGGGCGGTTCGCTAGCGCCCGCCGAAGGTCACGTGCCGCACATCAAGATGAACGGCAAGGCCATCTTTCAGCTTGCAGTCCGGGCGATGGCGTCGGCGATCAAAGACGTAGCCGAGGCAGGCGGCGTGACGCTTTCGGAGGTGGACTATCTGGTGCCGCACCAGGCCAATCAGCGGATTTTGCGGGCGGTCGCGGAGAGTCTAGAGGTACCGATGGAGCGCGTCGTCTGCACCATCGAAAACTACGGTAACAACTCGGCGGCGTCGGTACCTCTAGCGTTCGACCTGGCGGTCAAAGACGGACGTATCGGGCGCGGCGACACCGTGGCGCTGAGCGCGTTCGGTGGCGGTCTGGCGTGGGGCGCGGCGCTGCTGAGATTTTAGGCGCTCTCAGCTCAGCTCCTGATAACAGGTATCATCTGGTTTGCGCCACATTCTGCTGATAAAGCCTAGTCTACCACGCACTTTAGGCGATGACCTACCTGTGCCCGCTGAGGGTATGTCTCCCAAGGGGTATAGCTGCGGAGAAATGGTGCAGTACTTCGTGCAAATGCTGTGAGAGGGCGTCTGAAAAGTCCGAACTGAGAAAGAAAGGACATCGGCGCGAGTCAAAAATCTAGACTCAACTGATGACTAGAACAGCATACCCCAACGACTTAAGTGATGGTGAATGGAGAGTTCTCGGGCCTCTAGTTCCAGCTGCAAAGCCCGGTGGACGCCCACGTTCAGCAAACGTGCGTGAGATTCTAAATGGTGTTTTCTACATACTCCGAAGTGGTTGCGCTTGGAGGACGAAGTTCGTTTCTCGTGTTGCTCGGAAGCCGCACGACCTACCCAAGTGGCGAACCGTGTACGACTATTTTAGAACCTGGCGTATCGAGGGCGTATGGGAGCAGCTCAACCAAGTTTTGCGGGAACAGTTGCGCCTAAAGATAGGGCGCGAAGCCCAACCGAGTGCTGGAATACTCGGTAGCCAGTCGGTCAAGACGACCGAAGTAGGCGGTGTTAAGGGCTATGACGGCGGTAAAAAGGTCAAGGGTAGAAAACGCCATCTGCTGGTCGATACGCAGGGACTCCTTCTTAAAGTCAAGGTGCAGGCGGGTAACATCAGCGACCGCGAGGGTGGCAAGCTGCTCCTGCTCGCTATCATGGGTGGAGTGAACCCAAAAGACCGTACCAGGGGTCAAGTTCACTTCTAGGCTAAATGATACCTGGCGGCAAACTCAGCAGGAGGTACATAGCCAAGACTCGAGTGCAATCGTTCCCGGTTGTAGCATTCACCGATGAAGCGGTCGAGGTTTTGTCGGGCATCTTCTAAGTCGAGATAATCTTGCAGGTCAACCTCCTCGGTTTTCAAGGTTTTGTAAAAGCTCTCGATGCGGGCATTGTCGTAGGGGTTTCCCTTCCTGGACATGCTCGGGGTGATGCCTGCGGCTCGAAGTCGCTCCACGTATAACCGACTGGCGTACTGCACCCCTTGTCTTGGGCAAAACGGCACACCGTAAGGGTGCGAAGTTCCAGCCTTCCGGGCCTGCCCGCTGGCTGTTCTACCAGTAGTGGAAGTCAGCTAGAGCTGTCTGCACCTCGGCGAGGGAGTCCCAGTCGTGGCTAAGGGCGAAGGCGTATTTGTAGGTACGGTTAAGCCTTTCAAGAATTCCCATACCCCCTTTCTGGCTGACTTTGCACCTGACCCACGCACCATAGCTCAGGCAAGCGTTTTGGAACACCTCACCCGTAAAGTCCGAACCACTATCGCTCTGGACTAGCACGGTGCCGTAAATACCGAGTGAGCGCAATACGGCGACGCCTTCGTCGAGCGCGGCTTTGGCCGAATGCATCGACAGGCTCCTGACTGCCTTACTGGCTAGGGCTACCCGTGACTGCACGTCGAGCACATGATAGACCCAGCACACGCCGTCAGCCAGCGATAAACGGGTCGCGTCAATTTGTAGCCGACGACCACTAGGCCAGTCAGGTGGCGCGACAACCTCCGAAGCCGGTTTTCTGGTCTTGCGCGCTTGGGGTGGGTTCAGCTCGAGTTCTCCCAGCAACTCCCTAACGCGGTGCAAACCCACCTGCTCGCCCTGTGCCCGCAGTTCCTGATACGGAAACCGATAGCCATAAGTGGGCTGCTCAAGCGCTACCTGCTTGACCTGCTCACGTAGCACCTCACGCGCTTGCTTACGTCCGTTTCGAGCAGCACGGCTCTTCTCAAAGTCGCGCAGTTGCCAGTAAGGCACTCCGGCGTAGCGGGCAAAGCGTCTGAGGCTCAGTTCAGATTGGCTCTGACATAATTCTGTGACCTCAGACATATTCAGATAGCAAGCCCACTGGGGCTGGGTCTAGGTCTAGGTCGTACCGGCACTAGCCGGGGTCCTAGTGGACCTGACAGTGACCCCTATGCTACCGCCGCACTTTTCGTGAGATGTCGAGTTCCAGTTCCTTCTCCGCTACAATGCGCTTCAAGCGGTCGTTCTCGCGTTCCAAGGCAGCGTGCCCGTTATCCTGCCGTTCCCCAGCTAGCCGCGCCCGGCCTGCGTCTAAGAAGTTGGCCTTCCAAGTATGGATCAGGCTCTCGTGCACGCCGTGCTGCCTAGCGGCCTCAGCAGTACTGACCTCGCCGCGCAGCACCGCCAGCACAATGGCTTCTTTGACCGCTGCGCTCCACGTCTTTCGTTGCTTGCCCATTCATATCCTCCAAGTCCTTCAACCCTCGCATAATTTGGGTCTCGTTTGGAAGAAATTTTTGGAGCATTACCTGCAGAACCTTGACTACCTCGACCAGCATCACTGGCCGCAGCTCAAAGTGGTCATCGTCGTCGAAAGTCACACGGTAAGACAAGGCAAGCAACAAAGCCGAAGACGCTTCTTCCTCAGTTCCCACAACTATAGCGATTTCCACAGTTACTGACCCAGGTAGCCACAATATTTAAACCAGCCCAAAACGTCTTGCAGGGTGATGGCATAGCAGGCAGCTTTGATAGCATGGGATAGGGCTTCTTGGGTATCAGCTTGGACTTTTTTGAGTAAAGCTTTAATCTTGGAGAAGGCGTTTTCAATGGGCATCAGGTCAGGCGAGTAAGTAGGCAAGAAAAGCAAGGTGCAGCCTTTGGCCTCAATCAGCTGACGAACCTTGCTATCGGTGTGGATGCTGTAATTATCAAGAATGACGATCTGCCCCGGAAACAGCGTAGGACATAAGATACGCTCGAGGTAGGTGGTAAACGTTTGCGCATTGACAGCACCACCCGTGACCAGCCAGGGCGCTTGTATTCCTGAGCTTGAGAGTCCTGCGATCAGGTTAGTGCGTTCACCAGAATGATAAGGCGAACGGCTGTAAGCACGTTCACCTCGCCTGGCACGGGCGTGACTTCTCGCCAGGTTCAGGTGGGTGCCGCTTTCGTCTACAAATACCAGTCTGTCGAGCT
>JAABUN010005990.1_pt1 | contig 14448 bp, 11 predicted proteins | sample 5559311 | NCBI WGS metagenome assembly JAABUN01 (sample SAMN10711877, study PRJNA513370) | rock metagenome | isolation source: Antarctica rocks | place: Antarctica: Victoria Land, Siegfried Peak sud | reverse complement strand
GTGTCCGGGACCAGCTCTCGGAGGACGTCTGGATGGTGATGGCCGAGATCGACCGGGCGCTGGCCGCCCTGGCCGCGGACCCGCACGACCAGGGTCTGCAGCTGGTCGACGCCAGCGAGCGGGTACTGTCCAGCCTGCTGGCGCTGGCCGGGGTGGTCAGCGAGAACATGGTCCGCGACCCCGGCTGGTACATGCTGGACTCCGGCCGCGGACTGGAGCGCGCGCTGCAGGTCGTCGCCCTGCTACAGGTGAGCGTCGACCGGGACCGGGCGCCGGAGACCAACGCGATGGTGGAGGAGGCGGTGCTCAGCGCCGCGGAGTCGATCGTCACCTACCGGCGTCGCTACCACGTCCGCACCGGCGTCGAGGCCCTGGTCGAGCTGCTCGTCGTGGACCAGCACAACCCCCGGTCGGTGGCCTACCAGCTGGCCAGGATCCGGACCGACCTGCAGGCGCTGCCCACCACCTCACCCACGGCCCGTCCGCTGCGGCTGCTGGAGACGCTGATCGAGGGGGTCCGGACCGCCGACCCGCAGGCGCTGACCGTGCCGGTGGACGGTCGTCGGCCGGCCCTGGACCGGTTCCTCGCCGGGCTCCACGAGCAGCTGCGGGACCTGGCGGGGGCGGTTCGCACGCAGTACCAGCAGCAGCCCCCGACCCCGCAGCCTCTGTCGGACACCTCGAGCTGGGGAGGGGCGCCGTCGTGAGGACGTACCGGATCCAGCACAGCACCACCTACACCTACGACGACGACGTGACCAGCAGCTACGGGCAGTTCCACCTGCGCCCGCGCGACCTCGGCTGGCAGCGCTGCCTGAGCCACGCCATCACCATCGACCCGGCGCCGGCCGACCTGTTCGTCCACGACGACCTCTACGGCAACGCCAAGTCCTACTTCCACGTCACCGAGCCGCACCAGCGGCTGGTGGTGACGGCCACCAGCAGGGTCGAGGTCGCGGTGGGGCGGCCGGACGACGACCGGCTCGCGGTGCCGTGGGAGCAGGCCCGTCCATCGGTGCGTCCGCAGGAGCCGGACGCCTGGCAGGCCACCGACTTCACGTTCCCCTCGCCCTACATCGAGGTGCCGGCCGGCATCGAGGCCTACACCCGGCGCTCGTTCGGGCCGGGCCGTCCGCTGGGCGAGGCTGCCGTCGAGCTGATGCACCGGGTCCACGACGACTTCACCTACAAGTTCGGCTCGACGTCGGTGAGCACCTCGGTCGGCACCCTGCTGCAGAACAGGATGGGGGTCTGCCAGGACTTCTCCCACTTCATGGTCTCGGGGCTGCGCTCGCTCGGGCTGGCCGGCCGCTACGTCAGCGGCTACCTCGCCACCCGACCGCTGCCCGGGAAGCCCCGGCTGGTGGGGGCCGACGCCAGCCACGCCTGGGTCGGCTGCTGGGTGCCGGGGGCGGGCTGGCTCTACCTCGACCCCACCAACGCCAAGGTGATCGACGAGTCGCACGCGACCGTGGCGTTCGGGCGTGACTACGGCGACGTGCTGCCGGTCAAGGGCGTGATCTTCACGGAGTCGAAGCAGTCGACGATGAAGGTCTCCGTCGACATGGCTCCGCTCGACGAGGCCCCGGATCTGCCGACGTCGTGACCTCCGGGGGGCCATGGCGGTCAGACCCACCCCTGCCGCTGCAGCTGTGGTGGCCCTCACAACGAGGCGGTCAGGCCCCCGTCGACGTAGAGCGTGTGCCCGTTGACGAAGCTCGCCGCGTCCGAGGCCAGGTAGACGCAGGCGCCCACGAGCTCCTCGGCCCGGCCCCACCGCTGCGCGGGCGTGCGTTTCGTCAGCCACTCGTTGAACTCGGGGTCGGACCAGAGGGGCTCGTTCAGCGGCGTCTCGATGTAGCCCGGCGCGATGGCGTTGCAGTTGAGCCCGTACCGCGCCCAGTCGGTCGCCATCCCCTTCGTCAGGTTCACCACCGCACCCTTCGTGGCCGTGTACGGCGCGATCGAGAAGCGGGCGAGAGCCGCGTTCACCGACGCGATGTTGATGATCTTCCCCGCGCCCCGCGTGATCATGTGGCGGGCGCAGGCTTGCCCCACGTGGAAGACGCTGGACACGTTCGTGGCCAGGAGCTGCTCGAAAGCCGCCCCGGGGAACTCCTCGAGCGGCGAGCGGTGCTGCATCCCGGCGTTGTTGACGAGGATGTCGATGGCTCCGTGCTCGGCCTCGAACCCGTCGACAGCGGCGCGCACCGCGTCCCGGTCGGTGACGTCGAAGGCGAGGGTGAGCGCATCCGGGATCTGCCCGGCCGTGCTGGCCAGCTTCGCCTGGTCGCGGCCGTTGAGCACGACCTGCGCCCCCGCCTGGGCCAGTCCCACAGCCAGGGCGAGCCCGATGCCCTGGGAGGATCCGGTGACCAGCGCGCGCCGGCCCGCCAGGTCGAACAGCCGGGCGCTCACGGCGCCGTCCGCCGCTGTGGTCGTGCCTGCTGGGCCCGTGTCGTCGTCATCGGATCAGCCCGGGAACAGGGTGAGGCCGCCATCGACGCGCAGCACCTGGCCGTGGATAAACTTCGCGTGTGGCCCGGCGAGGAACGCGACGGCGTCGGCGATCTCCTCCGGGTCGGCGTAGCGCATCAGGGAGTCGTTGGTCTCCATCATCTCGGGGTCGGTCCGACGGGTGGCCTGGAACCGGGCAGTCTTCGTGGGGCCGGGGCTCACCGCGTTCACGCGTACCCCGTACGGCCGCATCTCGGCGGCCAGGCACCGCGTGTAGTGCACCACCGCGGCCTTCAGCGTCGAGTAGACCACCTCGGGGGTGCTCCCCAGGTGGGCGGCGGCCGAGGCGATGTTGATGACGGAGCCCGAGCCCCGGTCCCGCATCGGGCGCACGAAGGCCTGGCTGACCAGCAGGGTGCCGATGAGGTTGTTGTTGGTCTCCACCTGGATGTCCTCCAAGGCGATGTCGAGCGCGCTGTTCGGGTTCGGCTTGCCGCCCTGGGCCCCGATGTCGCCGCCAGCGCAGTTCACCAGGATGTCCACGGTGCCGAGCTCGGTGGTGATCCGACGCGACATCTCGGCCACCGCGACGGGATCGCCGATGTTGCCGAGCACGGCCATGACCTGGCCGCCGTGACGCGCGATGTCGTGTGCCACGTCCTGCAGGCTGGCTGCCTCGCCGTACGTGGCGGGAGAAGCGTCGTCGAGGTCGTGGACCGCCACGTCCGCGCCGAGGGAGGCCAGCTTGTCGGCCATCGTCCGGCCGAGGCCGCGGCCGGAGCCGGTCACGAAGGCGATCTTCCCGGTCAGGGGTCCGGTTGTTCCTGCGTCCGCCATCGCCGTCACTCCATCAGTCCGCGCGCTCGCATGTTCGCGGCGCTGCTCAGCATCATGGTCCGCTCGTAGGCGAGCAGCTCCTCGTGGTCCGACCCGCGTTCCCATGGGGTGCGGTGGTCCTCCTCCTCGGGGAGGTGGTTCACCCGCGCCGCGCGCAACGCCTCGGCGAGGGCGCGGGCGTCCCTGGGGGCGTAGCCGCCCCACCACTCGGGCGTGAAGAGGCGGATGTGCCGTGCCTCCAGCGCTCCGGGTTCCAGGACCGCGGTCAGCGAGCGACCGTCGGCGAGCAGGAGATCGAAGATCTCACCGAACGGCACCGCCCCGTCCCCGATCGCGCAGCGGACGAGCCGGTAGCCCTCGTCGGTGAACTGCACGCGGTAGTCCTTCAGGTGGACGTGGCGCACGCGGGGCGCGACGGCCCGCGCGAACGACAGGGGGGACTCAGCGACCGGGAAGGCGTTGCCGGTGTCGAGGGTGATGCCGACGTTGTCGCCGGCCTCCTCGCAGAAGGCCAGCAGCTCGGCGCTGCCGAAGTCCTGGTGGTTCTCGATCGCCACCGTGATGCCGTGCTCCGCCGCCCTGGGGGCGAGCCGGCCGAGTCCAGCTCGGACCTCGGCGATCTGCTGGGCCCACTGGGCGGCGCCGAACGCGTTGCGGTCGCCCTGCAGGATCGGCGAGAGGCCGAGACGCATGGTGCGGGCGCCGAGATCCACCGCGTTCTGCAGCAGGGTGGCTTCGTCCTCCCAATCGAGGCTGGCGCTCGCGACGGGGATCATCCCGGCGTCCGCGAGCCGCGCGCTCAGGGACTGTCGCCCCTGCGTCCCGAGATCGGTGAGCCACGGGCTGTAGACCTCGAGCACCTCGGCGCGCAGGTCGCTCGCCAGGGCGAGGAACCCCTCGAGGCCCGTTCCGTGGGGGTTCGCACGGGGCGACCCCTTCCCCTGCAGCCCCACCGTGTAGGTGAGCCCGTAGGGGTTGAGCCCCACCCGGAGCGTGCCCGTTCGGGGGTGCCGGCCGGGCTCCGTCGTCGGCTGGGTCATCGCATCCCTCCATCCACCAGCAGGGTTTGCTTGGTGATCATCCGTGCATCGTCGGAGGAGAGGAACAAGACGGCGTCGGCGATGTCCTCCTCGCGGATCGCTTCGTGGATCGCCTGCCGCTCGATCATCTGGGCCCTCGTCTCCGGGGTGTACCAGAGGCGCATCTGCCGCTCGGTCATCACCGCGCCCGGCGCGACCGCGTTCACCCGGATGCCGTGCGGGCCGAGCGCTGCGCCCAGCGACCTGGTGAGCCCCACGACCGCGGCCTTCGCCGCGGTGTAGTGCACCAGCTCGGGCGCACCCCAGAGCCACGCGACCGACGACAGGTTCACGATCGTGCCGCCGCCGGCGGCTCGCATCCCGGGCGCGACGGCCTGGGCGAGGAAGAACTGCTGGCGGATGTTGATGGACTGCGCAGCGTCCCACAGCTCGGGGGTGATGTCCTCCAGCGCATGGCGCTGGTCGTTGCCCGCGTTGTTGACCAGCGCGCCGACCGGGCCCAGGCGGGCTTCAACCTCCCGGACGGCGGTGCGCAGCGCCGCCACGTCCGTCAGGTCGCAGGGGAGGAACACGACGTCGGAGCCGAGCTCTGAAGCCAGCGCGTCGCCCGCCTCGCGAGCGACATCGAGCACAGCGACCCTGCTGCCGTTGCGCGCGAAGCCCCGGACGATCGCCTCGCCGATCCCGGAGGCGCCTCCGGACACCAGGGCGGTCCGCCCCTGCAGGCTGGAGTGGAGGGTCGTCGATGTCATCGGTGCATGGTCTCCTGGCTCGGGCGGTGGATCGTCTCGTCGAGCACCTGCAGGACGTGCCGATAGGGCTGCCCGGTCGCCCGGGTCATGCCGAGCTCGCAGGTGCGGTTGAGGGACGCGTGCGCCGACGCGTGCAGTCCGGCCACCTCCGCGGCCTCGGCGCGGGTGGCGGAGGCGGTGAGCTCCGGGTGCAGCATCCCGCGATCACCCGCGAAGGCGCAGCAGCTCCAGTCGTCCGGGACCACCACGTCCTCGGCCGCTGCCGAGGCGACCCGCAGCAGGGCCGGGTTCAGGCCGAGCCGCGTCGACGAGCAGGTGGGATGCACCACGAGGGTCGACATCCTGGTGCCGGCCGGAAGCTTCGGCAGCACGACCTCGTCGACGAAGGCGACGGCATCCACGACCCGGATGCCGGGGCTGTCTGCCGCCGCCAGCAGCAGCTGGAGGCCCTCGCTACAGGACGAGGCGTCGCAGACGACGGGCAGTGCGCCGTCGTTCGTCGCCGTCCGCAGGGAGGCCGCCACCCTGTCCTGCATCACGGCGTAGCCCGCGGCGAGCCCCTTCGACTTCCACGGGGTTCCGCAGCAGAGGGACGGGATGTCCTGCGGCGTGGCGATCTCCACGTCCGCTCGCGCGCAGAGCCGGCGGAAGGAGCCGCTGACGCCGTCGCCGCCCGCCCCGTTCCCGCTCACGGGGCCGAACATCGTGGTGGTGCAGCTCGGGAAGTAGACGGCGACCGGCGACGCCGAGCGGAGCCCTCGCCGGCGCTTCCCGCCTGCCGGCAGGTCGCCCGAGTAGCCGGGGACGTCGTCGCCGAGCAGGGCGCGGCCGGTGGCGGTCACGGCGGCGGGCAGCGCGTTCGGCAGGGCCTTCGCCACGCTGAGCCCGAGCCCGCCGGCCCGCGTGGCGGCGCCCCAGTGCGCGGCCGCGGCCTTCCAGCCGGCCTGCGTGACGGGGCCTGTCTGCTCGGACCGCAGCCGGCGGACCAGGTCGCCGGTGTTGATGAGCACGGGGCACGCGGTCTGGCACATGCCGTCCACGGCGCAGGTGTCGACGGCGTCGTACGCGTACTCCCGGCGCAGCGTGCGCAGCAGCGCGCTGTCCCCTGCGGTCTCGGCCCGGACCATCTCGCGGCGCAGCACGATCCGCTCGCGTGGCGTGGTGGTGAGGTCGCGGCTCGGGCAGACGGGTTCGCAGTAACCGCACTCGACGCAGCGGTCGACCTCGGGCTCGACCGAGGGCGAGGTCTTCAGGTCGCGGAGATGGGCCGCCGGGTCGTCGTTCAGCAGCACGCCCGGGTTGAGCAGGCCGCCCGGGTCGACCAGAGCCTTCAGGTCCTGCATCACCGAGTAGAGCTCGTCGCCGTACTGCCGGCGCACGAAGGGGGCCATGATCCGACCGGTGCCGTGCTCCGCCTTCAGGGTGCCGCCCTGCCCGAGGACCAGCTCGACCATCTCCTCGGTGAACGCCTCGTAGCGCGTGAGCGACTCCGGCTCGTCGAAGCGCTCGTTGATGAGGAAGTGGACGTTGCCGTCCTTCGCGTGGCCGAAGATGACGCTGCCCTGGTACCCGTGCTCGTCGAAGAGCCGGGTGAGGCCGGCGCAGGTCGCGTACAGCCGGTCGAGCGGCACGGCGATGTCCTCGAGCAGCGCGGTCGTGCCGGAGGGGCGGGCGCCGGCGACTGCCGTGTAGAGGCCCTTGCGGATGTGCCAGATCGCCGCCCGGCCCTCGGGATCGGTGCTCAGCACGCCGGGCGCGGTGAGCGGCAGGCCGGCGAAGACGGCCGACGCCTGCAGTCTCCGGAGCTCCAGGGCGTCCGCGGTGTCCTCCTGGTACTCGACGAGCAGGGCGGCGTGTTCGAGCACGGGCAGATCGCGGAGCTCCGTGGGGGCTCCCGGGTCGGTCTGGGCCACCCGCAGGCTGGTGGCGTCGAGCAGCTCGATGGTGGCAAAGCCGGCGGCGACCAGCGCAGGGAGCGAGCTGGTCGCGGCAGCGAGGTCTGGGAAGATCAGCAGGCCCGTCGCCGCGAACGGATGCACCGCAACGGTGCGGAAGACAGCCTCGGCGACGAACGCCAGCGTCCCCTCGCTGCCGACGACGAGATGCTCGAGGATCCGCACCGGCGTCTCGTGGTCGAGAAACGAGTTCAGGCCGTAGCCCATCGTGTTCTTGATGGAGTAGAGGCTGCGGATGGTGGCGACCGAGGCCTCGTTCCGGCGAACACGGTCCCGAAGGCGTTCCAGGCCGGCGTAGAGGTCCGGTTCGCTCGTCCGCAGGTGCTCGTCGGCGTCGCCGGCGCCGGTGTCGATCACCGTGCCGCCCGGCAGCACCAGGACCGCCGACTCGAGCGTCTGGTAGGTGTTCGCCGCGGTGCCGCAGGCCATCCCGCTCGAGTTGTTCGCGATCACGCCGCCGATGGTGCAGGCGATCTCGCTCGCCGGGTCGGGACCGAGCTTGCGCCCGTGCCGGGCGAGCCGGGTGTTGACGCTGCGGACCGTCGCGCCGGGGCCGGTGCGCACCCGCGCGCCGCCGTCGAGCACCTCGACCTGCCGGAAGTGCCTGCGGGTGTCCACGAGCACGCCGTCCGAGCTCGCCTGGCCGCTGAGGCTCGTGCCGCCCGATCGGAAGGTGACCGGGACGCCGTGCGCCCGGCTGGCCGCGAGCACCGCGACGAGCTCGGCGGTCGATGCGGGGGAGACGACGGCCTGCGGAGTCAGCAGGTAGTGCGAGGCGTCGTGCGCGGCCGATAGCCGGTCGGTCGCCCGTGCCGCCACACCGCTCGACGCCCCTTCGAGGGCGGTGAGCAGCTCCTGCCGCACGGGGTGCAGCGTCGATGCCTCAGTGCGACTCACGGCTCACCGCCGATCCGGTCGCCCCGGCCAGGAAGTCGAGGTCCGCGCCGGTGTCGGCCTGCATGACGTGCTCGACGTAGAGCCGCTCCCACCCTCGCGTCGGTCTGGCGTACCCGTTCACGGTGGCCTCGTTAGGCGTCCGGCGGGCGAGCTCCGCCGCAGGCACGTCGAGCTCGAGCCGACGGGCGTGGACGTCCAGCTCGATGAAGTCGCCGGTCTGGACGAGGGCCAGGGGTCCGCCTGCGGCGGCCTCGGGGGTGACGTGGAGCACGACAGTCCCGTAGGCGGTGCCGCTCATCCGGCCGTCGCAGACGCGCACCATGTCACGGATGCCACGCTCGAGCAGCTTCGTCGGCAACGGCATGTTCGAGACCTCCGGCATGCCCGGATAGCCCTTGGGGCCGCAGCCCCGGAGCACCAGGACCGAGTTCTCGTCGACGTCGAGGTCCGGGTCGTCGATCCGCGCCTGGAGGTCCTCGATGGTGTCGAACACGACGGCCCGGCCGCGGTGCTGGAGCAGGTGCGGCGATGCGGCGGCAGGCTTGATGAGCGCTCCGCCGGGCGCGAGGCTGCCGCGGAGCACGGTGATGCCGGCGTTCGGCAGCAACGGGGCCTCCCGCGAGCTGATCACGTCGGCGTCCCAGATACGGGCGTCGTCGAGGTGCTCGACCAGTGGGCGGCCGTCGACCGTGAGCGCGGTCGGGTCGAGCAGGTCGCGCACCTCGCGCAACACGGCAAGGAAGCCGCCGGCGCGGTGCAGATCCTCCATCAGGTACCGGCCCGCCGGCTGCAGGTTGACCAGCAGCGGGACGTCCGCGCCGATCCGGTCGAAGTCATCGACGCTCAGGTCGACGCCGAGTCGACCGGCGATCGCCAGCAGATGCACCACCGCGTTGGTCGAGCCGCCGATCGCCGCGAGCGCGACGATCGCGTTGTGGAAGGACGCCTTGGTCAGCAAGGAGCTCGGCCGGCGGTCCTGCTGGACGAGCTCGACCGCGAGCCGGCCGGTCTGGTGGCTCCACTCGAGCAACCGGCTGTCCGGTGCCGGCGTGCCGGCGAGACCGGGCAGGGTCGTGCCGAGCGCCTCGGCCATCAGGGCCATCGTCGACGCGGTCCCCATCGTGTTGCAGTGGCCGCGGCTGCGGACCATCGACGACTCGGACCTCAGGAAGTCCTGCTCGCTGAGCGTGCCGCCCCGGACCTCCTCGCTGAGGCGCCAGACGTCGGTGCCGCAGCCGAGGACCTGGCTGCGGAACGTGCCGTTCAGCATCGGACCGCCCGGCACGACCACCGCGGGCAGGTCCACGGACGCGGCCGCCATGAGCAGCGACGGGATGGTCTTGTCGCAGCCGCCGAGCAGCACCACGCCGTCGATCGGGTTGGCGCGCAGCATCTCCTCGGTCGCCATCGCCGCCATGTTGCGCCAGAGCATCGCGGTCGGCCGCACGTTGGTCTCGCCGAGGGAGATGACGGGGAGGTTCAGCGGGATGCCGCCGGCCTCGTAGATGCCGTTCTTGACGGAGTCGGCGACCTCGTTCAGGTGCGCGTTGCAGGGGGTGAAGTCCGAGGCGGTGTTCGCGATGGCGATCTGCGGGCGGCCCCGGAAGGCGCTGTCGGGTACGCCGCGGCGCATCCATGCCCGGTGGATGTAGGCGTTGCGGTCGTCGCCGCCGTACCACTGCGAACTGCGCAGTCGGAACGTCATGGTCAGCCTCGGAACCTCTGGCGGTCAGATGGAGCGTGGCTAGCATAGGGTCGACGGGGTGCGGCGGTTGGGCGACGGGTCCGAGATCCTGCGAAGCACGCCCGGACCCCGCGGCCGCGTCAGCACTGGCCTCACGGTCACCCGCATCCTCGGCGGGAGCGACCCTGGTCGGCTGCCCGTGGCCCGGAAGACCAGACGGGATGACCTCACCGGGTGCCGGATGGGTGTCAGCCAAGGAGAGGAACGCGCATGAGGACAGCCGTCGTCACCGGGGGAGCGAGCGGGCTCGGTGCCGCCACTGCCGCGAAGCTCCGCGACGAGGGACTCCGCGTCGTCACCCTCGACATCGCGGGCGGGGCCGACCTGGTCGTCGACGTCACGGATGACGCCCCGCTCGCCGACGCCGCCCGGCAGGTGGGCGACGTCGACGTCCTGATCAACTCGGCCGGGATCGTCGGGCCTGGCAAGGCCCTCGTGCACACCACCTCCGACGAGTGGCGCCGCGTCCTGGACGTCAACGTGCTGGGAGTGGTGGCGACCATGCGGACCTTCGTGCCCGCGATGGTGGCCCACGGTTGGGGGCGGGTGGTCAACTTCGCCAGCATCGCCGGCAAGGACGGCAACCCGAACCTGTCGATCTACTCCGCGTCGAAGGCTGCGGTGATCGCCCTGACGAAGTCCGCCGGCAAGGAGCTCGCGCAGACCGGCGTGCTCGTGAACGCGATCGCGCCCGCCGTGATCGCCACCCCGATGAACGACTCAACTGCGCCCGACGTGCTGGCACACATCACGAGCCTCATCCCGATGCGGCGCGTCGGGCGGCCGGCCGAGGTCGCCGAGCTCGCGGCGTGGCTCGCGTCCGATCGGGTCAGCTTCTCGACCGGCGCCGTCTACGACATCAGCGGCGGCCGGGCGACCTACTGACCTCCCTCGCGCCATGACGTCATTCGTTAGCCGATCGTTACACCCCCATCGATGCGGAGGTGGCGCGCTCACTTACAGTCGTCGCGTCCCTTCCACGAAGGAACGCCCTTCAACGTCGAGGAAGCGAGCAGCATCGCGCGCTCTTCGAGAGAGGTACGGAGCCTTGAAGAAGCGAATGACTGGGTTCGCCGCGCTGGTGACGGTGGGAGTCCTCGGCATGGCCGGCTGCTCGGCGGCGGGCCCGACCGGCGGCAGCAACGGCGGCGGTGGTGGCGGCGCAAGCTCGGCGGCCCCCAAGCGCGCCTGCGTGATCCTCCCCGATGCCGTCTCGTCCGGCCGCTGGGAGAATGGCGACCGTCAGGCCCTGCAGAAGGCCTTCACGGACGCGGGAGTCACCCCCGACATCCAGAACGCTCAGAACGACACGGGCAAGTTCGCCACCATCTCCCAGCAGCTGCTCACCAAGGGCTGCTCGGTGATGCTGCTGGTCAACCTGAACGGTGCGGCCGAGCAGGTCATCCAGAGGGCCCACTCGCAGGGTGTTCCGGTGATCGCGTACGACCGGCCTGCTGAGGGCGCCGACTACTACGTGTCCTTCGACAACTTCCATGTCGGTGAGCTGCAGGGGCAGATGATCGTGGACGGCCTGAAGGCCAAGGGCAAGGACCCGGCAACGGCCAAGGTGGTCTACGTGCCCGGCGACCCGACGGACGGCAACGCCAAGCAGTTCCTGGACGGCGCGGACTCCGTGATGAGCAAGGCCGGCATCAAGCCCGTCTTCAAGACCCCGGGCACCTGGATGCCGGACAAGGCGCAGACCTACTTCGAGCAGGCCTACACCGCGCTGAAGGGCGACATCGACGCGGTCTGGGCGGCGAACGACGCGAACGCCGCCTCAGCCATCGCGGTGCTGAACAAGAACGGCAAGACCGTCGTGATCGAGGGTCAGGACGGTCAGGTCTCCGGGCTGCAGTACATCCTGCTCGGCAAGCAGGTCGGCACGGTCTACAAGCCGTTCCAGCTCGAAGCCGACGCGGCGTCCAAGCTCGCGATCGACATCACGGCGGGGAACAAGCCGACCTTCGACCGGAAGGACACCTACGGCGTGCCCTTCCAGGCGTTGACCCCGATCGTGATCACCCAGAAGAACGTCCAGGAGGCCCTCGACAAGGGAGCCGCCAAGTACTCAGACGTCTGTTCGGGTGACGTCAAGGCTGCGTGCGTCAAGTTCGGCATCAAGACGCCGTAACACCGGTCGCGCGTGGTGGTCACGGGGGAGGGTTGCCCGTGGCCACCATCGGGGCCGGACCAGCAGCCGGATCGCGGCACGAGGATGAGGCCGTCGCGTTATCGAGAGCAAGGAGTGCGGACGTGGATGTCCCCATCATCGACCTGGCCAACATCAGGAAGAGCTTCGGACCCGTTGAAGTGCTGAAGGGGGTGAAGCTGCAGGTTTTCCCGGGCAAGGTTACCGCCCTCGTCGGCGACAACGGCGCGGGCAAGTCGACCCTGATCAAGGGGCTCGCAGGCGCCCAGCCCTTCGACTCCGGCGACGTGTACTTCGACGGCGCCCCCGCCACTCTCGGCCATCCGAAGGATGCGGCCCGGCTCGGCATCGAGGTCGTCTACCAGGACCTCGCACTCTGCGAGAACCTCGACATCGTCCAGAACATGTTCCTGGGCCGCGAGGAGACCTACCAGGGGACTGTCGACGGCGCGGTGATGGAGAAGCAGGCGTCAGCGACGCTCTCCGGGCTCTCCGTCCGAACCATCAAGTCCGTGCGGCAGAAGGTCTCCTCCCTCTCGGGCGGCCAGCGGCAGACGGTCGCCATCGCCCGGGCAGTGCTGCAGAAGGCCAGGGTGGTCATCCTCGACGAGCCCACGGCTGCCCTGGGCGTCGCGCAGACCGAGCAGGTGCTCCAGCTCGTCCGCCGTCTCGCTGACGCCGGCGTCGGGGTCGTCCTGATCAGCCACAACCTGGCCGAGGTCTTCCGCGTCGCCGACTACATCAACGTGCTCTACCTCGGCAACATGGTCGCCCAGGTCGAACGCACCGAGACCACCTACAACGACGTCATCGCCTACATCACCGGGCTGAAGTCGGACCTGGCACCTGAGGAGGTGCGCGCGTGACGACGACCGGCAGGTCGAGCAACCCCTCGACCAACACCGCGGCCGAGGTCGCGGGCGAGGAGCCGACGGGCTCGACGATCGCAACCGGGCACGAGGGTGCCCTCGGGGTCCAGCTGGCCGCCTACCTCCGGCGCGTCCGAGGCGGCGAGATGGGCGTGCTGCCCGCCCTCGCCGGGCTCATCGTGCTCGGCGGACTGTTCGGCGTCCTGAGCCCCTACTTCCTCACCCGGATCAACATCGCGAACCTGATGACGCAGACCGCGGCGCTCATGATGCTCGCCATCGCCCTCACCTTCGTGATCCTGCTCGCAGAGATCGACCTGTCGGCCGGAGTCACCGCAGGTGTTGGGATGGCGGTGTTCATCCTGCTGTCAGTTCGGGGTCAGTGGGCCTGGCAGCCCGCACTTGGCGTCGCACTGGTGACGGGGGTCGTGATCGGCCTCTTCATCGGGTACTGCGTGGCGAGGATCGGCATCCCCTCGTTCGTCGTGACCCTGGGCCTCTTCCTCGGGTTCCAGGGCGTGCAGCTCGCACTCCTGGGCGACGGTGGATCCTTCCGTGTCCAGGACCCCGCGGTCATCGCGATCATGAACTCGTCGATGCCCGTCTGGGCCGGCTGGGCGATGCTGGCGCTCATCGTGCTCATCTCAGCGGCGACCGGCCTCTACGACCGGATGCGGCGGACGCGAGTCGGCATGCCGGTGCGGCCGATCAGCATGCTGGCGATCCGGGTGGCCGTCTGGGCGGTGGGGGGCGGACTCGTGGTGCTGCTGCTCAGCCAGAACAGGTCAGCGGGCGTGATCCCGATCGAGGGCGTCCCGATCGTTGTCCCGATCGCCCTCGCGATCGTCTGGGTCGGCACGCTGATGCTCGACCGCACCCGCTTCGGCCTGCACCTCTACGCGGTCGGCGGCAATCCCGAAGCCGCACGACGCGCCGGCATCAACGTGGCGCGCGTCCGGATCACGGCGTTCATCCTCTGCTCCACACTCTCCGTCGTGGCTGGTCTCTTCTTCGCCAGCCAGACGGGCACCGTGGAGTCGACCCTGGGTTCGACCCAGGTGCTGCCGGGCGTTGCCGCTGCGGTTGTCGGCGGGGTGAGCCTGTTCGGCGGTCGCGGACGCCTCGTCCACCCCGTCATCGGCGCGCTGCTGATCGCGATGATCACCAACGGCCTCGGGCTGCTCGGCCAGTCGGCCGGCATCACCTTCATCGTGCAGGGCGGGGTGCTGATCCTCGCCGCCTCGGTCGACGCGCTCTCGCGGCGACGGACGGGAGCCTCCCTCGCCCGGGTCTGATCCGGCCGACGAACACGTGCTCCCGCGCGGCTCGCTGATCAGCGGGTGGCTGGGTCCAGTGCTGAGGCCCGGGCCCGCGCCTCCGTGCGGAGCGGGTGACCCGCACGGAGGCTCAGGATCGGGGCTCGGTCAGGAGCTGCGTCGGTGGCCGAGGTACCGGCTCCACGGCCCAGTGATCGCGAAGCAGTGGCCTGGCTCCTGGACGTTCCCGAAGAGCACGGTGCCGTCGGGGGAGAACGTCGGTCCGGTCATCTCGCTGTAGACGTCGGCTCCGGACCCGTTCTGCTCGAGCACGATGAGGTTGCGGGCGATGGCCTGGGCGCCTGTGTCCCGGGTCCAGCTGAGCAGGTGCTGGGCGGTGTCGCCGTCCTCGGCGATAACCAGGCTGCCGTAGGGGGTGACGTGCACGTTGTCGGGACCGTCGAAGGCGAGGTCGCGGCTGAGGCCCAG
>JAABUN010005989.1_pt1 | contig 14450 bp, 12 predicted proteins | sample 5559311 | NCBI WGS metagenome assembly JAABUN01 (sample SAMN10711877, study PRJNA513370) | rock metagenome | isolation source: Antarctica rocks | place: Antarctica: Victoria Land, Siegfried Peak sud | reverse complement strand
GAAGGCCCGGAGACCGGGGCTATTGGCTGAGGAGTAGGTCTGCGGCGGCGAGGGCACTGCCCCACGACATGGTGACTCCTGAACCGCCGTGTCCATAGTTGTGCACGCAACGCGCGGTCCCGATCTGCTCGGTCTCGAGTCGAGCTGTCGGTCGGGCCGGGCGTAGTCCGACCTGGTGGCCGCGGATCTCGGCGCCGGCGAGCCGTGGCTCGACCTCGACACAGCGCTGCACGATCTCCTCAGCGAGCCGGGAATCGGGAACGGTGGACGTGTCCTCGGTGCTTTGTGTTCCGCCGAGCACGACGTGGTCGGGATAGGGCCAGTAGGCCGCCCACACGGGACTGAAGGGGGCCTCGATGAAGAACTCCTCCAGCCCGGGGTTGTCCACGATGACGTGCTGGCCGCGGATCGCTATGAGCGAGTCGTCGCCGGCCAGCTCGGCGGCGCCGAGGCCGGCGCAGTTGACGATCAGCGGCACCTCGGTGGCCAGACCCGCCAGCGACGTGACCCTGCGCAGCTCGATCCGCCCGCCAGCCGCACTCAGACGCTCGGTGAGGTAGGTCAGATACACCGGCATGTCGACCAGCGGCAGCGTCGCCCAGAACGCGGCGGCAAAGCCGGCCGGGACGTCCTCAGCCGCGCACGGCACCACCTCACCCGGCGGCACCGTCGAGTCCCTGCCGGCCATCCTGCCGCGGCGCATCCTCACCCCGGTACCAGGCACCTGCGCCAGCGCCGTGAACTCGGCAATCGAGTCCCGCTCGAGCCGCCCTGCTTCCCCATCGGCCGGCGCCATCGCCGGCCCGATCATCGCCGAGGCGACCGCCGACGTGGTCTGCTTCGGCTCGAGGTCGGCGCGGACCTCGACCCGGTGCCCACGCTCGGCCAGGTGCACCGCTGTGCTCAACCCGATCACACCGGCGCCGACCACGACGATCTCCGGTGTTGATGGCATGACTTCATCATCGCAGCATGGAACACACCACCCCGACGACGACACCGCGACCGGGCTCGGCGCACCCACAAACGACCGAAGCACGTGAATGCGTGAACGACGATCGGCGAAGGGTCCAGTTCAGCCATCTCTGGCGCAGAAACCCTCGCGCGATCATTGGGTGCCTTCCCGCAGAACATCACTCGTGCGCTGTTGCACTACGAATCGAACCATCGCGCTCTTGCGGGCCGCGGGCAACGAGTGGCGCCACTTGCATCGCACCTGATCCCCTCGCGCGCCGGGATCATGCTCCGCAATCACGGACTTCGGCTCGTGGGCAAACGCTAGCCAACCACATCCCCTACTGGCGCCACTGCGTCACATGTCGACCGGCCTGCGCGACGACTTCACCCCGGAACAGGCACGGGACGCGACCACGACGACACCGACCAACCTCGCCGCCTGGGCCTACGACACGCTGCGCCCACTGCTGTGAAACCGCGCAGCGCGCGCTGAGGTTCGCGACCGGAACCGTCCCGATTTGCTGATCATTCTGCTCCAAGGACGGCATCGACGAGTCCTTCGCCTATCCCGGAGCCGCGCAGACTTTGGCGCATGCGCGATCTCGTCGAGGCCGTGGCGACCGACCGGGCGCTGAACGGCACAGCCGATCCGTCGCGTCGACGAGCTCATCACGCTCCTCACAGAACTCGATCCCACAACGCGCGAGATCGAAGCCCCACCCAGCTTAACCCCGTCCCGCAACAGGGAACGTCTATCGGGAGCGCCGCAGGTCAGCCGGGGTGCACGGGCGATCTTGTCCCGTAAGACCCGTCCGGTTTGAATTCCCGCTCAGGGGCGTCATGCGGCACATGATCACCAGCCGTCCCACTTCCTTGGATGTGACACGGGTTCCCGCTGAGACACCGCCGGCGTGACACCAGCGCCGCTTCGCCCACCGGCGCGTGTGTCACAAGTAGGTCCGAAACCCGGCGCGTCGCGGGCGGCGGCTGCGTCGACTTCTGCGACACTCCCAAGATGTCGATCGTCGGTTACGCCCGGGTGAGCACCGGCCACCAGTCGCTGGACCAACAGCGCGACGCGCTGGCGGCCGCCGGCTGTGAGCGGGTGTTCAGCGACAAGCTGTCTGGGGTCCGGGAGGACCGGCCAGGGCTGGCGGCGCTGCTCGACTACGTCCGCTCCGGAGACACCGTGGTGGTCATTGCTCTGGACCGGCTCGGCCGGTCCCTGTCCGGGGTGATCCGCACCGTGGAGACGCTGACCGAGGCCGGGGTGCTGCTGCGCTCCCTGCGCGAGGGCATCGACTATTCCACCCCCACGGGACGGATGCTCGCTGGCATCTTCGCTGCCCTGGCCGGCTACGAACGTGAGCTGATGCATGAGCGCGCCGCCGCCGCCCGTGAGGCCGCCCGGCTCCGCGGCCGGCACACCGGCCGGCCACCCAAGCTGACCCCGACCCAGGCCGACAGGTGCGCGCGCTGCGCGGCAGCGGGGAGTCGATCTCGGAGCTGGTCCGCAGCTACGGCGTCTCCCGCGCCACGATCTACCGCGCTCTTCGAGACAGCGACTCGCCTGCGGTCCCGGCGGACGAGCTCGCCTCCACGGAAGCTGGCGTCCTGTGAGCCTGGGCCGGTGACCGACCCCGACCTGCCCCTGCCGAGGCAGCCAACTGCGCGACGCGCGCATGCACGTCGGCCTGCTTCAATACCTCCACGGCGTCGCGCAGAGCGTCGAGCTTGCAGGAGATCTCGACCTGAAATGCTGTCCGACTACGTACGCCGCCACAGCCCACGCCACCTGTGGTCCAACCGCTGCGCAAGCGCTGTTGACCGCTTCGAGGTCCGCGTGCGCGGCGATGCCCTTGCCATCGTGCACAAAGGCCCCGGTACATCCCCGCCGTCGAACTTGCGGCCAGGTCCCCGGTCACGAACCCGGCGGGCAGGTGCACGGCGAAGGTGGTGGCCGAACCACCTGTGGCTATGAGACCTAGACGGAGCGCTTCGGCAGCCACCGGGGAGGTCTTCCGCAGCACGAGGTCCCGGACCGACTTGGTTCCCTCGACGGCTGCGAACGCCTCAACCAACAGCAGCGGGGCGTCGTCCTGTTCACTGCCCGCCAGGATCAAGTGGGGCTTGGGCGCCGACACACGCTCTCCTCAGGTGGTTGAGCTCGGGGACAAACTTGGCCTCACGAAGGGCGACTACTCACTCATTTGAAACTCATATGCCTGTCGTACCAGGCCCATGACGTAGTTGAAGTCGCTCGACTCGTCCAGTCCAACCTCGATGTTCCCGTTCCCCCAGTGGCCTTTGCCGGTCACGTCCCAAGCGAGCTTGCGCTCGTCGTGCAGTGTCTCGAACGGCAGGTTGAGCGACAGCCGCAGGCGGGCGACCTGAGGGACAAGGTCGACAAAGTTGGTCTCCGTCTTGTAGGCAACGTAGAGCTTGAGGAAGTGCTCCGAGACCGTCGGGTCCAGGGCAAGGACTTCGCTGCGGAAGTTCTCGAAGAGAGCACGTCGCCCAGTCGGCAGGAGGTTCGGGTGATCCTCGATGGAGAACCCCGTCTCCGGCCGCGGCTCTTGAAACGCTGAAAGGGCTTGCGCACTCAGCACAGGTCGCGGCCAGATCAGCACGGTCTGCCGAGCCAATCGGCCAGCGCGCGCCTCAATCTCCTTTGCGTTCCAGGCCTCAAGCGCACCCAGGCCCTTGTTCAGGCGCAGCGGGCTGTCTTTGAAGCCGCCCTCCATGTCCCGTTTTTTTGTGAAGGTGTGGTCGCTGTATTCGGAGTTGTAGCCGGTCAACGTGAGATTGCCGAGAGTGTGCAGGTACTTCGCCTGGATGTCTTGCCACTCGGGTCCGAGCGCGGCTTGCCAATCTTCTGAGAGGTTGTCGTTCTGGGGGAGGATATGTTCGATCGTGTAGTCCTCAATGGTGACATGCTCCTTACGGCCGAAGTTCTCCAACTGGCGCAGGAAGTACGTCCGGCGCTTGAAGTTGTAGAGGTCGGAGGTGGTGAGCGCCCCGAGGAACTCCTCGTCGGACGGGAAGGCGCGGTAGCTCTTCATGCTTAGGAAGTGCGCCTTCACGCTGTCGATGTACTGGTCCTTGCGCAGCGCCTTCGAGAACGTGGCGAAGGTCGTGTTCAAGGAGTTCGTGGGTACGCGACAGACCGCGCGTCGGAACAGGTACGACGTGACCAAATCAACGACGTCGCCCAGCTCCGCGGTAGTCAGCGTGCCGAGCTCGTAGTCCGTGTACAGCTCGAGCAGGAGGGGGTAGACAACATCGGCCTTGATCTCCCGTAAGTCACGAAGGCGGCGGCGAGCCGTGGGTCCTTCTCGTGGCCGAGGGCGACTGCGCAGTAGCGCCGGGAGTAGTTCCGCAGCTGGCTCAGCAACGGCTCGACCGTCTCGCCATCGGCCTGCGACGACCTCGCGTAGGTCTTGAACGCCTCGTAGATGTCCCCCAGACGAGGGATCTCACCCGTCAGGACTGTCAGGAAGTGACGGACGAACTCGTCGAACTGCTCCTCGTAGACCGCCTGCCCGAAGTCCGTCTCCATAGGGCGCCAGTACTTCGAGTACAGGGTCTCCTGCACCGAAGGCTCCAGCCCCATGAGGACGTAGTTCCGGATCAGATCGGCCTGCGAGAGTCGACGGCCCGTGCTGTTCATGGACTCGAAGATCAGCTGCGGGTTGTCGTGCGTGCGGTCAAGGCGGATGTCAACAACGGTGAGCTTCGCAAGACCCCTGCAGACCGCTGACAGGTCGACCCCATGTCGCATCATGCGTGTCTTGAAGAAGTCGAAGTTAGCAGCTACTCGCTCAGACGCCAGGACTGGTGGGTCCAGTTGCTTGATGATTGCCTTGAGCGTCTCCTTGTCTCCCTGCGACAGCAGCAGCTTATGGAACCGCTCGCCTTCCTCATCGCCGTTGACCAGATAGCGGTTGCGGATCTTTTTCGGCGAGAAGCCGTCCAGCGGCTCCTTTGCCTCGTTGGGCTCTGAGTCGAGTACCTCAGCTAAAGCAGCGAGGATCAGGGTGGTGGTCGTGAGGCGCTGCTGGCCGTCGATGACGAGGTTTGGCTCCTGCGAGACCAAGTTCGACAGGCCCTTCTCGACGTGCACGATGGACCCGACGAAGTGCGCGTCCAGTTTGCTGTCGTCGCCGGCGCGCAGGATGTCCGACCAAAGCTGCTCGCACTCGCTGAACGTCCAGGAGTAGGTCCGCTGATAGATCGGGATGACGAACTGGCTGCCCTTGGCCAACAGGTCCAACAGCCGTGCCTCTGACGCCTTCATGCCTGCTCCCCTGCGGCTGCCTCAAGGGCGTCCGCTACTGCGGCGAACTCCAGCAGTGCCGCCTGCAGGTCCTCGACGATCTCCCGGGCGATGATCTCTGGCGCTGGGAGGTTGTCCAGGTCCTCGAGTGAGTCGTCCTTGAGCCAGGTGATGTCGAGGTTGGCCTTGTCCCGAGCGATCAGCTCGTCGTAGCTGAAGAAGCGGAACCGCTCAGACTCGCTGCGGCTGTCTCGCGGCTTGCCCGGGGCGTAGCCGGCGACGAACTCGTCCAGGTGCTCGCGGCGCAGGCGGTTCTGCTTCAGCGTGAAGTGCATGTTCGTCCGCAGGTCGTAGACCCAAAGCCGTTCGGTCCACGGCCGCTCACCGGCCGGCTTCTTGTCAAAAAACAGGACGTTGGCCTTGACGCCCTGGGCGTAGAAGATCCCGGTCGGCAGGCGCAGGATCGTGTGCAAGTCGAAGTCCTTCAGCAAGCGCCGGCGGATCGTCTCGCCGGCCCCGCCCTCAAACAGCACATTGTCGGGCAGCACCACCGCCGCCCGGCCGTTGATCTGCAGGATCGTGGCGATGTGCTGGACGAAGTTGAGCTGCTTGTTGGAGGTCGTCACGACGAAGTCGGGCCGCTCGATCTCCCGGTCCTCGCGCGCCTCCCGGCCGTCCGCGCCGACCATCGTGATCGAGGACTTGCGGCCGAACGGTGGGTTGGACAGCACCACCGAGTAGCGCTGTCCCGGGTCGGCGATCAGCGAGTCCTTGGTCTCGATCAGGCTGAGGCCGTTTGGCTTGCCGATGCCGTGCAGCAGGAGGTTCATCGCAGCGAGGCGGGCGGTGCCGTCGACCAGCTCGATCCCGTGGACGAACCCGTCCCGCAAGTGCGTGCGCTGCTCGGGGCTGAGGCTGCCGGCGTTGCGCTGGGCGTGCGCGTGCGCCGTCAGAAGGAACCCGCCGGTGCCGGCGGCAGGGTCCACGACGGTGTCGGCCGGCGTCGGGTCGATGCAGTCGACCAGCGCCTCGATCAGCGGCCGAGGGGTGAAGTACTGCCCGGCGCCGGACTTGACGTCCTCCGCGCCCTTGGACAGCAGCTCCTCGTAGGCGTCTCCCTTGATGTCGACGCCGGACGCGGACCAGTTCTCCTTGTCGATGAGGTCGACGATCAGGCGCTTGAGCTTGGCCGGGTCCTGGATGCGGTTCTGCGCCTTGCGGAACACCACCCCGAGGGTGCCGGTCTGCTTGCCGAGGTCCTCCAGGATGTGCCGGTAGGTGACCTCGAGGTCGTCGCCGTCCGCGTCCAACAGCAGTTGCCAGGAGCAGTGCGCCGGCACGATGCGCTCGGGGTTGAGCTTCCGGGTCTCTCGTTCGTGCGCCATCTTCAGGAAGAGCAGGTAAGTAAGCTGCTCGGTGTACTCGATCGTCGAGACGCCGTCGTCGCGCAGGACGTTGCAGTACGACCACAGCTTGTCGACCAGCCTGCGGGAGTCAGACACCGGCCATCTCCCCGATCATCGACGGCACGTCCCTCGTGGCTGTCAGACGCCCGGCGAAGGCGGACGACAGTAGTGCGCGCCTGAGTTGATCCCCTTGACGCTGACTCGACTCGATCACGGATGTTAGCCGGGCGCTGGAATCCGAGGCGGCTCGGATCCGGTCCACGATTGCCTTCCTATGCAAAGCATCTGCAGGGACAGGTATCGACAGGGTCGCAATAGCGCCCTGGTCGATCTTCGGCATCGAGCCAGCAAGACCCTTGGCTCGGGAGCGAAGAGTGCGATGAGTTCGCTCAGACGCCAGCACGGTGGCCAGATAGGCGGGGTTGACCTGCTCCTCGTCGCAGCGCAGCCGGATCATGAGGTCAGGAAAGATGGCCCAATCGGGTGGTCCCTCGTAGAGCGCGGACGTCCCCACGAGCTCCGGTGTGTTCGAGCGCTGGATGAGGATGTCGCCGGGCATGAGCCACAGATCCTTCACCTTTCGCGCCTCGGCTTTCGTCACCTTGGTGAAGCGATCTGAGAAGTCACCCCGCGTCACCGCAGTGAGGGTGAGAGTCCTGAGCCCCACCTCCCCCGAGGCCGCCGCCGGTGCAGAGTGCCCATTACGAAGACCTTCCCGTAGTAGGTCACCGACAGATCGCAGCGGGGCGTCGGGGGCGTACAACTCGACGTCCGCAACCCCGGCGGCGTAGGCACGAGCCTTCGCGGCGGTCAGCGCAAGCCCCTGAGCGCCGGCGTCGAGGCGGGACAGATGGTGTTCGAGGATCTCGACGATGCGCCGCTGCTCTGCCAGACGGGGCCAAGCGAGTTCTGTTTCGCCGAACGCGCGGCCGGAGATCTCCTTGAACGTGGTACCGCGTGCACGGGAGGCTATTTCTCGCGTGCGCCAGATCAGTTGCCAGTACAAGAAGCGCGGGTCGAGGTCGGGACGTGGAACGGCCGTCTTACATCCCTGGTTCGTGCAAAGCGTCCCCTTCGTGATCGCAACATAACCGATGGGTGCCCTAGAGCTGAAGACCACCGATCCCGATGGAACCAGTCTCGTCGAGCATGAGTCGTAGCCCGCCCGGGTGAGTCGGCGCTGGCCGCCGCTGATGTACTGGGAGCGGTCGCGGGACATGTCCGCTGGCGTCACCCACTCGACGCCCCCATCCCAGTACCGCGCCTCCGCAGTCTTGGGGGTCGCTCCCGACACGACCTGACAGATCTCAGACAGAGGAGCTGATCGCCAGCCAGGCGGCGGCGTCATGCGGTCAGCTCCTCGTTGAGCTGGTCGAGGTAGTCGGCGGCCGCGTCGCCGAGGTCGGCGAGTGCCCCGTCCGTACCGCCACGTTCGGTGAAGGGCGCGTCATCAAGGTCGGCGGCGTTGATACCTGCAGAGGCCGCGATGACCTCGGCGATGCGGTCCAGCCACCACCGCTGCCGGTCGGTGAACACCGCGCCGGCCTGCTCCTGCTGGAGCAGCCAGCTCGCGTACCGCTCCTGGACCTTGTCGGCGTAGGGGACGAGGGCGTCGTCGGTGCCGACGGCGAAGCGGACGAGGGAGACCAGGTCGGTCACCTGGGTGCGGTCGGCGTGGGTTACCCGGCCGACCTCGACATTCTCGTAGGCCCGCCACAGCAGGTCGGGAGTCCAGTTGTGGGGCGGGCGTTGGATCCGGTCGGCGAGCTCGCGCAGCTCGGCGAAGGTGGTCCGCCGGCCGGGCGGGCTGCTGTAGAGCACGTTCAGCGCTGCGATCTCGTCGCGGTTGTCGAGCAGGTACCGCGTCCACGACTCGACGACCGACCTGGCAGCATCTGGGTCCACGACCCCGTACGCATCGAGCAACACATCCACGATGAGGTCGTCGGTGACCTGGTCATGGCTGGCCCGCAGGCTCAGGATCCGCTCGCGGAGCTGTGGGTTGGCGGCCAGCGGCTTGACCGCCGCGTCGATCAGGTCCCGCAGGACGGTCGACGCTTCCGCGGACGCGTCCGCCGCCGCCAGTGCCGTGGCCTGCTGGTCCGGGTCGACGGCGGCGACCAGGGCTTGTACGACGGAGCGCACCGGCTGCCCGGCGACGGTGTCGAGCTCAGCGCGCTCGGCCGGGGTGAGCTGCAGCTCGAGCTTGGCGAGCCGGGCTGCGAGGGTCGCTGTCTCATCCTCGGTGAGAAGCAGTGCGGCGGCCCGATCAAGCAGCTTCTTGAGTGAGACGGTCTTCTTGCGGTCCAGCGGGGCGGCGTCGACGTAGGGGTGCTCGGTGACCCCGATGGCGTCGACGATGACGAACCGGGTCTTGGTCTTCGCGTCGGGGGTGACAGCCTGGAAGTCGGCTGGATCGATCGTGCGGGCGCCGCGACCCTTCATCTGCTCGAAGTAGGCGGCGGACCGGACGTCGCGCATGAAGAACACGCACTCCAGCGGCTTGACGTCCGTACCGGTGGCGATCATGTCGACGGTGACCGCGACCCGCAGCGACGGGGAGGTCCGGAACGCCTGCAGCAGCTGCTTGGGGTCTCGCGCGCTGTAAGTGATCTTGGCGGCGAAATCGTTGCCCTTGCCGAACACCTGCCGGGCGGTGGTGACGATCTCCTCGGCGTGGTTGTCGTCCTTGGCGAAGATCAGCGTCTTGGGCACGACGCTGCGGCCGGGGAAGATCTCGGTGAACAGCCGGTCCCGGAAGGTGTCGAGCACCAGCCTGATCTGGCTCGAAGCGGTGACGGCTCGGTCCAGCTGCCCGGCGGTGTAGGTGAGGTCGTCGTCGAGGGTCTGGAAGCGCTGCACCCGGGTGCGCTTGTCCTTGACCGGGACGACTGAGCCGGCGTCGATGGTCCCACCGGACTCTGTTACCTCGGTCTTGATGCGGTAGACGTCGAAGTCGACGTTGACGTTGTCCGCTACGGACTGGGCGTAGGTGTACTCACTGACCAGGTTGCCGCGGAAGAAGCCGAAGGTCTGCTTTACCGGAGTAGCAGTCAGGCCGACGACGTGGGCGTCGAAGTACTCCAGCACCCCACGCCAGACGCCGTAGATCGAGCGATGCGCCTCGTCGACGACGATCAGGTCGAAGCTCTCGGGCGGCAGCTCCCGGGTGTAGACGACCTCAACCGCTGCGTCCGGGATGGCGTAGTCGAAGCCGGGGTCGTCGTCGTCGTCGGTCGGGACGGGCTGGCCGCGCATCGCGGCGTAGACCCGCTGGATCGTGGAGATCACGACATGGGAGGAGTCGACCATGCCGGCGCCGGTCAGCTTGTCGACGTTGTACAGCTCTGTGAAGCGCCGGCCGTCATCGGGCGTGGCGTAGTTCTGGAACTCGCGCAGCGTCTGGTCCGCCAGGTTGTTGCGGTCCACCAGGAACAGCACCCGCCGGAACCCGCCGTACCGCAGCAACCGGTAGGAAGAGGTGACGGCGGTGTAGGTCTTGCCGGCGCCGGTCGCCATCTGGATCAGCGAGCGGTCGAATCGCTGCTCGGCCAGGGCACGTTCCACCCCGGTGACGGCGCTGATTTGGGCCGGCCGCAGCGCCTCGGTGTCCAGCGCCGGCATCGTGCGCACCCGACCGCGCCACGTCGGGGCGGCAGGGTTGTCCTGGGCGTCGCGGATGATGCGCGCCAGCCGCTCGGGCTGTGGGAAGGCGAAGAGCGGCCGGGCTCGGGCGTCCGGGTCGTAGCCGTTGGTGAAGTGCGTCTCTGATCCTGATGCCTCGAACACGAATGGCAGCCGGCCGTCGTGGGTCAAAGCTTTGAGCCGGACCTCGGCAGGCAGGCCGTTGGCGTACATCGCGGACTGCCACTCCACGCCCGTCAGCGGCGTGCCCTCGGGTTTGGCCTCGATGACCCCGACCGCTCGTTGGTCGACGTAGAGCAAGTAGTCAGCGCGTCCGTGGCCCGACGCCATCACCACCTCGCGCACCGCAACCCCAGAGCCGGCGAACAGGTTCATCTCGGCGCGGCGCTGAACCGCCCATCCGGCAGCCGCTAATTGAAGGTCGATGAGGGCGCGGGCACGCTGCTCGGCAGCGAGCGGCACGTCCACGGTCACGATCGTGACCCTAGTGCGACTGGCTTGCCGTTCAGGCGGCTTGCCATGGCGGCCCAGTGTCACCAGGATGTAACTAACTCAGCGACACTGAGCGGTACCAGCCGACATCAAGCGTCAAGATCGCCAACTTGTGATCATGCCGCTGACCTGCGGAAACAGCTCACCACTGCGACTTCGCAGGTGGTGAGGGGACGAGTCAGCCTGTAAGCCGGGGCCAGTCCAGTACATCGCGAACGCGCAGGTCAGCGCGCCCGCGACTCGTCGACGTGGGTCCCCATCGGCTCCCGCCGGCTCAAGCCAGCCCGATGCGCCGCGGCACCGAGCCCCCGCCGTCACCGTCCGGCGCCTTGCGCGATGGCGCCTTCGGCCCTGGCGATGCCGGTGCCGGTGCCAGGCTCCGGAGCAGGAGGACAGGAAGACCCAGCTCGTCAGCTGCACGCTGGTACGGGTTGTCTCCGAACCGCTTGCGCAGCAGCTCCCACATCAGGGCTGGCTCTTCTCGACCGACGGGCACGGCCGAGGTGGGCGCCGCGCATGATCAAGGCCTGGATCGAGATCCCCCAGCGGGCCTTCATCTGCGCCAGGTCCCGCAGGTTCACGGCGCCGACGCCGAGTGCCTCCTCCATGCGGTGGGCCGGCATCAGCAGAGCGCCGGCGAAGCGGTTGGCTTCGCCCTCCGGATCGTCCACGATCCTCCTCCGGCCATGCAGGACCAGGTGGCCGAGCTCGTGCGCGACGGTGAAGCGCTGACGGTCGCCAGCGCCACCCGGGAAGACGCCGATGACGGCGGCCTCCCCGGCCGAGGGCCAGCAGGAGGCGCCGAAGTGACCGACGGTCTCTGACTCTTCGGCGTCCGCGTTTGGCAAGTTCAGCGGCACAACAGCGACGCCGGCCTTCTCACAGCGGCGGGTGACGTGGGCGATCGGTCCGTCCGCGCCGATGCCGAGCGCGCCGCGGACCTGTGCCGCCGCAGCCTCGATCTCGTCTGCCGTCAGGGTCGGCCCCTGATCCAGCTGGAAGAGCCTCGGCGGCATGAGGCGGGCCTCGCTGAACATGTCCACCGTGACTCGGTAGGCCTCCCCCAGCAGCGCCTGGACCCGCTTCGTGTCGGAGACGCGAGCAGAGGCGAGCTTGCGGTACCGCAGCGTCCCTGGCGGGAGATCCATGGCAGCGACGTCGAAGAAGCGCGCCGGGATCCCGGTGGCCGTCACGACGGCGCCGACGAGTTCGTCGGAGCAGGGGCGGGTGCCGGCCTCGACAGCGGAGATCATCGCCTGACTGAAGCCCGTGGCCTCGGCCAGCTCAGTCTGGGAGAGACCGAACAACTGGCGCGAGGTGCGGATGCGCTCACCGGCCCAAGCTGCCGGCATCGCCCTCGTCCTCCTCGTCCTCGTCGGGGAAATCAAACGAAAGGTCCTCGTCGTCCGGCTCGAACGCCAGGTCGGCCAGCGTGTCGATCGACTGCGGAAGCACGAAGTCGACGTCGACCTCGCTCGAGTCGCCGTAGTTCCACCGGCCGCACGGCCGCACAACGCGGATCTGCACCTCGTCGGCACCGTCGATCCACCAGGTGGCAATGAGATCGCTGTCCTCGACGCCGAACAGGCTGGCCCTGCCGTTCAGGTAGTACCGGACGCGGGCGTAGTTGCTGCCGGGCGGCGGCACAGCGTTGAACGGCAGCGCCCGCAACACACGGACCGACATGGACCTTCGGGCCACCCGCAACTGCACGTTATTCGCGGAGGGGCCGACTAGCCAGCCCTCGAGCAGGTCCTCGTGCACCTCAAGGTGCCGTCGTGCGCCAGCGCGAGCTATGTGCGCCAGCAGCGGGTTGTAGGCCGCGGCCGTGAGGTCGTGCTCCGCCAGGAAGCTGCGGCCGGTCTCCACGCCGCGATAAAGCGCCTCATGCAGCGGCTCACACAGCGGCGCGACAGCGTCCCGGATGTACTCGACTTCCTCGGGTGTGGCCATTGCTGTAGTAATACCACAGGAGATGTCACACCCGGAGCGGACTCGCCGGACCGGCAGCTCCGGGCGGAGTAGGCGCGCTCATGCCGCGGGTCCCTGCTAGACCGAAAGCCAGCACCTCTACGCCAGGTGCGGCGCGGGCTTCTCTCAACCAAACACCCGCTGCAACTTGCTCGGCGTCCGACAACACTTTACCACCAGGCGTGTTCGATAGCAGGGTGTACGACCGTGAGTCACCGAAGCTCTGTTTCGGCCGACTACTGGACGACTTCGTAGACGAATACGTGTTGCCGTACGCGCGGCCACGGCTGCTAGTTTCGCGGCTTCGTGATCTTCAGGGAGCGCAGCGCGAGGGCGCTGGCGGCTGACCGTCAGGAGTCCCCCGGGCGCTCTGGGCCGGTCAGCGGCGGCGGCGTGGGGTCCCCGTGGAAGCTGGCGACGATTTTAGCGATATCCGCGGCGGCGTCGACGGTCGTGCCGCGGCAGCGCTCGTAGGTCGACAGGGCCAGCCGCTCGCGCTTCCCACGGACGACCTCGCAGGCGGCGCGCCCGACGACGGCGACCGCGGCGGCGAGCAGCCACGTCGCGGCAGCGGCGGCCGCCGGCAGGCCGACGGCGGCGGGCACCAGGTCGACGGTCACCGGGCGCCGGCCGGGGTGCCGCCGGCGGCGAGGATTACGTCCCGGAGCGGCCAGGACGGCGGGGCGCAGGACCTGACGAGATCATGGACGGCGTCGGCGGCGCGGACCGGGAAATCGCCGCCGTCGGGGTGGCCGGCCGCGCACTGGACGGCGTGCAGGACGGCGCGGGCGAGGTTGTCCGGCCCGGTCCCGGGATACCCCCAGGTGTAGTCGTGCGTCGGGCGCCAGGCGGGCCGGAGTCGCCCGAGACCGGTGCCGGCCCCTGCTTCTCGCTGCCAAGTCAGCACGGGGCCTCACGCGGCGGGGGCGAAATCTTCTGGAATGAGTCTGGAATGACCTTGAAAGCAGTCAGGGCCTTGATGGTGATCAAGGCCCTGACCTGCACTTTCTCTGTAGCGGGGGCAGGATTTGAACCTGCGACCTCTGGGTTATGAGCCCAGCGAGCTACCGAGCTGCTCCACCCCGCGTTGCGGTACGCCGAGTGTAAGTGACCCGCGAGGCGCCCTGCAAACTCCTGAGCCCGGCTACCCCGTGGGACTGGGCGCTGGTGCGGGAGCGGCCGCCGGGGCAGCCGACGCCCCGCTGGCCGCCGCGAGCTGCTCCAGCGCCACTCTCAACCGCTCCTGCGCCTGCCCGTACGCTGCGAAGTCCCCGCCCCGCAGCGCCTCCTGGCCGGCCCGGAAGGCCGCGTCGGCCTCGGCGATCAGAGCCGGCACGTCACCGGAGGGTGCAGAGGGCGCAGGCGTGACGCCCGGCGTCGGCGTGACGCCCGGCGTCGGCGTGACGCCCGGCGACGGCGTCGCCGGAGTCCCCACGCCGCTTCCCGCCCCCGCGCCGAACAGCGCGTCGAGCGCGAGCGGCAACGTCGGCTCGGAAGCGGTGTCGGTGCCGAAGCTGACGATGACCCGTTGCAGCGTCGGGAAGCTCTCACCGCCCTGGGCCCGCACGAACACCGGCTGGACGTAGAGCAGTCCGCCACCCACCGGCAGGGTCAGCAAGTTGCCAAAGGTGAGGTTGGTGCCGTTGCGGCGCAGCGCGAGCAGCGACTCGGCGACCTGCGGGTTGGTGAGGAACTGGTTGGCG
>JAABUN010005988.1_pt1 | contig 14451 bp, 13 predicted proteins | sample 5559311 | NCBI WGS metagenome assembly JAABUN01 (sample SAMN10711877, study PRJNA513370) | rock metagenome | isolation source: Antarctica rocks | place: Antarctica: Victoria Land, Siegfried Peak sud | reverse complement strand
CGTAGCGGTTGGAGTATGCGGTGCCGGTGTAGACCGGATCGGACAGGATGTGGTGGGCCACTGAGCACGACCATTTCGCCCGGCCTGACCGGGTGAGCCACGGTCCGGCATTCAGCCGCGCGATGCATCGGCGGATGGTTTCCCCGCCCACGAACCACCCGTAGACCTGGCGCACCATGTCGGCCTCTGCTTCGTCGATGACCAGCCGCGCGGGCACCGCGCCGCATCTCGCCTCGTACCGGTAGCCATAAGGGGCCTTGGCGCTGAGAACGTGCCCGTCGCGCGCCTTTTGCAGCTTGCCGCGGCGGAACCGCTCGGCCAGCACAGCACGCTCATACTCGGCGATGGCGCCCTGGATCTGCAGCAGCAACTGGTCGTTGGGATTGTCGGAGATGGGGTGGTGCAAGAACACCACCTCGCAGTCCGCGCGGCGGAACTCCTCCAGCAGCAAGACTTGGTAGGCATACTTGCGGGCCAGCCTATCCGGGCTGAACACCACCACGCCATCGACGGCGGCGTCGCGGACGGCATCCCTCAAGCCGTCCAGACCCGGCCTGTCCAGCCGCGAGCCGCTGTAGCCCTCGTCGCGGAACACGTGGGCATCGGACAAAGCATGGCCCTGGGCCTGAGCCCAGGCGTGCAGGGCGGCAAGTTGGCTGTCGATAGTTTGCTGGCGCTCCTGGCGCTCAGTCGAAACCCTGGCATAGATGGCAACGCGCATGGTTCATCTCCTGGCATCGTGGACACGGTCCGGCACCGGCGCGGCAGAGGGCATGTCAGGGCAGGCCGGCTGCGTGTCGGGTGGATCGGGGGCGAGTAGGCGGCGGTAAGCTTGATCGAGCCGCTCAGGGCCGTCGCGGGTGCGCAAGGCAACGGAGCGGATCGTCCAAACCGGGGCCACCTCGGGGCGGCGACCAGAAGCCATCGGGCAGGTCCTCCATCGGGAACCGCCCATACAAGTGCATCAGCAGCGTTCTCCGCCCTTTGCAGGCAATCGGGGTCGCCGCGGGGACGCCGTAGGAGAGGCGAACAAAATCCTGATCCGGAAACGCCATCCGTGGATTGCGTTCGGATGGTCCAGACACGGACACTATCCTGGCCCAGGCGCACGGGCCGGGCTGGCGCGACGTGCTGCGGGGGTCCTCGCCGCCCGAGCTCACTGCCTACGCCGCGCTCCTGGCCTACGTGCGCGGGGTATTGGGGCAGTTCCCGACGGGGCTGGTGCCGCCGCGGCGGGCGGCCACCGGCGACACCATGGAGATCGACGGCCCCACCCTGCGCGGACTGGAGGTGCTGACCTCGCCCTCCGGCCGGGACGGGTCGCTTCTGTCCGTCATGGACCGGACCGTGACGTCGGCGGGCGCCAGGCTGCTGGTCCGGCAGCTTTCGGCCCCCCTGACTGTAAACCAGCGCAGGTGTGCAACCCAGAAGAAATTAGACTTTTCAACGTAGTGTGGCGCTGATCAGCGTCGAAACCCGTTGCTGACCTACAGTAACCCAACAAGAGCTTCCACCAATTGCCTTTCCGTCTAGGACATCCCTCTTAGCGGCCGGGGATTTTTGGCGACCGCCAGCATGGTGTCGCCATCAACGACTAGTCCGGCAATCAGGCCGGTGCGGAGCAGCCCAGTAATTGCGTTTACCTTCTCAAGGCCACCTGCAAGCAGTACGACCGGCTTGCGTCGCATGTCCTGCGGACTAACTGCCAGAGTCCGCTTGCTCAAGGGATGGAGAACCTCCTGCCCCCCGGAGTCGAACAGACGGCCCAGCGTGTCGCACACTGCCCCGCGCTCCCGAATGTCCGCCAGCTCCTCGGCGGACACCATATTCTGGGTGCGTAGGAAAGACGTCTCCGTCAGCTCCCCGACACTGACCAGGAACAAGTCCGCCGATCGCGCCAGCGCCAGCGCGTCAGCAACAGAGCGCTGCGCCATGAGCACTGCGCGGTCCGCCTCGCTGTCCGCGATGAACGGCACCGGCAGGAAATGCCCCTCCCCGCCCGTCCGCGCCGCAAAGGCCTGCACCACCTCGAACGGGTTCGACGCCGAGTTCCGGGTGAGCGACCCGAGCAGCGAGACGAACTGCGCCCGCGGGTTGCGGACGCCCGAAAGCTGCTGCGCCACCTGCTCCAGCGTCCGCCCCCAGCTCACGCCGATCCGCACCGGGCCATCCTGCAGCTTGCCGCGCAGGAAGCTCGCGCCCGCCGTGCCGACCGCGCGCCGGGCCACAAGCCCCTGCATCTGGACCGAAGCCGGATCGGACGCGCATGCAGGGGTGAAGCCAATGACCGGGGTGGACAGGCAGAACTCCAGCCCGAACTGGCTGCACACTGCCTGCTCGACGTCCAGTTCGCGCGCTGCATCGTGATGGATGGCGACGGTGACCAGCCCGCGCTCCCGCGCCTCGGACAGCAGGCGGTTGACCCGGCTGCGGTGCAGGCCGAGCCGACGCGCCACCTCCTCCTGCGTGAATCCCGCGACGTGATACAGCCACGCCGTCCGCACGATCAGTTCGTCATCGCCCGCATGGTTGAGCGAAAGGCTTGCACGGCTGGGTGGCGTCCTGGGCACGATTCAACTTGACACTTATCGGGACACCGGACAACCTTCTGCACAAATGTCGCAGCGCACGCCAGACGTGACGCTCCGGGAGGGTTTGCGTGTCAGCAGCGTCGCCTTGCTGGATCCGAGACAGGGCTTGCCGGCCATGAGCTACGTCATCGGCGTTGACGGCGGCACCGAGGGCCTGCGGGGCAGCGTTTACGACGAGACAGGCTGCCGCCTCGGCACGGCCTCCCATGCCTACCAGACGCACTTTGCCTCCGGCGGGCGTGCCGAGCAGGACCCTGAGGATTGGTGGCGCGCCATCGCCGCCGCCGTGCGGGGCGCCGTCGTGGATGCTGGCGTCGCGGCAGATGCTGTGCGGGCCATTGCCGTGGACACCACCTGCTGCTCCGTCGTGGCGCTCGACCGGGACGCCCGCCCGGTCCGCCCGGCGATCATCTGGATGGACGTGCGCGCCGGGGCCGAGGCGGCGGCGGTGCTCGCGACCGGCGACGCGGCGTTGCAGGTCAACGGCGCGGGTGCCGGGCCGGTGTCGGCGGAGTGGATGATCCCGAAGGCGCTCTGGCTCAAGCGCCGCGAACCCGATGCCTATGCCGCCGCGGCGACGGTGTGCGAGTACCAGGACTTTATGACTCTGCGCCTGACCGGGCGCCGAATTGGTAGCCTCAGCAATGTGGCGCTGCGCTGGCACTACAACGCTTGCCGGACAGAGCATTGGCCGTTGGGCCTGCTGAATGCGCTGGGAATTGCGGACCTAGCAGAGAAGTGGCCACAGGAGGTGCTGCCGCCCGGCGCCCCCATTGGCCCGCTCACGCCCGCCGCGGCGGACCACTTGGGCCTGCCGGCGTCCACGTTAGTCGTGCAGGGCGGCGTTGACGCCCTGGTCGCGATGGTCGGGCTAGGGGTCGCGCAGCCCGGCCAGCTCGCGCTCATCACCGGATCGTCGCACCTGCAGTTCGGGGTCCTGGCGGACAAGGGGATGTCGCTGCCCGGCCTGTGGGGCGCTTACCCGGACCTACTCTACCCCGGGCGGGCGCTGATCGAGGGCGGGCAGACCTCCACCGGCTCCATCGTCAATTGGCTGCGCCAACTGGGCGGCGGCCTTGACCTGGATGTGCTGAACCAGCAGGCCGCGGCGCTGCCGCCGGGGTCGGACGGGGTGCTAGTGCTGGACCACTTCCAGGGCAACCGAACGCCCTACACCGACCCGCTGTCGCGCGGCGCGATCGTCGGGCTGACGCTGGCCCACGGGATGCCGCACCTATTCCGCGCCGCCATCGAGGGCATCTGCTTTGGTACCCGCGCCATCCTGGACCGCATGGCGGAGGCCGGGTTCCATGCGACGGAGATCGTGGTGGGCGGGGGTGCCGCCCGCTCCGAGCTATGGCTGCAAATCCATGCCGACACCGCCGGCCTTCCGGTGCGCGTGCCGGACACCGCAGAACCCGCGCTGCTCGGCGCCGCCATCCTGGCGCAGGTTGGCCTTGGCGCCTTCACCAGCATTGACGGCGGCATCGCCGCCATGACCCGGCCCGGGCGCACCGTCGAACCGCGCCCGTCCGAGCAATCCGCCTACGACGCCATCTATGCCCGCTACCGCGCGCTCTACCCCGCCCTCATGCCGTTCCGTCCACAGGCCGCGTGATGCGGCGCAGCCCAGGATTTGGATAAGATGATCAGCAACATCCCTCTGCTAGACCTTTACCGCACCATGCGCCGCATCCGCACCTTCGAGGAGCGTGTGGCCGAGCTTTACGTCCGCGGCGCCTCCGCCGGCTCCATGCTGCATCTATCCATCGGCGAGGAGGGTGCGGCAGCCGGGGTCTGCGCGGCCATGCGCCCGCAGGATAGCTTCACCACCCACCACCGCGGCCACGGCATCTTCCTGGCCCGCGGCGCGTCGCCGGACCGCATGATGGCGGAGATCGGCGGCAAGGCCGCGGGCTACTGCGCGGGCAAGGGCGGGTCCATGCACATCGCCGACATGGCGCTCGGGCACCTCGGCGCTAACGCCATCGTGGGCGGCGGCATCGCTCACGTGGTCGGCGCCGGGCTGAGCTACAAGCGGCTGAAGTCGGACGCCGTGTCCGTCGCCTTCTTCGGCGACGGCGCGATGCAGCAGGGCATCCTGTACGAGAGCATGAACATGGCGTCCCTCTGGGACTTGCCGGTGCTGTTCGTCTGCATCAACAATCAGTACGGCATGGGTACCCGCATAGACCGCGCCACGCGCAACATCGCCTTCGAGAAGCGGGCCGAGGCCTTCGGGCTACAGGCGGAGATGGTGGACGGCGAGGACGTGGAGGACGTGTTCGCAACGGCCCAGGGCCTGATGGACAAGGCGCGGGGGGGGCAGCCTGGCTTCATGGCGGTGTCCTGCTTCCGGTTCTTCGGCCATGGACGCAAGGATAAAAGCCCCTACCGCACGCTGGAGGAGGAGGAGATTGGGCGCAAGCGCGACCCGGTCGCCCGCGCCCGTGCCGGCATCTCCGGACGTGGCCTGATGAGCGAGCTGGACCTGGAAGCGATGGACGCGGAGATCGCGCGCGAAATGGACGCAACCATAGACTTCGCCACCGCCGCCGACCCGCCGCCTGCGGAGGCGATGTTCCGCGACGTGTTCGCCGCGGGCCAGCCGGAGCCGGAGCCGGTCCGTACGCGGCTGGACCGCGTCCTGGCCCGGGCCTGACGGCAGCCATGGTCGAGATCACCTACCGCGACGCGCTCCGCCAGGCGTTGCAGGACGCGATGCGCGCCGACCCAACCGTGATCGTCATCGGCGAGGAAGTCGGGCTGTACGGCGGCGCCTATGGCGTGACCAAAGACCTCATCCAGGAGTTCGGGCCGGAGCGGCTGCTGGACACGCCGATCAGCGAGCCTGCCATCATCGGCGCCGCCGTGGGCGCCGCCATGACCGGCCTGCGCCCGGTGGCGGAGCTGATGTACGTGGACTTCCTCGGCCTGACGATGGACCAGCTCACCAACCAGGCCGCGAAAATACGCTACATGTTCGGCGGCCAGACCGGCGTGCCGATGGTGCTGCGGACCCAGGGCGGCACCGGGCGCAGCGCCGGGGCGCAGCACTCGCAAAGCCTAGAGGGCTGGGTGATGCACACGCCGGGCCTGCGCCTGGCGATGCCGGCCACTGCGGAGGACGCCTACCACCTGCTGCGCCACAGCCTGACGCTGCCCGACCCGGTGGTCTTTATCGAGCACAAAGCACTTTATACCATGAAGGAGGATGCGAACCTCGACTGCCCGCAGGCGCCCTGGGGCCGCGCCCTGGTGCGCCGGCCCGGGCGGGACGTGACGGTCGTAACGTATTCCCGCATGGTCCACTATGCGCTGGATGCCGCGCGAACGCTGGCAGCGGAGGGGATCGAGGCGGAGGTGATTGACCTGCGCACGCTCAACCCGCTCGACATGGAGACTGTGGCGGCGTCGGTGAACCGCACCGGGCGGGCGGTGGCGCTCAGCGAGGGCGTGATGACGGCAGGCGTTGCGGCGGAGCTGGCCGCGCGCATCACCGAGGAGTGCTTCGACTACCTGGAGGACCCGGTGCTGCGCATCGCCGGCGAGGACATTCCGATCCCGGTGTCGCCGTTGCTGGAGAGCGGCAGCATCCCGTCGCCCGCGCTGATCCACGACACTATTCTGCGCATGGTGCGGCCCATGGTCCACTCATGACCGGCGTCATCACCATGCCCCGCATGGGCGAGACGATGGACAGCGGCCGGGTGGTGGCCTGGCTGAAGAAGGCGGGCGAACGCTTCGAGCGCGGCGAGACCATCCTTGAGGTCGAGACCGACAAGGTCACCGTCGAGGTGCCTGCGTTGGACAGCGGCGAGCTGACCGAAATCCTGGCGCGGGAGGGGCAGGAGGTCGCGGTGGGCGAGCCACTTGGCCGCTACGACGCCGGCGGCGCCGCGTCTGACCTTGCGCCCAGCGGCGCCCAGCTGCTGGACCTGACCATGCCGCGCATGGGCGAGACAATGGAGGAGGGCCGCCTGGCAGCCTGGCTCAAGCAGCCCGGCGAAACCTTCAAGCGCGGCGAGGTGCTGGCGGAGGTCGAGACGGACAAGGTGACCGTCGAGATGCCGGCGCTGGCCGATGGCGAGCTTGTGGAGATCATCGCCGCTGTCGGCACCAGCGTATCCGTCGGAACGACGATAGCCCGCTACCGCACGACAGGCCCCACGCCGTCCCCCGTGCTGCAAGCGCCGGTGACGGCGAAGGCCCCCGCCCCGCCACCCTCAACGGCGTCCGCGCCGGCAGCCCCGCCATTACCGGGCCGCCGCCGCGCGACGCCCGCGGCCCGGCGAGCTGCGCGCCATGCCGGGATTGACCTCTCCGCCCTCGCAGGCACCGGCCGCCGCGGGCGCATCGAGCTGCGCGACGTTCCATTGCCAAACAGCGGCCAGAACGCCCCCGCCATGCCGCTCGCGGCGCTGCTGCCGGAGCCGCGCTTCGTCACGCTGCCGCAGGGCCGGATGGCCTACCGTGAGTGGGGTCCGTCCACGGCAGCCCGCCGGACCATCGTCGTGCTGCACGGCTTCAGCGCCGACAGCGCCACGTGGGCGTCCCTGGCCGACGTGCTGGCGCGGGGCGGGGCCCGCGTAGTCGTCCCTGACTTGCCGGGCCACGGCGCGACCAGCATTGAGGCGCCCGACCTTGATGCCGTTATCGAGGGCGCCGCCGCCTTCGTGCGGGCGCTCGGCCTGGGCGGCGCGGACATCCTGGCGCACTCGATGGGCGGCGCAGTGGCCGCGCGCCTGGTCGCCACCGGGCAGCAGGCGGCGTCGCTTACCCTGGTGGCCCCGGCTGGACTGGGGGGCGAGATAGACGCCGACTTCGTCCACGGCATGGCGGGCGTCACGGCGGGCGGCGCGCTCGCGCACCTGCTGCGCCGTCTGGCCCGGCGCCCACCCGTCCTGTCGCGCCCGCAGCTTGAGCGCATGGCGGCGGGCTTCGCCACGGGCCGGCTGCGGGGCCTGGCGGCGGCGCTGGCGCCGGGCGGGCGGCAGGGCGTGGACATCGTGGGCGACCTTGCGGCCTGCAAGGCGCCAAACCGCATCCTGTGGGGCCTGGACGACCGGATCATCCCCTGGGGGCAGGTGCAGGGGGCGCCAAGCCGAACCGCGATCCACTTGATTGCGGATGCCGGGCACATGCCGCACTGGGATCAGCCGCAGGAGGTCGCCATGCTCCTGAGCTGACCGCCCGCGTGACCATTTCTGCAGGAAACAAAAACTAAAAGGAGGACCGTCCGATGACTGAATCTGACAACACGTCTGGCCCGTCCCGCCGCGGGCTTCTCGGCGGCGTGGGCCTTGCGGCCACCGCGCAGTTCGCCCAATTCACCCTCGGCAGCACCCCGGCCCGCGCCCAGAACCAGAGCAAGCCGCTGCAAGTCGCAGTCGTGGCGCAGCAGATGGCCGCGCAGTCCGACCAGCGCTCGTGGGACGGGTTCCAGAAGTGGCTCAAGGCCACAGGCCTGGACAAGAGCTGGAAAGTCACCCAGACCGACGCGAAGGGCGACCCGGGCCAGCTCGTCTCGCAGATTGAGGACGCGATTACCGCCAAGGCCGACGCGATCCTGGTGATGTATGGCACCCTGACCGCGGCCCGCACCGCGCTGGAAGACTTGACGCGCTCCAAGATACCATTCTTTAGCCTGGACTCCGGTTGGCAGGCCCCGGCCATCGCCGACATCACCAGCAACAACTTCGTCATGGGGTCGCAGACGTCCCAGTACATGGTGGACAACTTGCTGGGGAAGGGCAAGACGAAGGCCAACATCTGCGCCGTCGTCGCCAACTTCCACCACGGCACCCGCAAGCGCGGCAAGGTGTTGAAGACCGTGCTGTCCGAGAACGAGTGGATTTCGCTCAAGAACGAGCGCGTCATCCAGTACAGCGGCTTCTACGAGACCACCCAGAACACCGTGAACGACTGGCTGACCGCCTACGGCAACGACCTGGACGCCATCTGGTGCCCCTGGGACGAGCCGGCGATGGCCGCCGCCGAGGTCGTCGTCTCCCGCGGGATGCAGGACAAGGTGTTCGTGATCGGCCATGACGGGCACCCAACCGCCATAGACCGGATGCGTAAGCCCGGCTACCCGCTGGTCGCCACCACCGCCCAGGCGTTCGAGGTCTGGGGCGCCTACTCCGGCTGGCTCATCAACGAGATCGTGGGAAAGGGCCGCAATGCCAAGGAGGTCGTGCCGGTGCCGACGGTCGAGTTCCCGGCGCCGCTGTTGGTGCAGGGCGTGAACCTGCCCGACGCGGGCAAGCCGACCTGGGACGCTACGGACCTGTACTACATCTACCGCGACCGTGCCCTGCAAGGGATGAAGGTCTAGGACCTTGGGGCTGCCGCACCGTTCCCGGTCCGCCGGGGGCGGCGCGGCCATGACGGGATGCCACGGATGAATGTGAGTACGGAGACGCCGCCCCGCCTATCGGTGCGGAACGTCGGCAAGACCTTCGGTGGCACAGCCGCGCTGCGCAGCGTGGATATGGACGTGGGCGCGGGCGAGATGCTGGCGCTCGTCGGCGCCAACGGCGCGGGCAAGTCCACGCTGGTGAAGATCATCTGCGGCGCCTACGGGGCCGACGTCGGGACCCTGGCGGTGGACGGGCGGCCCGCCGTGTTCCGCTCGGTCGGCGACGCGATGGCGGCCGGAATTGCGGTGGCGCACCAGCAGGTCGCCATTATACCGACGCTGACCGCGGCCGAGAACATCATGCTGGGCCACGAACCCCGGCGCGGTGGCCTGATCCATAACCGGCTACTCTACGACGCCGCGCGCAAACATGCGGCGCGGTTCGGCGTGGACATCCCTCTCGACCGGGAGTGCGGCACGCTCGGCATCGGCGAGAACAAGATCCTCGACATCCTCAAGGCGCTGACGAACGACCCGGCGCTGCTCATCCTCGACGAACCCACGGCCTCCCTGACCCTGAACGAGAGCCGCAAGCTCTTCGCCTTCCTGCGCGACCTGCGCTCCTGCGGCTTGGCCATCCTGTTCATTTCCCACCACATCAATGAAGTGTTCGAGCAATGCAGCCGCGTCGTGGTGCTGAAGGACGGCATCAAGGTGCACGACGGCCCGGTCAGCGCCACCACGCCGGACGCCGTAGTGCGCAGCATGGTTGGACGCGCGGTGGAGGACACCGAGTGGCACAGCCACGCCCAGCCCGGCGAAGCCGCGGTGGACCTGCGGGACGTGGCCGCCGGTCCTGTGCACGTCCCGTCGCTGCGGGTCCACCGCGGCGAGGTCGTGGGCATCGCGGGCGTGCTGGGCGCCGGCCAGACCGGCCTGATCGAGTGCCTCGCCGGTGCGCATCCGCCTGCGTCCGCCGGGCACGCCTCCGTCAACGGCCTGCCCCGCCTGCCGCGCAGCGTCGCGGAGGCAACGGACGCAGGCATCTACCTGATCGCCGGCGACCGGCTGCAGAAAGCTCTATTTCCCGGGCTGAGCGTGGAGGAGAACTTGATGACGGGATCGCTGCTGCAGACCAGCCGCTTCGGCTTCACCCGCGGCAGCATGACGCTGGCGGCGGCGCGCGGTATCATCAGCCGGCTGGCGGTCAAGTGCGCCGGGCCGGCCCAGGACGTGATGCAGCTTTCCGGCGGGAACCAGCAGAAGCTGGCGTTCGGGCGGTGGCTCGTACGGATGGACTGCGGCGGCCAGGCCGCGCCGCCGCTGCTGCTGCTCGACAACCCGACCGAAGGCGTGGACGTCGGCAGCAAGGCCGAGCTGTACGGCCTCGTCCGCGGCCTGGCCCGGCAGGGCGCCGCAGTGCTGATCGCCAGCGCCGAGTTCAGCGAGCTGCTGAAGCTGTGCGACCGCATCTACTGCATCGCCGACGGCACACTGGGCGCCTGCCTCGGACGCCCCGACTTTTCCGAGGAACGCCTGCTGCTGGAGGTGAATTAGATGGCGTCCGACCTGCAAGCCGCGTCTGCCGAGCCGGGCGTGGCCGCCGCCGCGCCGTGCGGCATCAACTGGGGCGACGCCGCGGCCCGCTACGGCACCGTGCTGGCGGCATTGGCGATCTTCGCCGCCTTCGCGCTGGCGAGCGACCGGTTCCTGTCCGTCGGCAACATCAGCAACATCCTGGTGCAGATCTCGGTGCTGACCATCGTGTCCTCCGGGCTGACCATAGCGGTCGCCAGCGGCGAGTTCGATTTGTCTGTGGGCCAGGTGGCTAGCCTGTCCGGCGTGCTGGTGGCCGGGCTGCTGGTGTGGGCGGAGCTGCCGGTGGCTGCAGCCATCGGTCTGGCAATCCTGTCCGGAATGGCCATCGGCGTCGTTAATGGACTTCTGGTGACGCGGCTGCGCATCCCGTCGCTGATCGCCACCTTGGCGATGGGGCCGATCGCGCTCGGCCTCAACTACGCCTATACCAAGGGTGATTCGATCTACGCCTCGATGCCGCGCAGCTTCTACTACATCGCGACGGGGAAGATCGGCGGCGTGGTGCCGGTGCCGGTGCTGATCGCCTTGGCGGTGGTCGCGGTGTTCTACGTGCTGCTGAACAAGACCCGGCTCGGGCGCGGCGTGGTCGCGACCGGGGCCAGCATCCAGGCGGCGCGGCTGTCCGGCATTGCGGTCAACCGCTGCCGCCTGACGGCGCTGGCGCTGTCCGGCCTGGGTGCAGCGATGGGCGGGGTGATGCTGACGGCGCGGCTGGGCACGGGGCAGTCGGGGGCAGGCGATGCCTACCTGATGGACAGCCTGACTGCGGTGTTCCTGGGCATGACCGCCTTCAAGCCGGGCCGGGCGACGGTGCAAGGCACGCTGATCGGCGTGGTCATTATCGGGATGCTCGACAACGGGCTGAACCTGCTCGGGGCGCCGTTCTACTTGCAGAACGAGGTGCGGGGGCTGGTGATGATCGCCGCCGTCAGCCTGGCGGTGCTGCGGAGCGAGATACGGTTCTTCTGATGTCCATCATGGACCGCTTCCGGCTGGATGGCCGCACTGCGGTCGTCACGGGCGGGGCGCGCGGGATTGGGCGCGCGGTGTGCCTGGCCCTGGCTGCCGCCGGGGCGGGCGTGTCCGTGGCGGACCGCGACATGGACGCGGCGGAGGCCACGGCGGCGGCGATCCGGGAGGGGGGCGGGACGGCGCAGGCGCTCCACCTCGACGTGACCCGGGTTGCGGATGTCGAGGCCGCGGCGGCGTCCGGGGCAGACATCCTGGTCAACAACGCCGGCACGGTCACTAACGCGCCGGCCCTGGACACGACGGATGCCGACTGGCGGCGCGTGCTAGACCTTAACCTGGACGCGGTGTTCTGGTGCTCGCGCGCGTTCGGGCGCGGGATGGTGGGCCGGGGCCATGGCGCCGTCGTCAACATCGGCTCCATGTGCGGGAACATCGTGGTGCATCCGCAGGGACAGGCGGCCTACAACGCTTCCAAGGCGGCGGTCGTCATGCTCACGAAGTCGCTGGCGGCGGAGTGGGCCAGGAGCGGTGTGCGCGTCAACGCGGTGGCGCCAGGCTACACCGCGACGGAGCTGACGCTGGCGGGCCGCAGCCGGCCCGAATGGTTCGACACCTGGCTCGACCGGACGCCGATGGGGCGCCTGGGCGAGCCGGACGAGATCGCGGCGGCGGTGCTGTTCCTGGCCTCGGACGCGGCAAGCTTCATGACGGGATCGGTCGTGACGGTTGATGGAGGCTATACGTGCTGGTGATGGGAGAGATGTGTTGAGCAGCGGGCATCAGGGGCGCGTGGCGCTGGTTACGGGCGCAAGCCGCGGCATTGGCCGCGCCGCCGCGCTTGGGTTGGCGAAGGCCGGCTTCGACCTCGTGCTGAACGACGTCGCGCGGCAAGAGGGGGAGCTGGCCGGCGTGAAGCAGGAGGCCGAGGCCAAGGGGCGGCGTTGCTCGACGGCCCTGGCCGACGTCAGCAACAAAGCGGAGGTCCAGGCGATGGTCGCCCAGGCCATCGCGGCAATGGGCCAGGTGGACGCAGTCGTGAACAACGCCGGCATCCTTATCAACAACACGGTGGAGGCGCTGGAAGAGGCACAGTGGGATGCGGTGATGGACGTGAACGCCAAGGGCACGTTCCTCGTCGTGCAGGCCCTGCTGCCGCACATGCGGGCGCGGAAGTACGGGCGGATCGTCAACATCGCCTCCATCGGCGGCAAGCATGGAGCGCCGGGGCAGGCGCACTACTCCGCCTCCAAGGCCGCTATCATGGGGTTCACCCGGGTCCTGGCGCAGGAGGCCGGGCCGGACGGCATCACTGCCAACTGCGTCTGCCCCGGCATCATCGTTACCGAGATGGGGCGCACCAACCTTTCCGACCAGGCCGAAGTCGCAAAGTGGGTGGGCATCACCGCGCTGCGCCGTTTGGGCCAGCCGGAGGATGTTGCCGGACCGGTCGTGTTCCTTGCCTCGGATGCCTCAGCGTTCGTGACTGGGCAGACGTTGAACGTGTGCGGTGGGATCGTGCTGAGCTGATCTTGACCGCATCGGCGCGGAAGCTCTTGTTGGGTTACGGAGTGGTGGTAGGTCCGTCACGCCACCAAGCCTGCGATGAGGGCGCCCAGCAAGGCTTTGCCGCGTCGGCGTATGTTGTGCACGAACTGGAAAACGCCGAGGTAGAGCGGCAGCTTGTCTTGCGAGATGCACCGGTGCGGGCGCAATCAGGAGCGCAGTAGGGATCAGAAGCCCCCGATCGTGTTGACGTGGACCTTGCAGAAGCCGTTGCCGTCCTCGTCACGGGCATACTCGCCGCGTCCATGGCAGACCGTCTTGTGCCGGCAGCCCCAGGCTGGCAGGCGGGCGCAGGTGCCATACTCGTCGGTGTGGACAAGGGTGCCCGGGGTGACGGCGGCGGTGATGATCGGCTTGATCGTGGCCTGCCGCACGTTGGCCAGCATGTGCAGCACGACCTGTCCGCCGCGCTGGATCAGGCCGAGGATGGGCGGCTTGTCCTTCTCCAGCGTGCCGCGGCCCGGCGTGCCTGCCAGCCTGCAACGGCGTCCGAGCCGGCCCTTTTGGCGACGGCCGCCGGCTGGCCCTTGTGCCCGGCCACGACGTGGACCTCGTCGATTCCGCTGGATGCCCTTGCATCCGGCTCCACCTCGCCCGTCAGCTCCACCGCCGGCGCCTTGGCGGCCAGCCCGCGGCGTATCTGCTCCGTCATGGTTTGCACGTCCGAACCGTCCAGACCCAGCTCACCCGCGATCTGCCGGTTGGAAAGGTTCAGGCCCATGAAGCGGAGGCACAGCACCCACACGCGCAGCGGCTGGTGGTGCCCGGCCAGCCCCGTGCCGGTCAGGTCATCAAAGCGCCCAGCGTACGCCTTGAACCGGTAGCGCTGGCGATAGGGCTGCGTGTCGTCGTGGCCGTCCCGGATGACGGCGCCGCTGTCACACACGGGGCAGCGCGCACCTTCCGGCCAGCGGTGCTGGCGCACGAAGGCGAAGCACTTGGCGTCGTCGATCAGGCCCGAAAGGTTGATCAGGTCGGATGCGGCTATAACGAAATCTCCTCGCGCGAGTCGGTCAGCTACTCCCGCTTTTGCTCGCGCACCAGATGCTCGCAGCCCAACTTCCCGGTCCCGGCCTCACCACCCCGGAACCCAATAAGAGCCACACGTCGGAGCGAAACCTTCCTGGTGTACGCCCATCCCGCCGGCCCCGCTGGCAACGTGGTGAGCGAGGCAACCAACGAGCTGGTCATCCCGAACTTCAAGCAAACCTGGGGCAACATCCGCAAGCTTGCCGACGTGCCGGAAGCGGTGCGGCACCTGAGCTTCAAGATCCAGGGCTTCCGGCCGCCGTGCGAAGACGAAGCCTCAAGCAGTCCGGATCACGGCGCCGCCCCGGTCGCCGCGCAACTGGGCGCTGGCGCCTA
>JAABUN010005987.1_pt1 | contig 14453 bp, 16 predicted proteins | sample 5559311 | NCBI WGS metagenome assembly JAABUN01 (sample SAMN10711877, study PRJNA513370) | rock metagenome | isolation source: Antarctica rocks | place: Antarctica: Victoria Land, Siegfried Peak sud | reverse complement strand
GGGTTCGCCGTGGGAACGGATCGCCGTGGAGAAGAACCGGGTGGCCGCCTTTACATCGCGTTTGGTGGAGACCATCACGTCGATGACCTGCCCGTGGCTGGTCGACGGCGCGGTACACGTACCGCCAGGTGCCGGCGACCTTCACGTAGGTCTCATCGACGAACCACCGGTCCCCGACCGCGTGTCGCCATGGCCGTGCTGCGTCGATGATCCACGGGGTGAACCGTTGCACCCACCGGTACAAGGTCACGTGGTCGACCTCGATGCCGCGCTCGGCCAAGAGCTCCTCGAGGTCGCGGTACGACAGTCCGTACCGGAGGTACCAGCGCACCGCGAGGAGGATCACCTCGGGCGGGAACTGGAAGCCAGCGAACGCCGAGCTGGGCCGGTGGACCGGGCGATCAGGGCGGTGACGCTTCATCCCGCCAGCCTCGCCCCAGCACAGACGGCCGCTCGCACCAGGTCTCGATGCTGCGCGTGCCCAAGATGCAACAGTGCCGCGCAGTCCCATAGGCGACCACAGCGTCGTTGACGGTGTGCCGCTGCCGCAGCGTCGACCGGGACCGGCCGCGCGTCGACGACTCAGGCATCGACTGCCTTCGACGAACTCACACATGCGATCTAGATCGGCACCCTGGCACCGCCTCGCCGCCAGCGCGCCTCATCTGCAGATGCAACAGTGCCAGCGAACTTCTGTGGAAACGTCCGTCTCTCGTCGGTAACCACAGAAAGTTGCTGGAGTCGGTCAGGGGAGACCTGCGTGAGGGGTGTCGACCTCGACGGTGTGGAGGACGGCCTCGCGGGCCACCGCCCGGTTCTGCTCGAAGAAGTCGGGCGCCGTGCAGAGCAGGAGGGTGCGCCCGTCGGGCCCGCCGAGCTGGCAGGCGTAGACCCCGAGGCCGTCGGGGCCGGGGATCTCTTCGAGGATCTCGCCGCCCTCGGCCACCAGGACGGCGCGGTTGCCCATGGCGTCGGCGGCCCAGATGTGCCCGTCAGCGTCCAGGGTGCAACCGTCGGGGGCCACCTTGACCTGGGCCATGCCGGCCTCGAGGGTCTCGGCCTCCGGCACGTCCCCGAAGGAGGCCCAGACCCGGCGGTCGGTCAGGGTGCCGTCGGCGTCCAGGGTGAAGGCGGTGTAGCGGTTGCCGGTGGTCTCGCCGACGATCATGGTCGTGCCGTCGGGCGTGATGACGGATCCGTTCGGGAAGTAAAGCCCGTCGGCGACCTCGGTGACCGTGCCATCGGGGTCGACCCGCAGGAGCGTGGCCGGCTCCGGCGTGGCCCCGCCCATGAGGTCGAAGCCGAAGTTGCCGACGAAGACGTGGCCGTGGCGGTCCACGATGAGGTCATTGACGTGGCCACCGACCCGGCCGGCGAGGTCGGCCAGCTCGCTCAGCGTCCCGTCGGCGAAGCGCAGCACCTTGTGGTCCTTCATCGACGCGATCACCAGCGAGCCGTCGGGCAGCCAGCCCAAGCCGGAGGGCTGCTGCTCGACCTCCACCACCACCGTCTCGGTGCCGTCGGGCGCGATGCGCGACACCGTGTGCCGGTAGAAGTCCGACACCCACCAGGTGCCGTCGCGCCACCGCGGCCCCTCGAAGAAGCCGCCGCCCTCGAACAACGTGGAAACCGTCCGCTCAGCCATGTCCGGACCGTACCCCCGCACCGGGGGTCACGATGGCGGCGCACGGGCGCAACCGACCAGAGGGGATCCATGGGAGCCGGAGACGAGACGATCCGCACCCACGCGGCCTTCATCTGGTCGGTGACCGACCTGCTACGGGGGGACTCAGTGCCGCCCGCCGTGCTCGATGCCATGCTGCGACCGTGCCTGCAGCGCCCAGCGATGATCCGTTCGACCTGACCGGGCGGGTCGCCCTGGTGACCGGAGGGTCCCGTGGGCTCGGCCGGGAGATGGTCCGAGCGTTCGCCCGTCACGGCGCCGACGTCGTCATCTCCAGCCGCAAGATCGACGCCTGCGAGGCCCTTGCCGGCGAGGTGCGCAAAGAGTTCGGTCACGCGGCGTTGCCGGTGGCGGCCAACGTGAGCTCCTGGGCCGACTGCGACCGACTCGCCGATGCGGCGTTCGGGCGCTTCGGTCAGGTCGACGTCCTCGTCAACAACGCCGGCATGTCGCCGCTCTACCCGTCCGTCGATGCTGTCACCGAGGAGTTGTGGGACAAGGTGATCGGCGTGAACCTGAAGGGGCCGTTCCGCCTTACGGCCCTCGTCGGGACCCGGATGGTCGAGGGATTAGGCGGGTCGATCATCAACATCTCGTCCATGACGGCGGTGTCGCCCAACAAGGACGTTGTGCCCTATGCAGCAGCCAAGGCCGGCCTGAACTCGCTGACCGAGAGCTTCGCCGGTGCCCTCGGACCGACGGTGCGGATCAACACGATCATGTGCGGCATGTTCCGGACCGACATCGCCGAGGCGTGGGGCGACCCGGCTGCCGTCGACGCCCATACCCGTCGCACCCATGCGCTCGGACGCATCGGCGAGCCCGACGACATCGTCGGGACCGCCCTCTACCTGGCGACCGACGTGTCGGCCTACTGCACCGGTGCCACCATCCGCCTCGACGGCGGCGGCGGCCTCAGGGGCTGAGAGCGAACGAGTCCGGGTAGGCGTCGAGCTCGGCAAGGTAGACCTCGCGCATCCGCGGGGTGAGCCAGGCGATCTCGAAGGCGTTCCGAACCAGCCCGTAGAGCTCCTCGGCGCCGAGGCCCGCATGGTCGGTGAGCACGGCGTCGTTTTCGGTCATGTAGCCGTCGAAGTAGGCGGGATCGTCGGAGTTGACCGTCACCGCACCCCGTCGCGGTAGAGGCTCATGATCTCGGTCGCCTTCATGTCGGAGGTGACGAAGCTGTTCGACACCGGGCACTGGTGGTCGCCGAGGAGCGGCGATACGGTCCTGTCGGGGACCATCGACAGGGGAGTCGGGATGCAACGACGCACGGTACAGACGCTCACGGTGGTGCTGGCGGTGGGCTGCCTGGCCGTGGCCGGGCTGAGCTCCTGCACCGGGAGCGACAGCGCCGGGTCGAGCACCCGGTCGAGCACCACATCCGGACCGCCCGACACCCGGACCGAGGGCACCATCGACCTCCAGGTCGCCGACGCCGGCCGGTGCGATCCGATCGCCGAAGGCTGCCTGAAACCGTTCCCCGACGACTACTTCACCGTGGCCGACGAGACCACGCCGACCGGCCGCCGAGTCGCCCTCGACCAGGCATCCATGCCGGCCAACGTGGATGGGGTCCCCATCGACCCCACCCACTGGAACGAGCTGGACGGGTTCAGCCCGTCGGCGGCGGTCCTCCTCCAGATCCCCGACGTCGACCTGGAGGCATCGGGCGCCGCCCCGGTCACCGATCCCGCGAAGTCGCTCGACGCCGATTCGCCCGTCGTCCTGCTTGATGCCACCGACGGCACGACGCTGGCTCACTGGGTGGAGCTCGACGCGACCGTCGAGGACGGGGCTGTGCCCACGATGTTCGTCCGGCCGGCGGCTGCGCTGCCCGAGGGCCATCGGATCGTGGTGGCGATGCGGGGGCTGACCGACACCGACGGCGGCGCGATCGAACCGACCGATGCGTTCCGGGCCTACCGGGACCGCCTGAAGTCGACCGTCGACGAGGTGGAGGCCCGCAGGCCCGCCATGGAACAGGTCTTCGCCGATCTCGACGGTGCCGGCGTCGCCCGCGACGACCTCCAGATCGCCTGGGACTTCACGGTTGCCAGCACCGAGGCCCTGTCGGGTCGGCTGCTGCACATCCGCGACGACGCCTTCGCCGAGATCGACACCAAGGTCCCGTCGTTCACCGTCGAGACGGACGAGCCATCGACCGACGAGGGCATCGCCCGCCAGGTCGCCGGCACCTTCGAGGTCCCGAGCTACCTCTCCGGTGCGGGCGAGCCGGGCAGTGAGTTCGTGCTCGGCGACGACGGCCTGCCGACCCGTACCGGCACCTACACCGCCAACTTCCGGTGCATCGTGCCGTCGGCGGCGACCGCCGCGGCGCCGGCATCGGCGGGGCTCTATGGGCACGGCCTGCTCGGGACCGCCGAGCAGGTGGGCGCGGCGAGCGCCGTGGCGGTGGCCGACGACCGCATCTTCTGCGCCACCGACCTGATCGGCATGGCTGAGGAGGACACCGGCAACGCCGTCAAGATCGTGGGGGACCTGTCGATCTTCAACACCCTCGCCGACCGTCTCCAGCAGGGCCACCTCAACACGCTGGTGCTCGGCCGCCTGATGATCAGCCCCGACGGCTTCGGCACCGATGCGGCGTTCCAGGACGCCGGCACCTCGCTGCTCACCGACGACCTGATCTACTACGGGAGCAGCCAGGGCGGGATCATGGGTGCCGCCACGACCGCCGTCGCCCAGGACTGGACCCGCGCCATGCTCGGCGTGCCCGCCGCCAACTACGGCTTGCTGCTCGACCGGTCCGTCGACTTCGACGACTTCCGGGTCATCTTCGATCCGGCCTACCCGGCAGCGGCGGACCGGGCCATGGGGATCCAACTCGTCCAGATGCTGTGGGACCGCGGCGAGCCATCGGGCTACGAGCAGCACCTCACCGCCGACCCTTACGCCGACACGCCGGAGCACACCGTGCTGCTGCATGCAGCGTTCGGCGACCACCAGGTCGCCAACGTGGCCACCGCGGTCGAGGCCCGCACGATCGGGGCATCGGCGGTGCGGCCTGCCCTGGCCGACGGGCGCTCACCCGAGCAGGACGTCTTTTGGGACGTGCCGGCGATCGAGGCGTTCCCGTTCGAGGGCAGCGCGGTGGTGATGTGGGACAGCGGAGCCGAGACGCCGCCGATCGAGAACGTGCCGCCGCGCGAGGGTGAGGACCCCCACAGCGACCCTCGGGGCGAGCCGAAGGCCATCGACCAGATCGTGGAGTTCCTGCGAACCGGCACGGTGATCGACGTCTGCCAGGACACGCCCTGCACGGCTGCCCCGCGCTGAGGCGTGGGCCTTCGGCTCATTTGGGGGCTTCGGATTTCATGGGGGTGCCTTCGAAGTGGAGCGACGCATCGTGTTCGGCGCGGACCGGTCGGAGCTCGCCAGTTTCCTTGTCGAGCTTGGTGTCGCCGGGGTGGGCGCGGAACAGGGGAGTGATGACCTTTCCGTCGGCGTGGATGAGCCGGGACAGGTCGGGTTTGGTCCAAGACCCGGGGCCCTTGGCATCGAGTAGGCCGATGTTCCGGGCCTGTTCGGCGGCGCTGCGTCGGTGGATGGTACGCAGCTCGGACAGGATCTCGGGGCGAGCGAGCCACGTGGTCCGGCTATAGAGGTAGTGGTGTCGCCGCATCGGGGTGGTTGGGAGCCAGCGCTTGGGTTCGTCGGGGAATCGGGTGCGCACCGCGGTGCGCACGTGTGCCCAGATGATCGGGTGCGACAGCTCGACCTCGACACGGCGGCGGATCCGTAGACCGACAGGAGCGCGTCGAAGAGGAGCCACATGTAGGTCGGGTAGTGGCGGGGTCGTCCACCGGCGCTTGAATCAGGCTCGGGCACGGCGTCAGCGAGTTCGTAGAGCTCAGGATTCGCGAGCAGCGCGTCGATGCGATCGAACGTGCTGGTCCCGGGCCGGTGCCGCTCAGCCATCGCCGGCCTCGAGATCTTGCGACCAGTCCCACCCGATGAACGACGCTGCGCTGTCGAGGCTCGCCAGGCCGAGCGCGTCCGCGACTAACTCGATCCGCCGGGTCCGCTCGAGCACCTTGGTGCCCGCCCAAGCGACGACCGATGACGGCTGAACATCGGGCTCGTCAACCAGCCCAGCCCGCTGCAGGACCTGGCTGATGGCGGAGTTGGCCGGGACCAGCCCGTCGAGACGGGCCGTCTCCCCGGAGTAGATCAGTGGCGCATCGGGCTCCGCTCCCTGGCTCACTTGCTGCGAGATGGCACTGTTGCGTTGAGGGCGGCACGCGCCGCCCGGGCCTGAGTGGAGCACCCGCCGAGCTGCATGAGCGCTGCCTTCGATGCTTGACAATGGGTCTCGATTAGAAGTTCTCAGCCCTTGTGGTGTTCGACATCTCATGTGATCTCATCTTGGCCGGGCTGTGGCGGCGCCTAGTGCAACAGACCCCTGTGGGCTGTCGCAAGGACGATCGCCGGACGCGAGGCGAGGGCCCGCGCCACCGCGACCCGTTGCTGCTGCCCGCCGACAGCTCGCGCGGCCGGTGCCGCAGCCGACGGTTGAGGCCGACGGTCTCGATGACCCTTCGTCACCGCAGTCCCCTCGGCGCCACCCCGTCTTCCGCCAACGCAACGGACTCGCGGGAGGTGACCGTCAGCTCTAGGTGTAGGGCGAGGTGGTCGGAGAGGAACGGGAGGGCCTCGTAGCCGTCGGTACCCGGCACCCGGGGGAACGACCGCCGCCGGAGCGCTTCGACAGCGACCTCCGCTCGGTGCGGGCCTCTGGCGCGTTGGAGCCAGGCGTAGTCGATCCGGGTGGCCCGGTCGTCGGTCGTCTGCTCGGCGGGCTCGGCACAGAGGTCTGGGGCCGCCGAGTCGGGCCGGCAGATGCTGCCGACCGTTCCCTCCGAGCTGGTGAACCCGGGTCCCGAGCCATGAGCGGGCCAGAGGTCGTCGAAGCCGGCGGCGTCCATGGCGCCGGCGAGGGCCCTGTACTGGGGCGGCGGGGTCGTCCTCGGCGGGGTCGTAGGCTGGAGTGTTGAGGTCACCGACGGCGAGGGCGACGTTGTGGGGCCGGTGCGTCGCCTGTACGAAGGCGACCAGCTCCTCGACCTGCTGCTGGCGGATGTCGGCGTTGGCGCCCGCCGGGCCGCCGCTTCGCTTGCGGAAGAAGTCGTTCCCGGCGATCAAGTGGGTGCTGTACACCTCGAGGTTGCCGGCGGCGCCGACGTCGACCTCGGTTAGAAGCACGCCCTTGTTGGCTCCGGCGTCGGCGTCCCGCGCATAGGCGCCCCGCTGGCGAAAGGTGTGGACGGCCGAGCGGACCACCGGGTGCCCGTCGACCACCGTCATCAGGCCGCTGCCCTTCATGGCCGGCGGAAAGACGGACGGCCGGGCCCCGACGGTGATGGTGATGGGCCGGCCGGCCCAGCCGGCCCGCGCTGCCCCCTTGGCGTCCTCGTCCCAGACCTCGGCCAAGGCGACGATGCTGGCGGCCTCCGGTGTGGATGCTGGCCGGGCTCGGTTGCGTCCTTCTCCTCATCGCCATCGTGGGCGTGTTGGACATCGGTCGCACGGGCGGTGATGAGGGTGGTGACGACCGGTCCTACGTCGTCGATCGCGAAGTGCCGTGGGAGGAGGTCGTGGAGTACTGCCACATCCCGCCGACTGCCAACTTCCTCGGTCACCGACTGGATCAGTACGCCGACGGAAGTGGCGACAACTACCACGAGCAGTACTTCACCTGGGAGGAGCCGTATACGGCCTCGTGGAAACGCGAATCCATCTCTATGACGACGGCACGATCAGTGACTTCGGAAGCCGCTGCCTGGGATCGTGACGAGGGCCTGGCCTCAGGCCGCCCTGATCGTGTTCACTAGAGCGATGACGCGCAACCTCGGCTCTGGCCGGATGGCCCCCTGAGCGCAAAGAGCACGTGGGCGGCCCTGTCTGACGCCCGCTGAGTCCACCTAAGAAGCGGCGAGAGCACTCGGCTCCCGCCGCATTCTCAAAGGAGGGCTCATGTCAGAGCCGAAGCCACCGGGAACCGACGGGCCAGGCAAGTTCGCCCCGGAAGCCGACCCCGTCATCGCCGCCACCCGATCCAAGTCCGATGGCGCGCCCTCGCACGCTGAGCAGGTGGCACTCGAAATCGTTGCAGCTGGCCACTCCCAGGTCGCAGCCGGCAACGCCATCGGACGTAGCGCGAAGACCGTTCAACGGCTTCTCAAGCGACCTGAAGCCCAAGCCTTCGTAACCGCCGCTCAGTCCGATCGACTCGACCAAGTCGTGGGGCTGCTCGGCATGGCTGCTGTCGACGCCGCCACGGTGGTGCTCGACGAGCTCCATGGTGAGTCCGCCGCCACGAGGCTCCGCGCAGCCGCCCTCGCGCTCGGCTCCTTCGAGCAGCTCCGTGCGGCAGCTCGTCGCGACACGGCCATCGCCGATCTCAACCAGAAGCTCGAGCAGCTCGAAGAAGAGATCTATGAGGGGGATGACGATGCATGAGCTCGATCGGTCCCTGCGAGACATCGAGCACCGGCTCGATCAGGCCCGAGACCACGTCCGGCGTCGGCGCGCACCTGCCGATGACGGCGCTCTCATCCAGGCGATCGAAGACGGCACGGCCAGCCCAGCCGACATCGCCCAGCTCGCACGCATCCTTGCGCCGGCGGTGCGATCCCAGCTCATCCACTGCGCCATTTGGCGAAGCGACTTCGAGATCGATGGCGGCGAGCTTCCCTTCTCACCTACGGCCCCGATGCAAGTCGTTGTCGAGATGTGCTCCGTCCCGGCCGAGGATGACCTACCCGGGGACCTCGAACATTCCCTTGCGCTGATGCTGAAGTATGCGCCCGATTTTTGGAAGCGCATCAAGAGCCCGTGGATGTCGCGCACCATGTTTTTAAGTTGGGTGGAAGCAACCGTCCTACTCGTGGCCGCAGGCTCCGCGGACTGCATGGCCATCCGACGGACCATCGACGGCCTGTACGACGAGGGCCCCGGCAGCGAGGTGCCCTTCGTCCCGGCCGACGAACGAGCGCTCCGTCTGGCGGCGCCGCTGAGGAAGTCCACCGACGTGTACACGTACGAGCTCGTGTCGGAGATCGGCTGGCCGCTGCCCTGACGGCGTTACAGGCGCTGCTTATAGGGGCGACAGGAACGCCTTCTCCTAGTCAGGCCTAGAGGGGCCTCCATCGGTCAGGCGCACCGGGTGGACATTGCTGGACAGATCAGGACGTCGAATCCGTTCCCAAATCGGCCAAATCCGTTCCCAGCCGTAGATCCCCACGCCACTGACCTGGTCAGATGGGGTTTTCTACCGGCCCCACGAGGGCGGGGCCGGTAGAGAACGTGGGAGAAAACCCCGGCGTTGCTCGTGGATCCGGCTGAAGTCGCAATCCTATGGTGCGCGATCGGGGCGGCTGGGAGCCCGTTGATTGGCATTCGGGCTGCAGATGCCGCGCTGCTAACGTGCGAGCGCGCTCAAGCCGCTCGGCCGATCCGCTGCGATGCGATCAGGCTGCGAGCGGCAGGGGTGGGTCGCCATGGCGGGCGGCGTGGCGCGAGATGGCGAGGCTGTTCACGACGAGGGCGTGGGTCAGCAAGTTGAGGTGGCACTGTTGCGTTCGTGGGCGACGCGTCCGCTGGGCAAGGCTTCTGGGATGAAGCGCCGTCGATCCCTGTCCGCCGATCAAGCCGAGCTCCGGCTCGTTCGCCGGGTTCCGGTTCCCGCCTGAGGTGATCCTGCTCGCGGTGCGCTGGTACCTCCGGTACGGCCTCTCCTACCGCGATCTCGAGGAGCTGCTGGCCGAGCGTGGCATTGAGGTCGATCACGTCACCCTGTACCGCTGGGTGCAACGGTTCACGCCGCTGATCGTGGAAGCCGCCCGGCCGTGCCGCCACACGGTCGGGGAGCGTTGGTTCGTCGACGAGACCTACGTGAAGGTCGCCGGGACCTGGCGATACGTCTACCGCGCGGTCGACCAGCATGGGCAGATCATCGACGTGTACGTCTCGAAGAAACGGGACGTGACGGCCGCAACCCAGTTCTTCTCCACTGCGATCAACTCCCACGGTGGACCCGCCGAGGTCACCAGCGACCGGTCGCCGGCGCTCGCTCGTACCATCGTCGAGCTGCTGCCAGGCGTGCACCATGACACGACCCAGTACGCGAACAACCGTGTCGAGGCTGACCACGGGCGACTCAAGGCCAGGCTCCGTCCGATGCGCGGCCTCAAACGGGATCGGACTGCGTCTGTCGTGATCCGCGGTCACGCGTTCATGCAGAACATCCGCCGCGGTCACTACGAGCTCGGCATCCACGCGCTCCCCGGGCTGACCGTCGCCGCTGCGTTCGACGAACTCGCGCGAGCGATCTGACACCGTATCCGGGGGCTCGAGCGCAGAGCCGCGCACCGCTGGCCGTCGACGCAACAGCGCCGTCGGATGCTCCCGCGCCAGGGTCGGTCAGACGACGAGTGCTTCGTAGACGTGAACGCTGTCGACGATGGGGCATCCCTCGAGGAGGGCTTCGGCGTCGCCGACTGAAGCGGCGTTGACAACCGAGTACCCGGAGGCACCGGGTATACCGTTCATGTCACTGGCGGTGAGGTCAGGAGTGACGATTCGTCCGGGCCCGAACGGGTTGCCTGGGTCAGCGAAGGAGTCGGCACGGAGTGCGAACCAGTCGTGCCACTTCTGTGCGAGGTCGGGGGTGGAGGCGTCGTAGCCGTTGTAGAGGAACACATACTTCTTCATTGCTTTCTCCTTGTTAATGGGATCGATACCAGCGGCGACCCACCGCGCCAAAAGGGCCGCGGTGAGGCGGGTTGGGCGGTCAGTAGAGGTCGTCGATGTAGTTCTGCTCGACGGTGTCGGCGATGACGTCAACCAGCTTGTGGTCACCGCCGAGGGCGTTGACGGTTTGGGTGACCATCAACGACTCGTTGGTCGCTGGCCAGGTGGCGTGGTGCCAGACGTTGGAGCGGATGAGCGCTTTGCCGCAGTGGAAGAAGCACTCCTCGATCTCGACTCGGGTGCACAACAACGCTGGTTTGCCATGAGTGCCGAGTCGGTCGAGGATCGTCGGGTCGGTGCTGAGTAAGGCTGACCCGTTGATTCGTAGCGTCTCGCGTTGGCCGGGCACGACGAAGATCAACCCGATCCGGCCGGTCTCGATGATGTTGCGGGGCCCAAACGCCAAGTTGTTGCCCTTGCGTTCCGGGATCAACAACGTCCTCGTGTCGACGGTGTGCACGAAGCCGGGTGCGTCACCTTTCGGGGACACATCCAGTCGATCGTCTCCGTCGCTGGTTGCCACGAAGACGAGCGGCGACAACGCAATGAACGCCCTGGTGGGGTCATCGAGGCGATTGCCGAGTTTGTTGCGAACGAACTCGGGTGCCACACCCAGAATAGTGCTCAACTGCGCGGGGTCGGTCACCGCATGCGCGTCCACGGGTGCACCGTCGTCGATGGGCTGGTGTTGTCGGCTCTCGCTGCTCATGGATCACACCGTGATCGAGCCCGGCGACAACGTTGTGTCGGTCTTTCCAAACAACCTGAAACGACTGGTCAGTGGCCGAGGATGCCTCGCGAGATCAAGTCGGTCAGCTCGATGTCGGCTGGGTCGAAACCCCGGTCAGGAATCGTCTCGTCTAGAACCACCGCCCCGCTGATCCGGTCGAGGCGAAACGCCCGAGTGTCCTCACGCAAGCGACACCAGCCCCACACATACCAGTGTGGGTGCACACCAAGCACCGCCAAGGGTTCGATCGTTCGGCACGTCGTCTGCCCGGTCTTGTCGGCGTAGTCGATGTCGAGGGCGCGCTGAGCAACGATCGCATGCTCGACCGCAGCCGAAGACACGGAGTGTCCGGGTTGCTGCTCGAACAGGCGGACTCTCGATGCCAGCTGATTGGTTCCCTCGGCATCGACCTCAGCCAACACCGCCAAGATTTTGGCCAGCGCACTCCTGCCGGCGTGAGTGAACGGCGTGGTCGACTCCGCCGCCAACGCAGTCGCGACCGCAGCAACCTCCGCAGCAGAGAAGTTCAACGGCGGAAGCGTGTGGCGGACATCAATCGCGTAGCCCCCACGACGGCCCAGCGTCGCAAAGATCGGCACACCAGCCTGTTGCAACGCGGAAAGATCCCGCTCGATGGTCCGAGTCGATACCTCGAACCGTTCAGCGAACCACGAAGCCGTCCTCCAGTCTGGGGCCACTGATCGAAGCTCCTCCACCAGCGCATACAACCGATCAGTCCGATTCACAGCACCAAGCCTCGCACGTCACCTGCCAAACCCCACGCCGGCCATGGACTCGCAGAGGCACTGTTGCGTTGAGGGCGGCACGCGCCGGCCCGGGCCTGAGTAGAGCACCCGCCGAGCTGCAGGACCGCTGCCTTCGAGGCTTGGCAATGGATCTCGGTTAGAAGTTCTCAGCCCTTGTGGTGTTCGGCGCTCGGCGGCTCGGCCTAAGGCAACAGTGCCCTCGTCGGTCCACCTGCGGAGGCCCGCATCCTCACCGAACCCATCACCGACGCCCTCGGGAGGACTGCGCGTGACTCCTGAGGCAAAGCCTTCATGTCGCCGTCGTGGCCGCGGTGAGCGGCGCCGACCCGGTCTGGCCGCTCGTTGGCGTGGTGGTGGGCCTGCTGGCCATCGTGGCCGTCGAGGACCGATCGAAGAGTGGCGATCAGCCCCGCACCCAGGAACCCCACTCGAACCGTCACTCCATCTCCGGTCGTCGGGCGGACGGCCCGAAGCTACCTGAGCGCCCCAGCCATCGCGGTGGCCGACCGACGGTCAGGGGAGCCGGGCGATCACCGCGGTGTCGGCCTCTCCGGCGGCGGGCCCGTAGGTGAGCGTAAGGACGCCGCCGACCGAACAAGCCGGGCAGCGGCCGGCGACGACCAACATCAGGTCGTCGGGGTCCGACGCACCTTCCAAGCGACGCTCGGTCAGGTCGGTGAACGTGTCCGCGGGGGAGGCCGTGCCGCACGACCCGCAGCGCACGTCGCCTTGGTCCCCGACCGATTGCAGATCGGCCGTGAACCCGTCGTGGCGGAGGGTGTGCAGGACCGAGACCAGGGTCGTGTTGTCGCTGGGAGCGCCGGCGACCTGCGCATGCTCGTTCGCCTGGTCTTCTCGCGCGTCCCGGGGCCCGTCGGACCCGTCCTCCACGTGGCCGGCGGGGAACGCGAGGTGGCCGCCCAGGAAGCCGCCGATCGTCGCCGCTGCGGCTCCGGCGTGGCACAGCGCGACACCTCGACGGCGTGCGCCGTGGCGTCGGGCTACCCACGACGCTGCGAACAGCGAGGTAGCTGCTGCGTTCGACACGGCGTGGACGATGCCGACGCGCCGCTCGGCCCGAGGCAGCTGCACCCAGTCCGCCCACCCGGCAGCGATCGTGGGAAACGCAGACAAGACACCGAGTCCGAGGAGAGCATCGGCGGCGGGCTCGGACCGCCTGCCACCGACGAGGTCAAGGACCCATGCGCTGGTCCAGAACCCGATCGGCAGATCGGTCAGCATCGGGTGGAGGGGATGGCCCAACCAGCTCCCTCGAAGGGCGCCGGCGATCGGTGGGGGCACCCGTCGGAGGGCACCGTGGAGGGGATCGGCGATGGCGTCCAATGCGTCCACCTGTTCGATTCGATCGACGAACCGGCCCAGGCCCCCAGAACCACTGCGGCCTTCGTCGCTTGCGGTGACCACATTGTCCATCTGGCACTCCGTTCATGTCCTCGCCGTCGGATCCTGGCGTCTGTACCCGTTGGCCGGGGTCGTGATCCCGAACCGAAAGCCGAGCCGAGGAGGCGCCTGGCTGATCCCGAACCGGTGGGGTAGACGGGCGCCCATGGCACCCGGCACCACATCCTTCGCACCGCTGCGGTCACGGCTTGTGCGCTGGCCTCGGTCCTCTGGCCGGGTGCGGCGACGACAGCGGCGACGGTGGTGGCGCGTTCGTGGAGGTGCGCCGGGTCGACGCCGCCGAGGCCACCGGGCTGGCGGTGACGGCGGAAGGCGGGCTGGTGGTCGGCGAGCGCAGCACCGGTCGCATCTTCGAGGTCGACCCGGACTTCGGCGAGCAGCGCGATGTCGGTCGGATCGATGACGTCGACGATGAGCTCACCCAGGGAGGTCTGCTGGGCCTGGCCGTGCTCGACGGAGAGGTGGTGGCGGCCTACACCAACGACGCGGGTCAGCTGGTGGTCGCCGACGTGGGCCGTTCGGGTGTGGGCCGCATCCGCTGGGAGGGACCGGAGGCCCAGGAAGAAGCGAACGGTGGTCGTCTGGCCGTGCTCTCCGGGAGCCGGTTGATCATCGGTGTCGGCGACCTCCTGGACCCCAAGGCCGCCTCCGACCCCCAGGCGCCGAACACGAAGGTGCTCGAGATCGGTGACGACGGGACCGTCTCGCCGATTGCCGATGGTTTCAACAACCCCTTCGCTCTCACCGCCGACGGGGACACGGTCTGGGTGGCCGACAACGCCCCCGGCGATGACCCCGAGCGGCTCCTCCGCGTCCGTGACGGAAAGGTGGAGGAGGTCGCCTCCTGGACCGACACCCGGGTCCCGTCGGGTGTCGCCGTGCTCGACGACGGCCGCCTGGCCCTGTGCTCGTTCGCCACCTCCGAGCTGCGCCTCGTGGATCCCGACGAGCCCGGCGATGCGTCGGGCGAGCTCGTCGCCAAGGACTGCCTCTTCGGCGTGGTGGCCCTGCCCGAAGGACGCGTGGCCTACGCCACCGACGACGAGGTGGTCATCCTCCGCCCCTCCTGACC
>JAABUN010005986.1_pt1 | contig 14453 bp, 15 predicted proteins | sample 5559311 | NCBI WGS metagenome assembly JAABUN01 (sample SAMN10711877, study PRJNA513370) | rock metagenome | isolation source: Antarctica rocks | place: Antarctica: Victoria Land, Siegfried Peak sud | reverse complement strand
GTTCTCGTTGCCCCTTACCGCAATCACAGAGACGGCTTTGAAGATGATGTGCTCGTCGCCGCAGCGGGTTTATGGAACTTCTGGCTCACTTGACGCTATTGGGGAACGAGTCTTTTGGTTAAAGGTGAAGCGCAGAAACAGGGTTGGCCTTTTGAAAAAAAGCGTTCTCTCTCCCCTGCTGACGCTTCTTCAGCTATCCCTTGCCTCGAGGCGTACACAGAGAACAAAACGTCGTCCGAGGTAAATTCGTAGGGACGCCCGACTAGCAGCTCATAGGTTAGGATGGCGACAGATTTCTCGTCTCCCTTGGGCGGTGGAGCCTCTCCAGCAGCAACCGGACAGTCGTCGGCTACCTCGATCAACGTAGCAAAATAATTTGTCGATGACATACCTTAAAATCTAAGGTATTTTAGCCCGATTGTCAAACTTGACGACCCTAAATGTCTATGCACCTGCGCCTAGTCGCCCAAGTAAAACGCCGATGCCGAAAACGATACCGCCCCCGACGATGACCTGCAAAATCGTCTGTCCGAGTGGGCTTTTCATGTAGCGGTAGCGAATGTAGGCGATCGCGAGCAGCTCGAGCCCCACCACCACATAAGCCAGTGTGAGCGCCGCCTGTAAGTTCGGCAGCAGAAAGGGCAGCGTGTGGAGCATCCCGCCGACGATGGTAGCGAGCCCTGTGACGCCGCCCCGGAGCCACGGGTTGCCGCGCCCGGAAATCTTGCCGTCGTCCGAGAGCGCCTCAGCGAGCCCCATGCTGATGCCCGCCCCGAGCGCCGCCGCTACCCCGACGACAAAAGCGGCAAAAGGTCGCCCGGTAAGTTCGGCAGCGGCAAAAATCGGCGCGAGGGTCGAGACGGAACCGTCCATCAGCCCGAGCAGCGCCGGTTGAACGATGCGCAAGACAAAATCGTGAGAATCGTCGCGCGGTTCGGGGGCGAGAGGTTCAGAAGCAGCGGATCTAGGGGGGGATGAATCCGGAGTCATATCTCAGCTTATTCGGAAGTGTTCCGAGTAAAAACCCGTGGCACGGTCGGATTTAGTGGCGCAAAAGGTCTGTGCAGACTGCACAGTGCAGCTAAAAACCCTTGCTATACTCCGCAGAAGTATGTATCTGAACATTCGGCACACCACGACCTACAGCTACGTGCAGCCCGCCTGGGACTCGTTTAACGAACTCTGGCTGCACCCCGCCGACGATTACCGCCAAACCCTGCTGGCGTTTGAGCTGGACATTTCACCAAAAGTAACCGTGAGAAGCCGCCGCGACCAATTCGGCAACTTGATCTATCATTTTCACCTACCGGGCGACCACACCGAACTCACCATCGAGGCGACCTCGGCGGTCGTCACGTACCCGGTACCGACGCCTTTGGAGGTTTCCGCCGACGCACTATCCGATCTGCGCCACCGCTTTTTCGAGTACCTCGCGCCGACCTTGCGGGTACCGCTGAACGAAAACTGGCACCGCGCGTTTGGCGCGTTGCCGCTCGAGCCCGGGGGCGGGCTCGTCGGCTATCTGGGGGCGATGAACACCTATTTGCACGGGCGTTTTCGCTACTCGCCCTCGGCCACCGACGTTAATACTCCGCTGACCGAGTTTGCCCAACACAACTCGGGCGTGTGCCAAGACTTCGCCCACGCGATGCTCGCGCTGTGCCGCGCTTCGGGCATTCCGGCCCGTTACGTCTCAGGCTATATCCACTCGAGCCCACGCGGGGACGAAACCTTGATCAGCGCAGAAGCGTCGCACGCGTGGGTCGAGGCGTTTCTGCCGGGGAACGGCTGGGTCGGCTTCGATCCGACCAACGGCTGCTCAGTTACCGAGGCGCACGTCAAAATCGGGTACGGGCGCGACTACGACGACCTGCCGCCGGTGCGGGGGCTTCGGCGTGGCGGCGGTGGCGCGGGGCTCGAGGTCGTCGTTGAAGTTCGTAAGGGCGTCTTACCACTTGTTGAAACGACCTAGACAGGTACGAGAGGCAGACCAGCTAAACCGTTAGGGGTTTGAAAAATAGCGTACAAGAAGGGCGAAGGGAGAACCGTAGAAAGTATTCTGTTTTCTCCCTTTTCAGGCTCTGCCTAACCAACGCTCTAGCTTGGGTACGGGTAGAGCTGCGAAACGAGACGGTATCATAGACCCATGACGCTTAAGGGAGAGGGACAAGGGCCGCTACCGCCGCTGCTTGTACAATATACCGAGCTGCGTGAGCGCTACCCGGATTACCTCCTGCTGTTTCAAGTCGGCGACTTTTACGAGACGTTTGGTGAGGACGCCGAACGCTTTGCCCGCGCCATCAGCATCACCCTGACACATAAAACCAGTAAAGACTTCTCTACGCCGATGGCCGGAATTCCGGTGCGGAGCGCCGACGCCTACCTAGAGAAACTCCTCAGACAAAATATCTGCGTCGCGGTCGCCGACCAGACCGAAACACCCACCACCGCCGACGGCCTCGTCAAACGTGAGGTCACGCAGCTCATCACCCCCGGCACCGTTACGGACGAAAAACTTTTACGCCCCGACGCGAACTATTTGGCCGCCGTCGCCACCGGCGAAGGCTACGGCTTGACCTTTTTAGACGTGACGACCGGCGAATTTCGGGGTACACTTTTATACAGCAAAAGCGCCTTGTTCGACGAACTCCGCCGCTACCGGCCTGCCGAGCTGCTGCTCGCCCCCGAGCTGTACGCCCAAGAAGACTTTCGTGACGCCTGCAGTGAACGCTTCTCGGTGATGGTCACGCGTGGGCGCTTTGGTGAGGACGAGGCCGAGGGCGTTCTTACCGGACACTTCGGCGCGGTGCCACCCGGAGCCGATGACGCCCTCTTGCGCGCCGCCGGAGCCGTTTTGTCGTACGCACTGACCACGCAGCGCGGGCAGTTGGGGCAAGTGACGCGGTTTCTACGTTACGACCCGAGCGCCTATATGCAGGTCGGGGAGACGGCTTTGGCGACGCTCGAGGTCTTCTCTGCCAATACGCCGACGCCGAGCGGCGAAGCCCGCACCTTACTGAGCATCTTAGACACGACCCGCACCGCTCCTGGTCGTCGTCTGTTACGGGCGTGGCTCCGGCACCCACTGTTGGAAGAACCGCTGATCAGTCGCCGCCACGACGCGGTCGAAGCGTTTGTCCGCGACACCGTACTCCGGCGTGAGGTGAGAAAAGCACTCTATAAACTCCACGACTTGGAGCGCCTCGCCTCGAAACTCGTGACGGGCCGCGCGAACGCCCGCGACCTCTGCGCCTTAGCGCGAAGTTTGGCGCTCGTGCCGGAACTTAAAACATTGCTCTCAGGCCGTAGCGAAGGCGCGCTCCAGGCGCTTGCCGAACGTCTGCACGGGCTCGAGACGACTCACGAGCGCATCAGCGCGGCGCTCGTCGAGAACCCACCCCTCAAGCTCACCGAAGGCGGCCTGATTCAGAGCGGTTTCGACAGCGAACTCGATACGCTCCGCGCAGCTGCCGAAAACGGGCGGACGTGGATTGCTGCTTTGGAGGCCAGCGAACGCGCTTCAACCGGGATTCCGACGCTTAAAATCGGCTTTAACGGCGTGTTTGGGTACTACTTGGAGGTCACGCGCCCTTACTACGACGCCGTACCGGAGGGCTACCGCGCCGTCCAGACCCTCAAAGACCGCCAGCGCTACGTCCGGCCCGACCTGCGCGAACGCGAACGCGAGATTTTACGTGCCGAAACTGCCGCCCGAGGCCGCGAATATGCCGTGTTCGGTGAGCTGCGCGCCGGACTCGCCCCCGCCGCCGACGCTGTGCGCGAACTCGGCGCGGCCTTAGCCGAGTTGGACACCTACAGCGCCCTCGCCGAAGTTGCCGCCGAAGGCCGCTACTGCCGCCCGAGCTTTTCTGACGGGTTACTGAGCATCGAAGGGGGCCGCCACCCGGTCGTCGAACGGTTTCACCCGTTTATCCCCAACGACCTCGCGCTTTCAGAGCGCGAGCGCCTCGTCATCCTGACCGGGCCGAACATGTCGGGCAAATCGACCTATTTGCGGCAGGCGGCGCTGATCGCGCTCCTCGCCCAGGTCGGTTCGTTTGTCCCCGCTGAGCGCGCCGTATTGCCGCTGTTTGACCGTATCTATACCCGTATCGGCGCGTCGGACGATATCGCAGGCGGACGCAGCACCTTTATGGTCGAGATGAGTGAACTCGCGACAATTTTGCAACACGCCACACCCAAAAGTTTGGTACTCCTAGACGAAATCGGGCGCGGGACGAGCACCTTTGACGGCCTGGCGCTCGCGTGGGCGGCAGCTGAACATTTAGAATCGTGTACGAGTTCATACGTTTTATTCGCCACGCACTACTTTGAACTTACGGCCTTAGAAGGCAAACTCGGCGCAGTTCGCAACTTTCACGTAGCCGCTAAGGAAGAGGCGGGCGGGCTTACTTTTTACCATCAGGTGTTGCCAGGGCCAGCGTCGAAGGCGTACGGGCTCGAGGTCGCCAAGCTCGCAGGGGTTCCGGCGGGCGTTTTGGAGCGGGCACGTTCGGTTTTAGCGGGGCTCGAGGCGCGTGGACAAGACCCGGCCCAAGAGGTCGTCGAGGCACTTTTAACCCAAGACTTAAACCGCTTGTCACCGCTCGAGGCGCTTGCGCTCCTACACGCGTTGCAAGAGCGGGCGCGTGGTGTGGGCCGGGTGCTCGAGGCGCAGGGCAGCTGAATTATCAATGAAGAAACCCCGTCTTAGACGGGGTTTTTGTGGTGCGCCCGAGAAGATTCGAACTCCTGGCCTTCTGATCCGTAGTCAGACGCTCTATCCAGCTGAGCTACGGGCGCAAAATGATTACTGGTATCATCAGTAATTTTATGGTGCAAACTTTCCGGGGATGATACCCCTAACTTACTGGCGGAGAGGGAGGGATTCGAACCCTCGGTCCAGCTTTCACCAGACGCAGTCTTAGCAGGACTGTGGTTTCAACCACTCACCCACCTCTCCAAACTGTGCTGCTGACGCATGTTACGTGGCGGAGGGTGAGGGATTCGAACCCCCGGTAAGGTTACCCCTACTGCAGTTTTCAAGACTGCCGCCTTAAACCGCTCGGCCAACCCTCCCTAAGCGTAGTTACCTACCCTCGAGTCAGCGTCCATGAGTATACAAGCCGCGCTTAGGAGGTGTCAACGGGGTTCGTACGCGGTTTGTTATCAGTAGCCCACAAGACCTGTCGCCAAACGCCGCGCAGCGCCGCCACTTCGCGTTCACTAAGCTCAGCGCGGTCGAAGCTAGCGCGGAACATCGCGTCGGCGCTCCCTTCACGCTGCGCGTCGGTATAGCCGATAGTGTGGAGCATTCCCAGCAAGTGCGTGTACATCTCCTCGAGCCTCTCTCTCGGGGCCACCTCACGCGTCACCGTCCGGCTATCTTGGAAAGAGGCGAGAAACCATTCGTAAGCGACGAGCTGCACCGCTTGCGCGAGGTTGAGTGACGCATATTCAGCTGTCGGAATCCGAATATAGCCCTGACAGTGGCGCAGGTCTTCGTTGCTGAGGCCGTAGTCCTCGGGGCCGAAAAGAACCGCGACGCCCTCACGCGGCAGCGTTTCAGCAGCTTCTCTGGGCGTGTAAACGCGCATGTCGGAATCTCTCGGGCGCGCCGTCGTACCGAGTACGAGGGTAGAACCGCTCACCGCCTCAGCGACGGTCTCGTAGATTGTCGCCCCGTCCAAAACATCTTCAGCGTGCGAGGCGAGCGCGTAGGCGTGCCGGTTGACCGGGCGCTGCGGCGCGACGAGATAAAGCTCACTCAAGCCGAAGTTTTTCATCGCGCGAGCGCTCGAGCCGATATTTGCTGGGTCTTTAGGTCTTACCAAGATGATACGAAGGGCAGCCACAGACCTCAGCGTACCGTTTTTGTACCGAAAGCCGTAAAGAAACCTGACAAAAATCTTGCAGGGCGTGACTTTTGTTTTGGAGCTCGCGTGCTAGCCTAGACCATGCTTGGAAACATCTTTCGCAAACAACCCGACAACCCCAAAGTTCCGGCAGGGCAGAGCGTGACCGAACGTTTTCCGATCATGACCTACGGCCCGACCCCGCGCGTCACCAAAGAGGAATTTGAACTGCGCGTGTTCGGACTGGCTAAAGAGAAGACGTTTAGCTGGGCTGACCTACTAGCCATGCCGCAAACCGACATGACTAAAGACTTTCACTGCGTCACGCACTGGTCGAAGCTGGACGTGAGTTGGACGGGCGTTTTGACGACTGAACTGATAAAGCACCTCGAGCCCGACCCGGCAGCGACGCACATCTTGTTTCACTGCTACGGCGGGTACACGACGAACCTTAAGATCGAAGATTTTACGGCGGAGAACTGCATGGTCGCGCATAAGCTCGAGGGTCAAGACGTCCCGCTTGAGCACGGCGGCCCGGTGCGCACCATCATCCCGCACCTCTACGCCTGGAAAAGTGCCAAATGGCTTTCGGGGATGGAGTTCATGAAGGGCGACAAACCCGGCTTTTGGGAGCGTAACGGCTACCACATGCGCGGCGACCCGTTCAAAGAGGAGCGTTACGGCTGAGCTATGAATTTTCTTGAGCTTCGGCTCGGTACGCAAGATTTAGCACGTCAACGTACTTTTTATAAAGAGGCGTTGGGGCTGAAACTGCTTGAGGACACTGAACGCTTTACGGTACAAGTGGGCTCTACACGGCTGCGTTTTGACGCTTTTGAGAGTGGAGCAGGCACATACCACTTCGCTTTTAACATTCCCGAAAATAAGCTGACCGAAGCGAAAGCGTGGCTGTTAAAGCGGGTGGAATTGCTCGAGCAAGGCGGCCAAAACCCGTTTACTTCAGAAAGCTGGAACGCTGAACAGGTCTACTTTTTGGATGCAGACGGAAACATTTTGGAGTTTATCGCCCGTCACGAGCTTCAAAGCGCGAGCCGCGACCCGTTTAGCTCAGAACACATCTTAAACGTCAGCGAAATTGGTTACGTCGTGCCGGAGGTAGCGAAGACGCTCACGCGTTTAGCTGGTTTGGGCTTAAAACCGTACCGTGAACCCGGACAGAAGTTTGCCGCCGTCGGTGACGCACACGGGCTTTTAATCGTCGCACAGACGGGCAGACCGTGGTTTCCGACGGGGGGACTAAAAACAGAAATCAGAGCAGGAGTTGCGCCGCTCGAGCTGACCCTCAGCAGCGCTCAACCGTTCAACTACACCGAACCGGGTCTCCCCTACCGTTTGCGCGGCGTTCCAGAAAACTACTAAAAAGGCTCCCGATTTGGGAGCTTAATTTCTGTGTGGCTATTTTAGGCGGCTTGCTCGAGCGCCTTGTGCAGCCGTTTGGCGAGACGTGATTTGCGCCGCGCTGCCGTGTTCTTGTGCAGCGTCGAACTTTTGGCGGCGCGGTCGATCAAACTGACCGTGACACGCTGAAACTTGGTGGTCGCTTCGTTGTCACCAGCGGCGGCGGCGGCAACGGCTTTCTTGCTGAAGGTGCGGATGGTGCTCTTCGCGGCGCGGTTTCGAGCGCGGGCTTTTTGGGCCTGGCGGTGATACTTCATTGCCGATGGATTTCTTGCCATGATGCTCCTTAAAGATATACAGATTAAACGAACCGTAACGGCTTGGGCCGTGGGCAGTCAACCTTGGCAGCTTAGCACGTCGGTACACGCTATAGCAATTTCGGGCAGCCTCAAGAAAGCTCAGATACGTTTTCAAGCAATTTGTCTTCTAGGTACTCAGCGATCATTTTCATCCACCGAACGCCGTCTTCGCGGCTCGAGGGACCGTGACCGCTCTTTTCGTCTACGTAATAGGTCACGTCAAGGTTACGCTGACGCAACCCCTCGACCATTTGATCGCTCTCTGCTTGTACCACCCTCGGGTCATTGGCTCCTTGCATGACCAAAAGAGGGGCGCGAATTTGATCTATGTAGGTAATCGGAGAACGCTCCAGTAAAAAGTCGCGGTCGTCTTCAGCGTCGCCTACCCAGTCGCGCATCGTCGGACGCCAGAAGGGAGGCACGCTCTCAACAAAAGTTACTAGGTTCGACGGCCCGACCAAATCAACTCCGGTAGCCCAGTATTCAGGTAAGCGGGTCAGGGCACTAAGGGTCGCAAAACCGCCAAACGAGCCGCCGAAAACAGCGAGCTGCGCGGGGTCTACCCAGTCCAAAGTGCGCAAGTATTCAGCTGCGTGGCGGACGTCCCCGAGTTCTCCCCCGCCCCAATCGCGGTGGATGAGCTTTTGGTACGAGATGCCGTAACCTGTCGAACCCCGAATATTCGGGGCTAGCACGCCAATACCGCGACTGAGCAGATATTGGTAAAGCCCGTTGTAAGCGTATTCAGGACGTTCTTGCGATTCCGGACCACCATGAATAGACAGCACCACCGGCACACGTCTCTCACTCGGTTCGGGCCGGTACAACCAAGCAGGAACGTCTCGGTCAAAACTCGGGTAAGAGATAAGCTCGGGCTCGAGTAAATCGCTTTGACGAACGCCGCCCAGCATACTCTGCTCGAGCGCCTTTAGCTCACCTGAAGTAAGGTCGAGTTCAAAGATGTTGTCCGCTTCGGTTGCCGTTCCTAAAAGTAGTGCGATTTTCTCCCTTGACGGATGAACGTCGAGTTGCTCAACCACCCCGTAGGGCAGCCGGGGGAGCGCGAGTTCTTTGTCGTGCTCGAGGTCAAGCGCGTACAGCTGTGACGCGCCCGCTTCATTGACCACCGCGACGAGTAACTTACGGTCGCGCGACAGCACCACCTTTTCAACGTCGTGCTCAGGCGTAAAAACGTAGGCCCATTTGCCTTCGGCAAGGCTGTAAAACGCCAAACCGGTAAACTCGCGGCCTTCGTTGGTCAGCAGGTAAAAGCCGTTTTGCGTCCAGGGGCCGGGAAAGTGAACTGCGTCACCCTGGTGTGGTGTGGCGAGCGTCTTTTGACCGGTACTAACGTCGTAAACGTAAAGGTTCTGATTTGTGTTGCCCAAAAACTCGAGTATAAGAAGATGCTCAGCCGCCGGGGAAACCGTTGCGCCGTAGAAAATCCCACCCGTCAGCAGACGTTGCCGCTCACCCGCCTTGGTATCAAGAAGTTGCGGATGCTGCTCGCTCGGCTCCTTATCGTTCGCGGTTACGACGACACGCTCGTCGTCGAGCCACTCCCCGAGCGTAAACTGCGCCGCTAGCACGTCGGTCAGTCGTTCGGGCCAACCGCCCGCCGCCGGGAGCCGCCACACCTGCGTCATCTCGTCACCGTGACGGTCGGCTAAAAAGGCGAGCTGCTGACCGTCAGGCGAAACGCTAAAGTCAGTGACGCGCTCTTCAGAGAACGAGGTGAGTTGCTGAGGAAAACCGCCGCCCGAGGGGAGCGCCCAAAGGTTTCGTTGACCTGTGGTGTTAGCAATATAAAAGAGCCGCTCACCCGACGGGTCATAGGCGAGCGCGCCGAAGGTGCGGGTCGCGGCAAACTGTTCAAAGGCGTAGGGGTTCAAAAAAGACCTCCTGAGTTGCGCCAAGTATACTCGAGACGGTTCTACAAGTGCGCTCGAGGTCACTGAGTCATAGCAGAGGGCGGTCTTCGGTAGACCGCCCTCTGGAGCTGGCTGGCGTTCTTTGCCTAACCGCTCAGCTGCCCCATAATCGCAAACATCGGCAAGAACATCCCCGCGACGATAAACCCGACCACACCCCCTAAAAATACGATAAGCAGGGGCTCTAAGGCCGCCGTCAAACCTTCGATGGCCTCGTTGACCTCGCGTTCGTAAAACCCGGCAATCTTCTCCATCATCGCGTCCACGTTACCGGTTTCTTCGCCGATAGAGATCATCGAGCTAACGAGTGGCGGGAAGATTTTGGGTCTGTTAATGAGCGTCGCGCTGATCTGCTCGCCGCGCTGCACCGACTGTTTGGCCTCCTCGAGCACGTCCTCGATAATGACGTTACCCGCCGTTCCTTTGGTAATCTCGATGGCTTCGATGATGTTGACGCCACTTTTTAAGAGCAGGCCGAAGGTGTTGGAAAAGCTGGCAATCGCCGCCTTCTGAATCAGATTACCGACGACGGGCGTTTTGAGCAAAAGCCCGTCGATCACATGTTTACCTTTGTCGGTTCGGTAAAAAAGTCCTATCCCCACCACTGTACCGACGATGATAAGGACCAAGAGCCACCACTGATGCGTCAAAAAGCCGCTGAGCGCCATGAGAATCTTTGTGATGATCGGCAACTCGCCGCCGAGCTGCGTCAAAATACCGGCAAACTGCGGGACGATTCCCGTCAGCAAAAAGTAGGTGACGCCCAAGGCGATCGTCAAGACCACACCAGGGTAGGTCATCGCACTTTTGAGCTTGCCGCGTAGCGCCGCCTGTTCTTCCTGGTAGCTGGCGACGCGCTCCAGAATACCGTCTAGATTACCCGAGGCTTCCCCGGCGCGGACCAGGTAGATATACAAACGGTTAAAGATTTTCGGATGTTTGCCCATCGCTTCGGAGAGGGGCAAACCTGTTTCGACCTCTTCACGAATTTTTTTAAGGGCGTCTTTGAGGCTGGCTTTTTCCGCCTGTTTTTGCAAAATAGCGAGCGACTGCACGACAGGCAAGCCTGCGTTGATCACGGTCGCAAACTGCCGACTAAAGACGGTCACGTCGCGGAGGGTGGTTTTCCCGCCGAAGTCCAGCCACGCCGGAAGTTTGATGTCAGCCTGCATCCCGGACTTGGGAAGCGCGATTTCAGTGGGGATCAGGCCCCTTTCACGTAAATTTGCGGCGACGTCGCGTTGTGACGCAGCGTCCATCACCGCCTCGACGAGTTTACCGCTGCGGTCTCGAGCTTTGTAGGCGTAGGCGGGCATGACCTGAGTTTATAGAGCAGCACCGGAAACGGCTGACGGATTTTTTACTTATAGTTTTTACCCATGTCAAGGGCTTACGCACCTGTTTTCGTCGTCACGTCAGTGGGTGTTGCAAAGAGCGTGACCGGCGGCGCGTCGGGCGTGAGGTTCGGAACAAGCTGTAAGGGATGAACGACGGTTGCCGAGGGCAACCCTAGAACCTCCGGCGGTGGCGCGAAGCCGTAACCTTTGGTCAATACTTCACCCGCCGGACTCAGCGCGACGCAAGCGACGAAGACAAAACTGACCTCGGGCAGCGTCACGCGGTCTTCGCCTTCGCGTTCGGCCCCGGCGATAGACGAGGCTTTACCGGGGTTGACGCCGCCACTTCTGAGCAGCCGATAGTGCTCACCGTGTTGCGCGGGTACGACGACGCTGATACCGGCCTCGAGCAGACGTTTACGTAGGGGTTTTAAGACCATATCCGGGTAGCAGAGAGCTGTAGAGCCGAGGGTTAGGGCTCGAGCCTCCAGCAGGTGTGCCAAGAGCAAGGTCGCGGCCTTTGCCGCGCCGGTAAAGTTCGGGTGATGACCGTGCGGCGGCAGCGGATAACCGACCTGCCGCCGCCGCGCCAACTCGCCCCAAACAAAATCGCGAACTGTACCGGGAGACGTGTCTACAGGTATCACCTCCTTAGTCGGGGCTGACGCAAGCTGTATCTCGTCACGCCCCTCGAAGGCGGAGCAGCCTTTTAAGTAGTGATAAAAGTTGCGCCTGTTCCTGTTCGGATAGAGCTGCGTAGATTTCGCGTTCAGCCTGCTGAACCTCGGGCAAAGAGCGAGCAAGCAAATCGTTACCTTCGTGGGTCAGGACGACGCTGTGCTTACGACGGTCGCTCGAATCGGGGTCTCTGCGAACCAGCCCGCGTTGCTCGAGCAGGTCTACGGTCCTCATCACGCTCGTGCGGTCTAACCCCGTCTGCTGACTGATCGCAATCTGGGCTTGCGGACCCTCAGACTTTAGAAACACAAGTAAGCGGTACTGTCTGAATGCCAGCTTATAGGGGGTAATTACCGATTCAATCTGATGGTCGAGTCTCTCAGCGACTTTGTTGACGACAAAGGTCAATTGCTTGAGAAGCTCAGGGGGGAAAGAGAAGGACTCGGGCAGCGATGGGGCTGAAGCAGGTTTGGTCATTTTGTTATTCTATCACAATGTAGTCTATCTCAAAATAGATAGTTTCATATGTGATAGTTTTATATGTGAGCAAGCAGATCGGCAGGTCACTCTGGCACCTGCAACCCCACACGCTCGTGCGTTTACTCATACACAAAGCTGAGAACCGGCAAACGAACACTCGGCTCGAAGCACATCTCTTTGAAAGGACACGAACTATTGGCGGAATAAAAGCAAATTACCGAATTAAGCGCTGCTACGTCACCTAAAGGAGCTCAATGATGAATATTGTCGATGTACGAACAACAGAAGCAAATTCCACAGCAATTGAGAGGTTCAGTCATGGCTGAGACCAACGTTAAAGCACCGGACGAGGCGACGTTTAACCGTACCTTCTCGCACCACACGGCTGAGGTCAACGGAGCGCGTTTGCATTACGTTATGGGTGGTCAGGGCGAGCCGCTCGTATTACTGCACAGCTTTCCACAAACCTGGTACGAGTGGCAAAGAATCATGCCTGCCTTAGCGGAGCACTATACGGTCATCGCACCTGATTTGCGCGGCACGGGTGCGTCATAGAAGCTGACGAGCGGTTTTGACAATCGAACCGTTGCTGAAGATATCTATCAGCTTGTGCGTCAGCTCGACTTGCCCAGCATCTCTATTGCAGGTCACGACGTGGGCGGACCCGTCGCTTACGCCTACGCTGCTGCACATAGAGACGAGGTACGCCATTTAGTCATGATGGAGGCGGCACTGTCTGGAACGGAGGCTCCCCAGTTTCAAGCCTCCGCAGGTAGCTATTGGCACATGGCGTTTCACGCCGAGCCCGACCTACTCGAGTCACTTATTGTCGGGCGTGAGCGGCTGTATCTCTCCTGGTTTTACCGTAAGTTTGGCTACAACCCGGCAGCGTTCACCGAAACTGACCTTGACGAGTATGTGCGCTGGTATTCGGAAGTCGGCGCGATGCGCTCGGCGCTTCAGTATTACCGTAACGGAGAGCAGGACTTTGCCCACAATATGGAGAGCAAAAAGCAGCCGCTCGAGATGCCAGTTCTCGCGGTTGGCGGCGAACATAGCTTAGCAGACAATGTCGAGCTGTCGCTGCGCGAGTTTGCCTCGGACGTGCGTGGCAGCGTTATCAAAGATGCCGGTCACTGGCCCGCAGAGGAGCAGCCGGAAGAGCTAGCACGCCAGCTTCTCGAGTTTTTGGGCTAGATATCTTGAAGCACGCTTCGCTTAGTAAGGCGTTTTGCGAGGCGTTTCGGGCTGGAGCTGCCCTTTCCACAAATCTCTAGATACAGTAATCCAAAGGAAGTAAACGATGTCCCAACCTGTTATTGCGCTGGCTGGCGCAGCCGGTGATCTCGGTACTCGTATCGCCAAAGCGCTTATCGCGCGGGGCGCAGCGGTTCGCGTGTTGGCGCGAGAAGACGCGCCCGCACACTACGCCCAAGAGGTCATAGACCTTGGCGCAACCTTAGCGCGTGCGGATATGTACGGCTTAGACGCACTAGCTGCGGCGTGCGAGGGTGCAGCGTGCGTCGTCTCCGCGCTCAACGGACTTTACGAGGTGATTGTCGAGCGGCAGAGCGTGCTGCTCGACGCCACCGTAAAGGCGGGCACACCCCGTTTCATCCCATCGGACTATTCGCTCGACTTCACCAAAACGAAGGTGGGAGATAACCGCAACCTCGACCTGCGGCGTGACTTCATGGCTCGAGCCGACCGCGCGCCCATCCGCGTGACCTCAATTCTGAACGGCGCGTTTATGGATATGCTTGGAGCCGAAATGCCGGTGATCCAGCCACGCCTTCACTGCGTGTTGTACTGGGGCGACGCCGACCAGCCGCTCGACTTCACCACCAAAGACGATGTGGCGGCCTACACCGCCGCCGCCGCGCTCGACGACGCCACCCCGCGCATCCTGCGTATTGCCGGGGACAGTGTGAGTGCGCGTGAGCTTGCCAGGGCGATGAGCGAGGTTAGCGGCGAACGCTATCGTCCTCTGTGGGCGGGAATATAGGGCTTTTGGGCGGTCTCATCGGGGTAGCCAAACGCCTTGCGCCCCAACCCGGCGAGACCTTTTCGGCTTGGCAGGGAATGCAGTACATGCGCGATATGTTTAGCGGGCGCGGTAAGTTAGCGCCACTCGACAACGAACGCTACCCTGAAGTCCGCTGGACTTCAGCTCGAGAACACCTGGCTGCAAATCCTCCCACGTAATTTTTCAAGAGGCATAGAGCAATTACAGAGCAAGAGGTGCAGCGTCCGGTAGGTGCAGCGTCCGATAAGGCAGGTCCACCCAAATCGTGGAGCCGGAGGCAAGGCGAAACACACAACTTTCCGGTTCTCCCGTCAAAATAGTGCAGCGGTATCCAGAAGCTGTTGAAATAGGGGATGGATTCAAAGCGCTTATTCGAACAACTCTTGCCGCAAGAGACGCAGCTAAAGGTTGAAGATGTCGTCATGGGC
>JAABUN010005985.1_pt1 | contig 14454 bp, 11 predicted proteins | sample 5559311 | NCBI WGS metagenome assembly JAABUN01 (sample SAMN10711877, study PRJNA513370) | rock metagenome | isolation source: Antarctica rocks | place: Antarctica: Victoria Land, Siegfried Peak sud | reverse complement strand
CTAGCGACGACCGGCCCCGGCCGCCGCACTGGCAGCTGTCCCCGTGGGCGGTCGTCACCTACCTGCTGGGCGGGGTGCTGCCCGACGGCACCCCGGTCAGCCCCAAGTACGTCGGTTCCCGCCGACTCGTGGAGGTCGCCGTCGCCACCTTGGCGACCGACCGCGCCCTGCTGCTGCTCGGCGTCCCCGGGACGGCGAAGTCCTGGGTGTCCGAGCACCTCGCGGCGGCCGTCTCGGGCCGCTCGACGCTGCTGGTCCAGGGCACCTCCGGCACCACCGAGGACGCCATTCGGTACGGCTGGAACTACGCCCGGCTGCTGTCCGAGGGACCCAGCGCCGCCGCGCTCGTGCCCTCGCCGGTGATGGTGGCGATGCGGACGGGTTCGATCGCCCGGATCGAAGAGCTGACGCGCATCCCGGCCGACGTCCAGGACGCCCTGATCACCGTCCTGTCGGAGAAGACGCTGCCGATCCCCGAGCTGGGGGAGGAGACCCAGGCGCTCAAGGGGTTCAACGTCATCGCGACGGCGAACGACCGCGACCGGGGCGTCAACGAGCTCTCCTCGGCTTTGCGCCGTCGGTTCAACACCGTCGTGCTGCCGCTGCCCGAGCGCGAGGAGGATGAGGTCGCCATCGTCCGCAGCCGGGTCGCCGAGATGGCCGTGTCGCTGGACCTGCCCGAGGTGCCCGCCGCATTGGAGGAGATCCGCCGTGTCGTCACCGTGTTCCGGGAGCTGCGGTCCGGGCTCAGCGCCGACGGGCGGACGCGGATCAAGAGCCCCTCGGCCACCCTGTCCACCGCCGAGGCGATCTCGGTGGTGACCAGCGGGCTGGCGCTCTCGGCGCACTTCGGCGACGGTCGGCTGCGGGCCGCCGACGTGGCCGCCGGGTTGGTCGGCGCGGTGGTGAAGGACCCGGTTGCCGACCGGGTGGCTTGGGAGGAATACCTCGAGGTGGTCGTCCGGCCGCGGGAGGACTGGGCCGACTTCTACCGGGCCTGCCGAGACGTCGGGTGAGCACGCTGGTGGCTGATCCGGGGCTGGACGCCGGGCCCGCACCTGCGGAGCCAGCGACGCCTCCCGGCCCAGCGGTCGAGGTGTACGGCATCCGGCACCACGGCCCGGGCTCGGCTCGTTCCCTGCTCGCGGCGCTGGCTGCCTTCGGTCCGGACGTCGTCCTGATCGAGGGACCGGCTGACGCCGACCCGCTGCTGCACTGGGCGGCCGCCACCGGCACGTCGCCGCCGGTCGCCCTGCTGGCCTACGCGCCAGACCAGCCGACGGTCTCGGCGTTCTGGCCCTTCGCGGTCTTCTCCCCGGAGTGGCAGGCGCTGCGTTGGGCGCTGGACCGCGACGTCGAGGTGCGGATGTGCGACCTGCCCGCGGCCCAGGTGCTGGCCCCGCAGGGCTCGGACCTCTTCGACAGGACCGCGGAAGAGCCGGCGGCGCCGGACAGCCACCTCGCCGACCTGGCGCCGGTGGACGTCGACCCGGACCTCCCGCTGGACCCGCGCCGCTGGGCGCGCTCGGACCCGTTGCGCGCCCTCGCCGAGGCGGCCGGCTACGACGACGCCGAGCGTTGGTGGGACGACGTGGTCGAGGCCCGGCTGGACGGCTCGTCACCGTTCCCGCTGCTGGCCGAGGCGATGGCCGAGCTCCGCCGCGACGTCGGCAGCCCCCCAGGGCGCGACGCCCTGCGCGAGGACCGCCGGGAGGCCTTCATGCGGCAGACCATCCGGGGCGCGGTCAAGCGCGGCCGGCGCCGGGTAGCCGTGGTGTGCGGGGCCTGGCACGCACCCGTGCTGGGCTGGCCGCTGCCGCCGGCGGCTGGCGACGCCCGGCTGCTGCGCGGCGCAGCCCGACGCAAGGTCACGCTCACCTGGGTGCCGTGGACCCACGCTCAGCTGGCCAGCGCCAGCGGCTACGGGGCCGGGATCACCTCTCCCGGCTGGTACGAGCACCTGTGGAGCGCCCCCGACGCGCCGGTCGCGCGGTGGCTGACGCGCGTGGCCCGGGCCCTGCGGGAGCGCGACCTGGTGGTGTCCAGCGCGCACGTCATCGAGGCGGTCCGGCTGGCCGAGACCTTGGCCGCGCTCCGGCTGCGGCCGCTGGCGGGGCTGGCAGAGGTCCAGGAGGCCACCCGCGCCGTGCTCTGCGACGGCGACGACCGCACGGCCCGGTGGGTGAGCGCCGACCTCGTGGTGGGGGAGGCGCTCGGCGCTGTCGACCCGGCCGTGCCGATGGTCCCGCTGGAGGCCGACCTCGTCGCCCGCTGCCGGCGGCTGCGGATCCGTCGCGAGCCGAAGCCGCGCGTCCTCGACCTCGACCTCCGCCGCCCCCTGGACCAGGCCCGGTCGCAGCTGTTCCACCGACTGCGGCTGCTCGGGATCGACTGGGTGACCCCCGCCGACAGCGAGGTGCAGAGCCAGGGCACCTTCCGCGAGACCTGGTCGGCGACCTGGCGGCCGGGGCTGGCCGTGGCGCTGGTCCGCGCCGCCGTCTGGGGCACCACCGTGGAGTCGGCGGCCACCGCCCGCGTTGAGCACCAGCTGGGCGGCGGCTCGCTGGTCGAGCTGACCCGGACCGTCGAGCACTGCCTGCTCGCCGGTCTGCCCCGGGCGCTGGAACGGCTGCTGGTGGTGCTGGCCGAGCGGGCCGCCGTCGACACCGACGTCGTCCACTTGATGGAGGCCCTCCCGCCGCTGGCCCGGGCCCAGCGCTACGGCGACGTCCGGCGCACCGACACGCGCGCGCTGCGTCAGGTGGCCGCGGTGCTCGGGCTGAGGATCTGCGCCGGGCTGCCCCAGGCCGTCGCCGGGCTGGACGACGACGGCGCCGCAGCGTTGGGTCGCCACGTCGACCAGGTCGGCGCGGCTGTCGGGCTGCTGGCCGAGGCAGCCGTCTCGGGCGGGGAACACGACGTGCTGGCCGGTACCGGTCTCCGCGAGCGCTGGCTGACGGCGTTGGCTGGCGTCGTGGACCGCCGCGACGTGCACGGGCTGCTGGTGGGGCGGATGGTCCGGCTGCTGGTCGACGCGGAACGGCTCGACGACGTCGAGGCCCGGGTGGCGCGGGCGCTGTCGCACGGCGTCGACGCCCCAGCCAAGGCCGCGTGGGTGGAAGGCTTCTTCTCCGACGGCGCCCTGCTGCTGCTCCACGACGCGGTGCTCCGGGACCTGCTTGAGCGCTGGGTCGACTCGCTCGACCAGCGGGAGTTCACCGAGCTGCTGCCCCTGGTCCGCCGCACCTTCGGCACCTTCACCCCAGCCGAGCGGCGCGCGCTGGCCGCTCGGCTGGCCGCCGGCACGGGCCCGGGCGCGCGGTCCGACCCGGGGCCCGACCTCGACGTCGGCCTCGCGCGCGGGGCGCTGGCCACCGTCGAGGCGATCCTGGGCCCGCCCCCGTGACCAGCACGGTCGACCGGCCGGGGGACGGCGAAGCGCGCCGACGCTGGCGGCTGCTGCTCGGCGAGGCGGCGGAGGAGGCGATGCCGGCAAGCCTGAGCAGCGAAGAGGTGGCCATGGACCAGACCTTGGCCGCCCTCTACGACGGCGACCCCGCGGCAGGCTCCGGACCGGCCCGGCGCTCCGGTGGCCTCGGGTCCTCCGCCCCGGGCGTGGCTCGCTGGCTCGGCGACATCCGCACCTACTTCCCCACCAGCGTCGTGCAGGTCATGCAGCGCGACGCCATCGACCGTCTCCAGCTGACCTCGATGCTGCTCGAGCCGGAGCTGCTGGACTCCATCCAGCCCGACGTCCACCTGGCCGCCACCCTGATCGGTCTCAACCGGGTGATGCCCGAGACCACCCGGCGCACCGCCCGGCTGGTCGTCGCCGAGGTGGTCGCCCAGATCGAGCGGCGGGTCGCCGCGCGGACCACGGCGGCCGTCGCCGGCGCCCTCAGCCGCTCCGACCGCACCCGGCGTCCCCGGCTGCCCGACATCGACTGGCCAGCCACGATCGGGGCCAACCTGAAGAACTACCTGCCCGAGCAGCGCACGCTCGTCCCCGAGCGGCTCGTCGGCTACCGCCGGGCCGCCCGTACCGTGTCCCGAGACGTCATCGTGGCCCTGGACCAGTCGGGCTCGATGGCGGAGTCGGTGGTCTACGCCGCGGTCTTCGCCGCCACCCTGGCCTCGATCCGCACCGTCTCGACCTCGCTGGTGATCTTCGACACCGAGGTGGTCGACCTCACCGACCAGCTCAGCGACCCCGTCGACCTGCTGTTCGGTGCCCAGCTGGGCGGCGGTACCGACATCAACCGGGCCCTGGCCTACTGCCAGACCCTGGTCAGCCGGCCCGAGGAGACCCTCCTGGTGCTGATCTCGGACCTTTTCGAGGGCGGGATCGCGCAGGAGATGCTGCGCCGGATGGCCCAGCTGCTGGGTGACGGCGTCACCGTGGTGGTCCTGCTGGCGCTCTCGGACTCCGGGACGCCCGCTCATGACCGCCAGCACGCAGCGGCGCTGGCGGCCCTGGGCGTGCCGACGTTCGCCTGCACCCCCGACCAGTTCCCGGACCTGCTGGCCGTGGCGCTGGCCCGTGGCGACATCGGCCTCTGGGCCGCGACGACGGCCCGCGAGCAGGCGGCGCCCGCCCGGTGACAGGCGTCGGTCGAGCCCGCGGTCAGCCACCGGTCGCGGCGCGGCCGGGGCGGCGGGCCGCGTGAGAGGATGCGGGGCGTGAGCGCCCTGCCTTCGGTCTCGTACTCGATCACGGTCCGGCTGGAGGTTCCGGCAGGCGGCGGGTCGGTTTCCGCCCTCACCTCCGCCGTCGAGGGGGCCGGCGGCACCGTCACCGCCCTCGACGTCACCGCCTCCGGCCACGAGCGGCTGCAGATCGACGTCACCTGCGCAGCTCGTGACACCGACCACGCCGACCAGCTCGTCGAGGTCATGCGGGCCGTCCCGGGCGTCATCATCGGCAAGGTCAGCGACCGCACCTTCCTGATGCACCTCGGCGGCAAGATCGAGATGCGGTCCAAGCACCCGATCCGCAACCGCGACGACCTGTCGATGATCTACACCCCCGGCGTCGCCCGCGTCTGCCTGGCCATCGCGAAGAACAAGGAGGACGCTCGCCGGCTGACCTCCAAGCGCAACTCGATCGCCGTGGTCACCGACGGGTCGGCGGTGCTCGGCCTCGGGAACATCGGCCCGGAGGCGGCGCTGCCGGTGATGGAGGGCAAGGCTGCGCTGTTCAAGCGGTTCGCCGACATCGACGCCTGGCCGCTGTGCCTGGACACCCAGGACGTCGACGAGATCGTCGCCGTGGTCAAGGCCGTCGCCCCCGGCTTCGCCGGCATCAACCTCGAGGACATCTCCGCGCCGCGCTGCTTCGAGGTCGAGGCGCGGCTGCGCGACCAGCTGGACATCCCCGTCTTCCACGACGACCAGCACGGCACCGCCATCGTGGTGCTCGCCGCCCTCTACAACGCCCTGCGGGTCGTGGGGAAGGCGATCGCCGACGTCCGGATCGTGATGTCCGGCGCGGGCGCGGCCGGCACCGCCATCATCAAGCTCCTCCTCGCCGCCGGTGCGCAGCACATCGTCGTCGCCGACATCGAGGGGGTCGTCCACCGCGGCCGGCCCGGGATCACCGGTGAGCTGGCCTGGCTGGCCCAGCACACCAACGCCCTCGACGTCAGCGGCTCGCTCACGGACGCGGTGGTGGGGGCGGACGTGTTCGTCGGGGTCTCCGCGCCACGGCTGCTCAGCGGTGACGACGTGGCGAAGATGGCGGACCGCGCGGTCGTGTTCGCGCTGGCGAACCCGGAGCCCGAGGTCGACCCGATGGAGGCGATGCGGCATGCGGCCGTGGTGGCGACCGGCCGCTCGGACTTCCCGAACCAGATCAACAACGTGCTGGCCTTCCCGGGGGTGTTCCGCGGTCTGATCGACGCTCGGTCCTCCGAGATCACGTCGACGATGCTGCTGGCCGCCGCCCAGGCGCTGGCCGGCGTGGTGAGCGACGACGAGCTGAACCCGGCCTACATCACCCCGAGCGTGTTCAACGCCGACGTGCACACCGCCGTCGCCAACGCGGTCCGGCGCGCCGCCGGTGGCCCCGCTGAGCTGCCTCCCGACCCCGACGTCGCGCTCTAGGACGATGAGCGACGGAGCAACCGGGGGGCCGGCCCGCTGGCCGGTGGTCGCGGGGCTGGCCGGGGTGGCCACCCTCGCCCAGCTGTGGGGCCTCTACCGGGTGGCGGGCCCGCCGGCCCCGCCCTGGTTCCCCCACGCCGACAAGCTGGAGCACGCAGTGGGCTTCGCGCTGCCGGTGGCGCTGCTGCTGGTGGCTCTGGGGCTCCGTGCCGCCGAGCTGGGCCGTGCGCCGAGCCGGCGTCCCACCGTCGCTGTGGTCGGCTCGTTCGCGGCCCACGCCGTGGTCAGTGAGCTCGTGCAGCACGCTTTCTACACCAGCCGCACCGGCGACCCGTTCGACGTGCTGGCGGACCTCGTCGGGGTGGCTGCGGGGGCGCTGCTGGCGTGGGTCGCGCTCCGCCGGCGGGCGGGCGGACGGGCGACGTCGACCTCCCGGCCGGGGCAGAGCGGGGCGGTCGCCCGGTGAGCCGGCGCCCCCCGGGCAGTCCGGCCCCCGGCAGCCTGCTGGTCTCCAGCGTGCTGCTCGCCGACGGCGTCTTCGACCACACCGTGGTGCTGGTCCTGGACTGCGACGAGGACGGTGCGCTCGGGGTGATCCTCAACGAGATCTCCGAGACGCCGCTGGACGCCGTCCTGCCGGCCTGGGTGGCCTCGGTCTCGGAGCCTCGACTGCTGTTCCACGGGGGGCCCGTCTCACCCAACGGAGCGATCTGCCTGGCCAGCGTGGGGACCCCGGGCGAGGAACCGCCGGGCTGGCGGCTGCTTTTCGACACGGTCGGGTTGTTGCACCTCGACACCCCGATCGAGATCGTCGCCGGCGCCTACCGCGACCTGCGGATCTTCGCGGGCTATGCGGGGTGGTCGGCGGGCCAGCTGCAGACCGAGATCGCGGAGGGCCACTGGCACCTCGCCGAGGCGCGCTACGACGACGTGTTCGGTCGCCGGCCCCTCGACCTGTGGCGGACGGTGCTGCGACGTCAGCCCGGCGAGACGGCCTTCTTCTCCACCTGGGTAGAGGACCCCGAGCTGAACTGAACGGGACCCGGCCCTGGTCCCTCGGCGGCCGGCGACGCCACGCCGGGACGACGGGAACAGCCGCAACCGGCCATTGCATAGGATTAACGAGCGGTAGCGGGAACACCGGGCAGAGACCCGAAGACGGAGGTCTGATCATCGTGTCGGAAACGGCCAGGAATGCGAGCACGCGCAGCCGGGTGCTCGTCGTGGACGACGACGCGGCGCTCGCTGAGATGCTGTCCATCGTGCTGCGGAACGAAGGTTACGAGCCCATCTGGTGCGCCTACGGGGACAAGGCGCTGACCGTCTTCCGCGAGTCCCGGCCGGACCTGGTGCTGCTCGACCTGATGCTGCCCGGACGCGACGGCGTCGACGTCTGCCGCGACATCCGCCAGGACTCCGGCGTGCCGATCATCATGCTGACCGCCAAGACCGACACCATCGACGTCGTCGAGGGGCTGGAGGCCGGTGCCGACGACTACGTCTCTAAGCCGTTCAAGGCCAAGGAGCTCGTCGCGCGGATCAAGACCCGGCTCCGGCGGGTGCCCCCGACCGAGGAGGCCGGCGCCGAGCCGCTGCAGATCGGTGACCTCACCATCAGCGTCGACGGCCACTCGGTGAAGCGGTCGGGCGCACCGATCCCGCTCACCCCGCTGGAGTTCGACCTGCTGCTGGCCCTGGCGCGCCGGCCCTGGCAGGTGTTCAGCCGCGAGGTGCTGCTGGAGCAGGTCTGGGGTTACCGGCACGCGGCCGACACCCGGCTGGTCAACGTGCACGTCCAGCGGCTGCGCTCGAAGATCGAACGGGACCCGGAGCACCCGGAGATTGTCGTGACCGTCCGCGGGATCGGCTACAAGGCCGGCGAGACCGTCCGGAGCTGAGCTGACCACCGTCTGCACGACGGCCTGACCGGTGTCTGCACCCGGCCCGGCCCCCGCCCCGACCCGCCGGTCACCGCAGACCTGGTGGCGGCTGCCGGCTGCCCTGTGGTGGCGCTCGTTGCCGCTGCGCGTCGTCGCCTCGGTGCTGCTCGCCTCGATGGTGGTGCTGGTGCTCAGCGGTTTCCTGCTCATGCAGCAGGCGACGTCGGGGGTGCTGCAGGGCAAGCAGGAGGTCGCCCGCAACGAGGCCCGGCAGGCGGTCAACCGGGCGCAGCAGACCCTCAACAGTGCGAACCTCAGTGGTGACGAGGCCAACGTCGACCAGCTGCTCTACGACCTGGCCAACGGCTTCGCCAACCGCGCCGGCGGCACCAGCCAGTACGAGGTGGTGCTGCTGGCCCGCACCCAGACCCTCACCGCCGGCGACGTGGCGGTGGGGAGCATCCCGGACTCGTTGATCCGGCAGGTGGAGCAGAGCAACGACCTGCTCATCACCCCCACCCAGGTGAGCTACCGAAACGGGGACCCGTCCGAGCCCGGCCTGGCCGCGGGCGCCACCCTCACCCTGCCCGGAGCGGCGCGCTACCAGATCTACCTGATCTTCCCGCTCACCCAGGAGGTCGCCACCCTGCAGGTGCTGCGCAACGCCGTGGTGACGACGGGCGCCATCCTGATCATCCTGCTCACCCTGATCGCTGCGCTGGTGAGCCGTCAGGTCGTGACGCCGGTGCGGGCGGCGCGGCAGGCCGCCGAGAGCCTCGCCTCGGGCAACCTGCACGACCGGATGCAGGTCCGGGGTACCGACGACCTGGCCCGGCTGGCCATCTCGATGAACTACATGGCCAGCGAGCTGCAGAAGCAGATCAACACCCTCGAGGAGCTGTCGGCGGTCCAGCAGCGGTTCGTCTCCGACGTCTCCCACGAGCTGCGGACGCCGCTGACCACGGTCCGGATGGCAGCTGAGGTGCTGCACGACGCCCGCGAGGACTTCGACCCGATCGCCGCGCGTTCCACCGAGCTGCTGCACAACGAGCTGGACCGCTTCGAGGCGCTGCTCACCGACCTGCTGGAGATCTCCCGGTTCGACGCCGGGGCGGCCGAGCTGGCCCTCAGCACCGTCGACCTGCGCGACGTCGCCGAGCAGGTGATCGAGGCGAACGCCCCGCTGGTGGCGGCGAACCGGACGAGTGTGGTCGTGCACGCCACCGGGGCGGCGACGGCCGAGGTGGACGTCCGCCGGATCGAGCGGATCCTGCGCAACCTGCTGGTGAACGCGGTCGAGCACGCCGAGACCCAGCCGATCGAGGTGCTGATCGACAGCGACGAGCTTGCGGTGGCGGTCGCCGTCCGCGACCACGGCGTCGGCTTCGAGGCCAACCAGGCCAAGCAGGTGTTCCACCGGTTCTGGCGGGCCGACCCCGCCCGCGCCCGGACTGTCGGCGGCACAGGGCTGGGGCTGTCGATCGCGATGGAGGACGCCAACCTGCACGGCGGCTGGCTGACCGCCTGGGGCCGTCCCGGCCAGGGCGCTCAGTTCCGGCTCACCCTGCCGCGCACCGCCGGGACCATCCTGGAGACCTCGCCGCTGCCGATGGTCCCCCGGGACTACGCACCACCGAGCCAGCCGCCGGCCACCGCCGCGGAACACGCGGTCGACCCGCTCACCGCCGCCGTGACCGCGCCGGCGGACGGCAAGCCGCTGGCCGTCAGCGGCGTCGAGCCGGCCGGGGGAGCATCGTGAGGCCACTGCGCAGGCTGCTGGTGCTGCTGGTCGTGCTCGCGCTGGCCGGTCTGACGGGCTGCGTCGCGCTCCCCACCTCGGGCCCGGTCGAGAAGGTCGAGGGTCAGCAGCCGGCCTGCCAGAGCTGCGTCAACGTCGAGGTCGCGCCGCCGGCCCCGGGGGACTCTCCCGGCCAGGTCGTCGAGGGCTACCTCCGGGCGAACGCCAACTACCAGCCCGGTTACACCGTCGCCCGCCAGTTCCTGACCCGGGACGCGGCGGCGTCCTGGAACCCGGACGGGGGCGTGACCATCTACGACGCCATCCCCGAGCCGAAGGACAACAGGGTCACCCTCAGGGGCACGATCGTGGGGACCCTCGACGACAAGCAGACGTTCGCGGCCAGGCAGCAGGAGCTGGCCTGGCCCTTCCAGCTGGAGAAGGAGGACGGGGAATGGCGGATCGCCACCCCGCCCGCCGGGCTGTTCGTCCGTGACAGCTTCTTCAAGACGCTCTACCGCAGCTACAACCTGCACTTCGTCGGCTCCACCGGCGCCCTCGTCCCCGAGCCGATCTACCTGCCAGACCTGAGGGCACCCGGCAACATCGCCTCAGCGCTCGTCAAGGCCCTGTTGGAGGGTCCGTCGGAGTGGCTGGCCCCGGCCGTGACCACGGCCGTGCCGACGGGCACGTCGCTGAGCGTCGACTCGGTCACCATCGTCAACGGCGTCGCGCAGGTGCCGCTGAGCGAGGGCGTGCTGCAGGCGACCGACGACCAGCGGGCTCAGCTGGCGGCCCAGCTGGTCTACACGCTGCAGCAGGTCACCGGGGTGCGGAGGGTGCTGCTGCAGGTCGTCGAGCAGCCCTTCCGGGTGCCGCAGAGCCGGGCCGGGGATTTCACCGTCGCGCTCGAGGACATCGGCACCGAGCTGAACCCCGTACCCGTGGTGACCACCGAGGAGCTCTACGCCGTCGAGCGCAAGACGGGGGCGCTGCAGCGCGTCCGTGCCGACACTGCGGTACCGACGACCGATCCGTTCCCCGGCGCGCTGGGCACCGGCCGCTACGCCGTCTCCGCGCTGGCGGTCTCGGTGACCAACACCGACCTGGCTGTGGTCACCGACGGGGGCACGGTGCTGCGGCGGACACCGGCTACCGGGACCGAGCTGACGACCGTGCTCGAGGGCGCCAAAGACCTCCTCCGGCCCCAGTTCACCCGGACCGGCGAGCTGTTCGCGGTGGGCAGGCGCGACGGCCGGCAGCAGATGTGGGTGAACCTGGGTGGCGCGACAGCCCCGGTCTCGGCCCCCGACGTCCTCGGCGAGGGACGGGTGGTGGCCTTCCGGGTGTCGCCGGACGGCGCCCGGATGGCGGTGGTCGTGGAGGCGGACGGGCGCACCCGGCTGGGCCTTGCGCGGATCATCAGGTCCGGCGGGGTCTCGGTCGAGGGCTTCCGCGAGCTCGACATCGACAACGCCCTGACCGACGCGACGATCGGGGTGGTGCGGGACCTCGCCTGGACCAGCGCTTCCCGGCTGATGGTGCTGGGCGCTGCGACGGCCGGGGGCCCCTACGTCCCCACCACGATGAGCATTGACGCCTCGGAGGTCGAGACCGAGCCGCAGACCAACGACTGGAACGCCGTGCAGCTGGCGGTGCTGCTGCGGAGCCAGACCGCGGTCCCCATCGTGCTGGCGCGCGACGGCCGGACGTTCCGGGACGACGGCACCCAGTGGCAGTTGCTGCTGAGCGGTGTCGCCGCCATCGCCTACCCCGGCTGACCCGCTGTCCACAGATCTGCCGCCGACCCGGTCGGTCGGGGCTGGCCGGGCCCAGAATGGGCTGGTGGACGGGTGGTCGTGGCGGTCGGCGGCGGGGGACCTGCTGCTGGGGGCGGTCTGCCCTGGCTGCCGGCAACCCGGGTGGGGCCTGTGCCCGCGCTGCCGGGCCGTGTTGACGGCGCAGCGGCCGGCGCTGGTGCCGCGAGGACCCGGCGGCGCACCGGTGACCGTCGCGTGCTGCACCTACGACGCGCTGCTCAGCCACCTCGTGACGGCGCACAAGGACCATGGCGCCTTCGGGCTGGCCCCGGTGCTGGCCGAGCGGCTGTCGCTCGCTGCGCACGCGCTGCTGACCGCGACCGGCTGGGCGGGGCCGGTCATCCTGGTCCCAGTGCCCTCCGCGGCCGCGGCCGTCCGCCGGCGCGGTTACGACGCCACCACCGTCCTCGCCCGCCGGGCCAGCCGACGGCTGCGTCATGAGCACCGTGTACTGGCTCGCCGGCTGCTCGCCCAGCGCCGCGGAGTGCGCGATCAGGCGGGGCTCGGGGCGGCGGCGCGCAGCGCCAACCTCGACGGGGCGCTGAGGCTGCGACGGGGAGCGGGGCGCCGCTGGCCGGACGGCGCGGCGGTGGTGCTGGTGGACGACGTGGTGACCACCGGCGCCAGCCTGGCCGAGGCGGCTCGGGTCCTAGAGGGGGCCGGCTTCGTGGTGCTCGGGGCTGCGACGGTGGCCGCGACACCGGCCCCAGCATCCCGGGTCAGACCCGCATCGTCGGACCGGTTCCGAGGGGACTAACGTCACGTCATGGCGCCACCGCGAGCACCGTCGGACCCCGGGAGACCGGGACCGGCCGCGGCCGGCGCCATCGTCATCTCCGCTTCGCCCAGCCCGCGGGGCGGGCCACCCACCACCGATGGAGGATCTGATGGATGTTGTCGTCAAGGGCCGGCACTGCTCGGTGCCCGACCAGTTCCGCTCATACGTCGATGAGAAGATCACCCGCCTCGAGAAGCTCAACGACCGCGTCATCCGGGTCGAGGTCGAGGTCTCGGCGGAACGGAACAAGCGACAACACGACCAGGCCTGTCGGGTCGAGATCACCCTGCGGACGAAGGGCCCGGTGGTCCGCGCGGAGGCGGCCGCGGAGGACAAGGCGCCGGCCTTCGACATGGCGCTGGACCGGCTGATGGCCCAGCTGCGCCGGGCGGCCGACCGCAAGCGCGTGCACCACGGCCAGCGGACCCCGGCCTCGCTGAAGGACGGCGTGGACGTCGGCGAGCCCGCGGACGTCCCGGCGGACGCCGAGTCGGCCACCAGCCACGTGGTGGCTGGCATGGAGGTCCAGGGCGACGGGCCGCTCGTGGTTCGGGAGAAGACCCACGCCGCCGTGCCGATGACCCTCGACCAGGCCCTGCTGGAGATGGAGCTGGTCGGTCATGACTTCTACCTCTACATCGACTCCGAGCACCACAGCCCCAGCGTGGTCTACCGCCGCCGCGCCTACGACTACGGAGTGATCCGGCTCAGCCCCGCCGAGCAGCTGGCCGCCACGGCCTGAGTTTGACGGCACCGATCGCGGAGCGCGGCGTCCCGGGTGTTGGAGCTCACTCATCATGTCGTCGGCGAGGCCACCCTGACGGCAACCACGGGTCTTCTGCCCTGGGGGTCGAGACGAACACATCCAGCCGAAGGGGTTGTCACTGGTCCTTGCATCAGTGACCTGCAGGCCCAACGACCAGTCGGCATTTTCGGTGGCATCACCACCGATCAGGTGGCTGCTGTCGCTGCGGTACCGGGGGTGGAGGTTGCCGCCCCGGTGGCGAACCTGGGCTACGTCACCTTCGGTGGGCCGCTCCGGGCGTCGGTGATGCCGTACCTGAATGGGCAAGCGCAACAGCTGTTTCGGATCCGGCCGACGTGGACCATGGACCAAGGTTTGAGCCGGTTCGCCGGCGCCCCGATCTACGTCTACGTCAGCCGGAACCACGCCAAGGTTCTGCCTCACGTACCGGGCTCGGTGGGGACCCAACATCCGGGCGTTTCCCACCTACGCGGAGGTCGTGCCCGGCCGCAAGACGCCGGTGCCGGCCTGCACGAACGTCGAGCTCGACCGCAGCGCGGTGCAGCTGGCGGGCAAGGCCGACACACCGTTCGGCTACCGCAACCCGTACGCCTCGGCGGCGCAGCCGATGTCGTGCTGGTACGGGTCCCGTTGCGCACGTTGGTGGAGTCCCGGTCCTCGGGCGCGCGGTGCTTCTCATGACCCAGATGCTCGGTCATCTCCTCGTTCAGCGCCGTATCCAGCACGCTCTTCGTGAACTGCTTGAGCAGCCCGTCCGGCCCGGTCAGGGACAAACCCTGCTCCCGGGCCACCCGGACCAGCTCCTTGGCTGCCGTCTCCTCCGCAGAGGGCTCAGGCTTCTTCTTCGGCACAACATCCAGTGTCGTCATCACGGCACCTTCCTCGCTGACCTCGTCAGCGGGCTGGGCCGGAAACACCGTTGCTGGGACAGTCCCCGACCTGCTCGAGCGGTTGCAACAAGAAGCGTCGATGACGATCCTGCTCGCCACCCACGACGAAGATGTCGCTGGACGCTGCACAAGGCAGATCACGATCCGCGACGGAGCGGTCGTGAGCGACTCGGCCGGTGTGCCGACCTGCGGCGAGAGACGCAGGTGTCAGCCGCCTTCCTTACCTGCGGTGGGTTGGGGCCCTTGGGAAGATGCGGCTAACTGCCAGCGGGGGGTGTAGCCAACCTGGCGGGGCTGAGCGAGTCGACGCGCGCACTTGAGTCTGTCCACCGGTGTCCGACGCCGCGGCCTGCGGTCGGCTATCCGCGGACCGGCCCTGGATCGTTCGCACTGGTGGCGTCGGGCCGAGGCGAATTGCCACACCTTGTTGCTACTCGTCGGCGAGGGCGGTGGCGATGTGGCCTTGGGTGGCTCGGCGGG
>JAABUN010005984.1_pt1 | contig 14455 bp, 11 predicted proteins | sample 5559311 | NCBI WGS metagenome assembly JAABUN01 (sample SAMN10711877, study PRJNA513370) | rock metagenome | isolation source: Antarctica rocks | place: Antarctica: Victoria Land, Siegfried Peak sud | reverse complement strand
TCGGCCAGCACGCCGCTTGCTGAACAACACCGGAACTTGGCGACCGAACAACACATGGAACGGATGAATGATCAGCAGCGAATCCGAAGACGCGCTGGGACCGGTCGCACTATGCCGCGACCGTGGGCACCCCGAGTGTCCTGACCCCCGCCCCATGATCTTTCGGTATCTCCACCGCCCGCACCGGCGAGGGCAGGTAGCTGCCCGCGCTCATCCGGTTCCACAGCTTGTAAAGGTTGTTCCTCACATCGCTGGCGAAATCGGTGATGCTGACGGTGTCCACGCCCGGCGCTCCGCCGTTGGCTTGGACCTTCTCCCACGCCCCGACGATGAGGCGTTTGGGGATCTCAAACGACTTTCCGTTCGGCGTTGATCGGCCCATCAGCTCCTCCCCCTACGGGTTGGCTTCAGGGTGACCTGGCCTGCCCGGCCCCTTCGCTCCAGCCCGATTACCGGGCCTTCGTCACTACTACGAGCCGGTCCGCCCCTGTGTCTGGCATCGGTACTCTGCCCCTCGCGGTCATCACCGCTCCGGGTCCTCCCTGCTGAGACCGGCCGAGGTGAACCCCGGCCCGGTCGTCGGTATCGAGACGACAGGTTCTCCTGTTCCATGCCAGCGCCTACGACGAGCTCACGCCACCTATACACCGGACACCGCCAGGGCAGCACACAGCCAGCCCCCTGACCAGGGCAGACCCGCAGGCCCGCCGTTCTCCCGGGAATACCCACAACCCCCGGTTTCGGCGTCATCACACTACGTTTCGATGCGTCAGCAGTGGTTCACACATGTTCGTCTTCTCGTCGCCCACCTGACCCGCTATCGGGGCCTTCTCCGCAGTCGCTTCCCACCCCGGCTCTTAACCGACATGACACTGCGGCGGTTTGAGTTCTCCGTCTGCTCGGCGAACCCGGAGGACCTACCTCCATCACTTGGCACAGCACGCTTCATGCTGGGGATCTTCTACATCTCCATCACTACGCTTTCAGGACACACGTGGGTGGCGTAATTGTCAAGATCAGATGGATCTGGATACCGTCCGAGGTTTCGCGGTCAATGGTTTTGAGGAACATCAAAAACTCGTCGTGGCGGTGTCGGGGTAGGCATTACCCGACCACGGCACCGACGTCGAGTTCCTGAGACACTGGACTCAATCAATTTCACATTCTATTTGGTACTTCCGGAAGGTCCTCGGAAGGCAGTGCGATATCCGGTAGGGGTGGTGCCGGCATCGCGGGCAAGGTGGAGGCGAAGGTTTGCGGCCGTTCCGAGTCCACAGTAATTGGCCACGTCATCGATGGGAAGATCTGTGGCTTCAAGCAGTCGCCGGGCTTCGAGCAGCCGTTGTGCGGTGAGCCACCGTAGCGGGGACAGGCCGGTTTCGTGAACGAACCGGCGAGCAACAGTGCGTGGCGCCAAACCGGCATGTTCGGCTAGGTCGCGCACCGTGAGTGGATGATCAAGGTGTTCCAGTGCCCATGCGCAGGTGCCGGCAAGTCCTTTCCCGGAGGGCGGGAGGGGCCGTTGCAGCCACTGGGCCTGACCGCCCCCACGGTGTGGGGCGACGACCATGCGGCGGGCCGCCTGCTTCGCGGCCTCGGCACCGTGGTCGACTCGAAGAAGATGCAAACATAGGTCTATACCGGCGGCGACGCCAGCGCTGGTGAAGACCGGATCCTCGTCGACCCACAGCACATCAGGATCGACCTCCACCGCCGGGAAGCGGTCGGCGAGATCGCCGGCATCATTCCAGTGGGTGGTCGCGCGCCGGCGATCAAGGAGCCCGGCCGCAGCCAGCGCGAACGCTCCAGTACAGATGGAGACGATTCGGGCCCCGCGCGTCGCCGCTTCCTGCAGTGCGGCCTTGGTTGACTCTCCCGGATCAGAAGTTGGGAAGTACCCGGGCACGACGATCGTGTCAGCTGTTGCGAGGGCCTCGAGCCCGTGCTCGGCTTGGACAGCGAAGCCCGTGGAGGATGAGACCAAACCGGGGACCGGCGAGCAAATCATGAACTGGTAGCGGTCCCGCTCAGACCGGTGCCCGAAAACTTGGGCGGGAGTGGCGAGGTCGAAGGCGACGACTTCAGGGAGCGCTAGAGCGACCATGATGTGCACAGGCTGCATCCTATCGACGTGCGGCAGTCCTGCCACTTGTTGTGCGGTGACGATCCATACAGGCTGGGTTGCATGCGTATCGAGATCGTGATCTATGAGGGCTTTGATGAGATGGACGCGATAGCGCCCTATGAGGTACTCCGGAGTGCCGCCACATCGGAAAGCGCGAACTTCGAAGTCGTATTGGTCAACGCTGCTGGGGCGGGTCTGGTCACCGCCGCGAATGGTCTCCAGCTCCTGGTAAGCGAGGAGCTGGGACATCCGGACGCGCTCATCGTACCCGGGGGCGGGTGGGGCGATCGTGCCGGGCGCGGCGCCTGGGCTGAGGTTCAGCGTGGTGCGTTGCCTCGGAGGATCGCCGAGGTTGCGTCGAACTGTCAGTGGGTGGCCTCGGTCTGCACAGGCGCCATGTTGCTGGCCGCCGCCGAACTCACCAATGGGCGACCAGCAATCACCCACCACGCCGCCATTGACGACCTGGCGGCGTCTGGCGCGCACGTCATCGAGGGTGCCCGCGTTGTGGACGACGGTGACCTGCTGACCGGGGCTGGCATTACCAGCGGGCTCGACCTGGCCTTATGGATCGTCGAACGCGAAGCCGGAGGCGCCCTGGCGAGCCGCGTAGCCCGTTTGATCGAGCATGAACGCTCGTCAGCAATCTGGACCCGGGAGAAGCCTCTTCTGGCTTCGCAGATGAGGGTGTGATCGCGTCGGTTGCTTCGTAGGGGTCGATCCTTTCGATGACGAGGGTTCCTACACACCAGGGGTTCTTCGTGACGCCGCTCAGGGACAGGATGATGACGGGTGATCGAGCCGGCGCCGAGCGCTGCTCGCGCAGGACGGCGGTAGCGTCCAGGGTCATCTGCACCGAGCCGTTGCCCGTTGCAGTGGATCTTGGCGCCGAGGCCCTGCCGCGCGACGGCCAGCAGCCAGTCGGTGAGCTCCGCCAGGCTCACCGTGGTCTCGCCGTGCCAGTCCTCGCCGTGCTCGGGGTCGGGCAGGTACGGCTCGAGGAACGAGGCCGTCTTCGAGGTCGGGACGCCGTCGAGGAAGATCTTGACGAAGTCCGGCCGGTGGTGCGGTCCGCGGTATGCCTGGGCCTGGTCCAGCAGCGGCTGCCCGACCGGATGGGGTGCCGAAGATCTTGTCGTTGACCTGCATCGACGTCACCGCCCAGGCATGCAGCTCGTCCTGGTCGTCGAGGTGCTTGAGGGCCTTCAGCATCGGCAAGGACGCCGCGGCGTCCTGGAAGTTGGTGATTCCCACCGAGTGCAGGATCTCGACGCCGGGCCGGCACGCGCGGGCGTCCTGCTCGACAGTGGTGGGTCTGGCGGCGGCGTAGGCGCGTTCGACCGGGATCAGGGCGGACTCGATCAGTAGACCGACCGGGGCGTGGTTGGCCGGGTCGCGGACGACCGTGCCGTCCTCAGGATCGGCCGAGGTCGCGGTGATGCCGCCCTGAGCCAAGGCGGGCGCTGCTGACCCAACGGGTGTGGCAGTTGTCGTCCCGCAGCAGCACCGGGCGGCCGCCGCTCGCCTCGTCGAGCCGGGCCAGGCTGTCGAGGGTGGACAGCTCGTCCATCAAGACGCTGCCCCAGCCGCCGCCGACGACCCACGCGTCGGTGGCGAGGTCAGCGACCCAGGTGCGAATGGCGTCGAGCAGCTGCTCGCGGGTGGCGCGGCCGTCGAGGTTCAGCTCGAACAGGTCGGCCCGTCCGGCCAGCAGGTGGTGGTTGTGGTTGTCACCTAGGCCGGGCATCAGGAACGCCCCCCGGTGGTCGACAAGCTCGTCCTCGTCCTCGTCGTCGAGTTGATCCCGGGCGTGTGGTCGAGGGCGACCACCAGGCCATTGCCGACCAACATCGAGCTGGCCCACGGCTGCGCTGGGTCGCCGGTCCAGATCGTCGCACCGACGCGCTGAACCGATGCGGTTTTGGGTGTGGTTGCGCTCATAGCGGTTCTTCGATGTCGACGGTTCGGGTGTCCGCCCCGTCCTGGACGTCCCCGGTCGCCGGGTCGGTCAGGTGCCGGGTGCGCAGGGAGAGAACGATCCCGAGGAAGAAGACGACCAGGATGATGCCGATCAGCAGGGCGGCCAGGCCGGCTGAGCCGCTGATCAGGGTGGTGAAGTTGGCCAACGACACCGCGGTGATGGCGATCAGCCCGAGCGAGCCGAGGATCGGCGCGATCCGGGTGTTCCAAGCACGCCGGTCGACGTGGTGGCGGGCGAAGAAGGCGATGATGGCCAGGCTGGTCAGGACCATCACGAGCAGGATCGCGATGGTGGCCATGCCGGACATCCAGCTGAACAGCTGCAGCACCGGGTCGGCACCCGTGAGGGCGAAGATTGTGACCACGACCAGGGCGGAGATGGTCTGGACTGAGGACGCCACGTAGGGCGAGCCGTGCTTGGGGTGGGTGCGGGCCAGGCCGGCCGGCAGCTCGCCGCGGCGGCCGAGGGCGAAGAGGTAGCGGGCGATGGCGTTGTGGAAGGCGAGCAGCGCCGCGAACAGGCTGGTCAGCAGCAGCACCTCCATCACGTTGGCCGACCAGGGACCGAGGTACTGGGCGGCGGCGGCGAAGGTGAGGCCGGCGGTGTCGGCCTGGGCGGCCTCCTGCACCTTGTCGGGGCCGAAGGCGAGCACGATCGCCCAGCTGGAGAAGGCGTAGAAGATGGCGATGAGGATCACCGCGATGTAGGTGGAGACCGGGACGGTCCGGGTCGGGTTCTTCGACTCCTCGCCGTAGATGGCGGTCGCCTCGAACCCGACGAAGGACGCGATGGCGAACATCAACGCGATCCCGGGCGCCCCGCTGGTGAACGCGGACGGGGTGAACGAGGTGAACGAGATTCCCTCCGCGCCGCCCTTGACGACAATGGCGATGGCCACGGCGGCGACGATGCCGACCTCGAGCACGAGCAGGACGCCGAGAACCTTGGCGCCCACGTCGATGCTGCGGAAGCCGAGCAGTCCGACCACGGCCATCAGCACGAACGCCCAGAGCCACCAGGGCAGGTTGGGTCCGCCCCACTTCTCCATCAGCCCCTGCACGGTGGCCGCGGCCAGGCCGTAGATGCCGGCCTGGATCGCGGTGTAGGCGAGCACGGCCAGCCCGGCCGCGCCGAGGCCGAGCCGGCGGCCCAGTCCGCGGCTGACGTAGGCGTAGAAGGCGCCGGCGTCGATCAGGTGGTGGCTCATCGCGGCGTAGCCGACGCTGAAGAGCAGCAGCACCACGGCGGCGATCAGGTAGGCCAGCGGCGTGCCGGCCCCGTTGCCGATGGCCAGCATGACCGGCAGCGCGCCACCGATAGCGGTCAGTGGCGCGGCGGCGGCCACGACCAGGAAGACCACGCCGGGGATGCCGATGGTGCCGCGCAGGGTGTGCTGCGCGTCGGCCGCCGGCGGGGCGATGACGTCGGGTTCGAGCGCGCGGTCAGCCATGGTGGGCTGCCCTGCCCGCGCAGTGGTCCGACATAGACGAGGGGACGTCGAGGGCCGGATTACGGTCGAAGAAGCCGACCGGCTTGAGCTTGAAGCCGGTGTAGTCGACGGGCATAATCGGCCAGTCCTCGGGTCGGGGCACGTGGCTGAGGCCGAAGGTGTGCCAGACCACGAGGTCGGTGTTCTCGACGCTGCGGTTGTCCGCGACGAAGGCGGGCAGCCCGGAGTCGCCGGCGTGCTGGTTGACGAAGTCGCCCGCGGCGTAGCGCTCGGCCGGGTCGTAGGCGGTCACCCACAGGTGTTTGGTGGCGAACGTGGCCCGCTTCTGGATCGGCGACTCGTCGTCGGCCAGCAGCACCGGCTGGCCCTCGGGCAGCAGCGCGTAGGCGACCGGATTGCCGAGCCGGTTCAGCGAGCCCGGGTTGGTGATGTGCCAGACCCGGGCCTTGGCGCCGTCGGCCAGCCGCTGAGCCTCGGCCTCGTCGTGGAGCAGGGTGTGGCTGGTGGTCCAGGCGTTGCCGCGCTCGTTACCAAGCCCCATCTTCACCCGTTCCACCTGGACCTCCTCGACGCTGTTGGTGAGGCCGTCGACGGCCATGTCGAGGCGGGCGGAGAACAGGTGCTGGTGGTACGGGGCACCGAGGCCGGGAGCGAGCTGGGACGCGTACGGGTAGGGGTTGCCTTCGTCGTCGGGGCCTGGGTAGGCGGAGGTGAAGACGACGCCGGTGGCCTTGACCTCGAAGCCGATGGTGCCGTCAAGGTAGAGGTACCAGTAGAAGCCGTAGTCGTAGTTGCCGATGGTGGTAAAGAAGCTGATCACCAGTCGGCGCTGCCTGCGGGTCTCTGACGACCCGGCCCAGAGGTCGGTGTGCTTCCAGAGGATGCCGAAGTCCTCCTCGTGCATGCAGATCGCGTTCGGCAGCACCTGGGGGTGGCCGAGCTCGTCGGCGATCACGGCGTCGAGGTAGGTGATCTCGCCGACGCAGTCGCAGCCCAGCTCGAGGGCGTTGGCGTAGCGGCCCACCAGGTACTCACCGGTGTCGAAGTAGTTCTGCCACGAGCGGACCGGTGACGGGTCGGCGTAGGGGACGACCATCTCCGCGATCGAGGCGCGGGAGATGATCGGCCGGACCCGGCCGGCGTCGTCGAAGCCGATCTGGTGCAGCACCAGGCCTTCGCGGGCGTCGAAGCCGACCCGCAGGCTCCACTTCTCCCAGGTCACCAGGTTGTCCTCGACGGTGAAGCTCGGACCGTCGGGTTGGGTGATTCGGATCTCCTTCTGCGTGGTTCGCAGCGGGCCGACGACCTCGGGGTCGTTGAAGTTCCCGGACTCCTCGGGCACCGGGACGACGCCGAGGTCGAGCACCTGGTCGACGACCTTGTTGACCACGTCGACGTAGGCGATCAGCCCGTCGATGGGGTGCGCCCAGGCGTGGTCGGTGGGGAAGTCCTGTCGGAAGGCGAGCCCGCGCAGGATGCGCCGGCCCTTCTCCTCGGGGTACTCGAAGACTCCCGCCGACAGCGGTGCGACGCGGACCTGCTCGACGTCCAGGCCGCGGGCGTCCAGGGCGGCCAGCCATTCGGGGTGGGTGGAGAGGATCTGCTCGACCAGCTCGAACTCCTCGTCGAGGACGGGCAGCTGGCCGTCCACGCCCGGGTCGAGGGTGGTGACGGAGTCGACGACGCCTCGGGTGACCGAGACGACGGCGTCTTTCGGTGCTCCGCCGGCGACGTCGTGCAGCAGGACCCTGAAGCGTCGGTCCGTGGGCTCGGCGGCCGCGGCTGGCTCGGTGGCCATCGCGCGGGCCGGCTCCTCCATCCCGACGTAGACGAACCGAGAGGTTTCGCCCGCGTCACCGGACTGGATCAGCAGGTCGCGGACGGCGCTGATCTCATCCGTGGTGACCGAAGCGAACGGATGACTGGTGGTGACGGTGGTGCTCACTCACACTCCTGGTGGTCGAGAGGGATCGGTCGTGCGGGCCGGCCGGGTGGTCGGTCCGTCGAAGCAGGGGTTGTCGCATCGAGACGGCCGGCATGGCCGCCATCAGGGCGAGGCAGCAGGTCATGGCGGCGTCATGCACCTTCAAGTGACGAGGTGCGCCGCCCGCTCCGAGCTGGTGGGCGGCCCGTCGTCGCGCGACTATTCGCCAGCTCCGGAGGACCAGGTAGCCGAGCGGCAGCGCTCCGGTCAGCACGACGGGACTGATGGACGAGGTACTCGCCACCGGCATGTCGGCGCCCATCCCGGGTACGGCGAGGCCAGGGACGCCCTTATCCAGGCGGCAGTACGCGCGGCAAGCCGGCAGGGCGTCCGGCGGCTGACCTACCGCGCAGTCGCGGCCGAGGCGCAGGTCACCCACGGCACTGTTCAGCACCACTTCGGCACCCTCGACGCGTTGCTGGAGGCGGCCCTCGACTACTGCGTCGAGCTCAGCATCCGCACCACGCTGCTCAGCCTGGACAGCGACGACATCTCCGACTTCGTCGCCGACCTGCCCGACGCCATCCGTGCCACGCTCGACGCCCAAGCCTACCAGTACGAGCTCATCCTCGAGTCCCGACGCCGACCCGAGCTCCGGCCCTACGTCGAGAGGTACTACGCCAGCTACCACGCCGCCGTGGCCCAGGCGCTGCAGCAGCTCCACCTAACCGCCGACCCCTCGACCGTCGACCTCGTGTTCTCCACTCTGGACGGCCTGGTGTTCCGTGCCGTAGCGCTCGGAGAGGACCGGATCTCCGAGCTCGAGGGACCGCTGGGAGTGCTGCGGCAGACGCTGCAGTCGCTGCAGGAGCAGCAGCCCCTCGTGCCCGGCCACGGAAGCTGAGCCGCCGACTGAGGCGAACGGGTCAGCCGTCAGGGTGTACTTGGTCTCCAGGTACTCCTGCAGCCCTTCAGCACCGCCCTCTCGGCCCAGCCCGGAGAGCTTCCAGCCGCCGAAGGGTGCGGCGGCGTTGGAGACCACACCGACGTTGAGCCCCATCATCCCGGTGTCCAACCGTTCGATCATCCGCTGACCGCGGGCGAGGTCCGCGGTGTAGACGTAGGAGACCAGCCCGTACTCGGTGTCGTTGGCGATCCGGACGGCCTCGTCCTCGTCGTCGAAGGGGACGATCGCGAGTACCGGGCCGAAGATCTCCTCGGTGAGGATCTCGCTGCCCGGCCGCACCTCCGACAAGACCGTGGGCTCGAAGAACGTGCCGGGGCCCTCCACCGGATGACCGCCGGACCGCAGCTCGGCGCCTCGGGCGACGGCGTCGTCGATCAGCCGCCCGGCCTTGGCGACCGCGCGGTCGTCGATTAGCGGGCCGATCGACACCCCGGGCTCGGTGCCGGGACCGACCGTCAGCTCGGCCACCCGTGTCGTCACCCGCCGGTCGAACTCCTCGACCACCGAGCGGTGGACCAGGAACCGGTTGGCTGCCGTGCAGGCCTGGCCCATGTTGCGGAACTTCGCGGCCATGGCACCGTCGACAGCGAGGTCCAGGTCGGCGTCGGCGAACACCACGAAGGGCGCGTTGCCGCCGAGCTCCATGGACGTCCGCAGCATGTTGTCGGCGGCCTGCTTCAGCAGTGTCTGCCCGACCGGTGTGGAGCCGGTGAAGGAGAGCTTGCGAAGCCGTCGGTCGGCGATGATCGGCTTGGAGACCTCGGCCGAGGTCGAGGTGGTGATCACGTTGACCACGCCCGCGGGTAGCCCGGCCTCCTCGAACAGCTTGGCCAGGTAGAGCGTGGTCAGCGGGGTGAGCTCGGCCGGTTTGATCACCACCGTGCAGCCGGCTGCCAGTGCGGGCGCGATCTTGCGCGTCGCCATGGCCAGGGGGAAGTTCCAGGGCGTGATTAGGTAGCAGGGGCCGACCGCGCGCTGGGAGATGATCATCCGTCCGTGGCCTTCCGGGGTCGGGCCGTAGCGCCCGTGCACCCGGACGGCCTCCTCGCTGAACCAGCGCAGGAACTCACCGCCGTACGCGATCTCGCCGTGGGCCTCGGTCAGCGGCTTGCCCATCTCGGTCGTCATGATCAGCGCCACCTCGTCGCGACGCTCCTGCAGCAGGTCGAAGGTCCGTCGCAGCAGGTCGGAACGCTGCCGCGCCGGGGTGCGTGACCAGGCGTCGAACGCCTCGGCGGCGGCGTCGAGCGCCGCCCGACCGTCAGCCGGTGAGGCGTCCGCGATCGTCTTGACGACGGCACCGGTGGCGGGGTCGACGACCTCCAGCGCTTTGCCTTCGGCTGCGGGTTGCCAGCTGCCGCCGATGAACAGGCCGTCCGGAACGGACGCCAGCACCTTGGCCCTACGAGTCTCGTCCACAGTCATCGCCCGCTTAGCCGCTGATGATCTGGGGCACGGCGACCGCCTTGAGTCCCTCGACGCCGAATTCCAGGCCGTAGCCGGAGCCCTTTACACCGCCGAAGGGGACCTTGGGGTGCAGCCCGCCGTGGCCGTTGATCCAGATGGTGCCGGCCTGGAGCCGTTGCGCGACCTCTCTCGCCCGGCTGCGGTCGCTGGACCACACCGAGGCGCCGAGGCCGGCGTCGAGCCGGTTGGCGCTGGCCACGGCCTCGTCGAGGTCGGAGTAGCGGATGACGGGCAGGGCCGGGCCGAACTGCTCCTCGTCCACCAGGGGCGCTCCGTCGTCCAGGTCCGCCACGATGGTGATCGGGAAGAATAGTTCGCCAAGCTCGGTGGCGGGTTCACCGCCGGTGACGAACCGGCCGCCTCGCTCCTTGGCGTCAGCGACCAGGCCGGCCACGATGTCGAACTGTTGCTTGTTCTGGAGCGGACCGAGCATGTTCTGCTCGTCCAGCCCGACCCCCATTGGGGTTTTCTCGGCGACCGCCTTGAGCTCGCGCAGGACGTCCTCATAGATCGAGTCGTGCACGTACAGCCGCTTCAGCGCGGCGCAGGTCTGACCGGTGTTAATGAAGGCGCCCCAAAAGAGCCCGTCGGCGATGGCGGCGGGGTCGGCGTCGGACAGCACGATGCCCGCGTCGTTGCCGCCAAGCTCGAGGGTCAGCCGGGCGAGATTGGCGGCCGATGACTCGATGATCTTACGTCCGGTGGCGGTGGACCCGGTGAACATGATCTTGGCGATGTCGGAGTGGGCGGCCAAGCGGGCGCCGACCTCGCGGCACCCCGAGACGGCGATCAGTACGTCAGCCGGCAGCACGCGGTTCAGGACCTCGACCATGGCCAGGACGCTGAGCGGGGTGTACTCGCTCGGTTTGGTCACCACCGTGTTGCCCATCCGCAACGAGCCCGCGATCTGCCAGATGGTGATCATAAGCGGCCAGTTCCAGGGACTGATGGCCCCGACGACGCCGACCGCGCGGTAGCCGAGCTCGGCGTGTGCGGACTCGTCGTCGACGACCACCTGGTTCTCCAGGACCGTGGTGGCCGCGTCGCGCAGCCAGACGCCGCAGGCGCCCACCTCGAAGCGGGCGTTCGGCCCGTTCAGCGGCTTGCCCTGCTCGCGCGACAGCAGCCGGGCCAGCGCCTCGGCGTTCGCGTCGATCGCGTCGGCGGCACGGAGCAGCAGCTCCGCTCGCCCCTCGTGACCGAGCCCCTCCCAGCCCGGCTGCGCGGCCTTGGCTCGGGCGACTGCGGCGTCAAGGTCCTCGGCGCTGCGCTCAGGGGCGTAGCCGATAAGCTCGCCGGTTGCAGGGTCGCGGATCTCCGGTCCCTCCCCGGGTGCCGCCTTTACCCGGGCGAGCAGCGCGTTGTCGTCGAGCAGTGTGGTGGTGTCGGTCATCGGGAGCTCCTGGGTGTGTCGGTAGGTGTGGATCGCTGCGGAAGCAGGATCCCGGAGAAGAAGCGAGCGAGCTCTTCTGTCGCGTCGAACGCGAGGATGTGGGCTACGTACTGGTCGGGACGCACCACGACAACGCAACCGGATCGGTCGATGCCGCGGGCCGCGAAAATGTCATCGTCGGGATCGGCGGCGTAGATTTTTTCGTAGTCGAGCAGACGAAAGGGTCCGGTGCGCGGCAGGAAGATCTCCGGCGCCGCCAGTAGGTTGACCTCGTCGTGCGGTCGCTGGTAGACCACCTTGACGTCGAAGACGCTGTCGATGTCTTGACCCTCGGGGGTGTGTGCGACCACGGGCGACTGTGGCGAGGCGGCCAGCCACTCCGCCCACGCCGCAAGTGCTGGTGCTTCCTTTGGGTCGGCGAACGCGTAGAAGCGCCACCGGCCGTCGGCTCGGGCGTGGTGGCCCAGCTGCACCGGGTTGGCGTCGGCCACGCGGACGACCGGCGACGACTTGAAGCGCTTGCCAATCGGGAAGCCGGTGGCCAGCTCCTGCGCCGTGTGCTCGCCGATCAGCATCGACGGTGGGTACTGGGTCATGAAGCCCGCCGGGAACTCGGCCGTGCTGACGTAGAAGTTGCCGAGGTCAGCCGCCTCGGCGACGTCGGTCGCGCTCGCTGCCATCCGGCTCGACCACTCCTTGTCGAAGTCAATCAGATTTTGGGCGATGACCTGCCGCTCCGCCGAGTACGTGGCCAGCAGCGACTCCGGACTGCGCCCCTCGAGCACGTGACCCAGCTTCCAGCCCAGGTTGTAGCCGTCCTGCATGGAGACATTCATGCCCTGGCCGGCCTTGGCGCTGTGGGTATGGCAGGCATCGCCGGCGATGAACACTCGGGGCAGTCGTTCCTCGCCCGGCGGCACGTCATCGAACTTGTCGGTCAGCCGGTGGCCGACCTCGTAGACGCTGTACCAGGCGACGTCCTTCACATCGAGGGTGTAGGGCCGCAGGATCGCGTTCGCCTTATCGATGGCGGTCTCGACGGTCGTCGTCCGGACCGTCTCGGTGTCGGTCGCCGACACCGACCCGAGGTCGACATACATGCGAAACAGGTGACCACCCTCGCGGGGGATGTGCAGGATGCTTCCGCTGCTCGATTGGATGGCGCACTTCGTCCGGATGTCCGGAAAATCAGTCACGGCCAGCACGTCCATCACCGCCCAGGCATGGAACGCCTGATCCCCTACCAACGTGCGGCCGATCGCCTTGCGCACCCCGCTCCGGGCACCGTCGCACCCGACGACGTACTGAGCGCGGACGGTGCGGATCTCACCCTCGTGGTCCCCATCGGTGGAACCGAGGACGACCTCGACCGGATGGTCACCGTCGGGGGCGATCTGGAGGTCAACGACCTCAAAACCGAAGTCAGGCGTCATCCGGGTCGGTGAGTTGACCATCACCTCGGCGAAGTAGTCGAGAACTCTGGCCTGGTTGACGATCAGGTGCGGGAACTCGCTGATGCCGGACTCGTCGTCCTTGGTGCGGGAGGTACGGATGATCGTGCCGGGATTGCGGGGATCGGGACTCCAGAAGTTCATCGCCGTGATCCGGTAGGCCTCTTGGATGATCTTCTCGGCAAAGCCGAAAGCCTGAAAGGTCTCGACCGATCGCGCTTGGATGCCGTCCGCCTGTCCGATCACCAGCCGTCCTGGGCGTCTGTCGACCAACCGCGTGGTGATGGACGGGAACTGCGACAGCTGCGCGGCGAGGATCATGCCTGCAGGACCCGCACCCACAATGAGCACGTCCACCTGGTCGGGCAGCTCGCTGGGCCGGTCGAGACCGGTGCTGGCGGCCGGACTGATGCGCGGGTCCCCGGAGACGTAGCCGTGATTGTGAAACTGCACGAGATTCCTACTTCCAGTGGGAGAACGGTCAGGCCTGCGACAGGCCGCGGATCGGGCTTCGGGTCTGCTCGTCCTCGGCATCGGGTCCCAGGGGGATGCCCGAGCGGTCGCGAAGTAGCAGGGTGGCTATCAGCGAGAGGACGACCATGCCGAGCAGATACCACGTCACGGCCTGAGTGGAGCCGGTCGACTGCACGAGTGCCGCCGCAATGGTGGGGGAGAACGCGCCGCCGAGGATCGCTCCCAGCGCGTAGGAGATTGAGACGCCCGAGAACCGGATCGAGGCCGGGAAGAGCTCTGTGTAGAGAGCCGCCTGAGGACCATAGGTGAAACCCAGACCGATCGACAGGAGCACCAGTGCGAGCAGCAGCGAACCTAGGGTCGCCTGGTTCACGAGGGGGAACAGGACCAGCACACCCACGGCCAGCAGGACCCAGCCGACGAGATAGGTGCTGCGGCGGCCGATGCGGTCGCTGATGGCGGCGGCCGCGAGGGTCGATATCAACCAGGCGACCGCGGACGCGGCAACCACCCACAGCACGGGGCCGCGTTCGAGCCCGACGGGGCCCTTCGGATCAGTCGCATAACGCTGGATGAAACCGCCGGTGGTCATGTATCCGGCAGCGTTGTTGCCGGCGAAGACGAAGGCAGCAATCAGCACAAGCGGCGTGTGCTGGCGGAACAGCCGCAGGATCGGCGTCTTTGTCTGCTCGCTGCGTTGGGCGATCTCGACGAACACCGGGCTCTCCTCCACCTGCCGACGCACCCAGTAGCCGACCAAGATCAACAGAACGCTCAGCAGGAAGGGGACTCGCCAGCCCCAGGCAAGGAAGGCGTCACCCTTGGCGATGAAGGTCATAGTCGCCGTCACTCCGGAAGCCAGTAGCAGGCCGAGCGGTACGCCGATCTGCGGCGACGCGCCGAACAGGCCGCGCTTGCCCCTAGGCGCATGCTCGACAGCCATCAGCACCGCACCACCCCACTCACCACCGGCGGAGATCCCCTGGAGGACTCGGAGCAGGATCAGCAGGATTGGCGCGGCGATACCGATGGTGTCATAGGTCGGCAGGACGCCGATCAGCGTGGTCGCGACGCCCATCATTATCAAGGTAATCACCAAGACGATGCGACGGCCGTACTTGTCCCCGAGCTGTCCGGCCAGGAATGCGCCCAGCGGCCGGAACAAGAAGCTGATTCCGACGGTGAGGAACGCCAGCAGGGTTGCGACGCTTTCGCCAGCCGAG
>JAABUN010005983.1_pt1 | contig 14458 bp, 14 predicted proteins | sample 5559311 | NCBI WGS metagenome assembly JAABUN01 (sample SAMN10711877, study PRJNA513370) | rock metagenome | isolation source: Antarctica rocks | place: Antarctica: Victoria Land, Siegfried Peak sud | reverse complement strand
GATCATCAGGATCCGGCAGGCTCCCCGCGGGCGCGGTGCATCGCCGTTGGCCGGGTTGCCCAGACGGGTCAGCCCGATCGGCCCGCCACCATTCCCCGTCGCGGACGAGCCTATTTCGCGTACTCCACCGCGCGCGTCTCGCGGATGACGGTCACCTTGATCTGACCCGGGTAAGTCAGCTGCTCCTCGATCTTCTTGACGATATCGCGGGCCAGCCGCGTCGCGGTCAGATCGTCGATCTCCTCGGGCCGGACGAGGATGCGGACTTCACGCCCGGCCTGGACCGCGAAGGAGCGCTCCACCCCACCGAAGCTCTCGGCGATCGCCTGGAGGTCCTCGAGGCGCTTGACGTAGGTGTCCATCCCTTCGCCACGGGCCCCCGGCCGGGACGCGCTGATCGCATCGGCGACCTGGACGATCGGCGCCTCCTGGCAGGCGTACTCGACCTCCTGGTGATGGGCGGCGATCGCATTGATGACCTTGAATGGCAGGTTGTGGCGCTGAGCGATCTGCGCTCCGATGGCAGCGTGCGGGCCCTCCACCTCGTGGTCCACCGCCTTGCCGATGTCATGGAGCAGGCCGCCCATCTTGGCGATCTGCACATCGGCGCCGATCTCGGCCGCGATGACCGCTGCCAGGTGACTCGTCTCGACCACGTGATTGAGCACGTTCTGCCCGTAGCTCGTGCGGTACTTGAGGCGACCGAGGAGCTGGATGATCTCGGCCGGCAGACCCGGCACGCCCGCTTCGTAGGCGGCGGTCTCACCGGCCTGGCGCATGACCAGTTCGACCTCGGCGCGCGCCTTGGCGACAACCTCCTCGATCCGACCGGGGTGGATCCGGCCGTCAGCCAGCAGCTTGGTCAGGGCGATCCGGGCGACTTCGCGTCGGACCGGGTCGAACCCGCTCAGGATGACCGTTTCGGGCGTGTCGTCGATGATCAGGTCGATTCCGGTGGCCTGCTCCAGCGCACGGATGTTGCGGCCCTCGCGGCCGATGATCCGACCCTTCATCTCGTCCGACGGGAGATGGACGACGCTGACCGTGTGTTCGGCGGTGTGATCCGCGGCCACGCGCTGCATCGCGGTCAGGACGATATCGCGTGCCTTGTCTTGGGCCTCTTCGCGCGCCGAGCGCTCGATCGCGCGGGCGATCTTGACCGCGTCGTGCTCCGCCTCGGCGCGGACGGCTTCCATGAGCATCGACTTGGCGTCGTCGGCAGACAGGCCCGCGACCCGCTCGAGAGCCGCGACCTGGTCCTGCGTGGCGCGGGCGAGGTCCTCCTTCGACTTGTCGAGGTCGCGCTCGCGTTCGAGGAGCTTGCGGTCGCGCTGCTCGACCATCTCCGAGCGCTGATCGAGCTGCTCATCCCGCTGGACGAGACGACGCTCCTGGCCGGCGAGTTCAGTACGCCGTGCGCGAGCCTCTTCCTCAGCCTCGCGTCCGAGTCGAAGCTTCTCGTCCTTCGCTTCGAGGATGAGTTCCTTCTGACGGGCGCGAGCCTCCGCTTCGATGCGCCTGGCTTCCGCCCGAGCCGCCTTCATCCCCTGCGACGCCCACATGCTGCGAGCGAGCGCGCCGAGTACGGCTCCGCCGACGATGGCCACAAGGGCCACCGCCACCACGACCGGTGTGTCCATGTTGTCCTCCCATCCGGACCGGATCAGGCGGCCGGACGCGTCACGTATGCGAAGAGCGACCGCGTCGTGAGGAGGACTCCGCCCGCGATCTCGGGGTGGAGCCGGTCCGTCGCCATCACGGATGGCTGGACTCCCTCGGTGGGCCGCGATCGGCCGGGTTCGTCGCGCAGGACACCGATCGTGCGGAGCCCCGAACTTGTCCACATAGCCTACGGCCGCCCCGCCGGCCGCGCAACCTCGGACTCCGGGAATCGAGAAGCGGCGGCCCTTGCGGGCCGCCGCTCGGCGTGCTGGGTGACCGCGCGGGTCAATGCCCGCGTGACTTGCCCTTGGTCTTTGCGGCAGCACGAGCGCTGTGCTTTGACTGGCGGTCGGCCTTGGCGGCCTCGCGGGTCGTCTTGCGCTCGGCGTTCGCGGCCCTGACTCGGAGTCTCTCTCGGCTGGCCCCGTTCCGGAACCCTGACCTTGGTCATGCGGCGTGCCGTCTGCGGCACCATGGCTGGTCGGTCGGGTGTGTGACGGTTCAGTCCGGTGCGGTGTCGGAAGGCAATGGCACGTCCGCGGTCCCCGCTGCGGACTCCCGGCAGACGTCCGGATCGAACCCGTTCCGGGCCAGCAGGGCATAGGCGCGCTGGCGACGCTGGCGAGGGTCCGCGATGCGCCCAAGGGCCCGGGCGTGCTTCGCCAGCAGCCGGTCGGCCGAGATCCGGTCGGCACTTTGCCGCGGCGCGTCCGCCATCTCCGCGTCCATCGTCGCCGCCGACGCCGCCTCGCGACGCTCTCCGAGCACGAGGTCGGCCGACGAACGATCGATCCCCTTCAGGCGCAGTTCCTCGCGGATCGCCCGCTCGCCGCGCGGTCTCGCCCGGTCGCGTGACTCGACCCAGGCCCGCGCAAAGGTCTCGTCATCCAACATGCCGAGCTCGGTCAGACGCTCGATCGCGCCGTCGATGAGGTCCGACCGGTAGCCGGCGCCACCCAGTCGGCGGCGGACCTCGGTCACGGACCGGGATCGCGCCTCGAGGAACCGGGCCGCCGCCTCAAGGACGACGGCCGGATCATCTACCGCTGCGCGCCGCTCCCGCCGCTCCGCGAACGACTCCCGCGGTCGGGTGGGCCGTCCCGCCATGGGACGTTACTCGGCTTCCTGGATGCCCTCGACCGGGATGACGACCTCGTTGATCTTGCCGCGGATGCGTCGGTCGATGTCGGCCGCGATCTCCGGGCTGATCTTGAGGAAGTCCTTGGAGGCCTCACGACCCTGGCCGAGTCGGGTCTCTCCGAAGTTGAACCAGGCACCCGACTTGGACACGACGTCCATCGCCACGCCGACGTCCAGCAGGCCGCCTTCCTTGGAGATGCCCTCGCCGTACATGATGTCGAACTCGGCCACGCGGAACGGCGCGGCGACCTTGTTCTTCACGACCTTGACCCGGGCCCGGTTGCCGACCGACTCCGTGCCGGTCTTGATCGTCTCGATCCGCCGGATGTCCAACCGGACAGACGCGTAGAACTTCAGGGCGCGGCCGCCAGGGGTCGTCTCCGGATTGCCGAACATGACCCCGATCTTCTCGCGCAGCTGGTTCGTGAAGACGAGGGCCGTGTTGGAGCGCGAGACGGCACCCGTCAGCTTGCGCAGGGCCTGGCTCATCAGGCGGGCCTGGATGCCCACGAACGAGTCGCCCATCTCGCCCTCGATCTCGGCACGGGGCACGAGCGCGGCGACCGAATCGACCACGACGCAGTCGATACCGCCTGAGCGGATGAGCGTCTCGGTGATCTCGAGCGCCTGCTCACCGGTGTCTGGCTGCGAGACGAGGAGCTCATCGACATTCACGCCGCAGGCCCGGGCATAGCCGGGATCGAGCGCATGCTCGACATCGATGAAGGCGACCACGCCGCCGCGCGCCTGGGCTTCCGCCAGGACATGCTGGCAGACCGTCGTCTTGCCCGACGACTCCGGGCCGAAGATCTCCGTGATCCGGCCGCGCGGGATACCCCCGACGCCGAGCGCCAGGTCCAGCGCGATCGACCCGGTCGGGATGAAATCGACCGCCTGCCGCTCGGACGAGCCGAGCTTCATGATCGCGCCACGACCGAATTGCTTCTCGATCGAGAGCAGCGCCGCGTCCACGGCCTTGCCGCGCTCCGCGAGCGCTCGCTCCGCCGCTCGTTCCGTGGTCCGCTCGTCCGTCATCGCCATCGGTTCGTCACGCTCCTCATCGATCGTCCCGACCGGTGCTCGAGCGGACCGATGGGTCCGTCCGAACGGTCAGGCTTCTTCCGGGTCGTCCGCGACGACCCGCTTCTCCTTGCGCGGCTTGCGGATCACCTCGACGTTCTGCGGGGGGTCCGCCATCGGCGAAAGGCTTGGCTGCGCGGTCTTGGCCTTGGGCTTCTTCTTGGCCTCTTTGCTTGGTCTGTCTCGCGAACCCATCGTGTCGCCTCCGCGTCATCGAGCACCCTAGCGGAAGAGCCTTCACGCGGACTTTTCGGCCACTTCACTGCCACTTGCCCGGCCCGCGCGCATTCGCAGATCGGCCAGGTCAGCGGGGAAGGTACCGGCCCGGATGGAGGCTCGGATCCTGGACATGAAGTCTAGGGTGAAGGTCAGGTTGTGACAAGTCGCGAGGCGGTAGGCGAGGAGCTCCTTGGCCCGCAACAGGTGGGCCAGATACGCTCGTGAAAAGCGTCGGCAGAGGAGGCACGGACAGTCCGCCTGGACCGGCGTTGCGTCGTCGAGATAGCGCGCGTTGCGCAGGTTGAGATGGCCGCCGGGTACCCACACCTGCCCGTTCCGTGCCACGCGCGCCGGCAGGACGCTGTCGAACAGGTCCACCCCGCGATGGACTGCCTCCAGCAGGTCCGCCGGCGACCCGAGGCCCATGAGGTAGCGCGGCCGCGGGTCGTCGGCCAGCAGCGGCACGGCGATGTCCAGGGTCGCGTCGCGCTGGGCCGGCGTCTCGTCGCCGGCGAGGCCGCCCAGGCAGATGCCGTCGAAGGGCAGGCTCGCGATGTAGCGCGTGGATGCGGCCCGCAGTTCGGGGTCCAGGCCGCCCTGGACGATCCCGAAGATGGCCTGGTCCGCTCTGCGGTGCGCCGCCAGCGAACGGTCGGCCCAGCGGTGGGTGCGTTCCGTCGCGTCCTCGACGACGGCGCGCGGCGAGCTCGGGAAGACCGGCTGATCGAAGGCGACGGCGACGTCCGCGCCGAGCGCCTCCTGGACCGCGATCGCGAGTTCCGGGGTGAATCGATGGGTGGAGCCGTCCAGGTGAGAGCGGAACGTGACGCCCTCCTCGTCCACGACCCGCAGGTCGCCCAGGGACACGACCTGGAACCCGCCCGAGTCCGTGAGGATCGGCCGATCCCAATCCATAAAGGCATGCAGGCCGCCGAGCCGCTCGATGCGCTCGTGGCCCGGTCGGAGATAGAGGTGGTAGGTGTTCGAGAGGATGATCGAGGCGCCCGCGTCGCGCAGGTCGTCCGGGGTCAGGGCTTTGACCGTGGCGTTCGTGCCGACGGGCATGAACTGCGGCGTCTCCACCGCGCCGTGGGTCAGCGTCAGCAGCCCGGCCCGTGCCCGCGTGGAACCGTCCGCCGGCGGCGGGACGGTCACCTCGTAGCGCGCCGCCGGCGAGACGTACGGCGCGATCACGCCTCGGGCACCCGTGGCTCGTCCCACAAGCCTGGCATCCCGCCGTCCGACCGGCGCGGTGGCGGGATCTCGTACCCGAGCGCAGCCAGGTGCGCCCGGCCGAGGTCCGTCACGACCCGACCCTGCGGGGTCCGGTCCATGAACCCGAGGCGCAGCAGGAACGGCTCGTGCACGTCCTCGATCGTGTCCGTCTCCTCGGACAGGACGGCGGCCAGCGCCGAGACGCCGACCGGTCCGGAGGCGAACTTCTGGACGACGGCGGCCAGGAGCTTGCGATCCGCCGAGTCGAGCCCTTCGTCGTCAATCTCCAGCTGGCGCATGGCCTCGCGCGCCGACGCCTCGTGGACCCGGCCGTCGCCGTGGACCTGGGCATAGTCGCGGACCCGCTTGAGCAACCGATTCACAATGCGCGGCGTGCCCCGGCCACGGCGGGCGATCGCCCGGGTCGCGGCGGCGTCGATCGAGACGTCCAGGATCTCGGCGGAGCGATCGATGATCTGGGCGAGCTCGTCCTCCGTGTAGAAGTCGAGCCGGTAGGTGGCACCGAAGCGGTCACGCAACGGGGAGCTGATGCGGCCCGCCCGGGTCGTCGCCCCGACCAGCGTGAATGGCTTCAGGTTGAGCCGGAGGGAGCGTGCGCTGGGGCCCTTGCCGATCATCACGTCCAGCGCGTAGTCCTCCATCGCCGGGTAGAGGATCTCCTCCACCGCGCGGTTGAGGCGGTGGACCTCGTCGATGAACAGGACGTCGCGTTCGTCGAGCGAGGTGAGGATCGCGGCGAGGTCACCGGCCCGTTCGATGGCGGGACCCGACGTGTATCTGACGTTGACGCCGAGTTCTCTGGCTACGATCGTCGCGAGGGTCGTCTTGCCGAGTCCCGGCGGGCCGTACAGCAGGATGTGGTCCGAGGCCTCTCCCCTGGCCTTTGCGGCCTGGAGCAGCACGGACAGGTTGGCCTTGACCTCCGCCTGACCGATGTACTCGGCGAGCGAACGCGGACGCAGGCTGCCCTCGATGACGAGGTCCTGCTCGTCCTCGAGATCGCCGGAAAGGATGCGCGAGACGTCGTCGACCATCTGGCGGATGGTAGCACGGCCGGTGTCCATTTCGCACGGATGTTCTAGAGGCGTTGCCGGGCTCCTGTGTGGCTCGCGTGGCGATTCGCTGATCGCGGCCTGGCGCCAGGACCGTTCCAACCGACCCCGGAATGCCCCGTCACGCCCGTTTCAGCCGCTGATCGGGGTCATGCAGCGTTCCAAACGCAATCGAGCCCCGCTTCCCCCGCCCGTTGGAACGCTGGTGGCGCCAGATCGCCCCAGACCACGTCGCGTGGCGAGATCGGGGAACGGCCAGCGGTTACTCGCGCAGCAGGCTCCGGAGGGCGGCCTTGACGCGTTCTTCGAGGGAGGAACTCACGCCGACGTCGGCGAGGGCCGCGCGTGACGCCTCACGCGCTTCCGACAGCGAGTAGCCCAGGGCCTGGAGCGCGCCGACGATCTCGCCCTCGCTCGCGCCGCCGCCCGGACCCGTACCCGGCCCGCCCGCGCCGATGGCCGCGACGCCGGCCGCCGCGACCTTCTCCTTGAGCTCGAAGATCACGCGCTCGGCGAGCTTCTTGCCGATGCCCGGGATGCTCACCAGGACGGCCTGGTCCTGGGTCATGATCGCGAGCTGGAGATCCGCGGTCGGGCGCGACCCGACGATGGCAAGCGCCACCTTTGGCCCGACGCCGGTCACGGTCAGCAGCAGGTTGAAGAACCCGAGCTCCTCCGCCGATCGAAACCCATAGAGCGCCTGCTGGTCTTCGCGAACGAGGTGGTAGGTATGCAGCTTCAGGACCTTGCCCGGGACCGCCGCCGCGAGGATGGCCGGCGCGGCGAACACGCGATAACCGATCCCACCGACCTCGATGACCAGGGAATCGAAGGCGACGGCGCCGACCACGCCCTCGACCGAGGCGATCACCGGGCAATCTGTCGCGTGCGGGGCGACACAACGGGGTCGAAGGCCGGGGCCGCGGCCGAAACGGGCGGCTCGGGGGCCATCTGTCGCCTCGCGAGCGACAAAAGGCGCCACGGGGCGCCTGGTATTTCGCGGCAACGGCCGTTCGGAGCAGATCTGTCGCCTGGGGAACGACACAACCTAGCTTGGGCTGCCATGAAGCCATGTGACCCCGCCGCGACGGCCGTCACGAAGCGCCGCGCTTGACCCGCTCGAGGGCGATCGCCTCGCGCACCGCGCGCTCGTAGCCCGTGGAACCTCGCGTGATGGGCGCCACGGCCGCGCGATCGAGCACGCCTGCCGTGGCCGCCCCGCCGCCCGCACTACTCCCATCAGCCACCCCGCCGCCGCCCGCTCCGCCACCGACGCCACGCCCCCCGGCCCCCGCCGCCTCCGCCGCCTCCGCGGCGCCCACCGCCGCGGCCCGTGCCACGACCGACCCTTCCGTGTTCGCGCCCCAGACCGCGATCGCCAGCGCGTCCGCGGCATCGTCCGGCCGCGGCAACTCGGCCATGCCCAGGACCATCTGGACCATGCGCTGGACCTGCGCCTTGTCCGCGGCGCCGTACCCCGCGATCGCCGACTTGACCTCGTTGGGGGTCGCTTCCCGGACGGGAACGCCATGCTGTGCGGCGGCCAGCAACACGACCCCGCGCGCCTGCCCCACGGCGAAGGCCGTCTGCACGTTCTTCGAGAAGAACAATCGCTCCACGGCCAGCACGTCCGGCTGATGCCGCGCGACCAACTCCCCCACCAGCGCGTGGATCTCCAGCAGCCGCTCCGGCAACGATCGATCGGGCGAAGTCAGGAGACAGCCGTGGTCCACTTCCCGCATCCGCCCGCCGGACGCGTCGACGATCCCATAGCCCAGTGCCGCGGTCCCCGGGTCGATGCCCAGGACGATCACCCGGCGACCTCGGCGTAGACCTCTTCGGGAATGTCGAAGTTGGCGGTCACCCGCGACACGTCGTCCAGATCCTCCAGGAGCTCCACGAGCCGCAGCGCCTGGCGTGCCTTCGATGCGTCCAGCTCGACCGTCTGTTTGGCGACCATCGTGGCCTCGGCCGAGTCCACCGGGACGCCCGCGCCCTCGAGCGCCTTCCGGACCGCCTCCAGCGATCCTGGCGAGGTGTACACCTCGATCGTCTCCTCGTCGTCGGTGTCGACGTCCTCGGCGCCTGCGTCGATCGCGGCCAGGGTCACCTCGTCGGCGTCCACCATGGAGCGCGGCACGGAGATCAGTCCGCGTGGCTCGAACTGCCAGGCGACCGCGCCAGAACCCGCCAACTGGCCGCCGCTCTTGGCGAACATCGAGCGGACCTCGGCGGCGGTCCGGTTTCGATTGTCCGTCTGGGCCTCCACGAGCACGGCCACGCCGCCCGGACCGTAGCCCTCGTACACGATCTCCTCGAACTGCTCGGCGTCGCCGCCACCGGTCGCCTTGTCGATCGTGCGCTTGATGTTGTCCGCGGGCATGTTCACCGCGCGCGCCTTTTCGATCGCCAGGCGCAGTCGATAGTTACCGTCCGGGTCGCCGCCGCCGGTCCGGGCGGCCACGCTGATCTCGCGCGCGACCTTCGTGAACAGCGCCCCGCGCCTGGCATCCGTGATGCCCTTGGCGCGCTTGATCGTGGACCACTTGCTGTGACCTGACATCGCGGGCCGGAGTATAGCCGACTATCATGGCCGGACCCAGGGAGGATCGCCCCGCCGATGACGATGAAGTCCGTCGATCTGCCCCACCTCCGCAGCGTCGTCCTGGCCGGCAATGCCGGTGCCGGGAAGACGACGCTCGCCGAGCAGCTCCTGTTCATGGCCTCCGCCATCCCGAGGCTCGGCCGAGTCGACGACGGGACCGCCCACCTCGATTTCGAGCCCGAGGAGCAGAAGCGCAAGGAGTCGCTCAGCCTCGCGGTCGGCACGTTCGAATACGAAGGAACGCGGATCTCGCTGGTCGACACGCCGGGCTACCCGGACTTCATCGCGGACATGATCGAAGGCTTCGCCGCGGCCGATGGCGCCCTGTTCGTGATGGACGCATCGGCGGGCGTCGGGGCGGGGCTGGAGGACGCGGTCGCCATCGGCCGGGCCACGAACACGGCGGCCTGCTTCTTCATCAACAAGTGCGACCGGGAGCACGCCGACCCGACCGCCGCCCTGGACGCGCTGCGCGCGACGTTCGGGGACAAGATCGCGCCGCTCCAGCTGGCGATCGGTGCCGGCGAGTCGTTCAGCGGCCACGTGGACCTCGTCCATCGTCGGGCCTATCGCTGGGACGGGACCGAGGAGGTCGAGATCCCGATCCCGGATGAGCTTGCCGACGAGATCGCGACGCGGCGCGACCAGCTCCTGGCCGCGGCCGCCGAGGCGGACGACGAGGTCCTCGTCAAGTACCTCGATGGCGAGGAGGTCTCCGATCCGGAGCTGGAGGCGTGTCTCCGCAAGGGCGTCAAGGAGAGCATCCTCGCGCCGGTCCTGGTCGGATCGACGGCGAAGGGCATCGGCTTGCGGGGGTTGCTGGACGCGGTCGTTCGGTATCTGCCCTCCCCCGCCGACGAGCCCGCCACGGCCGTCACGGACAAGTCCGGTGCCGCGATGGAGGTGGCCGCGGACGAGAGCGGTCCGTTGCTTGTGCGGGTGTTCAAGACGACCGCGGACCCATTCGTGGGTCGCCTGACCTACCTGCGCGTCCTGTCCGGCACGCTCCATTCCCAGGCGCACGTCTGGAACACGACGCGCAACGAGGACGAGCGGATCGGCCAGCTCCTGCTGCTGCACGGCAAGGACCAGGAACCGATCGGCGAACTCAAGGCCGGTGAGATCGGGGCGGTCTCGAAGCTCGCCGTCACCGAAACGGGCGACACGCTGTCGACCAAGGAGCAGCCGTTTACGCTGCCGCCGATCGATTTCCCCGCGCCTTCACTCGTGGTCGCGATCGAGCCCGTCACGAAGCAGGACCTGGACAAGATGGGTCCGGCCCTGCAGCGGATGCTGGAGGAGGAGCCGACCGTTCGACTCGAGCGCGGCGACACGGGCGAGCAGCTCCTGCGGACGATGGGCGAAGCCCACACCTCGGTCATCATCGAACGGTTGAAGCGCAAGTTCGGGGCGGCGATCGCGACCCACACGCCGAGGGTCCCCTACCGCGAGACGATCCGCGGCACGACCAAGGTCCACGGCCGGTACAAGAAGCAGACCGGTGGCCACGGCATGTTCGGGGACGTCTGGCTTGAGCTCGAGCCCAATCCCGGGGGTGGCATCGAATTCGCCGAGCGCGTCGTGGGCGGCGCCGTGCCCAAGGGATTTTTCGCCGGCGTCGAGAAGGGCATCCGTGAGGCCGCCTCGGAAGGGGCGCTGGCCGGCTATCCCCTGTCCGACATCAAGGTCACGCTCTATGACGGTTCGTTCCACCCGGTCGACTCGAACGAGCTGTCGTTCAAGATCGCCGCCTCGATCGCGCTCAAGGACGGCGTCCACCAGGCCAAGCCGGCGCTTCTCGAGCCGATCATGAACGTGCAGATCCGGGTCCCGGATCGGTACATGGGCGAGGTGACCCGGGACCTGAACGCGAGGCGTGGCCGGGTCGTGGGCCTGGACAGCGACGGCTCCGTGCAGATCATCACGGCGCAGGTGCCCCAGGCCGAGCTGTTCAGCTATGCGACGGAACTGCGCTCCTTGGCCCACGGGCGCGGCTCGTTCACGGCCACGCCGGACCACTACGACGATGTGCCGGGTCACGTCGCTGAAAAGGTGATCGAGGCGCACCGCGCTTCGGTCGAGACGTCAGGCGGCCACGGGGGACACGGCGGGCACTGACGGCAGCTGGGACGCGAGACACCGCCTCAGGCGCTGAGTGCTGCCGCGAGGTCGAGTCGGCCCTCGTAGAGCGCCCGGCCGATGATCGCGCCGCCACAGCCGATATCGCGTGCGGCCCGGATGTCATCCAGCGACGCCACGCCGCCGGAGGCGATGATCTCGCCACGATCCAGGTCGACCAGGCGGCGAAGGAGATCGAGGTCGGGTCCGAGCAACAGACCGTCTCGGTCGATGGCCGTGGCTTCGAAGGTGGTGACGCCCTCACCGGCCAGGGCTGCCAGGGCATCCTCGGCTCGGATTCCCGCCGCGTCGACGCGCCACCCTTCGCCGAGCGCCAGGCCGTCTCGGATGTCCAGGGCGACGGCGATCCGGTCCGACCCGTGGGTCACGACGAGGCGTCCCGCGAATGCCGGGTCACGTAGCGCGGAGGTTCCCACCACAGCACGCGCTGCCCCCGATCCAAGGATCCGCGCTACCGACGCCTCTTCTCGTAGGCCGCCGGCCACCTCGACCTTGGCGCGGGATCCTACGGCTCGAACGATCGCCTCGATCACGTCGGCATGGGCTGGGACGCCAGAACGCGCACCGTCCAGGTCCACGACGTGGAGCCAGCCCGCACCCGCATCGACGAAACCCGTCGCGACCGAAACAGGGTTGTCCGAGAAGGCCGTCTCCTGATCGAAGTCGCCCTGCTTGAGCCGGACGACCCGTCCCCCCCGAAGGTCGATCGCCGGCAGGAGGTCGAAGCCGCTTGTCATCACCGTATCACCGTGATAGCGTAGTAACACGATACAACGATAGCACGAGACAGCACGCGGGTGAATGACGATGGTTGACGATTGGCGGACGCCAGACGCAGAGGCGCTCGTCGGCGCGATCCAGCGCCTGGAGACACGGGACGAGACGGAGCGCTTCCTGCGCGACCTGTGCACCCTCAACGAGATCCGCGACATGGCCCAGCGTTGGGCCGTGGTTCGCCGCCTTGACGCCGGCCAGCACTACGCCGAGATCTCACGCGAGACCGGCGCCAGCACGGCGACGATCACGAGGATCGCCTCGTGGCTGAACCACGGCGAGGGCGGCTACCGCGCGATGCTGGACAAGCTGGATCAGGCCTCACGAAACGGGACCACCCCCTACCCCACCGCGGCCGAACGATGAGAGAACGCCTCCGCCTGGCCATCCCGAACAAGGGCCGCATGGTGGAGCCGTCCCTGCGTGTGTTACACGACGCGGGCCTCGTGTTCGATGAGCACGATCGGAGCCTGGTCGCCCGGGTCCAGAACTACGACCTGGACATCCTGTTCGTGCGCACCAACGACATCATCGAGTTCGTGCGCGACGGCGTTGCGGACCTCGGCATCACCGGCCTCGACCTCCTGTCCGAGACCGGTGTCGCGCTCCGCCAGGTTCGCCAGCTCGGCTTCGGACGCTGCCGGCTCACGGCCGCCGTGCCCAACGACAGCACGAGCCAGTCGATCGACGACCTCGCCGGCCTGCGCGTCGCGACGGCCCACCCGAACACGACCCGCGCCTACTTCGCGGAACGCGGCGTTCCGGTTGACATCATCCCGATCTCGGGAGCGGTCGAGGTGGCGCCCCGGCTCGGCCTGGCCGAGGCCATCGTCGATCTCGTTTCGACCGGTTCGACGATGGTCATGAACGGCCTGCGCCCGATCGGCGACATCCTCGCCTCGGAGGCGGTCCTCGTCGCCGACCCCGCGGCAGACCTGGAACGCGGCGACGCTCTCGAGGCGATCGACACGATGCTCAGCGCGGTCATCGCGGCACGCGGTCGCAAGTACCTGATGATGAACGCGCCGGCGAGCCAGCTCGAAGAACTCGAGGCCCTCCTGCCCGCCCTCGAATCGCCGACGATCATCCCGCTCGCCCACAGCGGCATGATGGCGATCCACTCGGTCGTGGGCAGCGACGACGTCTGGAGCCTCCTCCCGAGACTTAAGGCGGCCGGCGCCTCGGGCATCCTCGTCCTGCCGATCGAGAAGATCGTCGCGTGACGGCCGAAGTCGGCTTCCGCCTGCAACGCCTGGACCTGGCCGATGTCGCGGCCGGCGATCCCGCGGCCGTCGCCCATCGCCGTGCCCTGGTCCGCCGCGGCGGCGTGCCCGACCGCCAGGTCCGTGAGGCCGCACGCGCCACCCTCGACGACGTCCGTGCCCGCGGCGACGCCGCTGTCCGCGAGGCGAACGAGCGAGTCGGTGGTGGGCGGCTGGACGGCAACCTCGTCGTGGGCCCGAGGCAGCTCGCCGCCGCACGTGATGCGCTCGCCCCGGACATCCGCCGCGCGCTCGACCAGGCGATCGCGAACATCACCCGGTTCGCGCTGACCCAGCTCCCGCTGACGACCCATACGCAGATCCAGCCCGGCATCGATATCGAGCGACGCTGGTCCCCGCTTCGCTCCGTGGGCGCATACGTGCCCGGCGGCTCCGCACCCTATCCGAGCTCGCTCCTGATGACCGTCGTCCCGGCGCGCGTCGCCGGCGTCGAGCGGATCGTCGTCGCCTCGCCGGCCGATCGCCACGGCGTGAGCCACCCGATCCTGCTCGGTGCCGCGGGACTCCTGGAGGTCGATGCCCTGATCGTCGCGGGTGGCGCCCAGGCGATCGGCGCCCTGGCCTTCGGCCTGCCCGACGCCGAGATCGATCCCGTCGAGCGCATCGTCGGTCCGGGCAACGCCTGGGTCACGGCGGCGAAGATCGAGGTCAGCGCGGAGGTCGCCATCGACCTTCCAGCCGGCCCCTCGGAAGGGCTAGTCCTCGCCGCGCCCCCCGCCGACCCGGGCCGCGTCGCCCTCGACCTCATCACCCAGGCCGAGCACGGGCCGGACTCGCCGGCCATCCTCGTGACCACGGACGCCGCCTTCGCCGACGCGGTCCAGCGGGCGGTCGAGCCCCGCCTGGCGACCGCCCTCCGCCGCGATATCCTGGTTCGAGCCCTCTCCGAGCACGGCCGGATCATCCTCGCACCGGACCTCGACACGGCCATCGACTTCGTCAACGACTACGCGCCGGAGCACCTGTCCGTGGATGTCGAACCCGTGGAACCGACCGTCGAGCGGCTGCGCAACGCCGGATCCCTGTTCGTCGGCGCCTGGGCGCCCGAATCGGCCGGCGACTATGCGACCGGCGCCAACCACGTCCTGCCGACCGGCGGCCTCGCGCGCTCGTCGAGCGGCCTCGGCGTCGAGGCTTACGGCAAGTTCAGCCAGGTCCAGCGGATCACCCGAGAGGGCCTCGCCGCCATCCGCGACACGGTCGCCTCCCTGGCCGAGGTCGAGGGCCTGCTGGCCCATCGCGACGCCGTCACCGAGCGCTTCCTGGAG
>JAABUN010005982.1_pt1 | contig 14458 bp, 10 predicted proteins | sample 5559311 | NCBI WGS metagenome assembly JAABUN01 (sample SAMN10711877, study PRJNA513370) | rock metagenome | isolation source: Antarctica rocks | place: Antarctica: Victoria Land, Siegfried Peak sud | reverse complement strand
CTATTTAGACTAGTAGGCCTACTTATATTATTAGTTAGGCCTAATATTAATTAGCTAGATAGAAAAGTTATTACTAATCTATTACTAGTATTACTAGTATTATTAGTATTTTTAGTATTATCTAATAATCCCTTAATACCCTATTAATTAGGGGTAGTTACTCCCTCTAAGACCTAATTACCGCTATCTAATTAGTTAATCTAGAGCTAGCCTAGGAGGTCTACTATATTATTATTATCGCTAGAGTCTCCCTTTATTAGGAGCTTATTATTATCTATTAATAATATAGCGGCCCTCTCGTTAAATACTATATATATTAATCGAGTAATACGTTATCCCTTAATATCCTATACGCGGTAGATACTCTTACTGTTATAGCTAAGGAAGCGGCATTTAATAGCCTTATTATCTAGTTTCTTCTTATTTAGCGATATATTAAACGAGTAGTACTAATATCTAAATAGCTTTAAGTATATTAATTAAGGTTTAAAGCCGTACTATTTCTTAAAGGGGGACTTCCTATCCTTACTAGGTATAAGGTTCTTAATATAATTAATATAGTAGATAGCCTTACCCTAGAACTCTTATACTAGTCCGGCGTTAATAAGAATTATTCTAACTTTATTAAATAGTATCCGGTTCTTCTATTCAGCGATCCTATTTTAATAAGGGTTATAGGGAGCTAATAGGGTAATAAATATCCTATATTCCTAGAAGAGTTATTAATATTTACGGCCCTAGACTAATTTATTATTACTTTGAATAAAGGCCGTTTTATACCCCTAGTTATTCTAATATTTTATTCGGAACTCGAGTTTTTATAGTAACTCCGCCCGACTAGTTATATAATCTATTTAAGTAAACCCTATTACTTCGTATATAGATACTATTACGTTAGTATGCCCCCTAAGGGTAGTTATATAGCTTACTAACGCTAGGTCGATATACTAGTATTAGCTAGAGATAGTAACTCTAGCTATTAGTATATATAAGGGCATTCGGGTAATTTTCCCTAATATATAACTTTTATATCGTTCCTATTTCTCGTATTTTTATAGGCGATTAGCGGTCTTATAATTAATATTAGTAGTACGTACTATAGCCTTTATAGCCTTTATACTAACGTGTCTATATCTTTTATACTATTAGGTCTAAGACGTATTATTCTTAGCTAGAACTATTAATTTAAGGCGGAATACCCTTATCTAGTTAATCTATATAGTATCTAGCTAGTATATACGGTTATATAGGAAGGCCTATAACACCTCCTCGCCTTATTAGTTATAGAATATATTCTTCCCTCCGCTACCGGTATACGTATAGCCTTATAGGTCTAGTTATATAATAGATAGGAGGTTATATTTAATATTTAGTACGTGGCGAATATTAATTAGTAAGAATTCGCTAACCTTATTATTAATAATTACCGGGATTTATACTATTCCAATCCCTTTAATAGTTACCGGTTTACCCCTAGTTAGCCCTAATATAGTATAATTCTAGACTAGTAAATACTTAGTAAACTTAGATTAGTCCTAGAAGATATACTCTTAGTCCCCTAAGTCGACGATAATCTTATAAGACTTATTATTTTATTATAAGCTATACCTAAAGCGAGCGGTATAGGATTTATCCTATTTTTATTTATCTAGGTTTTATCTACTTTATTAGCGACTAGGACCTCTATTTTAATAGTATTATTTATTCCGTACTTCTAGATCTTTCTTTATTTTAGGAATAAATCCTTCTAGTCCTAGCTTTAGATTAATATACTAGTAGTCTTTTATATTATATTAGTAGCTATAGAACGTATATTTATTATTATTATTACTCTAGCTCTTATTACTAGGCTTATTTTAATATTAGCCTTATTTTAGCTATTTACTAAAATTACTAGCGTATACCTTAGATTCTTTAGTCTTTAACGGCATAAACCTATTAACTAATAATATAGTAATATACTTAAAATCTTATAACTTACCCCTAGATTAAGTAATCTTAGTAAGGGTATAGACCGCTCCCTTTATCTCTTCTAATAGGCCCCTCTTAAAGACCGCTATCTAGAAATCTATTTCCAGTAGATTATTTATTTATAGAAGCTTATTTATATACTCCTTAAATTTAGTAAGGTAGGCGTAAAGGTCTTTGAATTAATCTAAGCGAAGCTTATATAAGGCGAAGTATATTACTTTCTTAGTAGTATATAAATCTATCTTATATAATAACTTTAATTTAGCTTATACTTCTTTTACTATTATTAGAGTTTTAATTATACTATAAGCTAACGGCGATATAGTAAGATAAATAGCGGCGAGTACTTACTCCTCTAAATTAATATACTTTTCCTATTTATCCTTATCCGCCTCCTTAATAGGTAGTTTTACTCCTCCGGTAGTAGGTAAGTTAGGGTTAGTTAGCGGTTTATATTCTAGTCTAATAACCCTAAATACGCCGTTAACTATAAGTAATACGCGTATAATAATTTCCTATAATTTATAGTTCTTAATACCTTTTAGCTTCTAAATTTTATAATAGTTAGATATAATAGTACCTATTATAAATAGTTCTAGGAATATTTCTTCTAGAGTAATACTAAGTCTTAGTAAAAAGCTTACTATATAATTTATATAGTTCCTAGGTTACGTAGAACCCGGGCTTATAACCTATTAAATAGTATAATATTAATAAGTTATCTATACGTAATTTAGGTGTAGTATAATAGTATTATAATAACTAATAGATAGATATAGCTATATAGAATAGAATAACTATTACGAGAAATCTCTACTAGTCTGCCAAGGCCCCCTGACTAGTCCTGATTAGTAACTACCGAGGTTGACCCGGCCTGAATTCCAACAGTATGTAGCTTTTACATACACTACCCTAGCTCGATATATATTTCACAGTAGAGTGTAATTGCTTATAGCCAGGATTCGCGCTAGGCAAAGAAGCACGCGGGTCGCAAAAAGCAGGTGAAACATACTTTACCTTTTTAGCGCGGTTCCAGCCCTATTCTCGGGGAAATTTGGGCTGACGTGCCAAGGCTTCATGGCGCTAGTATCAACGACATCATCCTTTCTGACTCGTATTACCGCACGCGCACACGCACAAGTTAGTGACAAGAATCATGGTACACTAAAGCACTTTACTTTGGTGGGAGCTCCGCCAAGTCGCTCACGTACCATGGCTCTTGTCACTGAATTGACGCAGTACTTGAAACCTTTGAACAGGATGGTCACACGACTGCACAGTGTGGAGCCTCATCCATTATGGAATTCACTCATTGCGAGCTCCACGTCCACTATGAGGTACGGTCATTAACACTACGCGCCACATCTATAGGTCACTTGTCATATGTACAGGTTGAAATATCTACTATGCGGCGGCTACTTATTCCCCATCCCTGTCCACCTTGATATCACTATAGCTCACCGAACGTCCAGGCATGGAGTCATGTCGGTCCGTCTTTTCATGGTCTGGACAGCAACTGTGGAGTAAAGGTCAAATTTCGAAGCATGAGCATATGTCTTTGTATCTGGTGCATGAAAGCCATGTTATACGACGGTCTGAAAGGGCTGAAGGCCTACAAAATTAAACTAGAGACCATGCCTCCACAGGTAGTAAGCGAATGAATAACGTAACATCCGCAGCTATGTTACGTCGCGCATATGGCTCCTTCGCGGCAGAATGTTCCAGCCTAACTGCTAGAGTGACCTCAAGCGCATCTCTGTTTCAAGATTTCACGCGAGGGTATCGACAACATCCTCTTATATTGAGTATTGACGACTTGCGATGGACAGATAGACGCAACGTATGATTGGAGATTTGTCTACGCACAACGATCTTTTTTCTTATGAGCTTTCATGACACACCTGATAACTTTATAGAGACCTATCTGAGAATCCTTTCTGCTGCTGGTTTCTATTATGTTAGCCTCCTTAATATCTCTGGCTAGCGTTATCATTTCAGCTCCTTCAGTGAATTCCGCTACACTCCAATCCGTTCCTGGAAGTCCAAATATCCATTCACTTTCGCCACTATCGACCAACACCACATTTCGGGATGTCAGAAAGCCCTTATCGGCTGTTATAACTCTCTGCGATGGTGGCTTAGGAGATCATCTGGATCCTGCGAGCTGCAGAAATGCTCTCAGGAAGATACCTGAAAAACCAGGCCCCTTCACCTTCGGAGAGAGAGATACAGGCGCTTGGGAAAAGACCCTCCCCATTCGTTTTCTTAGCGGTATGCTTCTCTGGCCTTTGAACACTTCAGGGCGTCTCTCCATTACAAGACCCACACGTGATGCTCAACGTTGATTCATTAGCTGACTACAAGATCTGCGGTCCGCCCAACAGATAATGGCAAATGTGCTATAGACATCAGCATCGATGAGGAATCGTTGGATGATGCAGACGTAACGACGTATGGACAACTATCCATTGCGGCCACAGCTATTATCGACCAGTGCGTTAGTGGTCGAGTATTCAATATAGGTGGTTTTGTAGAAGGTCTCGGTACGTCCTAGGCTCATAATTACAAGTTACGAAGACTATTCATTACAATTTCAAGCGTTCGCCCCGCGTTCCATCACAAGACGTGTTTCGTACCAGGGCACATTGGGTTAGTTACTGACCTGCCATTATTTCCTATGCTTAGGTTTCGGTGAAGCTCTGGTAGTTGGTGTGGAAAAATACGAACCGCTTGTTACCTGCCAAGACGTTGGTCAACAACCAGCTCCATCCTACGACTCCTGCAAAGAGATCATTGACAAGATGCCATGGTCCTCTACGAAGACCTTATTTGGCACGGCCGGCCAGCCTGGGGTTGAAGTAATCGTCCCTGAAACACTAAAATCGAGTAAGCACAGCATCGTTATGCTTGATGGTTTTGATAAAATTAACAATCTGTTACAGGTGACGGACGCTGTAACATTCTTATTCATGGTGCCTCCCCGTCTCTAGAGACAGCCACGTGGGCCGGCATCTGGGCCGACATCATTGCCGTCAACGAATTATGTGTGAAACATGGGAAACAAGGCAGCTCGCCACTATCATCAGGTGCGTCAAACGTCTTCCAATCTCGCTTGCAACGATTTCCTTCTACGCCTGTATATATCCCTCCTCTACGCTCCAATTCCTTCACATCTCCAATGAGATCACCCAAGGCTATATATGATAACATATATACACTTTAGGAAAACCAGACACACTCAAAGTCTCCCTGTCCGGCACCCTCCCTCGCGATAACCTGGATATACTACCTAACCTGAACCTCACGGTTTCCGAGTTCAACGGGCTCCCTACTGTCAACATGTCAGGTAGCAGGTTGATCAAACCTAGTCTCAACAGGACACGACTAGTAACGGTCGCTTGAAAAGCAGCAATCAATATCTGGTAAGGAGGTGGAGAGATCAAAATTAGATATCTATCTTTGGCTAGCGATAGCATGTAACATTCTTCTCACGTAAACTTGAAGATATATAAAATCTTTATTCTTCGGTTACGAACCACCACACAGAATTAATGATCAAATGTTGTGGCACTCGTCCTTCCGTGACAAACAGCCTGTGGAAAAGTTGACTGTTATCCACAATATCCTTCAAAGCCACCAGATCAAGATTTCGAGGCTGCAGATAATCGACAAAGCGTTGAGACTTACAAGGAAATGTTCTCTCCCATCCATGACCTTGGACACAGGGAAATCATTCCTTACCGCTCTTCTGCTCTATAGTACTACGAAGAGAATTTCCGAGGTTGGTGCCAAGCTGTCTGAATCCAACACGGCACTATTATCATATTTTTCTCGCAACTTGTGAACAAATCGTAGATCACACATATGAGCGTATGTCTCGTTGCTACCTCCTTACCTTGCGCTATACTACTTCAACAACTTGTTCTCCTCAAGTTGACTGCAATGGTATAGACAATATTGCATCATCGCCTCCGACTTTCAACTCAAGTAGAGCTTCATCAACACACAATTACGGGCCGACTTTCTCATCCTTCTGTGTTCTGGATACCACTTGACTTGCGACTGATGAGTTCCCGGGAATATGGAGACAGGTCTTCGATCTAGCCTCCAACGGCGGCGGTGATTTTCAGGTACAGATGCCGAATGATATCGAGGCTATAATGAACCGGAGTCCGTTCAATAGAGACATGTAGGCTACACTGGCTGGCTTTGCAAAGTAGATAAGAACTGGGTGGTCTATACTTGGCTCTGTGATCGTAGGTATGAAGCGGAGAGGGGATAGCGGTACGGGCTTGTAGACGATGAAGGAAAGAGAACGGGGGTGTATAATAGAATGCTATCCTGGTATAATGATACTGTCAGACCCCGTACGCCGATAAGTTGGTGTTTGATCCACATTAATCCGTTCATGAAACGATCCCGAAGAACGATGGTTCCGCGCCAAGAAACTTTGAGTGGCCATTTGCTACTCATCTTGACATCCTCGTCAATTGTCGAGTGGCTCATACAGGTGGGGCTTTTCCATAAGAACGTCCTATTGAATGCTATTGAGTGTCTATACGAGTACGTGGATAACGACGGCGGTGATACTATTATAGGCATTTGAACGACTGTTCCGACTCCATCAATTCATCGAAGTCGAAACGTCGGAAAGCTGGCTCAATCTATGAGCTTATCTATACCATACGGCAACACTGAAGAAAGAATACGAAGACCACCTTTGTTGTACTTGGCTTCACGATCAAGAGACTGTGTGTAAAATCGTGGCAGTGTGCTCTGCAGAAGGCACGGGAGGTGGAGAAGAACATTCATCAAACACCATTTGGGACTGATCAGACTAGCAGAGCTGACACAATAGTTTCTAAATCCGAGGAAAATATGTCAATTTATGTCGACCATCAGCGCTCTGACTCCTCCACCATGTAATCCCCTTGTCCTCGAAAGGCGAGAGGGGCGCGTTTCCTCTCATGCTTTCCGGGGCTATCCAAGTCAATCAATTTTCTTTGTAGCTCCTCCTGGATGATCTTCACTTGAAGTACTGTATGCGGTTAGTTGAGATGGACGACAGTCTTGAAAGATGTAGCTAACACTAGACCACTCTTTCCAACAAGCTTGGGAGCTCGCTCTGCTTGACCAGTCTCATCTTCGAGTCTTGAGCCTTTTTCAACCAGTTTGGCATTGTTCGTAGCATTCTTGTTGGCAAAGTAGGGGCTAAAAGGGTCGTCGGAAGTGGGTTCGGCGAACCAACGCTTCAAAGGCTGGCTCTGCGATGAGTGCGAACATCTTTTCCTGTTGGGCAATCAACTTATAGTCCACCATGGAGGACCGTGAAGAGGGTTGGTATTCACCGATTAGGGCCAACATCAACAGCCTGATTGTCCATTTTGATCGCGAGAGTTAGTTTGCTTCGTTGCTCGTAAGTTTTATCTGGATGAAATTATGATCTCTTTGCTGGCAAAGTGGAGAAGATTGGATCGATGGTCTTTATGATCAAGATAGGCTTTGGTATAGGTCTTGTCGAGCAAGGAAATTCAGTGTATTGTACCGCCGCACGACTTTTATCAGCGACGTGCCACACTGGCTGCTCACTGGCCGATCCACTGACCGGCTTAAGGTACGTTGAGTACCCCCGAACACGTCACGTACCTCTATATGCAACTTCACATGCAACTTCCTATGCAAATAATTGGGTGCGGACTCCAGGTTTAAACGTTGCGTTCTGACTCCCCGTCCACTAAAGGGGAGTTCCACACATACTTCATGGTTTTGATACCTAGGTACCTTCATGGCAGTTTCACATCCATCGACCTTCGAGGACCAATGCCTGAAGTTGCTGCAATACTTCATGAATCACCTCGACGGGTTCCCCGTATTGCTATCGCCCCCTTACCCAATGACATCGCGCAGCTGCATGGCTTTTTCAAAGAGGTCTTGTTGATTGATCATTGAAAATATTCAGCGGACGGGGTCAAACATCGAGCAAAATTGGAGAAACTTCTGCAAGGCTACAGCAAAGAACACAATATCCACTGTGTTCAATCTTTAAATTCATGGGCAAAGACACCACTGATACTATCGCAAAGCATAGATGTTCCTCTTTGTATCACAAGCTCTAGCCACGAGCTAGATGAGTCCCCGTCGCTACGTTTTCCGATTCCGGTTGAGAAAGTAAATTCCACTCTATCTCTGATTCGTTACTGGCGAATAGAGGCCACATGATTCCACAATAGTTCTCCGCCTCTGAGCGGCAGCTTAATCAGCGTTTCTGAAACGGAAGGATCATGGAACAATATCACTAATTGGTCAGTCGTGAGTCAAGCGGATCTACTACTCGACTGATTTGCGAAGCTTAACAATGGAGTGTCAAAGAGTCGAAAGAAGTACTGCACTAAGGTGGAGCGAAAGATAAAGAACTGTGCACTAAGCCAGGATCTCCAAACAATCGGGGCGTTGACTGACACCGCATGTGGAGACACACTTTGAGACGCTGAACATAGCGTGAGAGCAGGACCGAGATGAGCTACAAGCTTAGGTCCCGAAGTTACTTGAGTGGCTTCCGGAAGGTACTCCCCGATGAACCATCCTCGAGTGCGTCTCCTTGCAGATCAAGAGGTCGACTATTGGAGGGCCGAGCCGTCAGCCCAAGATAGCAATGCGCTCAATAGCGAATCGACGAACCTGAAACTTTGAAAGTGATTCGATAATCCATCATAGAAATACTGCAATCATCGGTCGCTTGTTGCAAGGGCAAATTATGCGAATCTGTCCGACATAGCGTCAGCATAGGTGTTCGAGAGTATTGCAAGCTCCGGACGTTATCCTCCCGTGGTCTGATATGGTACTTTGTGCGTCAGACTAGGCTACTAGTAGTGACCTGCATAGGTGCATCTTTCGAGGCCTCATGGAATCTGGGAGAAACACGGATTTGAGGCACAGCCAATGGCATACGTGGGGGCCAATGGCAAGGATTTACACCACAATCCAAATTAACGCGCAATCCAAATTCGCGAGAGGAGCACTTCGTGGCCAATGATCTTTTTCGGCCCACATTTATTTGGTGCAGCTGAGGTGGAACGCTCCTCAATGTCCGCGACAGGCGGTGATCATCAAGGCTGGAAAAAATAATCAAAACGCCTCGATAAGCTATTCAAGCGGAACGAACGATGGTATGCCCCTGTCTTAGAAATGACAGGGGTTCTGGAGAACTGGTCATATCCGATGGTTCTCCACCAAGCTCTAAAGAAACGGCTCAATAGTGAAGGTGGCATAGATCACCCGCCTGAGCCCATGATCGCCTGACCTCCTCTACCATCATATGCGGCGTTCCGTCGACCCTTTTAAATTATGCGAATACTGTTGCAATGCAGATCCAGGGGGAACGTTTTTCAATATTGATTTTCATGAGGCGGTGAGGAAGCATGATACGCAACATACACAGATGAAATCCAGCCTTGTCACTTCGGTCGCGAGATCTCAAGGTCGGCCATACAAGGCCCTTCAAGTCTGAACAACATCAACCTGCCCCCTTGTCAAACATGTTTTGTTGCTATTGTTTGGCCAGGAGCATTCCGCAATACCCACGTCCTTTACATCGCCCACACCTTCTTGGTTTTCCAAACCTTGGCTCCACAATTACTTTTATGCTTGAGATCTTTGATCCTGACCGTTCTTTAAGGCCTTGTTGGATATATTCACGCGTCCCTCGATCCTTGAAGCATATATCAACTGCTCCAGGCAATGACACACAGTCCTGTTTCAACATCCATACTGCTACCACCTGAACATCATGCCTGGTCCACGGAAGCCCGAGACCATCCGACTCCACCTAGCTAGACGCCAGGTCTTCCAATGGCACATTCGGGAGGACATCTCTCTGCGAATCCTCAAACAAAAAATGGATCAGCTGTCACTGGAATTATTCAAGATCACTGGGCAAAGTTTCATCGCTTCGTGAGTCGTCATCTCGGCTTTTGATATATCAGGACTCTCTCATCCTTTCACGTCGCAGCGAAAGCGCTTGGGAAGGCCGTATTAGCTACTGGAATAGGCGGTCTCCTGAACGATGGAATATCAAGAAGCGCCAACGAGGACCTGATGTACCCATTCCAACGGATATCGTCGATGTACCGTACTGGCGTGCATGGGACGTTGATATTGGAGACTGGGCAAAATGGAAGTACAGTGAGCCGAGCAAGCACAATCTGCTCAATACGTAAGTCGACTCGTTCCGAGGCACAATTACTAATCCAACAAGTTCAGATCGCGAACGCCATCCAGAGCAGTATCTGGTGTGGGTTGCAGTCCAAACGAGTCTCCCATATTGAATCCAGGCTATTGGGAGGCGCAAGAAGGCCATGATTGGGGACTGTATGGGTATATAACCTTTGTTACAAGAATTGCAGCTGATCACATAAATCAGCAATAACAGCAGTGAGAGTGGAGCATCTCGCGTACCCTCGTTATGTTTTGGGTCGAGCAGAAGTACCGTCGCCTTATCTGATCAGCCTCTGTCGATATGCTCATATTCGCAAGATCCCGAGACCGACGATGCTCGAACTCCATCATCGCTGTACACAATATCAAATCCCTGGATGTATATTTATCCACCACAGCTTCCTCACCCAGGGAATGCCAACAACCAAATTGTCTCTTGTGACAAGACTGTCTTCCCTGTACTGCCAGCAGAAGCACTCGGAATTTACCAAGCCGACTACAGCTACGAGGGCTGCCAAAACACAACTTTGCCGATATATCACATAGGCATGTCCCACAACAGCCCAGATATTTATGGCCCTGGCCTCCGTGTGGCAAGCTCTCTATAAGAAGACCAACACCTACTTCGTTTGCCAACAGAGAATGAGAATGGACCCCAACAGCTGGCGAATTATGACCATCATATTCATTTCGATGGCATGATACCACCATCACCGCTCGATCCCTCATTTACGACAGACACACTGCACCTGCCTCCCTAAGAGACGATCCAGCACCCCATGAGTCTCTTTGGGGAAGAAGTACCAGGGATGGAGTTCTACGATACTAGCTAAGGAGAATATAGTAGACTCAGGGATCGGGCGCACAGTCAAGACCAATATGAGCCTGTCCCAATGTACATTCCTTGACTTTTCGAAACCACCTCCGAGATTAATGTGATAAGCTTCCAGGAAGAATTCCCGACCTTAGGTATGCGTTCTTCAAGAAGGGTAGACCTACTGTACACCAGATAGATGCATTGCCAAGTCAATCTCCCATCATCGGTACAATTCATCACCCGTGTTTGAAACCATCAAATGCAAGGGAACAACAGCACACAAGATTGATCTTCAGCCGCCGCCCCATACCCCGATCTCTCCGTCTTCTCCAAGTCCACTTCCTTCGAACATTCAGACTACGACATACACCTCTCACAGTTTGCAGGCCTTATTCAGGATGGATTAACGGCGAAGGTTTCGTACAAATCGATATCCTATTGTTGCCTTTACCACCCAATTAGCACGAACGACACCTAGGATCCGAGAGAACCTTCACAAATCTCCTCATTCCTTCCAAGCCCAAGAATCCATTATACATGCATTTCGCAACCCCATTCCGAAAACTTCTAAGCCACAACATCCACGCCCTCATCCTCCCACACACACACCTACATACCCTCCCCATTCAAGAAAAAACCCCACATAACATAAGAATTTCCCGCTCTCAGCGAGAGACCTCACAAATCATCTCAATACAACATATGCATTCCTCCACAAACGATTACTCCAAAACAACAACAGGCCTTCACCCCTACCAGCTAATTAACCCTCTTCCCCCCCTAAAATCCCCAAAGGCGACGACACTCACAGATCCCCTTATAGCCACCTATGATACCACCCCTACACTGCAAGTTTTCCCCAAAATCCAACATAAATAATCCCCTACCCCTACCCCTGAACCTATACACCTCACCCTCTATCAAATCACGGACTAAATGAAACAAGGTATCGGAAACGACGTTGACGTATTCGTACTGAGTCCGTATGAAGTAGAATTGAAAATTATAAAAGCAAGATCGCGCTAGAATAGAAGAGTTCACCTAGTAACCGTCCACACTTAGTAATCGTCCGGCCTTATAGGGCTGAACCCCTATAAGCGTACCCTAGAACATTACAAATGTGGTCCATAACGTCCATTTCATGCTCTAAATCCATAAAGCGACTGTTTCTAAGCTATTTAAATTATCCTTTACGAGGTTTTCTTATTCGCATGCCTCGTCCTGATTGGCTGATTCCTCTAATCACGTGTCCTTCCTGTCCTTCCTGTCCTTGCTGGCTATTTTACCCTCGTAGGCCCCGTTCCAACTCCGCCGTAGTTATTCTAACAGGTAACCTGATAATAAGTCTTTTTGGTCGCTTAGTCGTCATGCGGGCGATAGTATAGTCCCCCTTACTTAGTGTTTCTTCCTGTATCGCCGTCGTCGGGGGTACTCTGGTTCCATATGGGATCGCTGTTGCGGACGTGGCTATAGGGGACCTGAAAGGGGTGACGACTGCTGGCCTGATTACCGGGGGTAATGGCTTCTTCCTGGGAGTAGGACGTGATTTAGGACCGGGTTTTTCCTTCGGTTTGAAGATTTCTAGACCGAGTCTATTCAGGGTAGTAACGACAGCTTTCCACGCTTTATTGGCCTGATTAGTCTGTCGTTCCATAAGTACCGCTTCGTTCATGAATCTAGTAGCCCCATAGTTCCCCTTTAGACGATTAGATTTCTGTTGCTTCCGTCTATTAAGTTCTATAAGTTCTGCATTAGTGACGCCCTGGATTATAGACTTAGCCATTACTCGAATAGCCGCTTTACCTACTTTTTATAGAATATTTGACAGATCAGGTTATTACGTCTCAACTCCGGTCTACGTGATATACTGTAGGATTTATTGAATATGTAGAGTATTAGCTGGTGTTAATGCGAGGTGAAATTTCCCGTTAGGGCCAATTAAGGTGATTGTTGCCTTAGGAGGTATAGTAGGGCGGATCTTAATATTATACTGTTGAGGTAGCTGAGTCGTAGGAAAATGTTATAGAATTAATTCAGGCCTGAATGGTAATAGTCCTACTACAGCCCAGGCCTTCTTTATATTAACTGCTGTCATCGCTTCTTACCGGGCCTATTGATAGATATCTAAGAAGTCTACCTTATCGATATGATAGCTTACCCCTAGACGTGTGACTCGCTAGACGTGGGATTTATAGGCTGTCGCTAAGGGAGAAAAAATACCAACGTCTAATAGCTGAAGTAGATGTGTTATATGTAGCGGTAAGTAAAGAAGAATAATCTTATAGTCTATATAGTACTAAATCGCTGCAGTCGTGATATAAGAAGCATGGCTATCAACTAGTAGTATTTGATATTCTCCTTTTTAGTACGCTCGTGTCTCTTAATCAAATCCCCTCTAAAGCTATTTAAACCCGATCGTATTATCAGTCTAACCATTCTCGCTAATATAAATTTCGCCTGATTTGAGAGCTTCTTTCCAAGATTTCTGGATTAATTTGCCTTTAAAAATGATCTAGGGGGGTAGAGATCTACTATCTATTAAGACGCACTTAATAAGTGATACCTATTCACGATTCCTATATTATATTATATAAGCCTTCTTCTTATTATACTTAGGTATTATAACTTTAAGCTTAGTAATTACCCCTTATATAAAACCTTTCTTATCTATATTATAAATATCCCTCTTGTCTACCTCGTACTCTATCTTGATACGTAGGTAGAGATCAAACTAGCCTGATAGTACCTTAGGATCCTGTGCTATAGCACGTTCCTTGTCGAGTGGCGGAATATAAGCTGTCTTTACCTCCAGGTGTCGTGATATAAATTTCTAGGGCTAGTTTAGTCTGATTAGGGTTTTATTATCCTTTATAAGAAGGATTTCGTTCGCTATAAAGCGTATTTGCTCTATCCTTAGTAGCTAACCCCATGCATAAAGACGGAGAACCTAGGCTAGAAGTACTGCTTCTTCTCTAGGAGTAATTCGCTGTTAGCCTTTATAAGTATTAGATATTAGTTTACGGCCCCTGATCCTATCGGCGAGTGTACTCTTTAGTATACTATATTACTTAGCTGCCTTCGTGATTAATAGGATTCTATTACCGTGTCCCCCAGCCTCGATCCAGGCCGTGTAGGCTAGTTCTATACGATCTTCCCTGCCTAGTTCGGTCTCGTATAATAGAGGAATAGACGGTAGCGGTACGTTTAATATGCTAAATAGATTTATAGACAGCGATTTTATAGAATTCAGGTCATAAGAAGTTGTAAATGATAAAATCTGAAGCTCTAGGGTAGCCTTATAGGGTACTAACCCTATAAGGCCGGACGATTACTAAGTGTGGACGGTTACTAGGTGAACTCTTCTAGTTAAAAAGCAGGTCGCACTTCGAGACTATCTATTATACCTATACACAGACCATCCATCTCCAAAACCCCACCACCAAATAACCACGAATG
>JAABUN010005980.1_pt1 | contig 14460 bp, 14 predicted proteins | sample 5559311 | NCBI WGS metagenome assembly JAABUN01 (sample SAMN10711877, study PRJNA513370) | rock metagenome | isolation source: Antarctica rocks | place: Antarctica: Victoria Land, Siegfried Peak sud | reverse complement strand
ACCAACCCCACCGGCAGCAACTTCACCCGTGGTGTCATCTCGGCGCTGCTGGGCGAGATCGGCACCGACGGACGGCTGCACACCGACATCGCGGTGCTCGAGCTCGACGAGGCGCACGCGCTGCGCTTCGCCGACGTCGTTGCACCCACCTACGCGCTGCTGCTCAACGTGGCGCGCGACCAGCTCGACCGGTTCGCCGAGATCGACCACACCGCCCGGCTGCTGAGCGCTCTGGCAGCCGCGACCACCCGGGCCGTGGTGCTCAACGCCGACGACGCATTTGTGTCCCGGATCGGCGGTGAGCTGGCCGAAGGGGTGCGGGTGGGATGGTTTGCCGTGGATCCTGCGGTGGCTGACCGGCTGCCCGAGATCCAGGAGGCCGACGTGCGCTTCGAGGACCCGGCCGATGCCCCGACGCTAGGCCCGCAGGACGGAGCGCTGCTGCCGCACGACGAGCGCTCGTTCACCGTGCGCTATCCCGGGGGGATCGACGTAGGCCCACTGACCCTGCGCCAGCGTGGCCTGGCCGCGATGATCAACGCGACCGCGGCGACCACGATGGCCCGCGTGCTGCTCGAGGAGACCGGCGACTGGGACGCCGAGCTGGCCCGGACGGCACTGGAGGAGGTCAACCCGCCTTTCGGCCGGGGCGAGATCATCGACCTCGGCGACGCCACGCTGGAGCTGGTGCTGGTCAAGAACCCGGCCGGCTTCACCGTCGCCCTGGGCACCTATGGCAGCGAGCCGGTGGCCACGATGATCGCGATCAACGACAACTACGCGGACGGCCGCGACGTCTCCTGGCTCTACGACGTGTCCTTCGAGAGTCTGCGGGGGCGTGGGGTGGCGCTGACCAGCGGGGTCCGGGCGTGGGACATGGCGTTGCGGCTGCGCTACGACGGGGTGCCTGTGGAGGCCGTCGAGCCCGACCTGGACCTGGCCCTGGACACCTTCTTGGACTCCCACACAGGCCAGCCGCTGCGGTTGTTCTGCACCTACACCGCCATGATGGCGCTGCGCCGGCGGCTTGCCGGACGTTTTGACCTGGCTCGCTTCGGCGAGGACTCGGCAGCATGAGCACTGCGTCCAAGGGAGAGGTGCACCTGGTGCACCTCTACCCCAAGGAGATGAGCATCTACGGCGACCTGGGCAACACCCGGTGCCTGGCGGCGCGGCTGCGCTGGCACGGCTACACCCCGGTCGTGCACGAGCACCACCCCGGCAGCGCCTGGCCCGACCAGGTGCACCTCGTGCTCGGCGGCGGCGGGCAGGACTCAGGGCAGGTGCGGGTGCAGGAGGACCTTGACGTCCATGCCGACCGACTGCGCGAGCTGGCACTCGACGACCTGCCGATGCTGATGATCTGCGGGATGTATCAGCTCTTCGGCAAGGCCTTCATCACCGTCGAAGGGCAGCGGCTGCCGGGGCTGGGCATCCTGGACGTGACGACCCGTGGCAATGCCAAGCGGATGATCGGCCCGGTCGTGCTGGAGACCGACGTCGGCACCGTCGTCGGCTACGAGAACCACTCCGGCTCGACCGTGCTGGGCCAGGGCCAGGCACCCTTCGGCCGGGTGCTGCACGGATCGGGCAACAACGCCAAGGACAGCACCGAAGGCGCCCGCTGCCAAGAGGTCGTCGGCAGCTACCTGCACGGGCCGATCCTGCCCGCCAACCCCGTCCTGGCCGATGCGCTGATCGCCACCGCCGCCCGGCGGGCCACCGGTGACTTCGCGCCGGGAGAGGTCGACGACACCATCGCGGCGCGGGCGCATGAGGTGCAGGTCAGTCGGCTGACCCGCCGCCCCAGCCGTCGGGCGGCGTTGCGCTCGAGTCGTCGTTCGAGCCCGGGCCGCCGTTGAGGTCGTTGCCGACCTGCCCGTCTGCCTCCCGGTGCCGAGGCCCGAACCACCAGCCCAGCCAGGCCGCCAGACCCAGGGGCACCTCCAGCAGGTGGGTGAACACCGCATACAGCAAGGCGGCCGCCGCCGCGGCGCTCGGGTCACCGCCGAAGGCCACCAGGATCCCAGCGGTGCCGACTTCGGTGACCCCGAGCCCACCGGGGGTGATCGCCACCACGGTGAGGAACTGCCGGAAGGTGTAGGCGGCGAACAGCTCCGCAAGTGCGAGGTCCAACCCCACGGTGCGGGAGGACACGACATACAGCACGAAGAAGGCCCCGAACATCCCGGTCAGCCCCAGACACAGCCGCAGCCAGCCCTCGCGCACCACGAGGTCGGTGCGGGCCCGCTGGTCGGCCAGGAACTGCTCAAGATTCGACAGCCGGGAGAACCGCCGGGCCAGCGGCCGGGTGAGCGTGGCCACCACACTGCCCGCGTCCCTCGCGAACCCGTCGGAGAACAGCACCCCGAGGAAGAACCCGATCAGCAGGACCCCCACGACGGCGGCGACGACCGCTGCCACGAGCACCGGGCGCGGCGCCGCCACCGGGCCGATCACGATGACCAGCGCCCCGAGCACCGGCAGCACCAGGCGGGCCAGGATGTTCCAGACGCTGGTCACCACCAAGGCGGTGGAGATGTTGCGCCGGGTGAAGCCCCAGGACCGGAACATCAGGTAGGTCAGCGCCACCCCGACCGCGCCCCCACCGGGCAGCAGGTTGCTGACCATCGACCCGGCAGCGTTGACCATCAGCGCCCGCAGGTGGGTCAGCCCGGGCAGTGCGGCGATGAGGGTGAAGGTGTAGGAGTAGAGACCGCTGAGCAGCAGCGCCAGCATGACGACCGAGGGCACGGGACCGACGAGGGAGAGCTGGGCGCCGATCTGCGGCCAGGTGGTGCCGGTGATCCGGGGGAGCGCGAAGACGAGCAAACTGACCGCGAGGCTCAGACCGACCAGAGACTGCAGCAGCTCCTTGACACCGATGCGCAAGGAACGGTCGGGGGTTGCGTTCATCACAGACCGGCGAGCACGTCGTCGCCGAGCACGCCGTCGTCGAGCGCGCCGTCGTCGAGCGCGGGCGACCCGGCGGACGACGGGGTCTGCGCACCGGGGTCGTGGAACCACTCGTGCCCAAGCAGCAGCGCAAAGATCGGCGTCGGCAGCCGCAGCACCCGGGCCAGCGTGCGGGTGTCGCCGCCCTGCTCGGAGCTGGCCTGCGAGGCGTGCGCTCGCAGCGCCGCCCGCTTGTGGTGGATCCAGGGCCGGACGTCGACCCGATAGGTGATCTGTGCCGCCGGGCTGAAGGCCTGAGCCCAGTCTTGGGGCTGGAACCCGTTGGTGAAGGGGAAGCGGCAGCGGTCCAGGGCGCGCAGCGCACGTAGCAGCGGCTCCCTGGGGGCGGTGGCCTCCAGCAGGCGGGCGGTGCCGGCGCTGGCCGCGGCGGCCCGGGCGACCCGGTGCACGACCAGGTGGTCAGGGTGGCCGTATCCCCCCGCGGCGTCGCAGCTCACCAGCACGTCGGCCTTCTCCTCGCGCAGCAGTCGCACCAGCCGGTCGGTGACCTCGGCAGGGTCAGCGTGAGTCAGCTTCGGCGGTCCCAACGGCCCCAGCGGCCCCAGCGGTGCCGGCGGCCCCAGCGGTCGAGGGCGGGCCGTTTCATCGAGTGTGGCGGTGTCCGCGAGCGTCGTCCGCACCAGCCCACTGTCGGCATACCCCAGGGGCACCACGCGCGCGGCACCGAGTGCCAGTGCGCTGGCGCGCAGCTCACGCAGCCGCACCGAGCCGAGCCTTGCATCGGTGTGCGCTGCGGCGGCAGGTCCGGCGCCCCCGTCGGTGGCGGTGACCAGCACGACCCGGTGCCCCTGCGCGGCCAGCCGGGCCAGGGTCCCGCCCATCAGCAGTGCCTCGTCGTCGGGATGCGCGGTGAACGCGACGACGGTACGAGGCACGGCCCGAGACTATCCGCCGTGACAGGCTGACCCGGTGAGGGTTGCCCTGGTGTCCGACTGCTACCTGCCACGGCTCGGCGGCATCGAGGTCCAGGTCGCCGATCTGGCCGGGCGGCTGCGCGACCGCGGGCACACCGTGCGGGTGCTCACGGCCACTACGGCGAGTGCGCCCACCGCGGGTGCTGCGGCTGCGGTTGATGCTGCGGCTGATGAGCGGGACGTGCTTCGGATGCCAGCCCCCCTGCCGCTGCCGGTGCCGGTCAACCCGTGGGCCGGGCCGGCGCTGCGACGGGTGCTGACCGGGGCCGACGTGGTGCACGTGCACCTGGGGGTGCTGGCGCCGTTCGCCGCACTGGCAGCCCGGCAGGCTGTGCAGCTGGGGCGGCCCCTCGTGCTCACCTGGCACAGCATGGTCGGCGCCGGTCCGGTGACCCGAGCGGTCGCGGCCCAGTGGCGGTGGTGGGTCGCACAGGGTGGCGTCCCGACAGCGGTCTCCAGTGCGGCAGCCGGGCAGCTGGCCCGGGTCCTGCGCGAGCCGTCGGTGACGGTGCTGCCCGACGGGCTGGACCGCAGCCGCTGGCGCCCAGGCGAGGGGCGGCCGGTCGCTGGACCGCCACGCCTGGTAACAGCCATGCGCTTCGCAGCGCGCAAGCGGCCGGCCCAGCTGCTGCGCCTGCTGCATCAGGTCCGAGGCGAGCTGCCCGATGACCGGCGGCCGCACGTGCAGGTCGTCGGGGACGGACCCTGGCACCCCGCGCTGGCCGCGCTGACTCGGCATACCGGCTGGTCGTCGTGGGTGGACCTGCCCGGCCGCCTACGCAGACCCGAGCTGCATCGCCGATACTTGGCCGCCGACGTCTATGTCGCACCCGGGCGCAAGGAGGCGTTCGGGTTGGCAGCGCTGGAGGCGGCCGCTGCCGGCCTGCCGGTGGTGGGGTATGCCGGGACCGGGGTGGCCGACGTGGTGCGGCAGGGCACCGGTGTGCTGGCCACCGACGACGCCGACCTGGTCCGCGTGCTGCGAGACCTGCTGGCCGACCCCGCAGGTCTGGAGCGGGCCGGGGCCGCGGCGCGAGCCCGCGCACTCGACCCGCAGGGGTGGGCCTCGGACTGGCTCGCCGTCGTGCGGGCCACGGAGACCGCCTATGAGCGGGCCGTGCGGGGCGGACCCTCGTGAGCGGGGTGCGGGTGCGGGCGCTGGGTCCGGCGGGCGCGGTCGTGCACGAGCAGCAGCTGGGCCACGGGGTGGACCCGACGCGGCTGCTGCTCGACCTTGGGCTCACGCCGTCGTGGACCGGGGCGCACCGCGGTGACGACGGGTCGGTGGTGCTGGACTTCTCAGTGCCGCAGACCGCGCTGCCGGCGGGAGAGGCGGCCGTGCCCTACCAGCGACCGGCGGCGTATGCCGTTGTCGTGGCGGACATCGAGGAGCACGGCGGAGGTCCCTGCCTGCTGCTCACATCCTTCACCGACGATCCGGCCGGGAGGTGGGGTCTGCCCGGCGGGGGCATCGACGCGGGAGAGGACCCCGCAGCCGCCGTGGTGCGGGAGGTCTGGGAGGAGACCGGCCAGCAGGTGCATGTCGAGCGAGCCCTGCTGGTGCACAGCGGACACTGGACCGGCCGCTCCCGGGCCGGTCGGCTGGAGGACTTCCACGCGGTCCGCCTGGTCTACCGGGCGGTGTGCCCGGAACCCGTGCCCACGCAGGTGCTCGACGTCGGTGGCTCGACCGACCAAGCTCAATGGGTTCCGGTGCACGAGGTGCCGGACCGGCCGCTGGTGTCCTGGCTGCGACCCGTGCTCGAGCGGGCCGGCAGCTGACCTGCAGGTGGCGGGTGCGCTCGGAGTGTTCACCGTGCTGGTGGCCGCGATCTGGGGCTGAACAGCCACCACAGGCCTAGCACCGGCAGCACCAGCGGGACGAAAAGATAGCCCTGACCGTAGACCGACCACACCGTCTCATCGGGGAAGGAGTCGGGGGCCAGCACACTCCACGTCCCGACGGCGAGCACGCCGACGAGCTCGGTGCTGATAGCGACCACGCTCACCTGCCAGGCCCGCTCGCCGGGGAGCGCGAGAGAGACGGTGGCCACGACATACACCAGCGCGGCGAATGCCGACAGTGAGTAGGCAAGGGGCGCGCGCTCCCACTCGGTCACAATCTGGAAGGTGGCGCGCGACAGGGAGCCGATGACAAAGATCACGTAGAGGGCCAGGACCACGCGACCGGGCCCTCGTGTGCGTGGGTTGCCGGATCTGCTCACATCCCCACCCCGGCCCAGATCTGGGCGGCTCGCGCACACATGACGGCGGCCACGAACGCGGCGACCGCCAGCACCAGCACCCCCCACCGGCTCTGCTCGTCGCGCGCCCAGAGCAGTCCCAGAGCGGGCAGCATCAGGATGGTCACCAGGTAGGCCCACAGCTCCCAGCCCGGCCCGACCGGCGACTGACCGCCGAGCGAGGCGAGCAGGTAGCGCAGCACGAACCCGATGAGTGCCGCCTGCAGCAGCAGCGTCGCCCCCATCGTCACCCGCCCCGGCGCGTGCCCCCGCAGGCCGGCGATGACGCAGACCGCCGCGACGAGCAGTCCGAGGGTTAGGCAGAGGGTGGTCCAGGGGTCGAGGTAGTCGGTCGTGGTCGTGCTCATCCGCGGTCCGCCAACGAGTGCAGGGACTCACCGGTCAACCGTTGCGTGGTCCACTCCTGCATGGGCTCGGCGCCGAGGTGGCGGTAGACGTCCGTGGCCGCGGTGTTCCAGTCCAGCACCGTCCACTCCATCCGCGGGTAGCCGCGCTCCCGGCATACCTGCGCCAGGGACGCCATCAGCGCTGCACCGACCCCCGACCCGCGGTGCTCGGGACGCACGTAGAGGTCCTCCAGCCACAGGCCGGGCCGGCCGGTCCAGGTCGAGAAGGTGCGGAACCAGACGGCGATGCCGAGCAGCTCACCGTCGTGCTCGGCGACGTGCGCCCAGGCGACGGGTTGGTCGTCGTGGGGGAACAGGGCCTGCTCGTAGTCGGGCACGGTGCCAGTGACGGCCTTGGGCTCGCGCTCGTAGGCGGCCAGCTCGTGCACCAGCTCCAGGATGCCCGGCAGGTCAGCGGCGGTAGCGGGACGGATCACAATACCCAGGGTATGCCGCGAGCTCGGCGGGCTGTCACCGTCCCGCCGTAGACTGGCCCGGACATGAGCAGCCTCTTCGACGACGTGCCGCTGCCGGGGGTTGCCGTCCCCTCGACCGCGGTCGACGAGGCGGGGGTGCCGGTGTGGGTGCACACCGGCGCCGGCCCCGCGCCGGTCTTTGCCGACCGGGGGGACGGTGCTGCGCGCACGCCCTACGGCGCTGCCTCGGCCGCCGGTGCCGAGATGAGCATGGAAGACCTGCTGACCGGTCTCAACCCGCCTCAGCGGGAGGCCGTCGTGCACAGCGGCGGTCCGCTGCTGATCGTGGCCGGTGCCGGGTCGGGCAAGACCCGGGTGCTGGCCCACCGGATCGCACACCTACTGGGGGAGCGGGGGGCAACCCCGGGGCAGATTCTCGCGATCACGTTCACCAACAAGGCTGCCGCCGAGATGCGCGAGCGGGTGGAGGCCCTGGTCGGCGCTCGGGCTAGGGCGATCTGGGTGTCCACCTTCCACTCGGCCTGCGTGCGGATCCTGCGCCGTGAGGCGGCCACCGTGGGGCTGAAGTCGTCGTTCTCGATCTACGACGCCGCTGATAGCCAGCGGCTGATGGGGATGGTGATCCGCGACCTCGACCTGGACCCCAAGCGCTACCCCGCGCGGGCCTTCCTGGCCAAGGTCACCTCGGCCAAGAACGAGCTGCTCGACGACGAGGCCTTCGCCGCGCAGGTCGGCAACAACCACTACGAAAAGCTGGTGGCCGACGCCTACCGGCTCTACCAGCAGCGCTTGCGGGCGGCCAACGCGCTGGACTTCGACGACATCATCAGCCTGACCGTGGGGGTGCTGCAGGCCTTCCCTGCGGTTCGTGAGCACTATCGGCGCCGCTTCCGGCACGTGCTGGTCGATGAGTACCAGGACACCAACCACGCGCAGTACGTCCTGATCAAGGAGCTGGTCGGGCAGGAGGGCGACGAGACGGGAGTGCCGCCGGCCGAGCTGGCGGTCGTGGGTGACGCCGACCAGTCCATCTACGCCTTCCGGGGTGCCACGATCCGCAACATCGTGGAGTTCGAGCAGGACTACCCGCACGCGCGCACCATCCTGCTGGAGCAGAACTACCGCTCCACTCAGACCATCCTGCGGGCCGCCAACGCGGTCATCGAGCGCAACAGCGCGCGCCGGGACAAGCGGCTGTGGACCGACGCGGGCAGCGGTGCCGGAATTGTCGGTTACGTCGCCGACGACGAGCGCGACGAGGCGTCCTTCGTCGTTCAGCGGATCGACGCGCTGGGCGACGAGCACGGCATACGCCCCGGCGATGTCGCGGTGTTCTACCGCACCAACGCCCAGTCCCGGGCCATCGAGGAGGTGCTCGTGCGCACCGGGCTGCCCTACAAGGTGGTCGGCGGCACCCGCTTCTACGAGCGGCGCGAGGTCAAGGACGCGCTGGCCTACTTGCGGGTGCTCGGCAACCCCGCCGACGACGTCAACCTGCGCCGCATCCTCAACGTCCCCAAGCGCGGGATCGGCGACCGCGCCGAGGGGGCGATCGCCGCCCTGGCTGAGCGGGAGCGCGTCCCGTTCGTCGCCGCGCTGGGCCGGCCCGAGGACGCCCCGGCGATCGTCACGCGGTCGGTGACCGCGATCCGGGGGTTCACCGCGTTGCTGGAGGGGCTGCAGCAGGTGGCTCAGGACCCGCAGACCGGTGTCGGTGACCTGCTCGATGCCGTGCTGGACCGCTCCGGCTATCTCGCCGAGCTGCGCGCCAGCAACGACCCCCAGGACGAGAGCCGGGTCGAGAACCTCGCCGAGCTGGTCGTGGTAGCCCACGAGTTCGACGACAGCTATCCGGGGGGGAGTCTTGTCGACTTCCTCGAGCAGGTCTCCCTGGTGGCCGATGCCGACGAGATCCCGGACGACGGCCCGGGCGCGGACGCCGGGGTGGTGACGCTGATGACACTGCATACGGCCAAAGGGCTGGAGTTCCCGGTGGTGTTCTTGACGGGGATGGAGGACGGCACCTTCCCGCATATGCGTTCGCTCAACGAGCCGGCCGAGCTGGAGGAGGAGCGGCGGCTGGCCTATGTGGGCATCACCCGGGCGCGGGAGCGCTTGTTCCTGTCGCGGGCGGGCAGCCGGGCTGCGTTCGGCTCGCCGCAGTGGAACCCGCCGTCGCGCTTCCTCGACGAGATCCCTGATGACCTGGTCACCTGGGAGCGCTCCGACGCCGACCGAGCAAGCTGGCGGGGCCGGCCCAGCGCCTCCAGTCGACCGGGGGTGGTGCGGCTCGACCCGCGCGGGTCGGGGGCCGCCCGGGGTCCACGGGTGCAGCCGGCGATCTCGGTGGCTGCGGGCGACCGGGTGACCCACGACAGCTTCGGCCTGGGCACGGTGACCCGGGTCGAAGGCAGCGGCGACAACACCATGGCGCATGTCGACTTCGGTGAGACCGGGGTCAAGCGGCTGCTGTTGAAGTTCGCGCCCCTGGAGAAGCTTTAGCGGACCACCACGCTCAGCGGACCACCACCCCCAGCGGCGCCAACAGGTCCGCGGCGGTGCCGGCGGACACCTCGAACCCGTTGACCCGGTTGTCCCGCACGTCCAGCCGCACACCGGTGCAATCGATCATCTTGGCTCCGCGCAGATCGCACTCGCTCAATGTCGCACCCGACAGGTCGCAATCCACCAGCTCGGCGCGGCGCAGATCGGCCCCGACCAGGTGGACCTCGCGCAGCGAGCACCCGATGAAGCTCCACCCGGCCAGGTCCAACCCCGCCAGCGTGCTGTAGTCGAGCACGCAGTCGTGCCACCGCATCGGCACTGGCGCGAGCCCGGAGACCTGCGCGGCGGTCCAGTCCAGACCCAATGCCTTGCTGCCGCTCAGCGTGCACTCGCGGAAGCCGGTGTCGCGCAGTGAGACGCCGGAGAGGCTACAGCCGGAGAAGGTGCACTCAGCGAACGCGGCGCCCTGCAGCTGACGCTCGGTCCAACGGCAGGCCCGCAGGGTGCAGCCCTCGAGCTCGACCCCGTCCAGCGACGCGTCAGCCGGCAGCTCGCCGGTGAACGCACGGTCGGTGATCAGCGCGCCGGGCTCCTGCAGCAGGGCGCTCAGCGGCTCAATGTCATTCGGCTCGGTGTCCTCCACTCCGTCATCGTGGCAGAGGCCACCGACGGTTACGCCTCCGCCAGGAGCTCGCGCAGGGTGCGCCGTGCCGCGGCGAACATGTGCGGGTTGGTGTTCTCGTAGTAGTGCAGCGCACCGATGGCCTCCTCCAGGGCCCAGCCCCTGCCGCGGTGCCACGCGTCCTCGTCGGAGGCGAGCTCGGCGTGCCAGCGCGGGCGGGTGGACCGGTCTAGGAGGTGCCAGGCGGGCGTGAGGTCCGCCGCCGGGTCGCCGACATACCCGGCACCCCAGTCGATGACGCCGCTCAGCCGGCCGTCGCGCATCAGCAGGTTGGCGGGCATCAGGTCGCAGTGGATGGTCACCGCCGGGCCGGCGAACAGCCTCGCTGCGAGCGACTCCTCCCAGACCCTGGTAACGGCGCCCGCGTCGACCAGGTGGGCGCTGCGGGCGATCGAGTTGCGGACCCATGCGTCCTTCTCGGCAAGGTGGCCGCCTCCCCGGCCAGTGCCGTCCCAGCGGCGACCCCCGGTGGGTATGCCGTGCACCTGCCGCACCAGGGTGGCCAGGTCGCGGGCCAGCAGGTCGCGGTCGATGACATCGTCTGGGCGTACCGTCTCACCAGGCAGCCACCGCCACAGCGACCACCAGCCCGGGTAGGCCTCGACCGGCTCGCATACGGTCACCGGCTGTGGCACGGCCAGCCAGATGTGGGCCGCCACGCACCGGGCGTGCGCCTGCTCGGCCAGCAGCTCTGCCCGACGGGAGTCACCTGCGTCGGGGACCAGGGGGAAGCGAGCGACCATGGTCTCGCCCACCCGGAACAGGGCCACGACGGTCCCGCCGGAGTCGACAGGGCGGACGTGGGCACCGCGCAGCTCGGGGAGAAGCGACACCACCGCTTCCAGGACAGCCGCCGGCTCGACGTCCACCTGGTGCTCGTGCATTCGCACTCGGGGCATCACGTGGACACCCTCACCCAGCGGCACGGCATACTCCACCGGTTTTGTGGCTCTCCTGGCAGCGCTCAATGGACGTGCGCCCGGAGGAAGTCGAGCAGGTGGGCGGCGAGCTGCTGGGGGTTCTCCTCGGCCATGTGGTGGCCGGAGTTCACCGTGCCGGAGACCAACGGTCCGGAGCACCAGGGCCTCCAGACCTGCGCCGGGTCGCCGTAGAGCTCGGCCATGTCGTCCTGCGTAGACCAGGCGACGAGGGTGGGGCAGGCGATGGTTCGTCCGGCGGCGCGGTCCTGCTCGTCGATGCGCCGGTCGACGTGCAGGGACGCTCGGTAGTCCTCCAGCATGGCGCGGACGGTCTCGGCGTTGGTGACCGCGGCCACCATTTTTGGGCAAACCGCGCGTCAGCCCGTTCGAGCGCCTCGACGATGGGGACGCTGTCCAGCACGGCCAGGGCGCTCACCTGGTCGGGGTGGTCCAGCGCGCACCGGTAGGCCACGTAGCTGCCACGGTCGTGACCCATGACGGCGAACCGCTCGTGTCCGAGAGCATGCATCAGGGCCACGGCATCGCCGGCCATCGCCCGGTCGCAGTAGACCTCGTGATCGGCGTCCGGTGTGGGCTTGCTCGACCGCCCGTAGCCGCGCAGGTCCGGGCAGACGATGCTGTATCCCGCGTCGACCAGCCGAGGCGCCACCCGGTGCCACGTCGTGTGGGTGCGCGGGTGCCCGTGCAGCAGAACCACCGCAGGTCCAGTGCCGCAACTGCGCCCGCGCAGGGTGATGCCACCACCGACGCTGCGGTCCCACTCCTCGAAGCCGTCGAACACCCGGTCAGGGTCGCAGACCTGCCTCCACTGCGCAGCCGGGCCGACGGGGTTGGCGTAGGTGGCAAGGGAGAAGACGCGACCGCGTCGCGCGGCAGGCGAGTAGACCTGTAGTGCGAGCCCCTGGGCTGAGGCGAAGACGGCGAACGGAATCCCGGCTACCCCGGTCAGGGTCATGACCGGCCAGGCCTGTGTGTCTGCTCTCTTTTCGTGCTCTCGCCTCCTCGCGCATGGACTCGTCGCAGGGTCGGGCCATCCGCGAGCCATACCTGTTATTCGCCGGCGTCCTAACCATCGTGAGGTATCCGCGACGCCGCTATTGGCAGGACATCTAGGTGCTGGTCCCCGTCGTTGCCACTGCTCTGCGGCACGTTGTGCCTGGTCAGCGGGTATGTCGGTGGTCGCGTCTAGCGTTCTTGTATGGAGTTGGTCAGGCGGGACGGGCGGAGCCGTGATGAGGTCATCGCGGAGCTGCGTGTTGCCTTCGCGGCGGCGGCGGCGGCGGCGCCGGCTGGTCCTGTCTTGGGGTCGTGTGCGGACGCGGCGAGTGTGCAGGGGGTCATTGACTGGTTGGGTCGGGCGCTCGATGGGGTGGACGACGCGGGGCGGGTGGACTTGATCGGGGCTCTGGAGGCGGTGAAGGCCGCGGCCGAGGCGACGCAGGCGCGGGTGAGTGTGGCGCTGCGGAGTCGATCGAGACCGATCGGGCTGCGGCGGGGGTGCCGGCAGCCAAACGGTCGGTGGGCATCGGTGCCCAGGTCGCGTTGGCTCGCCGGGAGTCGCCCTGGCGCGGGTCGCGGCACCTGGGCATGAGTAGGGCCCTGGTGGGGGAGATGCCGGCCACGTTGGCCGCGTTGCAGTCTGGGGTCATCAGCGCGTGGGCTGCGACGTTGGTGGTGCGGGCCACGGCGTGCCTGTCTGCTGAGCACCGGGGGTTGGTGGACGCCCGGATCGGGCCGCGGCTCGGGGAACTCTCCGAGAAGGCGCTGGAGGCCCTCGCGCGGTCGTTGGCTTATGAGCTGGACCCGGCCGGGTTCGTGGACCGTGCTCGGCGGGCGGTGTCCGAGCGGCGGGTCAGTGTGCGTCCGGCGCCGGATGCGATGGCCTACCTGTCCGCGTTGTTGCCGGTGGGAGAGGCCGTCGGCTGCTACGCGGCGTTGAAGAAGGCCGCGCAGACCACCCTGGGCACCGGCACCGAGGCGGTGGCCCCCGGTGAGGGTCCCCGGTCCCTGGACCAGATCATGGCCGATGAGCTCGTCACGAGGGTCACCGGGGTCAACCCGGCCCGTGAGGGCATGCCGGTGGAGGTGCACGTCGTGATGGATGAGGACACCCTGTTTACCGGTGGCCCGGCCTCGGGGCGGGTGCCCGACGGCGGGCCGCTGCCTGCCACGTTGGCCCGGTTGTTGGCGCGGACCGGCTCCACCCGCCCCGCTGCCGAGGACGTGAGCACCGCATCCGCCCCCGGCACGGGCAGCGGCTTCTCCCCTGGGCAGAAGGCGTGGGTTCGTCGGCTGTTCACGCATCCCGGGGACGGGTCGGTAACCGGGCGTGATGTGCGTCGCCGGTTCTTCACCGGGTCCCTGCGAGGTGTGATCATCGCCCGCGACCAGACCTGTCGCACCCCGTGGTGCGACGCTCCGATCCGGCACATCGACCACGTCACCCGGTACACCAACGACGAGGACCCCGCTGACCCAGACACGAGCTCGCAGGGCAGGCCTGGCCCGACCAGCATGGGCAACGGGGCCGGGCTGTGCGAGGCGTGCAACTACACCAAGGAAGCCCCTGGTTGGGCCGCTCGCGCCGAGATCAGCGACGACGGGGTGCAGACCATCCACCTGTCCACCCCCACCGGCCACACCTACACCTCACGACCCCCACCGGCGGTCGACACCCTCACCGGACCCGCACCGCGGGGCCGCGACTCACCGGCCACCTCACCCCCGGCCGGCACCGACTGGCCCGACACCGGCTGACCGCGCAAGGGCGCTGTGGCGTGAACACTTCCCCAAGCCGTGGCGCGCAGGCTGGGACCGCCGCTACTGTGAATCGATGAGGCCGTTGAGCGTGCTCGGAGCGGGGCTGCTGATGGCCTGGCTGCACTTGCCGCTGGGCTGGCTGCTGGTGATCTGGGGCGCCTGGCAGCTACGCGGCCGCGCACCGGCGCTCGACTGGGCGATCGTCGCGGCTTGCCTCGGCATCGTCGCGGCCGTGGGCGGAGGGGACCCGGTCGGACCTTGGGACGTGGTTGCAGCCCACGGCGTCTTCATCGTCGCGGACGTCGCTGTCTGCACGGGAGTCCTGCAACTGTTCTCGCCCTACAGCGAATTCGGCAGCACGGCCAGCAGGTTGCGCCTTGTGCTCCCCGCCGCCTCGTTGATGACGGTCCTGGTGTGGTGGCCGACCCATGGCGAACTCAACGGCAGCGGCACGTGGGGCATCGTCATGCTTGTCACAAACGTCACCTTCATCCTCGTAAGTCTCTTCCTGCTCCGCCTTCTCTACGTCGCCGGAGCGGAGCCTCAAGCACAGCGTCGATTCCCCAGCTCACCGCTGACAGCCGAGTAGGAAAAG
>JAABUN010005979.1_pt1 | contig 14461 bp, 12 predicted proteins | sample 5559311 | NCBI WGS metagenome assembly JAABUN01 (sample SAMN10711877, study PRJNA513370) | rock metagenome | isolation source: Antarctica rocks | place: Antarctica: Victoria Land, Siegfried Peak sud | reverse complement strand
CGCAGAGCGTGCACGTCGGCATGAGCTACGACGTCGAGGTCGACACGACGGAGCTGTCACCCGAGGAGTGCGCGCGTGTCATCGCCGCGCATCTGAACGCTTGATTCCCAGACGACCGTCGGATCTCCCTGGGCGGTCATCTGCTGGTGCGCAGAGTCGGTGTCCGCTCAACGATCCGCTTATGACACTTGGTGCCATGCTGGAGTGCTGGCGGTCGGGCGGACGCTCGTGGCTGCTGAGGAGTCAGTGCTGGTCGAGGGTGAGCCGTAGCCCGATCCCGACGAGCTTCCAGCCGATGCGTTGGCGCCAAGAGGGCCGTTCTGGCCGCGGACGGCGGCCACCGCGGAGGGCGTTGTGGGCAGCCGTTGACCGGAGGAGATCGTGACGGTGGGCGAGGGCGAGTTGTTCGTATAGGTAGGGATGCAGGGGATGCATGGGGTTCTGCTTTCACGCCGGCTCGGCGCGCTCCGCGCTGCCGGCAGCACTCGGAAGAGGTGATGTTGCTAGGGGGTGGCGGTGGTCATCGGGCGGGCGTGCAGTGCTGGGACGAGTAGGACGAGCCCGAGTGCGGACCCTGCGCCCGCGATGAGGAATGCCGCTCGAGGGCCCAAGGCGGCAAGCAGCGGCCCGGAGATGACGTAGGCGATGCCGGAGCCGACTTGAGCCGATGTGTTGACGGCCCCGAAGACCCGACCCAGCATCGGTGTCGGCACGAGGCGCTGGACGTGAGTGTTCACGGCGATGTTGTCGATGCCGTTGCCCGAGCCGGCTACCGCCTGGGTGGCCCCGGCCGCGACGACGCCCGGCGCGGCGGCGGTGGCGAGCGCTCCGACGACGCCGGCCACCGCGCCGGTCACCAGCAGCACGGCCGAGGAGACCGTGCGGCGCAGCCAGCTCAGCCCGATCGAGGCGAGCAGCATGCCCAGCCCGAAGCAGCCCTGGACTAGCCCGTAGGCGGTGGCCGACCCGGACAGCTCGTCCTCGACTAGGAAGACCAGCGCGACGTTGTCGATGGCCGCGAACGCCACGAACACCACCAGCGCCACCACCAGGGACCGCAGGCCAGGCGATCGATTCACGTAACGCAGTCCTTCTAGCGTCGAGGCCCACACGCTCGCGGCTACGTCGCTCACCGCCCTGCGGTTGGGCGGCAGCCTGGGCAGCCCGCGCAGCAGGGCCGCCGAGGCCAGGAATGTGGCTGCGTCGAGGGCGAACGCGATCCGGGGGCCGGCCAGACCGACCGCGAGTCCGCCGATCGCGGGACCGAGAGCTACTTGGAAGTTGAAGGCCGTGCCGATGAGCGCGTTGGCCCGGGCCAGCTCCTTGCTCGGGACAAGCGCGGGGACGCAGCTGGCGCTGGCTGGGGCGAAGGCGGTCGCCAACGTGGTGGCGACGAGCACTAGCACCAGCAGGATCGGCAATGGGGGCAGCGTCACGGCAATGAGCGTGATCATCACGGCCTGCCCAAGTTCGCAGCCGCGCATCAGCCGGCGACGTTCCCACCTGTCGGCCAGCGCCCCGGTCACAGGGCCGAGGAAGCGGGGCACCGTGCTGGCCAGCAGCACCAGGCCGACCGCGGTCGGGCCGTGTCCTGCGGTCAGCAGCACTAGGGCGGTGCGGGTGATGCCGTCGCCGGTGAAGGAGATGGTGCGCGACAGCCACAGGCCGCGGAACGCGGAGTCGCGCAACAGCCTGGTGCGCGACGGCAGTGCGTCCGGTGCGGCAGTCACGGTCGAAGCCTTGCCAGCCGCGGCCGGACCCGCGAGCATTTCGAGCTGAGCCGAAATGAGGGAGGCCGTTATGGCGGTGCTGCTGCGGTTCTCCGCCGACGCCCTTCTGTCGTGCCGCTTCGCGGTCTCTCCGCTGCACGAGACGATGAGCGCGGTCCGGCTGCTCGGTCGCCCGGCCGCCGCTGGTTTCCACGCCCCCTGGCTCCGCACGGTAGCGCCTGCGGTGGAAGGGCTAGACCTCACGCCGCTCGCCCTGCTCACACCGCACCGCTCCTACGGGCCGGACTTCCTCAGCCCGCCACCCAGCGGGCCTACCACCAGCTTCGCCGACGAGCTCGCCGTGGTCCGCGCCACCGCGCCCGGCCAGGCGCGGTCCGAGATTGACCGGAGCCTGGCCGCGCGGTTCGCCGGGCGCATACCGGCGGCAGCTGAACCGCTGCGCCGCGATGCCACCACCGCCCGTGACCTATGTGCCGACCTGCTGGCCGAATGCTGGACCTGCCTCGTCAAGCCGTGGTGGCCCCGCATCCGCGCCGTGCTGGAGGCTGACATCGCCTACCGGGCGCGAGTGCTCGCCGACGCCGGCCTCGCCGCGGTGCTGACCGACCTGCATCCGCAGGCCCGATGGGAACGCAACACGCTACGAGTCGAACTTTCCGCCGTCGCCGAGCGGACAGTGGCCGGTAACGGCCTGGTCCTGATGCCAGGGGTCTTCGGGTGGCCCGGCCTCGGGGTCGCCTACGACCCGCCGTGGCCACCCACCCTCGACTACGCGGCCCGGGGAATCGCCTCGCTGTGGCCCAGACAGAGCCGTCCTGCGCAGGCGCTCGTACGCCTGGTCGGTACCCGACGCGCGCTGCTGCTCGCGGCGCTGACCGAACCGGCATCCACGACCGGGCTGGCTGCCCGCTGCGAACTCCCCGCCAGCAGCGTCAGCGAGCACCTGGCCGTGCTGCGCGAGGCCGGACTCGTCACGACTCGACGCACCGGGCGCTACCTGCAACACTCCCGCACCCCGCTCGGGACCACCCTCGCCGACGGTGATACTCCCGACGACCTACCCGAGCCGGTATCAAGCCTTCAGCGCAACGTGGAAACCTCGGAACGGCCACCGTGAACACGTTGGCCACCCTGTACAAACGACCAGCGCTTGACAGGAGGCCGCAACTCTGTCTCGTAAAAGGATCCTTGATCGGGATCACCGATCGGCGATTGGTTACGCGTGCGCGGTTGGCAAGACGGCCGATGTGCACTGGTTGCTGATGATGAATGATCTTGCAATGCTTCGCGCATGTCTTCCCTGCCGATGACCTTCGCCGATGACGTCATCCATGAGCCAGCCCGGGTCCAGTTCGAGGTGTTCCTCAATGAGCACCGCGCTCAGCTCAATGGCTGCTTGGACGGGCTGAGCGAGGAGCAGGTACGCCGATCGTTGGTGCCCTCCCGGACCACCTTGTTGGGCCTGGTGAAGCACGCAACCTTCGTCGAGAAGGTCTGGTGCGACGAAGCCGTCACTTGCCGGTCCCGCGCTGAGATCGGCATCCCTGCCACGCCGGACGAGTCCTACATCATCGACGACGACGACACCGTCGCCACCATCCAGCGAGCCCATCGCGAAGCATGCGAATCATCACGGCGCGCGACCTCGTCGCTCGCCCTGGACGACACGGTCCACGGCAACCGGCGCGGCCCGCTACCGCTGCGCTGGGTGTACCTCCACATGCTGCGCGAGCTCGCCCAGCACTGCGGACACGCAGACATAATGCGCGAGCAGCTGACCAACGAATAGCGCGTGCCGTCCGCTCCGTACGGCTGCCCGCAAGCGGATCCCTCAGCGGACCGCTCCGTTCGGCCAGCAGGATGGGCACATGTTCGAGGGCTTCGCGCTGCACTGGATCAACGTCGACGACCATGTACGGCTGCGGGTCCGCATAGGAGGTGACGGCCCGCCGGTGGTGCTGCTGCACGGGCACCCCCGTACGCACACCACCTGGCACGCCGTGGCGCCGCTGCTGGTTGCGGCCGGGCACACCGTTGTCTGCCCGGACCTGCGCGGCTACGGCCGCTCGTCCGCGCCTCCGCCACGGACGGATCATGCGCAGGCGTCGAAGCGGGCTCTGGCCGCCGACGTCCTGGAACTCATACGTCGGCTGGGGCACGAGCGCTTCGCGGTCGTCGGGCACGACCGGGGCAGCTACGTCGCTTTCCGCCTCGCGATGGACCACCCCAATGCTGTCAACCGGCTCGCGGTCCTCGATAGCGTGCCGATCGGGGAGGCCCTGGCCCGCGCTGACGCGCGCTTCGCCGCCGCCTGGGGGCACTGGTTCTTCCTCGCCCAGCCCGGGATCCCCGAACGTGTCATTACCGCCGACCCCGACGCCTGGTACGGCACCGGCCCGGACCGGATTGCCAGCATGGGCGAGGGCAACTACAGCGACTACCTCGCCGCGATCCGAGATCCAGTAGTCGTGCAGGCCATGGTCGAGGACTACCGCGCGGGCCTGGGTGTCGACCGGGCCGCGGACGACGCGGACAGAGCCGCCGGCAGGTACCTGGCCTGCCCGACCCTGGTGGCCTGGTCCACCGCTGACGACATGGAGGAGCTGTACGGCGACGTCCTGGCCGTGTGGCGCCCGTGGGCACGCGACCTGCGCGGCGTAGCCATCCCTAGCGGCCACCACATGGCCGAGGAGGCCCCCGACCAGCTCGCCGCGGCACTCATAGACTTCCTCGACTCGCAACCGGCTGAATGACCGGTAGCCGATCCTCTGCTGGGACGCCGCGACGCCGCTTAGGAGCGTCGGTGCGCGAGGAGCAACCGAAGCGTGAGGGCGATCACGCCCCAGACTAAGATTTGGACCAGGATCGCCGGCGCCCTTGAGACAAACCAGGCGTTGGATGTGATCAAGCTGTTCGGTGGCGGATAGGTCGCCCGCACGGCAGCGTCCAGTCGCGGCACCAGCGCCGTGACCAGCCGATTGTGGGCCAGTCCGAGGACCGCGACGAGCACGGGCGCCGCGACGAGCACGGGCGCCGCTGCACCGCCGCTGCCGGCCACCGCGCGCGCCGCGAGCGCCCCAATGGCCACGGCGGCAAGGGCGGTGACCAGAGCGAGTGCCGCGCCAGCGAGCAGCACGTCGGCCGGAGCGCCGTCCCGGTCAGCACGCAGCAGCGACCCGGACGCGCACAACACGGCGAGGGGAGCCGCTACCGCGAAGGCCGCAAGCAGCCCCGCCAACGTCCCGCGCACGACCCCGCCCACCGCCAGCGCGGACAGCAGGACCTGGTCGTCGGGCTCGGCGTCCAACACCTGCCGCGCGATCCAGGCAAGGACGGGCAGCGCGAGGTACACCGACGTGACCATGAGCACCGCCGCCGGCTGGCCGCCGCCGGCGAGCCCGATCAGCTGCAGCGCGACCAGTGCGACCACCGGGGCCAGCAGCACCCGCGCGGACATCGCGCCCCGCAGCCGGAACCGGACAAGCGCCAACATCCTCATCGCACGCGCGGGGCCAGGCCACGTCGCCGCAGCTCGACGAGCAGCTCCGGGGCTTCTTCGGCAGCGAGCTCAACCTCGACCACGACCCGGTCTCCGCTGGTCACTGGAGCCCGTCGTGCGGGCCTAGCGGCGACCGCGCCGCCCTCCACGTGCCAGCGCAGGTCAGGCGACAGGGCTGCGACCTGCTGCTGGTGATCCGCCACAGCGACCGATCCGCCGGCCCGCACAACCTGCCGGACGACGTCGGGCACAGCGTCCCGCGCGACCGCGTCGAGCCCAGACCACGGCTCGTCAAGCACGAGCAGTCCCGGCGGGACGAGCAGCGCCTGCGCCAGTCCCACCTTCTGGGCGCTCCCCTTGGACAGCTGCGCCAGCGGAACCGGGAGCAGCGGGCCGAGCCCGAGCCGCTCCGCCTCTCGCTGCACCGCCCGCTCCGCCTCCGCCGCCAGTCCGCGGACCCTCGCCTGGGCGCGCAGGTAGGTGCCGGTCGACATCGCCTGGCCGGCGGGGAACCGCTCCGGGGCCCACCCGACCACCCTCGGCCGATGGAGCACCACGCCGGCAGCCGGTGCCAGCACGCCCGCCAGCACCCGCAGCAACGAGGACTTTCCGGCGCCATTGCGGCCCGTCACCTCGACCAGGGCGCCGGTGGGCAAGGTCAACGTGACCTGCTGGAGCACCCACGGCAAGCGGCTGCCGTACCGCACACCCACCCCGACCAGATCCATCAATACACACTGACCGACTCGGCGTCTTATGCGCGTGAGGCAGAGCGGCCGCCACGACGACGAGCCCCAGCCGTCACCCCATAGACGATCCGCAATCGGTGACGGAGCGGCCGTGGCGGCGCCGTCAGCCCCGAAGCTGCGCCGCTTGAGGTTCCCCTACCGGAGCACGCACTCGTGTCGCAGGGTAGCGCGGGATCTGAGAGTGCGATGTCTTGACAACGAGTCGTTGCAAATACATCTTGGTAGGCATGTCACCGCGGAAGCGTGCCTCGTCGGAGCCCAGCGGACCTGCCGTGCCGCAGGCCACCGCGCGCTCGGGCGGGAGGATCCGGGTCGAGCTGTCTGATGCCCGTCAGATGCGGGCTGTTGCCCATCCCACCCGGCTCGCGCTGATCGGCCTGCTGCGGCGCGAGGGACCGCTGACCGCGACCCAGGCGGGTGCCCGGCTGGACGAATCGAGCGGGTCGATGAGTTTCCACCTGCGGCAGCTGGCGAAGTACGGGCTGGTGGAGGAGACCGGTGAGGGGACCGGCCGGCAGAAGCCGTGGCGGGCGACCGCGCAGTTCACCGGCTGGTCGGCCGCGCCGCACGACCCTGATCTCGCCGAGGCCACCGCCCAGTTCAGCCGGGTGATCGCCGCGCGGTATGCCGCGCTCACGCAGGCGTGGATTGACCACCAGCCCTACGAGTCGGACGCCTGGAAGGAGGCGGCACAGTTCGGCGACACCTTCCTGTGGCTGACGCCCGAGGAACTCACCCGCCTCGGTGAGCAGCTGACCGCCATGCTCGAGCCGTACGACTCCAGGCTCACCGATGAGGCCGAACGTCCTGAGGGCAGCAAGCTGGTCAGCTGGCTGCACCTCACCTTCCCGCTGGCAGAGTCGTGAGAGTCCCGGACCTGCTGCGACAGCGGAACTTCCGACTGTTCTTCGAGGGCCAGTCGGTGTCGCTGCTAGGCGACCAGATCTCGCTGCTGGCCATCCCGCTCACCGCCATCCTGGTCCTGCACGCCGGCGCCGAGCAGCTCGGCCTGCTCACGGCGATGAGCCTGCTCCCGAGCCTGCTGTTCTCCCTCGCGGCCGGCGCGGCCATCGACCGGCGCGGCCGGCGCCGGAACACGATGCTCATCGCTGACTGGATCCGCGGCGCCGCGATGCTCAGCCTGCCGGTCGCCTACGCGCTGGGCCACCTCACGCTGGTCCACCTCTACCTCGTCGCGTTCGTCGTGGGCACCCTCGACGTGCTGTTCTTCGTCTCCTACAACGCCATGATCGTCGCGCTGGTGCGCCCACACGAGTACGTCGAGGCCAACGCCCTGCTCAACGGCAGCCGCTCACTCGCCGGCGTGCTCGGCCTGACCCTCGGCGGCACCCTGGTCGGCGCCCTCACCGCTCCCGGCGCGCTGCTCGTCGACGCCGTCAGCTTCCTGTACTCCGGCGCCCAGATCGCACGGACCGACCCGACAGAACCGGCCGCCGACCCCACCCAATCCCACGGCATCTCCCACGGCGCGAGATGGATCGCCGGCAACCCGCTGGTCCGGGCGATGCTCGCCTCGACAGCGACGGTCAACCTGTTCACGTTCATCGGCAACGCCATCCTGGTCCTTTATGCGAGCCGCACCCTGCACCTGGGGCCGACCCTCATCGGTCTCGCTTTCGGCGCCGGCGCGGTCGGTGGCATCGTCGGCGCGCTCACCGCCCGCAGGCTCGAGCACCGGATCGGGCTCGGCCGTGCACTCGTCGTGGGCTCATTCCTGTTCCCGCTGCCCTGGCTGCTGTTCCCGGCAGCGCACGGCACCGAGGCCGTGGTCCTCGGCATGCTCGCCGCCGGTGAGTTCGCCAGCTCCGTCGGCGTCATCTGGCTCGACATCACCGCCGCAGCGATCTTCGCCCAGCAGATCCCCAACCACCTCCGGTCACGAGTCGCCGGCGCCTACCGCACCGTCAACTACGGCGTCCGTCCCCTCGGCGCCGTCATCGGCGGCTTCCTCGGCGCATCGATCGGCCTACGCGACGCCCTGTGGATCGCTGCCATCGGCGCGTCATGCGCAGGGCTACCCCTGCTACGCCGGGCCGTGCTCAGCCTGCGAAGCGCCACACAACCGCAACCGGCCAGGCAAGCAGCAGTCTGAACCGCCCGCCATGGTCCACCAACCGTGTGTCTCATACGGATCGCCTGTCGGACAACCGTCCCCGTCATCGGCTCGTTCACCGAAGCTGCGGTACGCGAGGATGCTCGTCAGTGGGCCCGAAGAACTCCCACTGGACGTTGTCAGGGTCGCGGAAGGTGATTAGCGCTGGGCCCATCGGGTCTTCGTGCAGGTCGTAGACCACGTTTGCAGCGCGCAACCGCTGGGCCAACGCATCGAGCTCAGCATGCGTGTCGACGCGCAGGGCAAGGTGGTCGAGCCCGATACGGCGCTCGTCGAACTTGTCACCGATGGGCGTCCCTGCCAGGGCAGGTGTAGCACCAAACGAGTGTCGGTCCCAGGAATCTGGAAGCGAATCTTCTCTGGGAGCTCCTGATCAACTGCAAGGCCGACCACGTCACGGTAGAACGCCAGCGCTCGGTCGAGGTCGTGCACCCGAAGCGTGATGTGGTGGACTCCGCGCACTTATAAACCGTATCCCGATCCGCTTACGGGACGTGCGTAACGGCGCTTCTGGCCGTTTCGCGGGTCCCCACTTCGCGGCTCAGCGCCCCACACGGGTACCGCGCCCGAGCCGCCGCAAAACGCAAGACCCGTCAGTTACACGACACTAGATAGTGTCAAGCCAGGACGGACCGACAGGAGCGCTGCGTCGAGCATGCCAACCGGCGCAACTCTCTACGACCAGGTCCAGTTCGTCGCGACCCGGCTCGGATGGGGAGCCGTCGCAGTCGTCGGCGCAGGACTCTCGCTGCCCGCGCGCTACCCCCTCACCGTCGCCCTCCCGCCGCTCGTATGGGCGGCTCTCGACGCGGACCCAAGCGGCCGCGCGCTGCTCGCCGCTGACGGCCGAGCGGAAGAAGCACGCGCGCAGGAGCTCGTCGGCCACGACCCCGGCCGTCTGTCGGCGGCCTGGTCGGTCATCGCCGACCGGCCAGCCGCCCGGGCAGCCTTCCAGACCATGTTCGCGGCGCTCGACGCGGAACGATCCAGCCTGCCCGCTCCGGCCTTCGACGCGCTCGCCAGGCTGCTCCACGACCGGATCGTCGAGCATGTCGTCTCGCTCAACTGGGACACCGGAGTCGAAGCGGCGTACCGGCGCAGGTACGGCACCGACATCCCGGCCGGGCTGATGTCCAAGCCGCACGGCGACGCGGCCAGACCCGACCTGCCCTGGGTCCTCCCGAACGATCCCGGCCGGCTCGACCCGGACTCGCTGTCCACGCTGGAACGGCTGCGGCGGACGCACCCGAGGACACTGCTCGTGGTCGGCTACTCCGAGTCGGACGCCCACGTCGTCGACGCGCTCATCGCCCCGTTGTCGAGCGAGTGGGAAGCCGTCCGCATCTCCCCGAACGCCGCCGGGCCGGGCAACGTCGCCCGAGGCGCCGACGAGGTCCTCCCGCCCGTCGCGGACCGGGTGTGCGCGCCCGACAGCGGCACCGCCTGGCAGCACGTCACGTTCGCGTCGCAGCGCGACGGCCTCGCGGCGGCCCTGCGCGGCGCCCGGCTCGGTCCGGGCGACGTCAGCTCGTGCCCGCGGCTGCCCGAGGTCGAACAAGTCGTCGACGGGCTCCTGGCCGCGGACGCCGTCGCGCTCGTCGGCGCGAGCGGCGGAGGCAAGTCCATCACCGCGTACCAGGCGCTGCGCGAGCTCAACGACGCCGGGTTCGAGATCGTCCGGGCCGGGGACCGCCTCGCCGATCTCCCGCCCCACGACGCCGTCGCGCCTCTCCTCGCGGCGGCATGGCCGACCGTCGTGTTCGTGGACGACGCGCAGGCCCTCGACCCGGACCTGCTACGGCGGCTCGGAGAGCTCGCGACGCCGGAGCGGAAGGTGCTAGTCGTCTCGACCGACCCGGTGCCCGGTCCCGCCCTCGCCGTCACCATCGCGGAGAAACGGGCGGTCCAGCTCCTCGGTCAGGCGATGCTCGCGCGCCGCGCCGAGGTCCTGCCCCGCATCCGCGCGCTCGACGACTCCGTCGGCGACGGCTATCTCGACCAGCCGCTTGAGCGCCGGATCGAGATTGCGGCGTCGCAGGACATTCCGTGGCAGTTCGTGTTCGTCCTCACCGGCGGCTGGCGCCGCGCCCGCCAAGCGCTCGGCGCCCTCAGAGACGCCGACAGGGCCGACCTTGCGCTGCTCGCCGTATCCGTCCTTCAACTCGCGTCGGCGGATGCTGGCGCCCGGCCCGAGGAAGTCGAAGCCGCCGCTGTCGCCCTTGGCCGGGACGACGCGTGGCTCACGAACGCGTTGCGAGAGCTCCGCTCCGGCAGGCACATCACTGGGGACGCGCGACTGCGGGCTGCGCACGCTCAGATGGCGATCTCGACGCTGCGCGCGCTTCTCCACCCGCCCCAGACCGCCATGCCCCCGACGGGCGACCCTGTCGTCCCGCCCATCGCCGGGACACGGCCCGCTGCGACCGCGCCCGCGCCGCCGCGGGGCCACGGACGGACCCCGCGCCCGCCCGTGCCGGTCGCGGAAGCGGACGCCGACCGCACCGCCGTCGCCGCCCTCCTCTGCGCGGCACTCGACAGCGACTCCACTCCTCTGCGCGGCGTCTACTGGCTGCTCGACTCCCTCCACGGGTGGGAGATCGGATGGGCCCTCAACCGTGCCGGTGTCTTGGACAGCGCGCGGGTAGACCGGCTCGCACGCCGCGCGCTCGCGTCCAGCGACGCGGCTGGACGCGGCACCGCCGGGTACCTGCTCAGCGCGCTGCTGCACTGCGACGCCGACACCACGCGCGCAGCGCTGCTCAGCTCCGAGGACACCCTCGCCGCGTGGGTCCGCGACGTGGATTCCCAGAGCGCCCGTGGCCTCGCGCGCCTTTTCAACAGCCTGGGCGCCACTATGCCGGACCTCGCGCGCCGGGTCGTGGCCGCCGCGGACCCAGGGTGGCTGGCGCAGCGGCTCTCCACCACTGGGTGGAGGGACGCCGGGGGATGGGCCGAGCTCGTCGACCGCCTGGCGTACGCCGGTGGCCAGGAGTACGCCGAGCAGATCGCCGACGCCCTCGACGCCGGCAGCCTCCACGCCTTGTGCGCCGACGTCCCCCCTGGCCGGCTCTACGCCTTCGCCGAGCTCGTCAAGACCGTCTACTTCCTGAAACCGGAGCTGGGGACCGCGCTGGTCGCGGCCGCCGCCGGCCGCCTCGCCTCGCACCTGTCCGCCAGACCGGTCAACGCGTCGGCCGAGCTCCACGAGGTGTTCTGGTGGCCGCTCGGTCACCCGCCCGGCTTCCTGCGTCGCCGCGGGCCCGGCCCGGGACAACGCCGCGCCGCGCGTGCCCTTGCGCGCGCCCTCGACCCAGACCGCGTTGCCCTGGCCGTCGCCCGCGGCAACCCCAGGGACTGGGAGACCGTAAGCCACCTTCTGCTGTTCGTCGCCGAGGCCGACCCCCGCGCGTTCACCCGTATCGTCGCGGCCGTCGACCTCCCGGAGCTCGAGCGGCACGCGGCCGGCCAGTGGGCAACGCCCTCGCGCGGCCTGGTCCAGGTGCTGCTTCTGCTGCGCGCCGTCCGCGCCGACGAGATCCGCGCGATGGCCGGGGCGCACGCCGACGAGATCGAACATCTGTCGCCAGCCGTCGTAGTGATCGGGCCCGACGCGGCCGTAGGCGTCCTCCGCCGGGGCGTCCCGCTCGACCTCGGGTTCACCCACGGCGACTGGGAAAGGGCCGCAGGCGCGATCCGCGCTCTGCATGAGCAGGATCCGGGCGCCGCCGCGGCCGTGCTGGAAGCGAACGAGGAACCCCTGCGGCGCGGGCTCGCGCTGAAGGCGTCGGACACAACCGGCCTGGCCGACGCGCTCGCGGCAGCGGACGACGCCGCGCCAGGCCTCGTTGACCGGGCCGTTGGCTCGCTGGACGCGGACGCGGTCAGCGGCTGGCGCGCGCACCTCAGCCGCCGGACCGCCGCCCGGCACGCCGTCGCGGCGCTAGCGCGGCGGACAGCGGCGTCGCCCGGCCCGGCCGCGGGCGCAGCAGCCAATGTCCTCCGGAAGTACCCGTCGTTGAGCGCTCGCGGAGCCCGTGACGGCTAACGCACGGAGGTGTCATGTTTCACCTCGCCGCCCATAAGACCGGCTATGGACGGCACGCCGGCGGTGCTCGCGACACTGTCCCGGTGAGCGATCCTGAACCGGCGAGGACGGGACCGGCGAAGACGCAGCGGGGGCGCCAGGCGCTCGATAGCGGCACCTCTACAGCGCCAGTGGCTTCAGCGACGAAGTCGTAGCGCGATGTCCAGCCTCACGCGATGAGCAGTCGAAGGCCAAGGTCTGCCGCGTCGAGATCGACAAGGTCGCGGTTGCGTTCTGCCCAGCGACCTGAGGCGAGGTCATCCCTGAGGCTGCACACGGCTCTCTGTTCGACTCCCGGCCCGAGTCTGGCCCAGAGCGACATCCCGCGACGGACACTGTCGTCTAGGTATGCCTCGGGTCGGCGCCAGTAGGCCTCGGGGAAACCGTCAGCGCAGTCCCACGGGATCAACACCGGTTCAATCCGGGCCCCGATTGCGTCGGCCATCTCGGCCAGCGAAGGAAGGCCGACGACGAGGCCAACCAACTCGGGCAGGTAGTCGCGAGTCAGCCAGAACTGGCTAAGGCCACCGAAGCCAAACGTGAACGCCACCACGCGGCGAGCGACGCGCCGCATCTCGCGCAGTCCGGCGATTGGGTCCTGCCAGTGATGGATTGTGGCGACAGCCATCGCCGCGTCGAAGGACCGGTCCTCGAACGGCAAGCTCTCCGCGGTAGCAGCTACACAAGGCGCCGCATCTAGCGGGCGCTGCGAACGCATGACCGCCGACGGTTCCACGGCGAGGACTTGACGGTCGGTGGGCTCGTAGGACCCCGTGCCCGCCCCGACGTTCAATACGGTCCGGGCATCTCCAAGCGCAGCCCGGATCTGCGCAGCGATGCGCGGCTCAGTGCGCCGGGTCACGGCGTACGTGGCTCCGATGGTGTCGTACAACTGCCCGCTGGACACGGCCACCGCCTTCCCGGCCCCGGTCAGCAGTAGCGTCCCATGGCGTACTGCATGTCGCGGATGGAGATGCCGGCGACGAGCCCGGTAGTGCAGAGCCCGGAAGTGCAGAAGGTGCGACGCAGACCGTGTGGGCTGATCGGGTGGCTGATGCCGGCCGCGCGCGCGACGCGGGTGAGCGCTCGGCTGGCGCCGGCTCGGTCCATCCGCCGTCCGGTGCGGGTGCGCAGGAGCGGTCGGTGGCGCGGCCGTCGATCACGTCGCGGACGGCGCGCAGTACCGGGATCGGCAGGGGGATGTCGGCGGGCTTGGCGCCTTTGCCGATGACGTGCAGCAGCTCGTAGCCGGACTCGTACCGGATATCGGTGATGTCGGCGTTGCACGCTTCGGAGACCCGCAGGCCAAGCATGCCCAGCAGGCACACCAGCGCGTGATCGTTCGGGCTGGAGGTGCGGGCTGCTGACAGCAGCGCGGCGAACTCGAGCGGGTGCAGCACGGGGCGCTTCCGCCCCTCCCAGGCGACCTTCGGACGGGTCACCGCGTCGGCAGGGTTCGCAGGGAGGACGCCGTCGATGACGGCGAACTTGTAGAAGGTGGCGACGGTGCCGAACCGCCGGGCGACAGTCGCCGCGGCGTAGCCGTGACCTTCCAGGTGCCGCACGTACATCTCGAGCTCGCCGCGGCTGACCCGTAACAGCTCGAGCTCGTACTGCTGGCACCAGCCGAGGAATGCCTTGAGATCTTGGGTGTAGGCGGTCAGCGTCGGCTCGCGGTAACGAGCCAGGAACGACGCGATCGCCAGCCTCGTCACGTCGACGTAGCTCGGCAGCAGTTCCGTCGTCGCTGTCATGGCGACTCCTTCCGGCACGGCCGGAAGCCGGTCTCCCGGCACCGCAGACGATCATCACCCGCCGTTGGAGCTCTAGAGGCGGTCGCTACCCCATCGCTGGCGCTACCGATCGGCTCGCGGCGGCAGGTGTCCTCGTGTACGAATGTCGAGTCTCGGCCGCCCGTTGGGCCGAGCGCTACAACCGGACACTGCTCGAGGAGTGGGCCTACGCCCGTACTCGAGCGAGGCCGAGCGCGTCGCCGCCTACGGCCAGTTCCTGCATACCTACAATCACCACCGCGGCCACACCGCGCTTGGCGGCCTACCGCCCGCTGCGCGGGTCACCAACCTGGCGGGGTCACACACCTAGATCGCCCGGCCATGTCCGGAGCCGGACCGCGGACACCAGTGTTTGGATATGCACCGCCGGCAACGACCGCCGAACATCCGCTCATGCCGCTGGCCGCGCACCACGCTGCCGGAGCAGGTTGACACGGATCTCGCGACGGCGATCCTTACGGGCCTAGGCTTT
>JAABUN010005978.1_pt1 | contig 14461 bp, 10 predicted proteins | sample 5559311 | NCBI WGS metagenome assembly JAABUN01 (sample SAMN10711877, study PRJNA513370) | rock metagenome | isolation source: Antarctica rocks | place: Antarctica: Victoria Land, Siegfried Peak sud | reverse complement strand
GCATAGGCGTCGTCGTGGGCGGCGGGGAAGGGGTTCTCCGGCCCCTGCCGGTAGTCGACGGAGACGACCACCGCTTTCGCCCCATTCGTCAGCCCGCGACAGGAAGCGTCGTAGACATCGGTGTCGAACAGCACCCAGCCGCCACCGTGGAAGTAGACGATGATCGGGAACGGCCCGGGTCCGGCGGGCGTATAGACGCGCACCGGCAGCGCCCCGCCCGGCCCGGGGATCGTGGTGTTTTCCACCTTGCCGACCGGCTCGGGATCGGTGCTGAGGCCCCGCTTCTTCGCCACCGCCAGCGCCGCGTCTTTCACCGACGGCCCCTTGCGCGCCTCCTGCGGCGTCAGCAGATAGAACGGCGGCCCGGAGGCCGCGATCTGGTCCACCACCTCCTGCGCGTCGGCGTCGAGCGGCTGCTGATCGGCCCCCGGTCCCAGGATTGGGGCGACCATGCCGACCACATCCGCCGGGCGTAGCAGATCCTCGAAGGCTTTGGGGACCGGGTTCGCGTTCGGGTCGATCAGCGTGCGAATGATCGCGGTGTGCCGCGCCTCGACCGCCACGATCGACCCCGCCGCGCCCAGCACCATCTTGTTGACGATTTCGCGGGCCGCACCGTCATAGGCGGCCACGCCGGTCGCCTCCAGCTTCGCCGCGACCGCCAGGATCCCGGCTTGCGTGCTCAGGTCGCCGAGCTTGGCGAACGCATACGACTTCCGCGGCTTTACCGGCATCCCGCCCGCGCCGGTGATCGCCGCGGTGAGGGCGTCCACATGCGCCTGCTCGTGCTGGCCGATGATCGTCAGGTAGGCGGCGGCGTTGCCCTGCAACTTGCCGGAGGCCAGCACTTGCTTGTAGAAGGCGTTCTCCAAATGCTCCAACGTCAGCGCATGATTGAGTACCATCAGATCGTCCGCGAAGATCGGCAGGGCCGTCTGCACCTGCCCCGCGCGGGATGGCTGCGCCACTGCACTGAGGAAACGAGAGAATTGTCCGGTCACGGTATACTCCTACCACGCACCAAGGCTTTAGGCGACGCCGTTTTTACCGCTGCCATTTCACGGCATGAGCAGTAAAAGGATGACGCCACACCAGCCCGCTAGGCATCGCCCACCGGGCGGATTTCCAAACGCCGGATCTGCGCGACCACGGCGAAACCATACCGGCGCATGGGCAACAAAAGGTCACGCTGCCTCGGCGGGGCTACTGGCCCTTCATTCTCCATTTGTCTATTTCACGTCCCGATACCCCAGAACCGATAATGGCAAAATCCGTGCCACCATAGGGACAATTAGCAACCAAGGTTCTATCCCAAACACACGCCGCGCCCGCCGGAATCAGCGCCAGCCTTATCGCGTAGCATTGACGCACCGCCGCCAGGCACCGTATTGTCGACACGGCGAAGAGCGCGATCAGGCGAAAGGAGGCAACGTGCTCAACGGCGAACGGCTCACCTTGCGGGCGATCGAGCGCGACGATCTGCCCCTGCTGTGGGCGTATAACAATGATGTCGAGGTGGAGCTAGCGGGCGGCGGCGACCCGCCGATGCCGCAATCGCTGGCCCGCCGACAGGCCAAGTTCGATGCCGAGGCCGCCAAGGGCGGGCGCGACGGGACGCACTTCGCCATCGTCGCGGACGGCAAATGTATCGGCAGTTGCAGCCTCCCCGGCTACAGCGAGACCGACAGCCACGTCGAACTCGGGATCGGGATCGGCGACAAAGCCTACTGGAATCGCAGCTACGGGTGCGAGGCGGTCAATCTCCTGCTCGATTACGCCTTCCGCCTCCGCAACTGGCGGCGCGTCTGGCTGCGCGTCTGGGGTCATAACGAGCGCGCCATCCGCTCCTACCGCGCCTCTGGCTTCGTCGAAGAAGGCCACCTACGCTCCCACGTCTGGAGCGCAGGTCAGTATTACGACCTCGTCCCGATGGGCATCCTGCGCGACGAGTGGCAGGCACGGGAGCAGCCTACGCCATAGGCGAGGGGGAGCGATTAACGGCGGGTGAACCCTGGCTGGAGGTGTATTATCACGGCGCACACCTCCTCCAAGATGAACTTTCCTCTCCCGAAGCGGTCCTCTCCCGAAGCGGTCCTCTCCCGAATGGTCGAGCAAGAGGAGTTCCCGCCGAGCAAGCCTCGCTTACCTTACGCATCTATCGCCGCCGCCTCGCGACGAATACATTGCCGATGATCTTGACCGACGAAGAATACGCCGTGTTGGACGTGCGCTCCGAGGCCCAACGTACAAGAATCACGACGCTCTTAGCACCGGTGAAGATCACCTTGCCCGATCGCAAAGGGGTAGCTTAACCGATGACTGAAATAAGCCAAATTCATTAAGACAAATTCTTCTCCCAGTAGGGCCAATTGCTCCTCCGAGGCACCATGACCGAGGAGCTAATAATCTATGGCAATGGGAATGAAGTTGTCATCACTGCTGCGGGCGCAACATTCACCGTCCGCAACGATACAACGATCGAAATCAATATCTACGCTGATTGCTCGTTGACGGCCATGTGGCTATAAGGCGGCGTAATCTTGCCCAGCTACCCGATTTCCCTGCGGATGGACAGGGAAAGTTTTACGCTCTCGTACAATCAATGCTGTCGGCAATTCCAATACTGACGAAATATTAGGAGAATAAGCCATACTCGGCATAAGGCTTATTCTGTGCGGTTGTTTATACAAGCTCATCCTCGGTCGGCGGTTGGAATAGAGGAATATACTTATCCATTTCTGCTTTGGGGATGACAAACACGCCTTCAGTGGGGGTACGATTTCGTATTGCCAAGCGGCGATAGAGCTCCGCATACGGAACATCCATATAATGCAACTTGAATGTTGCACCTAGCTCCTTCGCCCTATTCCGATAATCATCGCGTTCAACACGCGCCCAACAACCGAAATCAAGGACGACGTCGCCGCCCATTGCTAAAACATGTTTTGCAACGTCCCACATGATCTTTTCAATGCTTCCATGTCTTTCATCATGATGTGCATGTCCGACATCATCTCCGAACAATTGTAAGTGCCAAACATCAAGCGTCAGCAGGAGCGCATGTACCCCCCTTGCAAGCTGACGGGCATAGGTTGTTTTCCCGCTGCAAGGCAGCCCAACCATCAAATGTAGGGTTGCCATGTTCACCTCTACAAACAGAAACACTACGGTGACTGCTCGTTGTCGCCCATGCGGCTCGCGCCGAGAATGGTATTGCTGAGGCACCGGGTTCTAGGCGGGAAGGGCGCATGGACGACGACTTCATTGTGGCGGCGTTCGTGGTGGTTGACAAGACAATGCAGACTTTGGGGCATCGGGACGACGTGCGTGCGCGGGCGAGCGATGCGGCGGTGCTGACCGTGGCAATCGTGGCGGCGCGGTACTTCCAGGGTCACTTGGCGCGGGCCTTGCAGGTCATGCGCCTGGGTCACTATCTCTCCGGGCCGCTGAGCGTCTCGCGTTTCAATCGCCGCCTGCACGCCCTGCGTGGCTGGCTGGGCCTGGCGCTAGACGCTGGGGGCGCTCTTCGCTGCGGGGAAGCTCTTCCTGATCGACAGCATGCCGGTGCCGGTCTGCCGTCCGCCCGCGCCCGCCGCTGCCGCAAGGTCAGCGGGCAGGCGTTCTGCGGCTTCTGCGCGGCCAAGCGGGAGAAGTTCTTCGGCTGCGGGTTGCACGACCTGACGCCGATCCACGAGATGACCTACGGCTTGCCCGCCGACGCGACCGTCTATGGCGACAAGGGCTACAACGGAGCGGCGGACGAGGCGACGATCCTCGCGGACACCGGGAGCCGCCTCGTCCCCATCCGCAGGACCAACATGGCTCCCAACCGCTGGCCCTGCGCGCCTACCGCAAGCGCATCGAGGCCCGCTACAGCCAACTGGAGGCGATGGGCGTCCAGCGACTGCGCGCCGCCACCATCGCCAACGCCGACTAGCAATCACCGTATATCTATCACGGAGTCGGCAACCTACGTGGCCGACAGACTGGCAACGATGTGATGGGAGTTGGCACGGCGGGTCTGGAAATCAGCAGCTCTTTCTTCAGATCGCGTACCGCGCGACGGCGTGCGGATCGAGCGCAAGGCCGAGTCCGGGCCGATCGGGGAATGGCGACCATAAGCCGTTGACCGGCTCCGGGATCGCGGTGTACCAGCGCCGATCAGCCTCTTGCTGCACGCCCAAAATCTCCACCACCTGCAAGTTCGGGGTGCAGCAGGCGAGGTGGAGGTGGACCAGCGAGACGGCGTGCGGCGCGACCGGCAGATTGAACGCCGCCGCCAGATGCGCGATCTTCAGCCACTCGGTCACGCCGCCCACACGCGCCACGTCGGGCTGCACGATGTCGGCAGCGCCCTGCACCAGCAACTCCTTGAAGCCGAACTTGGTATATTCGTGTTCCCCGGTCGCGACCGGGATCGGGCTGGCGTGCCGCACCTCGGCCAACCCGGCGATGTCGTCCGCATGAACCGGTTCCTCGTACCAGGCGATATTGTACTGCTCAAACCGCCGACTCATCACGATCGCCTGCTTGGCCTGATAGCCGCCGTTCGCATCGAGATAGATCGTCACCTCGTCGCCGAGCGCCTTGCGTACGGCGGCGACACGGCGCAGATCCTCAGCCTCGGCCCTGCCGAACTCTTTGCCGACCTTCATCTTCACGCGCGGTATCCCCTGCTCGACGAACGCCGCCTGTTCGCGCACCAGCGCCGTCTCGCTCAGATGTGTCCAGCCGCCCGAGCCGTAAACCGGCACCGTATCGGTGTATTCGCCGAGCAGACGGTAGAGCGGCACATCGAAGATCTTCCCCTTCAGATCCCAAAGGGCGATGTCGATCGCTGAGAGGGCACAGAGCGCCAGCCCCTTGCGCCCGTAGCTGCGGATCGCCCAGAACATCTCCTCCCACAACCGCTCGTGTTGGAGCGGATCGCGCCCGATCAGCAGCGGTTTCAAGACCTGTTCGATCACGTAGCGCGTGCCTGGGGCCTCGCTCACCCCCAGGCCCACCAGCCCCGCATCGGTCGCAATCTCCACGAAGAGCGTCGTCTGCCCGCTCGCCGGGCGGAACATCGTCGCATCCTGCGCCGTGGCGATCTCTGGGATATGGAGTACCGTCGTCGTGATCGCCGTGATCTTCATCGTTCCCCTCCGCAAAGAACCACCCGTCAAAGGCAACGCGCACCAGACCTACGCTTCCGGCAACGGCAACGAGCGGGGCGGCACCGGCGACGATTGCACGATCGAGGTGGTGGTCGTGCCGTAGAGCAGAAAACGATCGAGGAGGCGGTCGAGCTGCTCCATCGCCGGCAGATGGACCTTCATGATGAAGCAGTCCTCGCCGGTCACCCCGTGGCACTCGACGATCTCGGGGATCTGCCGGGCGAGTTCGGCGATTCGCGGCAATTGGCCGGGGTTGGGCCGCACACGGACGAATGCGGCCAGCGGCAGGCCGAGCGCCGCCGGGTCCAGATCGAGGCGGTAACCGGTGATCACCCACGCCTCTTCCAGGCGGCGCAGGCGCTCGGCCACCGCCGGGGCGGAGAGCCCGATCCGCCGCCCCAGTTCCGCCAGCCCGATCCGGGGCGTGCGCGCGATCTCGGCCAATAACCGCCGATTCGGTCCATCGAGCGCCTCGTGCGCCGGTTCGTAGGAAAATAACGCCTCATCCCTGCGATCCTGCGGCATCTCGCACGCTCACCTTTCGTATCGCCATGTACCGTTTCGCCTTATCGTTCTACCATAGTGGCATGAATAATGTCACGAGCGGCGGGGAACTTACGGCGGGAAGTAGGCGTGCGGCGCTGATACCGCCGCACGCCTACTTCCTGCTGAGCGCCATCTTCCATTATCTCGGCCCCGCCTTCGCCGTCCTACTCTTCGCACAGGTCGCGCCGCTCGGCGTCGCCTGGCTGCGCATCGCCAGCGCGGCGGTGATCTTCGCCCTCTGGCGGCGACCCTGGCGCGCGTTCGCTGGGCAAACCTGGGGACAGCGGCGCGAACTGCTCGCCCTCGGCGTGACCCTGGCGGCGATGAACGGCACCTTCTACCTGGCAATCGCGCGGTTGCCCCTCGGCACGGTCGGCGCGATCGAATTCCTGGGGACGATCGCCCTGGCGGTGGTGGGGGTCCGTACCCGGCGCAATGCCCTCGCCCTCACCCTCGCCATCGCGGGCGTCGGCTTGCTCGCCCAGGTCCGCCTGATCGGGGAACCGCTCGGTTTCGCCCTCGCCTTCGCCAACTGCGCCCTGTTCCTCCTCTACATCGTCCTCGGGCATCACCTCGCCCGCGATGGCGGGGCGGCGGGGATCGATCGGCTCGGCGCGGCGATGCTGGTCGCGGCGGTGGCGATCGCCCCGATCGGCTTCGCCGATGTCATCCCCGCCCTCACGCAGCCCCGCCTCCTCCTCGCGGGGATCGGCGTCGGCATCTGTTCCTCGGTGATCCCCTATGTCTGCGATCAACTGGCGATGGCGCGACTGCCCCGCGCGACGTTCGCGCTCCTGCTGGCGCTCCTCCCCGCCTGCGCCGCGATCATCGGTGCCCTCGTCTTGCGGCAGATTCCCACCCCCAACGAAGTCGCGGGGATCGCCCTGGTCATCGTCGGCGTCGCCGTCCATCGCGCCCGCGAAACCTGAACGATCCCCACCGCGCCATTAACGAGAAACCCCCTCTCCTCGAATGGGGAGAGGGGGTGGCGAGCGAATGGGAACCGGGGGTGAGGGCTGTATCCCCCTCCCTACACATCATCTCCGAGCTTGATCCAGCCGTGCCGCAGCGCGTAGATCACCGCCTGCGTGCGGTCATTCACGGCCAGCTTGCGGAGGATCGAGGTGATGTGGTTCTTCACCGTCTGGTCGCTGATCGACAGCAGCCGCGCGATCTCCTTGTTGGAGTTGCCGCGTGCCACGCAGTCGAGGATCTCGACCTCGCGCGGGGTCAGCGGCGAGAAGACCGTATCGCTCGCCTCGTCCAGCGTTGCCAACTCGCGGAACTGATCGAGGACCTTCGACGCAACGAACGGACGCGACAGGACATTCTCGTTGATCAGATATTCGCCACGCCCGACGCGGCGGATCAGCGAGATCAGGTCTTGCCCGGCAATATCCTTGATCGCATACGCCGAGGCACCGACGCGGATCGCGTGGAACAGTTGCTCGTCGTCTTCGTGCAGGGTCAGGATGATCACCGCCATCTGCGGGTGCCGCCGCTTGAGGATCCGCGTCACCTCCAGGCCGTTCATCCCCGGCAGATTGATGTCGCAAAGGACGATATCGGGGAGGAGGATATCGGCCTGCTGGATCGCCCCCTGACCGTCGGCGACCTCGCCGACGATCTCCAGATCGGGCTGGCTGTTGAGCATCCAGATGACACCCTGGCGGAAGAGCGGGTGGTCATCGACCAACAGAATCCGCACCTTATTCATACTTGGGCTTCCTCCTCAACCGCCACCGCGCGGCAGACTGAACCGGATCGTCGAACCGGCACCGGGTTCGCTCTCCACCAGTAACTCGCCGCCCACCGCAGCGGCACGTTCACCCATCCCGCGCAGACCAGCGCCGGACAGAGTTGTCGACTCGACATGTTGCGGCACAAAACCACGTCCGTCATCCCGGATCGTCGCACTGATCGCCGCCTCCGTCGCCTCCAATCGCACGATTACGACCGTGGCACGGGCATGTTTCTGGATATTTTGCAGCGCTTCCTGCACGATGCGGAAGATCTGCAACTCCTCGTCCTTACTCAGCGTCGGCAACTCTTCCGGCAACTGGAGTTCGACCGTGAGCTTGAAGAAGCTGCGGTATTCGGTGATATAACGCTGCAAGGTCGGCAGCAGGCCCCGATCGGCCAGCGACGAGGGGCGTAGGTCGAACTGGAAGCGCCGGACTTCCACCAACCCTTCGCGCAGGCTCAATTTCAATCGCGCCATCTCGTCGATCAGCTGCTCGGGCGAGCGGCGGGCGATCTGCTCGCACAACTCGATCCCCAGGATGGCGTTCGCCAACACCTGCGCCGGGCCATCGTGGACCTCGCGCGCCAGCCGCGACCGTTCTTGCTCCTGTGCCTTGATCATCGCGATCCGCTCGACCAGCTTCCAGACATCGAGGTCGGCGGTTGCCTCGCCCTGCGGCGCGAATTGTCCCCGGCTGACCGTCAGCAGATTGCTCAGGCCGTTCAGCTTCGAGGCCAGCGCCCCGCAGCCGAGCAACTGCTCTTCCAGCCCTCGTTGGGCCGCCCGGAATGAATCGAGGCTGAGTGGCCCGGCGGTGGCCCCAACCTTATCGCCATCGGAGAAGACACGCTCGTAAAAGCGTGCGCGTAACTCATCAAGCGCCGCGATCAAACGGCGGCGCTCGAGATCAAGCTGGGCGCGCAATCCTTCAACCTGGCGTTCGAGGTCACTGACCTCGACTTCACACCTGGTGATGATCGCCAACGCTTCGCTATTCAGCTCCGCGATTCGCTCGGAGCCGCTCATAGCCTCCTCAGATGTGCGGTGAGGATTCGGAGATCACCAGTGCTACCCACCAAGCCAGCCTGTTCAGCGTCCTCGGTCGCCAAGAACCGCACAGTTGCGCCAATCTCGGTACACAGGCTAGAAATCGACACTTCCCGCAGTATACCACAGGGGTTGATCGGGAGGAACACGCTGCACCTGTATCCGCATAGTACGAAAGTACTGGATATACGCCATGAACGTACTCGTCATCTGATGTAGAGCACTTAACCGGAGAGTACCAGGCAATTAAGCCATACCGCCCGACAGATTCCCAGGTGTTCACGGCCAGTTCCAGGCCGTCCAGGCCGACAACACGACGCCGCCTCTCCACACTTCGCCCCATTCCACACCTCACCCAACCGCTACCCATCTGGCAAGATATAGGGGCATAGCATCTACGCCCTCTTCACACCGCCAACATACCAACACCTGGACGTGGGCAATACAACGCTACCCACGCCGGGGTTTTCTCCCGACGCCTGCGGGCAGACGACGCGGAAGGGGGTATGCAATACGCCCCTACAGCGACCACCGCAGGGCCTAAAGACGAAGGTACGGGGTATCCTTGCCGTTCGGGGCACCGCACGCGCTCACCGCCCGCCACCCGCCTGGCAGGACGTAGGGGCGTATTGCATACCCCCTCTCCGCGTCGTCTGCCCGCAGGCGTCGATAGACAAATCCCAGTTCAATCGCGCGATAATGCCGTCGTCAACCCTGCATCCGTGACCGGGCGCAATACAAGGGGTCGCGGATGCCAACCCTACACCCCCAACGCCTCCTCCAACAACGCCAGCCCCTGCGGGAAACCCGCCGTGCCGAAGCCGAGGCGCAGATGTCGCTCACCCCCAGCGAAATAGGCACTCGGGGCGACGAGCAGGCCATGCTCGCGTAGCAGCCGCGTACTCAGGGCCGTGGTCGTCTCGGCACCCAACCAGCGCGGGAAGCCGATCACGCCGTTCGTCGGGCGGACCCAGGCAAGGCGGTCGGCGTGCCGCACGAGCGCCGCGTCCAGGAGCGCGAGGTTCCGCTGCGCCAGTGCCAAATTCCGCGCCAGGATCGCGTCGATCTGCCGCACCGCGAGCGCGGCCAAAAACTCACTCGGGGCGCTACCAAAGGTGTTCGCGTGCATCCGAAACGCCCGCACCGCAGCGCGGATCGCCGCGTCGCGCGTCGCCAGCCAGCCTACCCGCAGCCCCGGCAACCCATAAACCTTCGAGACGCTGTTGAGGACCACCGCCCGCGCGGAGAGATCGGCGAGGCTCGGAGCCTCCGCACGCCCATCGAGCGGCAAGCCACGATAGATCTCGTCCCCCACCAGGAGCGCCCCCGCGTCGTCGGCGAGCGCGATCAACCGGTCCAGGTAGGCGCGATCGGGCATGAAGCCGGTCGGGCTATGCGGGAAGTTCGTCACGATCATCCGCGTCGTCGGGCGGATCAGGCGGCCCAGTTCGTCCAGCGGCGGTGCCCAGCCCACCGCCTCATCCGCCGCCCACAACGTCACCTCGGCCCCGCACCACGTCGCGACCGAAGCCAGCGGCTGGTAGACCGGGCTCTGGACGATCAGGTGATCGCCCGGTTCGAGCAACGCCATGAACAGCGACGGCAGCGCATCGTCCCCGCCGCATGACGCCACGATCTCGTCCGGCCCCACCGTCGCATAGCGCCCGGCGATTGCCGAGCGCAATTCCAGCCCGCCGAACGCCGCGGTATACCCGAGCGGCAGCCGCACCAGGCGCTCGGCGGCCCCCGGCTCCAGCGCCAGCAATTCCTCCGTGCCCAGCGGCTCCGCGAACGACGGACTCAGATTCGCCCGCGCCGTCGCCGCTGCCGGTTGATTGAAAAAGCCCTTCAACTGGAACTCGGGCATCGTCCGCACAGCGTTCCTCCTACGTACCCAGCGTATCCAGACGGATGAGGGGATCGGCGAATAGTGGGGATACGCTATCACAGATGGGTGTAGGGTGGGTGAGAAGATAGTAGCGTGATGGGCCGTTGGGCGGAGGCGGAGGATCGGGATTGAAATCCCCGGCGAAGGGCTGCGGCCACGAAGCCCTTAGCGCCGGTTTCAACCGGCGACCCACCCTCGTCATCCACCCCCGCACCCCAACGAGTCACCCCTCCCTCTTTAAGGGCGGGGCCGGGGGAGAGGTCCATCCCCCTCCCCACACAAACACAGCGGGGTGGGCCACCGCCCACCCCGCCAGGAAAACCAGACTACGCGCGATTCACGCGGCCACTACTTCTGCAGCAGCGCGTCATTCGCCTTCTGCACCGCGTCATCGAGCAGCTTCTTCGGGTCCGCCTTCGGATCACCGATGATGGCGGTCCAGGCATCCTGGATGAATGTACGGGTATCCTGCGTCCCCTTCACCGAGGTTTCCGGGCGGCCATACTGCTGAATCTCGTTCACAGCCACCTGATAGGCCGGCAACTTCGTGAACTGATCCTTGACCGTCTGCGTCTCCGCCGAGGATTTCCGCACCGGCAGATAGCCGGTCGCCGTACTCCAACCCGCGTTCACATCGGTCGAGGTGCAGAACTTAATGAACTGCCACGCCGCCAGTTGCTTCTCGGGCGAGTTCGACTTGAAGAGGTTGACGTTGCCACCGTAGGCGACCGTCACCGGGGTCGGCGCGCCGCCCTGCGGGATCATCGCCACATTCCAGTTGAACTTCGCGCCCTTATCGACAGCGCTCTTGTAGAACGCGAGACCCGATGACGAGCCGAGGGTGAAGACCACCTTGCCCTCGCCGAACGCGGCCTGATCGTCGTTGGCCTTGGAGATCTGGTAGGCACAACCGCTCTGAACCATATCGGCGGTGTCGCGCAGGAACTTGATCCCCGCCGGGCCGTTGAACGCCCAACTCTTGCGGTCGTCGTTGATTAACTTGCCGCCACTCGAGTAGACCGCGCCGTTGAAGGTCGAGGCGTCGGTGTTGATTGCGTAGCCCTTCACGTCGCCGGTGAACTTCTTACAGGAGGACACGAACTCGTCCCAGCTCTTCGGCGGGGTCAGGCTGGCTTCCTTCAGCTTGTCGGCGTTGTAGTACATCAACAGTGCGCTCTTCGTGAATGGAAACGAGAGCATCTGGTTGTTGTACTCGGCATACTGATTACCAGAGATGTAGACCGAATAGAAATCCTGCAAGTCCTGCGCGGTCAGGCCGTACTTGCTGGAATTGATGTAATCGTCCAGCGGCAGGACAACATTCGCCGCCTGATACTCCGACACGAAGCTCTCGTACGACACCGACACGTCCGGCAGCCCGCCGCCGTTGATCGCCACCGTCGTCTTCTTGAAGATGTCGGTGTAGGTCCCCTGATACTGCGCGTCGACCTTGATATTCGGGTTCTTCGCCATGAACTCGTTGATCACCTTGGTCAGCGCCTCGGCGTTGACGCCGGTCTGCGAGTGCCAGAAGGTGATCGTCACCGGCGCGGAGAGGGTGACATTATCGACCGCGCTGCCGCTCCCCGGCTTGAAGCCGTAATTGTTCGCGGCGGCGGCCCCGCCCGCATTGATCCCCGCCGACGGGGTCGCGCCCGTGCGGGTGGCGGCAGGACTGCTAGCGGCTCCGGCCGCCGTGGCGGTACGCGCGGTGGTCGCGGTGGAAGCACCGCCGGTACCGCTCGTCGGCGCTGTGGAAGCGGCGGTCGAGGGGGCAGCCGACGCCGACGTCGATGGTGCGGCGCTCGGCGCGACCGTGGCAGTCCCGCCGCCACAGGCGGAAAGGACCAGCATTGCAGTCAGGACGACAACCAAGAGTGACCACTGGCGTTTGGCAAACATCACGCGCTTTGTCTCCTTCTTCATCCTTCGCTCGTCCCTCCGGACGGCTCCATCGTGACCGCCGCAGGCCCCACCGACGGCGGTCAGTATGCTCGTTCCTCTGCCTGTTCTCCCTCCTCTTGTTGTGGCCTCCCGGTGGGGTTTACCCCTTCAACCCCGAGGAGGCGATACCCTCGATAAACTGCCGCTGGGCGATGAAGTAGACCACGATGATCGGCAGGATGGTGAACGCGGATGCCGCCATCAGCAGCTGCGGGTCGTTCGACTCCGCGTTCACGAAGTAAGAGAGGCCCAATTGCAGCGGGCGCAGATTATCCCTGCCGGTGATCAGGAGCGGCCACAGCAGACTGTTCCAACTGCCGAGAAAGCTGAAGATGATCGTCGCAGCCAGCGGTGCCCGCGCCAGCGGCAACATGATGCTCCAGAGGGTGCGGAGGTGTCCGCAGCCGTCGAGCGCCGCCGCGTCGTAGAGTTCCTGTGGCATCGAGATGAAGAACTGCCGCAGCAGGAAGACGCTGACCACATTAGCTGTCCAGGGGATGATCAGCGCCCAATAGGTGTTGTACCAGCTCGCCATCATCGTCAGGAACGGGAAGTCGGCCACGAAACGCAGGGTGTTCGGATTCGGCAGGCGGGTGATCGTGATGTAGTTGGGGATCAGCGTCGCCTCGAACGGGATCATCATCGTCGCCAGGAAGAGGGCGAAGATCGCATTCTTGCCGAAGAACTCGAGCCGCGCGAACGCATACGCCGCCAGCACCGTCGTGAACAACATCCCCAGCACCACCATGATCGCGATGAAGGTGGTATTGAAGAAGTAGCGCCCGAACGGCGCGGTGTTCCACGCTTCGACGTAGTTATGCCACTGCGGGGTCGCCGGGAAGACCGATGGGCGCGTGGCAGTCGCCTCGTTGCGCGTCTTCAACGAGGTCGTCAGCATCCAGAAGAACGGGAACGCCGCGCCGACCGCACCGAGACTGAGCAACACGTAGATCGCCACCCGCCCCGCAATCTGCCCCGGCTGGCGTGTCTGTCGCCGCGTCGGCGGATTCGCGCCGCCGAAAGTCGCCGTCTCCGTCGCCATCGTCATCTTTCCTCGTCCGTGCCAGGCCAAAGCCGCAGCGCCGGTGAAAACGTCAGGCTTTGTGAGGTTACACCCCAGCCCCTGTAGAGGGGCTTCGTGGCGGAGCCTCCAGTCGGGACTTCAGTCCAACAGCATCGCACGTCAGCCATACTCTCCCTGCGCCCGCGCCTAGATCGCCTCATTGCGCCGCCCGAGCCGCAGTTGCAGGAGGGTCAGCGTGAAGATAATCGCGAACAGCAGGAAGGCGATTGCCGAGCCATATCCCAGCCGCTGCGAACTGTAAAACTGGTTGTAGACATAGACGACCACCGTCTGGGTGCTGCCGAGCGGGTTGCCGGCCTTGGCCGAGTTCCCCCCGGTGGAGAGCGACATCACGTAGATCTCGTTGAACGCCTTGAACGCGCCGATCGTGGAGATGATCGTCAGGAACGAGATCGTCGGGGCCAGTAGCGGGATCGTGATCCGCCGAAAAATCGCCCACTCGCTCGCGCCGTCGATCCGCGCAGCTTCGTAGAGTTCCTTGTTGATATTACCCAGACCGGCCAGGAAGATCACGATGTCGAAGCCGAGCAGGTGCCAGATCGCCACCGCCATGATCGCCACCAGCGCGAGGCTCGGCCCGTGCAAGAAGGAGGGCAGCGTCAGGCCGACCCGGTCGGCCATCATCGCGAAGACGCCCTTCGGCTCCAGCAGCCAGCGGAGTTGCGTCCCGGTGCCGCTGAGCAGCTGATTGAGAATCCCGCTGCGCGAGTTGAAGATCCAGGTCCAGATTGCCGCCGCCGCGACCGAGGAGGTCACATACGGCAGGAAGTAGACCGTCCGAAAGAAGGAGAGGAATCGCACTTTTTGGAAGAGGAGGTACGCCAGGAAGAGGGCCAGGGCCATCGTCACCGGCACGGTGCCGATCACGAAGTAGACGGTGTTCCCCAGCGATTGCCAGAACTCCGGCTTCTTCAGCGCCTCGGCGTAATTGTCCAGCCCCACGAAGGCGACCTTGCGGATCCGCCAGTTATGCAGGCTGATATAGAAGGAGAAGAAGAGGGGGAAGAAGTTGAAGATGCCGAGGACGATGATCGCCGGGGCCAGGAAGA
>JAABUN010005976.1_pt1 | contig 14469 bp, 13 predicted proteins | sample 5559311 | NCBI WGS metagenome assembly JAABUN01 (sample SAMN10711877, study PRJNA513370) | rock metagenome | isolation source: Antarctica rocks | place: Antarctica: Victoria Land, Siegfried Peak sud | reverse complement strand
GCGATAGCGTTGCGTGCCAGCGCGGTTGTGTCCATCTTTATGCGTGTGGTCGGCGGAGCCGCAGTAGGGGCAAGGTATTCTTTCCATGCCACCACTATGCCATACCCCTGCCTCTCTAGCCACTCCCCACACGTAGGTCAGAGCGTATTCACTGTCCCGCAATGCGCCCTGTACACAGGTTCGGCTATGGCGCGAGCGTGTCCACCAATTCGATCTCTAGCCGCTTGTTGCTCTTGCCCTTCGAGCGCGTGCCGACGATGCGAATGCCGCCCACCTCGCCCGTGCGAGCGACGTGCGTGCCGCCGTCCGCCTGCACATCCAGCCCCGCGATCTCGACCACGCGCACCTCGGTGATGCCGGGGGGCAACAGGTTGATCTTTGTGCGGATCAGGTCGGGGATGGCGAACGCCTCGTCGCGGGGCAGGATGCGCACCGAGATCGGCAGATCGGCGGCGATGGCGGCGTTCGTCGCCGCCTCGATGGCGGCGACGCGCTCCGGCGAAAGGTCGTCCAGCTCGAAATCCATGCGCGAGCGGTCGAGGGCCATCTGCCCTCCCGTGACGAGCGCACCGTAATCGCGGAAGACCACGCCGCAGAGGCAGTGCATCGCGGTGTGGGTGCGCATCAGGCGATAGCGGCGTTCCCAGTCCACGTCCATCCGCACCGACGCGCCCACCGGGGGCAGCGGGCCTTCGAGTTCGAGGGTGTACACGGCGTCCGCGCCCGCCTTCGCGCCGCGCACCACGCGGGCGGTGCCAACCTCCCACGTCAGAACCCCCGTGTCGCATGGCTGTCCGCCGCCGCCGGGGTAGAGCACGGTGCGGTCGAGCGTCACCGTGTTCCCCTCGCCGTGAGCGACGACGGTGGCCTCCGACATGCGGAGGTAACTATCGGTCTGGTAGAGCAAATCGGTCACGGTGCGTCCTCCTGCCGGACGAATTCGCGGCGTTTTTCGGCACGGGCGGGCTAGCGACAGCGGCCCTCGCGGGAGTATACTGGGGGCGAGCAGCACAAGCGACGGTCGAGGGGCGCGAACACACGCCGGTATAGTGACGTGGCGTGTCGCGTATGCTCCGCATCATCGTTTCGTTACAAAGGCGACACATACTACGGACGGGGTGCAACGGCGCACCCTTGCGGGTGCGCCGAGAGCGCGGAAGGGGGGCAAACAGATGGATCGAGTTGCGGCAATGATCCTCGCGGGCGGTCAGGGCGAGCGGTTGAGCATCTTCTCGCGGCAACGCGCCAAGCCGGCGGTGCCGTTCGCGGGGAAGTATCGCATCATTGATTTCACCCTCTCGAACTGCACGAACTCCGGTATAGACAATGTCGCGGTGCTGACGCAGTACCGCCCGCACTCGCTCAACGACCACATCGGCATCGGGCAGCCGTGGGACCTCGACCGCTCACGCGGCGGTGTGCAGGTGCTGCAACCGTACCTCGGTCGGGCGCGGTCGGACTGGTACCGGGGGACGGCGGACGCCATCTACCACAACCTGTGGTACGTGGAGCCGAAGCACTTTTCCGAGGTACTGATCCTCTCCGGCGATCATGTCTATGCGATGGACTACCGCCCGCTGCTCGATTTCCACCGCAGGCACAAAGCGGCGGTCACGGTCTGCGTGCAGCCCGTGCCGTTGGCGGACGCCAGCCGCTTCGGTGTGCTCGTCACCGACGACGACGACCGCGTGATCGCTTTTCAGGAGAAGCCGGAGCAACCGCGCAGCACGCTCGCCAGCATGGGCGTCTACGTCTTCGACAAGCGGTTGCTGATGGACACGCTCGAAGAGAACGAGCAGGGGCTGGAACGCACGCTCCTCGACTTCGGCAAGGACATCATCCCCTCGCTGATCGAGCAGGAGACGGTGTACGCCTACCGCTTCGACGGCTACTGGCAGGACGTGGGGACGATCCAGTCGTACTGGGAGGCGAACCTCTCGCTTCTGGCGGATTTGCCCGCCCTGAATCTCTACGACCCCGATTGGGTGATCCACACGCGCTCCGAGGAACGCCCCCCCGCGAAGATCATCGAGGGTTCGAGCATCTCGCGCTCGCTGATCTCGAACGGCTGCATCGTGGTCCGTGGCACGGTAGAGAACAGCGTGCTCTCCCCCGGCGTCATCGTGCGCGAGGGGGCCGTGGTGCGCAACAGCATCATCATGGGCGACACCGTGATCGGTGCCGGGGCCGTGGTCGAGGGGTGCATCATTGATAAGCAGGTGCAGGTCGGCGCGGGATGTCAGATGGCCTTCGGCGACGACATCCCCAATATGCTCGAACCGCGCCGCGTCAACACCGGCCTGACCATCGTGGGCAAGCACGCCCGCATCCCCGCCGAGACGCACATCGGCAAGAACGTCATCATCGGCCCCGAAGTGCAGGAACACGACTTCACGAGCAAGTTCGTGCCGAGCGGCGAGACGGTGGACAGCAAAGTCCCCTCGTGGGCATGACGCAGCATCAGGGCAGTTTGCACGATGATTGGCAGGGTACTCCCCATGTGGCGCGGGCTTCAGCCCGTGATTCTCTTGCACTGGCACGAACCACGGGCTGAGAGCACCGTGCCACACAATGCCGTCAACTCCTCTGCAAACTGCTCCAAAAGGCGAAATGCGCCCCCCCGGCCCCATAGGGAGGGGGTAACGTGCAGCAGCATCGAGGCGTACGGGGAAGGTTTCCAATCTTGCCCTGCGTCACCCCCTCCCTATAGGGAGGGGGCCGGGGGGGGGGCATTTCCACGAGAACGAGTTCAGCGCACAATGCTCTGCACCGCCGCTGTCGCGCTCTCCGGCGTGAGCGACGCCTGCACCACGCGCTTCACCGCCCCATCGCGCCCCACGAAGATGCTCGTGGGAAAGTTGTTCACGCGGTAGGGGCCAATATCCCGCGAACCGTCGTTGAAAACGAGCGGAGCCGTCAATTTCAGGTCATTGTAGAACTTGGTGCCGTCGGCCCGCGCCGGTTCGTTCGTGTTGACGAGCAGCAGCACGAGGTCGGGGTGCGCCGCCCGTTCGCGGTCATACACCGCCTGTATGTCGGGCATCTCGGCTTTGCACGGCGGACACCACGAGGCCCAGAAGTTGATCCACACCGGGCGGCCGTTCAGCGAGGCGTAATCGAATGGCTTGCCCGCCGCGTCGGTGAGCATCGGTTTGCCGTCCGTCCCCGTCGGCGGCACCACGAACCGTTGTCCCACCGCCGGGAGCGTCGCACCGGGGTTCGTCAGGCCGCTGCTGCCCGTGTTCTGTCGCTCGAACAGCACGACGCCGAGCAGGATCGCCACCGTCAGCAGCAGCCCGACGCCTACCTGCACCCCACGCGGCAGCGTGCGCAAGGGCGGCAGGCTGTCCGGCGCGAGCGCGTCGTCCGCCTTGTCCTTCGGAGTCGTCTCGACCACCTTGCACGTCCTTACAAACGTGGAGGGCGGGCTTCAACCCGCCACCCCGGAAACATCTGCAATCGGCGGCTGAAGCCCGCCCTCCACCGCAGGTAGATACGGCGCGTCTACGCCCCGCCCTGTCCGCCGGGGCCGACGAAGCCATGCAGCCCGGTGAACCAGTAGTTGCCGAAGAAAGTGAATAGCGTGGCGGCGAAGCCAACGATGAGAATGATCGCCGTGCCGTGACCCTTGATGCCGCGCATCACGCGGGCGTGCATATAGAAGCCGTAGATCAGCCACGTCACGAGGGCCGAGGTCTCTTTCGGGTCCCACGTCCAGAAGCCGCCCCACGCCTCCGCCGCCCACACGCCCCCAAGAATCACCGTGGCGAACATCAGCGGAAAGCCGAAGATCACGGAGCGGTAGCCGACTTCGTCCAGCACATCGAGCGGCGGCAGCACCTTCGTGCGCAACCGCTCCTGCACGAGGTAGCCGAGGCCCGCCGCGAAGCCCATCGCAAAGAACCCGTACGCGAGCATCGCCATCGGCACGTGGATAGCGATCCACTTGCTCTGCAAGGCGGGGATGAGGCCGGCGACTGCCTGCTCGCTCTCCGGACGCGAGAGGGCATAGGCGGTGATGCTCGCCGTGAGCGTCATGGCGATCACGCCAAGCGACTTCACGGGGTAGAGCCGCGAGAGCAGCCAGTACGTGAGGGCCACGGTGAGCGCGAAGGCGAGGGCGAACTCGTACATATTGCCGTACGGCCCCCGCTGCGACACCACCGTGCGCAGGCCGAGGGCGGCGAACATGAAAATCAGCGTCGCCCGCTGCATATACGTGGCGAGGATGCCCGCCGTGGCACTCGCCCCCGGTGCCGATTCCGCCGCGAAGCCCGTGGTCATCGTGCCGCCGCCCGCCGTTTGCAGCGTGGTCGCCCGCAACCGGAACAGCCCCACGGTGTACGCCGCGTAGAGGGCCGCCGAAACGGTGGCGCAGACCAACGCACCCCACAGGCAGTACGAACTCAACTTCAACACGCTCAACATCTGCGCACTCCGTTCCGCCGTTCATACGTTCCGAGTTCCATGCTCCCGGAAATACCGTCGTGCCGCTTCGTCTCAGTCCGCCGCAGCCGGTTCCGCGTCGCGTTCCCGTGCCGTGTACGCCCCACCGGGAACGCGAGACTCGATACCGAGTGCTTCCTTGACCGAGGTAGAAAGCTTGTCGAATTCCTGCGCCCCAAACAGGTCGAGCTTCACCTGCGCACCGAGCAGCAGCCGCGCCGTGCCGTCCGTTTGCCGCGTCACGAGGGCGCGAATGCGGCGGTGCGGCAGGTAGAAGGTGATGCACAGGGCGAGAAAGATCGTGGTTGACGCGAGGTAGATGATCGGCAACCCCGGCGCGTAGGTGATCTGCAAGCCGGTGAAGCGCACCTCTCGCTGGAACTGAATCGTCAGGCCGCTGATCGTGGTGCTGCCACCGGGATCGAGCGTGGCGGTACCGAGCGGCCCCGCGTTCTGGCGGGCGGCGCGATTATCGAACAGAGCCACCGCCACCTGCCCCGTGCGCAACTGCTCGTCGAACGGCCCGCTGCTGCCGCCGATGCGCAGCGTCAGCCCTAGTGCATCGAGCGGCTGCACGCCGATGGTGCGCGTCACGCCCAACGCCTGCGCCCGCGCCGAGGGGTCCAAAAGCGGGATGCCGCCCTCGAACACCGCGTTCCCCGACGGATCGCGCACCACGAACCGCGCCGCATTACCGTACGTCGCCTGATGGAACGAGACCGCGCCCACACTGAGGGGATCGTTGACGCGCAACCGCCCCTGCGTCATCACGCGGCCCGATACGTCGCGGACTTCGAGGTCGCTGTAGTAGTCCCGCGCCCGCCCGTCGTCGTAGTAGTCATCCACGAAACCGAGGTTCGTCACGCTCAGCCCCGTGCCGTGGCCCACCGCCTTGCTGCCGCCGTCCGGGATGAGGAAGCCGATCTCGCGCCAGCCGAGCGAGGCCATCACCACCGCACCGAGCATGATGGACACGATACCGACGTGGAACGGGATCGTCGCCAACGGCGTGAAGCGGTTCTTGTCGGCGTAGAGATGGGTCGCGCCGTCCTTGTCCACAAACGAGAGGCGACGATACCGCTTACTGCCAAGCACGGAGTCGAAGGCGGCAACGGCGGCTTCGGGCGTCGGCGCGGTGTACTCCGCCTGCTGCTTCACGGCACGGAAAAAGCCGGTGGAGGTGCGCACGTTCGGGTGCCAGACGCGCTGCGCGATACCGGGCCAGCGATTGACGATGCCACCGAGCACGGTGCTGACCGCCAGCACGCCCAATGTGACGAGGAAGAACGGCGAGAGCCACACCTCCCACTCCGTCCATGCCCGCATGAGGTCGGTGAGGGCGGGAACCTGCTGCGCCACCCATGTCGGGAAGGTGCTCTGCGCGAGCGTGGCGACGAGCACCCAGAGGCTCGTGACGCCGATCATCCAGAGGGCGATGCGCACCGACGTAAAGAAAACCCACACGCGGTCAACGACGTGAGTGAGCAGCGAGCGTTCGAAACGTTCCGGTTGTTCCGATTGCTCCGGCTGTACCTGTGCTTCGGGAGGCTGCCGCACGGGGGCGGGAGCGGGGGCTGTACGAGCCACGGTGCAAACTCCGTTGTTTGCGTGCCGCCCATCGCACGAATGGGTCGCACGGCGGGCAGCACAGAGCGGCTATTCACGTTCTCACGCGCAGAGTATACCACGGCGACCCGCCCCGTTCCCTGTGGCCCGCGCTACGTTCGCCGAGCGGGTGCCGGGGTTCGGGAAGGGGGAACACAGAGACGTGGCCTTGCGGGCGGGGCGGGGCATCTATCTGGAGTAAGAGAAGGTCGGCTACGCGGGGAGCCAGAAGCGCAAGGTGCCGTCGTCGCGTCCGGCGGCGAAGGCGAGCGTGCCGTTCGGCAACGACACGGCGGCGAGGTTCGTCGCCAGCACGCCGCCGAGCGGGGCCATCCACGCCGCGAACGCACCGTCGCCCTCGCGCCGCAAACCGCCGAATGCGGTGCGGTCTTGCGTCGGCACGACCAACTCCACGCGCCCGTCGCCGTCGGCGTCGGCGGCGCAGGCCATGTCGAGATTGCGCGAGCCGAAAGCGTGCGACGAGTAGCCGGGGAGCGACGCCACGCACCGCAGCGTGTCGCCCTCGACGCGGAACCATTCCGCCACGCCACCGATGTGCGGCGTCAGCACGTCCGCGATCTCGCGTTCGCCCCCCGGCCCGAAGGGGGCGACAGCAATCTGATGCCGCCAGCGGTTGCCGCCCCCGGTTTCCGGCCCCGTTGCCCGCACCGCGCCGTCCTCGCCGTAAAGGACGAGCCGCGCCCCCCGCGTCGCGTCGCTCACCGTGACGAGGATTTCCCGCTCCCCGTCGCCGTCGGCGTCGGTCCAGATTGGCATGATCCCCTCGATCACCGCCGGCTCCGGCACGCTGATCGTGCGCACGACTCGTCCGCCGTTCGCGTACGTCACGAGGATGAGCGTGCTCGCCTCGATGTCGTCGCCCAAAGCCCCGTGGGGGTAGCGATCCGTCGCACCACCGAGCAGCAGGAGCCGCCCCGTCCCGTCGGTTGCGATGCGGGCGTCCGGGGGCGCATTGACCGCGAACGGCACCCCCTCCACCCCGGCGAGGAAGATCGAGAGCGAACCGTTCTGGCGGATGTATGCGTAGGCATTCCCCGTGTCCGCGACCGGAACGGGGTGCGAGAGCGGCGATTCCGCGATGTTCAGCGGGCGGAGCAGCGTCGGTTCGCGCCCCGGCGCGACCGTGACGACGGGCGGGGCCAGCGCACGGAACTGCCGCCGGTTCCACGGGTAGGGGCGCACACCCTCCGGTGTCGCCGCGAACGCCCGCACATCGCCGTCGTCGAGCGTTACGAACCAGACGCTGCCGCCCTCGTACGGCACGCCGACCACCCACACCGGGCGTCCGCCGAGCGACACATCGGCGGGCGTCGCGGTGGGCATGGCACCGCGCCCGATCATGTAGCGGTTGCCGTCCCCGCGCCCATAGGTATAGCCGAGCGTGGGTCACGGCGGGGACGGTTGCGATTGCGATTGCGCACAAGGCCGCGCCGCGACATGCAGCGTCGCCCCGATGGCGGCGGTCGTCACTCCGGCGAACAGGGTACGGCGAGAGAGGCGCGGTGCGCTGTTCATGTAATTCCCGGAATCCGGATCGCGGGGGCGTAGACCGACAAGCGGGCGAGCGTGTCGGTGAGCAGCAGCACGCCCACGAGGATGAGGAACGCGCCGCTGACGAGCGAGATCGCACCGTAGTAGCGATTCACCCGCCGCAGCAGCCCGCTCGCCCGCCCGAACAGCAGCGCGATGAGCAGGAACGGCACGCCCAGTCCGAGCGAGTAGATGAACAGCAGTATGCCGCCGCTCGCCGGTTGCGCCGATACCACGCCGAAGATACCCGTGAGCAGCGGCCCGACGCACGGCGACCACCCCGCCGCGAAGAAGACCCCCACGAGGAAACTTCGCCCAAGCACGGGGAGTTGGAAGTTTCGTGTTCCGTGTTCCGCGTTCCGCGTGCGCGGCTCCGCGAGCGTTGCAGTGCCACCGCCCATGCCCCGCATTTCGCCAACGGCTAACGGCTGAGGGCGAACAGCTTTCGGCATCTGCGCTTTCAGCGTGCGGTTGAGGAGAGGGATGCGCACGAGGCCCGTGGTGTGCAATCCCATGAGGATCACGGCCACGCCGCCGATCCAGCGTACCCAACCCTGCGCCGCCTGCACATTCGTGAGGAACAGCCCGATGCCGATGCCGACCACCGTGAAGACCGCCGCGAAGCCGAACACGAAGGCCAGCCCGTTGGCGAGCAGGGCGCGGCGCGAGGGCGTCTCGCCCGGTGCGACGGTCGCCCCGGCGAGATGACCGATGTACCCCGGCACGAGCGGCAGCACGCACGGGCTGACGAAACTCAGTACCCCGCCCGCGAATGCCAACACCGCCCCCACGGCGAACGACGCACCCTCGACTCCTACGCTACTCATCGTCGCTGCGCTCCTCATGGTTCGTGCTGCGTGCTGCGTGCTGCGTGCTGTGTCCAGTATGCTGCGAAACCTTCGACGCCAGTGTACACCTGTGGACGCCGGAAAGGGTTACAATACGCTCACGATGCGTGGAGTGCGACGATGCCGTATGCGGCACGGCGGCACGGTAGAGAGCGGAGCGGCCCATGCCACGAGGAAGCGGACAACGCACCTACCGCACGGAAGGCATCGTGCTACGCGAGCGGAACTTCGGCGAGGCCGACCGCCTCGTGACGATGCTGACGCCGGAGTACGGCAAGGTGCGGGCGGTGGCAAAGGGCGTACGCCGCATGACGAGCAAGAAGGCGGGTCATCTGGAACCGTTCTCGCGCCTCACCGCCCTGATGGCGCAGGGGCGCGAACTCGACCAGATCACGCAGGTGGACACATTGGATGCGTTCCTGCCGCTGCGCGAAGACCTCGACCGCTACGGGTGGGCCTGCTATCTCACCGAACTCGCCGACCGCTTTTCGGAGGAAGGTACCGAACACCGCGCCTTCTACGACGCCTACCTCTCCGCCCTCGTCGCCCTCGCGCACGGGGCGGACAGCGACCTCATGCTGCGTTGGTTCGAGATGGAACTGCTGATCCTCAATGGCCTCGCGCCGTCGTGGTCGCACTGCGCGGGGTGCGAGAAGCCCGTGCAACCGGGCGTCACCTACGCCTTCGACCTCGAACGCGGCGGCCTGCTCTGCCCCGATTGCGGCACGTCGCTCGCCCGCCCGCTGCTCGTGGACACCGACGCCGTGAAGCTGCTGCGCCTTCTGGCCCGCGAACCGCTCGCCCGCCTCGTCAACCTGCGCGTGCCGCCCGACGCCTTGCACACCGCCGCTATCGTCCTCGGCACCGCCCTACGCGGTGGCCTCGACAGCGACTTGCGCACGCCGGGGGTGCTGCGCCGCCTGCAAGGGTAACGATTGCGCAACAGGAGAGCGCGAGGATCGCACATCCGGTACGTGATCGTGGCTCCATTCCGTCGTCGGAGGCTGCAATGCAAGCGACCACTGTAGGAACAACCACATATGTACCGGCTGTCTCCCTTGAGCGCACGCTACTGGTTGCCCCTCTTTGCCATGATAGGTGCCGTGTTCATCGCTAGGTCGCTTCTCAACTCCCGGCAGACAGGACAATTTCGCCCCGATGTGTCTTGGGGTACGTTTATCGTCCCCGCCATTATCATTGCGGTAATTTTGACGACGACGACGCTCACGTTGACACCGGACGGATTCAGTCACTGCATTTTTGGCTCTGATCTTCGGGCTAATTGGGCAGAAGTCGCCGCGATTGCCAACTGGCGCAACCCGCTCACCGCATGGAGACACGGCAAAGGTTTGCTGCTGCGGCGACGTTCCTTCTGGGAATTTCGCTTCGTGCCGCTGGAATGGTTCGATCAGAACTGGCAATCAGGACCAATTGGCGCGGCATCCGCCGCCATGCCCCGTGGCTGCTTGATACAACATTGCCCCGCCCGAACATTGGGGATGATAGACAACGGAACATGCCGTCGCAGACTGAGGGGAAGGGCCGGTGATACGCGAACAACGCGACTTGCACGGGCGCACAGCACTCGTCACGGGGGCAAGCCGGGGGAGGGGGGAGCCGAGGGTGAAATCTCCCCGCAACTTCCCGCCCCGCCGCGACGTTCTTTCTGCGATACTCCTGTGGGTAGACGCCCCCGAAAGCCGCCGCACGCGAACGGAGCGCGACCGATGTCGTACGTGGATTCCCTGTTGGCCCCCGGCGAAGAGAAGTTGTACGAGGCGCACCAGCACATTCTCTTCGTGATCGGGCGCATCCTGCTCTTCGTGCTGTTCGCCGCCGTGCTGATCGCAGCGGGCGTGCTGTTGCGCGTCTACCTGCCGCCGCGCATCCCCAACCCCGCGACCGCCGCGCTCGTGGGCAATATCGCGGTCTTCGCGGCCCTCGTTCTGGCCCTCGTGCCGCTCGTGCAAGCCCTGCTCGCCCTGCTCGCGTGGCGCAACCACCAGTATGTGGTCACGAGTCGCCGCGTGATCTCGGCGGCGGGCGTGCTCAACAAGAACACATTCGACTCCTCCCTGAACACGATCAACGATCTCGTGACGAGCCAGTCCTTTCTGGGCCGCATCTTCAACTTCGGCTCGCTCACGGTTCTGACGGGCAACGACGCCCAAGCCCCCGTGTTCGAGGGCATCGAGGCTCCGCTCACCTTTAAGAAAGCGATGCTTGTGGCGCGGGAGCAGTTCCTACGCGAACTGTCGGGGGGCTACCGCGCCGCCCCCGCCGCCACGCCCGCGCTGCCCCCGCCTCAGTACGCCGACGACCCGAACGAGATTACGCGGCTGATCGCGCAACTCGCGCAGTTGCACCAGCAGGGTGCGATTTCGCAGGCGGAGTACGACAGCAAACGCGCCGAATTGCTCCGCCGCCTGTGAACCGAAAGCCCCCGTGTGTTTCGCCCGGCATCTCGCGGCAGATACGAAAAGAACGCTTCACATTCGCCGCCTCACGCGCTGTCTCGTCGTGCAAGGGCGCACCGCCGTGCACCCGCGCCCGCGCCATGCCTCGCGCTCGCCTCGCGGGTGCCGTGCGCCACAGGCATCGCGGACACGCGGCGGTGCGCTTCTACGCAGAAACATCGAAATGTGTTGCCTCGATTCGCGGACAGCCCGTTGTGCCGCCAATAGGGGGGTCACGTTCCCCGCGCCAACCGGGCGATGAGGCGGTCGGGCAGGTCGGCAGTCCGCATCTTCGCCTGCGTGGCGGCAATGTCGTACGCGACGCGATGCCACTCCGCCGTGTGCGTGCGCGGGTCGTAGATGAGGTAAGCGGCGCGTGGGTCGCGGTCGCGTGGCTGACCGACGCTGCCGGGATTGATGATATAGCGGGCGTCGCTCACATCGAGCACGGTGTCCGCCGCCCCCGCGACGCGAAAGGTACCCGCATCGGTGCGCTGATACGCGGCGGCGACATGCGAATGCCCGACAAAGCACAGGGAGCCGGGGAACTCCGGGGCGTCGAAAGCTTCCACCGCTTCAATCGCGGTGAGGATATACGTCCAGACCGGCCCTTCCGGCGGACACGCGGGGCTACCGTGCGCGAGGAGTACATCGCTGCCGCTCTCCGGGGCGGGGGGCGTCATCAGGGGGGTTATCGCGGCGTACGGCACGGGCTGCGCGGACGGGAGGGAGCGGAGATACGCGCAATCCTCCGCGTCGAGTTGGGCCTGCGTCCACTCGGCGGCGGCGCGTGCGGCGGGATTGAAACGTTCGAGATGGGCGGGTGCCACCGCCGCGAGGTCGTGATTGCCCGCAAGCACGAAGGCGCAATGCGCCCGCGCCCACCGGAGGCAAGAGGCAGGCTCCGGCCCGTAACCGATCATGTCGCCGAGGCACCAGATCGCGGCGCAATCGCCCGCATCGGCAAGCACCGCGTCGAGGGCTTCCCGGTTCGCATGGATGTCCGCGAGGATGAGAATACGTACCATGGGTCCAGTGTCGCACGGGTGTAGGTCGTGGCGCAAATCGTGATATGCTTCACACAATGAGCGAACGCGAGAGGAGTGGACGATGAGTCTGTTGCGGAATGTGGTGGACACGGTGATCGCTAATATGTCGTCGGAGGAGCGGGTCGAGGCGATCCGCGAGGTCGCGGAGCAGGCGATGGACATGATGACCGAGGAGGAGCGGATGGGCCTCGCGGAGTTCATGTTCACGAAGATGCTCGACACGATGAGCGACGCAGAGCGGGAACGACTCGCGGAGCGCATCGCCCCGGCACCCGCCCTCGCGCTGCACGACTAGGGAGGCCGCTCGCATGAAGCACGACACGCACGACACGCCCGCCGCCCCGGTGGATATCAGCATCGCTGCCACGCTGCCGGAGATCATGCCGGTCGCCACGGGGGCCGACATAACCGCAGGAAACGGCGGTCAATCGCGTCCCTGGCCCGTGCCGTGGCTTGTTGCCCTCGCGCTGGTGGTCGCATTCGGCTACCTGAGTGACCGCCGCCGCGCCGCCCTCGGCGATTTCCTCAATCAGATCGCGGAAGTACTCCGCGACTTCCGGGGCTACGACCCGGTGGTGTGACGGTCGGGGCGGGCTTTCTCTCGCCCGCCCCGCTGTGCTTTCGCGGGCGGACGCTACTCCGGCATCCGTCCGATGCGGGTGAGCGACTCGGCGTAGTCGTTCTCCTCGATCTGCTGGCGAATCTCCGCTGGCGTGCGGTGGCGACCGGGCCATGCCTCGTCGGGTGTGGTCGAGAGGCGCAGCAGCACGCGGGCCGTGAGGATGGCGGCGGACTGCAACCCCTTCAGGGAAACCTTGTCCACGGTGTCGGCCTCGGTGTGGCCCCACCCGCGCCCGATCATCGCCGTGCGGCCCGTGTCGCGGCTGCTGAGGCTACCCGACGGCACGCCCGCCACCGTGAAAGGGAAGTGGTCGGAGTGACCGGCAAACTTGTCGAGTACGTCGAAGCCGTAGTTGAACTCCTTCGCCAACCCCTCGAAGAACGGCACGAGTTCGGGCGTACCCGTGAGGGCGATGACCTCGCCGCCGCCCTGCCCCTGCCCCGCGCCGTCGAGGTTGAGCATGTAGCGCACCCTGCCGAGTTCGTCCGCGTGCTGATCGCGGTGCGCCCACGCGCCGTTCAGCCCGACCTCCTCCGCACCCCATGCCACGAAGCGGATGCCGCGCACGAGGTGTTCGCGCACCCCCGCCAACGCCATTCCCGCGAACACCGTGGTCACGGTGCCGGTGCCGTCGTCGAGGGCACCGTCGGCGATGTCGTGTCCGTCGTAGTGTCCGCCCGTGATGATGAACTCGTCGGTTGAGCCGTCACCGGGGAGTTCGCCGACGACATTATTGGTCGTCACATCCGCCTGCGTGCTCGTATCGGTGATCTGGAGCATCGGGTGTTCGCCGCCCGTGGCGAGACGCAGGATGGCGGAGCCGGTCTCGTACGAGACGCCGATGCCGGGGATGGGGCAGTCCGGGTAGAGGCTGCCGGTGATGCGCAACTGACCGGGGTTCTGGTTGATGAAGATGAAGCCGACCGCGCCCGCCGCCACCGCCCAGCGGTATTTGTCGGTGCGGTGGCTCGTCTTCTTCGCCAGCCAGTTGCCGGTTTCGGCGGCGCACACGGCGATCTTACCGCGCACGGCGTCGCCGAGGCGGGCGAAATCCTCCTGTTCGCCGCCGCCGCAGTCGATCATCTCGGCGTGCAGGTCGGTAGCGGGGCTGTAGGGCAGGGCGAGGCAGGAGAACTCGCGCTCGACCGGGCCGGTCATGCGCAGGGCGGTCGTGCCGCGTGTCCAAGCTCGCACGGTGAAGGGTTCGAGGTGGACATTCTGCAAACCGCCCGCCCGCATCGCGTCGGCGATCACGTCCGCCGCTTTGCGCTCGCTGGCACTGCCAGCGGAGCGGTTGCCGCACTCGTCGCAGAGCCGCAGGAGCAGCTGCATCGGTGCGCCCGACGTGTACAACTCGCCGATAATGTTCTTGTCCGCCGTGAGCAACCGCTCCGGTGCAACGGTGGTAGTCATCCATAGACCTCCCATTCTTACCGAGCCAGGAAAGCGGTCGGCATTGTAGCACGGGCCGTCGTGCCACCCGCACCATGCCATGCAGCCGCGAGGAATTATGCGGGACTTTTCGGTCGCGGTGTCGTTGACAGCATGTGGCACGGGTGGGATACTCGTCTCTGCACTACGCGATGGGGTGTAGTTTAGCGGTAGAACGCCTGACTCTGAATCAGGTAGGTGGGGTTCGAATCCCTGCACCCCAGCCATCTTCATTTTCCTTGCTACATAAGGATAAAAGGGGCGGTGCCGTTGTGTTGGCATCGCCCCTTTTGCTGTCTTGACGACAGCCTTGACGACAAAACCCTTTTTTCGCCTAGTGGTCTGACACGGATGATTTGCAAGGTTGGGTAGACGCAGATAGGGTGGCGGTGCCGCCACGCGGAGCGGCACGAGTCCTACCCCCCGGAGTGCCACCATGAACCCGAAACGCTACCATGTCG
>JAABUN010005975.1_pt1 | contig 14477 bp, 16 predicted proteins | sample 5559311 | NCBI WGS metagenome assembly JAABUN01 (sample SAMN10711877, study PRJNA513370) | rock metagenome | isolation source: Antarctica rocks | place: Antarctica: Victoria Land, Siegfried Peak sud | reverse complement strand
CTTCTACCCGATCCGGGTCTTTTTCGGCATTCATAATGTACAGTCAGCCTCGGCATGCTTTTCTAGCCACCTGGAGACTAATTTTTTCTGTTTTCTGTCCACCTCTGGACCTTGCGTTCGAAAGCCTGGAGCCGAGTGCTCCCGACGATATTCCTTATGTCCGCCCGATCGTACTTCCCGGTCCGTATCAATCCGACAATCTCCTTATCCACCGACGTTCCCGTCGCCATGAGCTCGTCCAGTATTAGGTCGCGATCGTACATCCCGCGCTCGGCGAGCTTCGCGGGGTCCAGGCCGGAGTCGGCGAAGTCTTCGGTCGCTTGCTCCGAGATGTAGATGAGCCGGTCGCTTCTGGGTCGCACAAGCTCTTTACCATTGCACGTGCCCCAGATGTCGTCCTCCATCTCCCGTTTACGCTTGATGCGCTCTGCGCCCTTGAATACCGCCGTGGCGAGGTAGGCCCTAGCCTTGTCTGCGTCAAGCGTGAGCCACAGCGGTGGCGAGTCCACCCGACGCTCGAACCCCCTCTTGAGGAAGATCCACAGGGCCTCGAGCCGCTCGGGGGTGGCCCACAGATTCAGGCGCTGCTCCAGGAAGTTCACCGCCACCCAATGCCTCCCGTCCAGCATTGCCTCCAGCGCGTCGTAGGCCGCGAAGGCGAAGAGGTCTTCCTCAGGAGTCACCGGTTGGACGGCGATCCGTTCTGCGACCCGCAGCGCCTCGTGGGCTATCCGGACCCACCCATCCCAGCACGGCCGGAGCACATCGGCCAAGCTGAAGGTTTTTCGGGCGATCTCGTTGACCCCATCGAACGCCTTGAACAACCCACCTAAGCTGGTCGAGCTGTTTGCCCATCCTGTCGCGCCGACCAGCCCTCCCGCCCCGTAGAATGTACTGCCGACGGTCCATCCAGGCTCGGAGTTACCGAGCATCCTCGATTTCCCGAAGCCCGACAGTCCGCGAGCGACATCAAAATTCCAGGTATCGAGGTTGGCGTCTGCCAGCGAGGCCGATACGCCGAAGCCCCGCCACCTGTTGGCTCCTTCGAGACCACCCAAGATGTCGGGTTTTGGCATCTTCCCTATCGCCCGCGATACTCCAGACACAGGTTCCATCCAAGAGGGTGGCTCCGTCCAGAAGGGCGGCTTGGCGACCGCGGCTGATAACGAGCCCGCGGTGGGGAGGCCAGCTAAAGTGGTTAACCCTCGTTCCAGCGGTGTGAATTTGGACTTAGCTACGCCGAGCCCAATGCCATCACCGATTTTGGCTCCGAGGAGTTCCGACGCCAGCGAACCCACCCTGGCGCCATGCGCCTCTGCAAGGCCAGCGCCGATCCCGTAGGTATCTGTCCGGTCCAGCGCAACGCTGGCCCTGTCCGCCGCGGACAGGGCCGCGCTTATAGAACCCACCCCCCCGAAATCGCCCCGCTTCTTGGCGGCATCGATCTGCTCGAAGGCGGTGCCCAGTTTGGTAAAATCAAAGCTCATTTGAAGATCCTTTCTCTATCATAAGTTTAACTGGGCAAATGTGTTCTCCATACTTACAGGCGCTCCCTAACTACTTTTCTAGCCACCACTGGAAGATTTTTTGAGAAAATTTTGTCGCAGAATTGTCGCTAATGTACGTTTTCAGAAGGTCATATACACGAGCCTACCTAGGCTCGCTCAGCTGTTGATAGCAAGCAGCTTCTGCTTGTCTAGCGCAGCTCTCAAAGCCCTAAGGTAATCTAGACATAGCCTACATAAACAAAATGCTCTGTCTTCGTGCCAGACCTGCTCGCAATATGTGCGACCTATAGCCGTAGTAACGCTGACAGGAAAATGTCTCCCGAAAGTGTGCTCTGTAACTCAAGAACGGCTTAGGAATGGGGTTGACTGAAGGCATGCGGCCGTCTTTTCCTGTCAAACCATCTCCACCCATGAGTCGCAGACATTGCGAGTCGGTGTGCTTCGTGCTCATAAGCGCCATAGTGATTATTGGATATCGGGAGCGTGATCTAAGTGAGGGTTGAGGACGCCAGGAGTGGATTGTCGTGACCGCTGTCGCTGGATTCGTAGGCGTGGCGGTCGGCGTCGCGTTGCTGGCTCTGCTGAATCGCTACGTTTGCAGGGAAGGGAGGCAAGAATCAGCAGACGGAGATTGGCCTGATCGAGAAGATGTCAACGACGAGACGGTTGCGCTGATCTACGAGCACACGAAAGACTCACCGAGCGACCAACTGCACGACTCGGAGCAACTGGACACGAAAACGACTGCCGTGTTTGCCGCAGCTACGGTAGCTATTGGGCTCGCGGCAAGGCTCCCACCAAACGACCGCTTTGTGGAGCTGTGCATCTACCTGGCGGCGGGCCTCTGGGCGCTTACGGCTCTCGCGACGGTGCTGGTCGTGCGCACCCGGGGTCACGGTACCAAAAAGGGAATTCTGTACTGCGAGAATATAGGCGGTGAGGTCCTCCCGGTCGGCCTGACCCGAATTCTGTAGGGCCTCAGTGCCTTTCTACCGAACTGTCGGCTGGCCAGGGAGGATCTTCACCGCGCTCCGGGCGGGCGGCAGTGACCTAATAGGAGCCTGCCGAGAAGAGAAGGTCCCGTCGCAGTACCGTCCACCGCCCCGGTCCGGCAAGCGCACGACGCCGTGACCGCGCAGTGAAAGGAGAAGACGAAGATGACCGAGACCATCGTCCGGAGCGATGCCCCGGAGGTGTCCGTAACCGTGGGAGTGGACACTCACCTGGACGAGCACGTGGCCGTGGCCCTCGACCACCCGGGGCGTCGCCTGGATGCTCTGGTGGTGCCCACGAGCGGGACCGGCTACGCGAAGCTTCTGCGATGGGCCGAGTCCCTGGGTAGGTTGGAGAGGGTAGGTATTGAGGGTGCTGGGTCTTTCGGTGCCGGTCTGGCGCGTTTCCTACGATCCAGGAGCGTCGGGGTTCTGGAGGTCGGGCGCCCGAAGAGGCGTGACCAGCACCGCTCAGGCAAGTCCGACCCGATTGACGCGGAGCTAGCAGCGAGGACCGTGCTGTCCGGCACCGCCATCGGCAAGGTGAAGGATACGGAGGGACGGGTCGAGATGATCCGTGTGTTGCGCGCGGCCCGTCGCTCGGCCGTTAAAGCACGTGCACAGGCGGCCAACCAGCTCAAGGGCATGCTCATCACCGCGCCGGAAGATCTCAGGACCGAGCTACGTGGGCTCACGGTCGCCAAGCTAGTCCGACGGGCAGCGCGCTTCCGTCCTGGAGACCTTCCGGAAGACACTACCTCGGCCACCAAGTTCGCCCTCCGCTCTATCGCTCGACGTCACCAGCAATTCTCTGAAGAGTTAAAAGAGCTTGATGGACAGTTGAGCCGGCTCGTGAGAGAGGCCGCCCCGGCCCTCGTCTCGATTCATGGCGTCGGCATCGACACGGCGGCCACCCTCCTGGTCGCCGTGGGCGAGGACCCTAAGCGCTTGAGGAGCGAGTCAGCCTTCGCCCACATGTGCGGGGTGGCGCCGATCCCAGCCTCCTCGGGCAAGGTGGTCCGCTACCGTCTCAACCGCCGGGGCAACCGAGACGCCAACCGGGCTCTTCACGTCGTTGCGGCCGAGCGCATGAGCCGCGACGAGCGCACCCAATACTACGTGGAGAAGCGAACCGCCGAGGGGAAGAGCAAGAAGGAAATCATGAGGTGCCTCAAGCGATACATTGCCCGTGAGATCTATCGGATCCTCGTCCCGACCGTAGCTCCAATGGGAGAGTTTTCGTCCACTTGACCAGCATAGGAGCTTCGATTAGAAAGTATCTACCAGTAGCAAGGCGCCGTCTTTGTACTAGGTTGCAACGACGGAACATTTCCTCTCCTCTTGAGATTGCAGCTCCTGCCCCAGAACTCTCAACGGAAACCAGGTTCCGGCGAGAGTTCTGGGGAAATTGCACAGAAAAGACCCGAATCGGTTCGAATGAGGCCGAAAAACTCGTGACAGGAACCCGCGGAAGGCAAGAACGCGCTCACACACCCGATCCTTAGCGTGCGATTTTCCCGCAGCGTGTTGAAAAACTCCCGGCCGTCCGCTCATGACCACCGATTCGGCTCCAAAAATGGCGATTTGAGGTGTCTGTAGCCGATGTGGGCGGCCATAATCGTCCCCGAGTAGGGTTTTTCAACAGGCTGCCCGGAATGGTACTGCGACGCGCGTAAGGAATGCTTAGGAGATCCGGGCGAAGCCTTTTGCACTGCGGTGGTGGCTGAGGGGCGCGTGGGTTAGGATTTTTCCAAACGAGGCCGCGAAGGAGGCAGTAGATGTTGGAGACGGATCGGACGATAACCCGCGCCCGCCGCAACACCATCGGCGATGCCGTAAGGCGCTCCGCCGCCCGCAATCCGGGCAAGGACGCGCTCATCTTCGGCGAGCGCCGCTGGAGCTACGCCGAACTGGATGCCGGGGCCAACCGCGTCGCCAACGCCCTGCTGGCCCTGGGGTTGGAAAAGGGCGACCGGGTGGCCGCGTACGGTACCAACTCCGACGCTTACGTCCTGCTGTGGCTGGGATGCGTGAAGGCGGGTCTGATCCACGTCCCCGTCAACTTCGCCCTTGCCGGCGACGAGCTGCTCTACATACTCCGCCAGTCCGGCTCTAAGGCGCTCTTCTACGACCCGGCGCTCCTGGAGCACGTTGAGGAGGTGCGGACGGCGTTCGGCGCGACGATCCACGGCACACTCCGCGACGGGGCGGATACGGACGTCATGGGCTTCGCGCAAGGTACTGAGGAAGCCACCGAGCCCGACGTCGAACTCGACGAGCACGACCCGGCGCAGATACTCTACACCTCCGGGACGACCGCGGCCCCCAAAGGCGCGGTGCTCACGCAAGGGGCGCTGATGGCCGAGTACGTGAGTTGCATAGAGGCCCTGGAGTACCGCCACGACGACCGCCCCCTGCACTCTCTGCCCCTCTACCACTCGGCCCAGATGCACGTCTTCCTCATGCCGTATCTGCTCGTCGGGGCGACCAACTTCGTGGTGGCGAAGCCGGACCCCGAGCGGTGCACCTCCATCATCGAGGGCGAGCGCATAAACTCCATGTTCCTGCCGCCGACGGTCTGGATCTCTTTCCTCCGGCACCCGGCCTTCGACTCCCGCGACCTCTCCAGCCTCGAAAAAGTGCAGTACGGCGCCTCGATCATGCCCGTGCCCGTGCTGCGCGAGCTGCGCCAGAGACTGCCAAACCCCCGCTTCTACAACTGCTACGGCCAGTCAGAGATAGCGCCCCTGGCAACCGTCCTGCGGCCCGACGAGCACGAGGAAGAGAGGCTGGCCTCCGCCGGACGCCCCGCGCTCCTCGTCGAAACCCGCGTCGTGGACCCCGAAATGAACGACGCCAAGACCGGCGAGCCCGGCGAGATCGTCCACCGCTCCCCGCACCTCATGGTCGGCTACTGGGACAAGCCCGAGGCGACGCGGGAAGCCTTCGAGGGCGGCTGGTTCCACTCCGGCGACCTCGGCCACTTCGACGAGGAGGGCTACCTCTACGTCGTGGACCGTCTCAAGGACGTCATAAACACCGGCGGCGTGCAGGTCTCCGGACGCGAGGTGGAGGAAGCCCTCTACGACCACGAGGCGGTCTCGGAGGTCGCCGTCATCGGGCTGCCGGACGAGAAGTGGATCGAGGCCGTCAGCGCCGTCGTCGCCCTGAAGAGCGGCACGGAGGCCACCGACACGCTCGCCACGGAGCTCAAGCAGCGCGCCCGCGAGCACCTCGCCCCGTTCAAGGTGCCAAAGCACGTCTTCTTCGTGGACGACCTGCCGCGCAACGGCGCGGGCAAGCTCCTAAAGCGCGAGCTGCGGCAGCGGTTCGCCGACCGCGTCTCCCTGCCAGCCGAACCGGGCATTCTCTTCTTCAATCTTGCCCACGAAACACCCACCTCTTGAGCTACTCTCAAAGCTCATACTACATATCGTGCATGATGCACTAATTAATACAAGTTGTTAAGCTGTTGTTGAGAGGTCATGGCTACTGTGTCAGCGGAATGAGGGAGGCGAGGCGTGAGGATAGTCGAGAGCCAGGGAGCCGAGGTAAGGACGAGAAACCTACGCTGGATGGAGTCGCTATGGGAAGGTACGAGAACTGCTGCTAGGGAGGAGGACAGGAAGGAGGAGATACTAACGGTCTTCCGTGAGCTGGCTAAGGACTCTAGCCGCGGGAGGGAGGTTCGCGAGTACGTGCCCTGGGCACCGCTATGGTAGTAGTGAGTATTCACGCCGGGGACGAGAAATTGCAAGAACAGGCCAAGCCTCATCATTAAATGCCCGGCGTATAGCGGGAACCGAATCGGCAGATAGGACCTTCGAGACTGGCCGCGGTTACGGTGGCCGCAAACCACCCCATGTGGCATGCTTCGTCTCCTTCGGCACCGTGGGTTGTGTGAGGGAGAGTGGGGATGAGCCCGAAGAGGCGAAGAAGGCGCGTGGACCCGACCGACGAGTGGGAACAGCTCGAGCTCCTGTGCGCCTGGTCCGAGCAGGCACGCTACGAGCTGATCCGCCCGATGGTGCTCTTCGGGGTCTCCGCGGCCGAGCGCTCCCGGCAGACCGGCGCCGCCTCCGAGCGGACCCTCTACCGCAGGACGGAGCACTTCGAGGAGGAGGGCATGGAGAGCCTCTTCTCCTCCGAGGGGGCCAAGCGCCGCGCCCTGCCCCAGTGGATACGCAGGATGGTCGTCGAGCTCAAGGGCGAGCATCCTCCCCTCAACCCCAACGAAATCGCGGGCATCGTCTACGTCCGCACAGGAAGTAAGCCCGACCGTAAGACGGTGAAGAGGGTGCTCTCGGAGGAGCCGATCCCCTTGCGGATGGTACGCCGCTTCGAGCCTTACCACGAGATCCCCGAGCCGAAGGAGCGCAGGAGGGTGGTGGTCGCCCTGCACGCCGATGGGTGGGCCGTCAAGACCATCGCAGGGTACCTGCGGGTCAACCGCGACACCGTCTACCAGGCGCTCAAGCGGTGGATCGAGGAGGGCGAAAAAGGGCTGGAGGAGGTCTTGGGGGACGGGTGGCTCAAGGCCCTGAAGCTCCGAGAGTATGCGCCTCGCAGACGACGGCAACCGGAGGCCCTGCAGCAGGTGCTGTTCCCCTACCTGGACGCCCTCTAGAAATGGGAGCGCTACACGAACCTCGGCCTCGTCGCCGGTTTGGCTTACCCGAGGTCCGTCGCGCCCCCGGACGGGAAGGTACGCTCGATCCATCCGACCGCGTGCTCGAGGAGCTGACCCGCGTCGAACAGATGGGCCGTGGCCTCCCCGACCGGACCGCTACTTCCGGCACCGGCCGCGAGCGCCGAACGCGCGATGTGCTCGATGTAGTCTTCCCCGCCGAGGAGGCGCTCGTAGGGCAGGGCGCCCTCGCCGGTGTCGATGTCCGAGAAGGTTCGCCAGGCGCGCTCGCCATCCACGAGCACGGGCATACTGTAGCTCACCCGGCGCTTGCCGGGAACCTCCGCGATGGCCTCGGCGTGGTGCACGAGCGTTACCGTCTCCAGCGGCGCGCCCAGCATCACGACCCGGCCGCCGAGCTCGACCAGCCGGGCGTAGGGCGTGCCGGTACCGTAGGCGTCGTCGTAGGGGTGGGAGGCGGTGAGCGCTCCGGCGAGCGGACCGACGGCCGCCACGCCCGCCTCCGGGTGCCCGCTGTGGCGGGAACCCGACCAGGTCCTCAAGGCCTCGGGGACGCGGCCGTGGTCGCGGCTAGAGAGGGCGACGCGCGGGTCGTAGGGCGGGTGCTCCTCGACGTAGGCCCGCTTCGCTTCCTCGTTCAAGGTGCCCAGGTCGTCGGGTGGCGCGTCCTGCCAGCCGGTGTAGGCCATGAGCGTACCTTCGGGTCCCACGACGTCGAGCAGGGCGCGCACGACGGTCTCCGCGCCGCCGACCACGCGGCCGAGGGCGCTCATACGGCAATGGACCATCGCCACCCCGCCCGGCCTTAACCCAAGCTTCTCTAGATCACGAACCAGCCGCGAGCGCGCCATCAGCATGTCCGACACAATAGCAGGGGTGCCGGAGATTGGCCAACGCCTACGATGGCAAGCTTAGAAAGACCGCACCCTGCGTCACGGCTTCCTGCCGATTCGGTTCCCGCCATATGCCGGGCATTTCGTAATGAGGTTTGGTCGGGGAGTTCTCCGGTGAGGAGGTTGTAACCGCTCGTAACAAAAGAGCGCCTGTTCCGATACACTCTTGACCCACTCTCGATACGCTCTTGAACTACTCTGAAGAGAGTAGCCCCGCCGCATCCTCGATGCTCGCGGGGCTTTCTTTATGGTGCTGGAGACGGGGATCTCCAATGGACGTATTCTATCTCCCTCGCCCGGCTTGTGGGGTGAGACGTTTCCTACCCTATATCTTGTGGCCGGGTACGCTCCCGGTTCCGGAGGTCTACCATGCCCGTGACAGAGGTTGGACGCGGGGAGGGACATGTACACGGACAGCGGGACGCTAAGAGTCACGATCAGGGAGGCGGCGTCTCGTCTTGGTGTGACCGAGGGAGCTATCCGAAAGCGCATACAGCGCGGTTCTCTACTTCGTGAGCAGGGTGAGGGCGGCAGGGTGTACGTGTACCTGGACGAGTACCGGGACATGTCTCGGATAGACAGTGACCCTCTGGTCGAGGAACTGAGGGACCGGGTGCGTTTTCTGGAGAAGGAGTTGGAGCGCAGGGGCGACGAGGGGGAGCGGTATCAGAGGATCATCGCGGGGCTGGCCCAGTCCAACTCGAACCTCACCGACCGGCTGAAGGAGTTGGAAGCCCCAGAGCCACGGCAGGAGGACGTACAGGAGCCTGCTGAGGGTGCTGAAGGGGTAGAGGAGCAGACGGAGCCTGTACAGCGTTCTTGGTGGCGGCGGTGGTTCGGGGGGTGAGTACGGCGATCTTGACCGGACTGATCGGCGTGGGCGGTACCCTGTTGGGCCTCTTCGCCGAGAGGTGGTTCCAGAGACTCGGTAAGATCAGATGTACCTTCGGAGAGTTGTTCGTGAATACGTACAACACCTCTGGCGTCGAGCACAAAGGCGGGCTGCCGGTGGACCGAAACAGACCTCGCCACAATGTCCGGCACGTATGGCCGGACCAATGGTGACGGGGAAAAGCGTCACCAGGGCGGATAGAATGCGCCCGATAGGTTAGCGGGAGATCGGGAACTAATGGTGTCTACCGAGTCTCACATGGAGCTTTTGGCCGAGTCCCTGCCGGACGTTCCACCGTACCTGTATGCCAGGTCGATGCTGCTCTCGGGTCGGTGCGAGGTGCTCGGACTCGAAGAAGGGCGATCCGGTCCAAGCTTCGTGGCCCGAGAACTCGAGGAGAGGGAAGACCGCTGGTTCTGCGTCGTGGGTAGACCTTCGCAGGGAGCCATAAGGGAGGCGGCCAGACGCAACCGGAACGGGGGCGAGGTCCTCGCCGCCCGAGAAGGGGCACCCCGTGTCGCCAAGGCCCTGCCGGGTTGGACGGCGACGCGTGTGATCGTCCACCTGCTGGGCGACGCCCCCCGTCTCCCCCGGGTCGGGGAACGGGAGGTGAAGCCGTTCGGGGCGCCGGACCTGGACGCCGCGTCGGACGACCTCCCCAAGGATCTGCGTTCGTACCTTGAAAGCGCCGTCCGCAGAAGAGGGGCGCTCGTGGCCGCGTCTTTAGCCGACGGCGGACGCCCGGTCTCCTTCTGCTGCGCGGAGGACGAGACCGAGGGGTTGTGGGACATCGCGATCGAGACACTGGAGGCCCACAGGAGGAGGGGCCACGCCGCGCGGTGCGCCTCGTGGATGGTCGCCGAGATGAGTAGGCGGGGCAAGGAGCCGGTGTGGGCGGCCGAGGAGACCAACCCCGCCTCGCTGCGCCTGGCGGCCAAACTGGGCTTCGTTCCCGCGGACGAGTTGGTGTTGTTCCAGCCCGCGCCCCAACCCGAACTCTCCCAGAACGAGCCCCGCCCGAAAGCCGACGTTGCTCCAGGAGTCCGGTCGCCGGCGGACGTTCTTCCGGTCATTCGCGGTCCCGCCATAAGTCCCGGACATTCTGGCGAGGTTTCTACTTGGTAAGGGACACCGCTCTGTCCGAGACTGCCCAGGTGACGACCTTCGTTGGATATCGGCCGGCGAACGGGGGTATGCAGAAAGTCACCGTTACGGTGCTGGATGGCGGAGAGGTAGCGGGACCGGATCGTTACGCCGTATCCGCCAGGTCAGAAAACGGCAAGGAAGCCCACGGCAACACTGCCGCGACACTGGATGAGGCGGTGACGATCATGGCGGTCCACTGGCCGGAACTGGCCGCCGCCCACGACCGGTGGATAGAGAATTACAACCTTCAGAGACACTTCGCCCACGAGGACCGCGAAGACGGACGACGCAGCCCGGTGGAGGTTCTGGGCTTCCTCACCGGCATCCGCTACCATTCCGCGGATCTCCAGAGGGCGTTCTTCTCGACGCGCTACGCCCGGGTGCTCGACCCGTTGGGTTACGCAAGGCCGATGCACTGGAGGGTGTATGGCGCAGAAGCACTCGCCGCGCGTGAGGCCGCGCTGTGGCTCGACGAGGAGAACCTCACCGTGGAGTACCAGGGAGAAGCGCTCTCCCGCTACGAGATCGCCTTGCAGGCGGAGACTGGCAAGCTCAGAGAGGTAAAGAGCCCGCAACTATTCGAGACTGCCCACCGGAGCCTTCAACTGAGGCTCTTCGACCTCTCGGACATCCTGTGGCTTAGGGCGCTTAGGGCCAACGACTACGCTCCTCGCAGACCGTTTCGACCGCAGGCGCTGCAGCAGGCCCTTTTTCCTATGCCGAGGCCCTTTAACAGGCGACGACACAGAGCCATCCGATGCCCGCCTTTGGTAGCATGCTCCCGTACAGACCGTTTCCGAGGGCGTTCAATCCGCGGGGAGGACCAACCGACGTGAGTTACGAGCGGCTCCAGAGCATGTACGCCGGTGACGAATACTACTGGGGGCGCGAACCCAACTCCTTCGCGTGCCGAGCACTGGAGCTGTTGCCGCGAAGCACGCAGGACGAAAGGCCCCGCGCAGTAGACATAGGCGCTGGCGAGGGCCGCGACGCGGTTTTCTTCGCCGAGAACGGGCTGGACACCCTGGCAGTGGACTTCGCTCCCAACGGTCTCGAGAAGGCTCTCCGTCTGGCCGAAGAGCGGTGCGTCGAGCTGCGAGTAAAGCAGGGAGACGTCAATACCCTGGAGTTGGAAGAAGCTTTCGACCTCGTCTACTCCATCGGCACCATCCAGTACCTCTCGCCGGAGAATCGCGAGAGGCGCTTCGAGTACTTCAAGGAACGCACCGCTCCGGGAGGCTTGCACGCTCTGTTTGCATTCGTGGATCATCCCGACGTGCCGCCCGCTCCCGACCACATGGAAGACGAGTACCTCTACGCTCCGGAGGAACTCGTCCGTTATTACTCCGGATGGGTGGTCCTCCACTCGCGCGCATTTGTGTTCGACGATGGCTCCGAGGGCATTCCTCACCAGCACGCGGCCGAAGAGTACGTCTTCAGGAGTCCTTTGCCGAGGTGAGGGCTTTTCGGCAGTGGGAAGCATGAGTACGGACTCCTTCGACAGCAAAGCGGAGTGGTTCGATCGACACTACGAGAGCGTGCGCGGCCGGGTGCGCTTCCGCGTGCTGCGCGAGCAACTCATGGAGGTGCTACCGCCACCGCCAGCTTCGGTTCTGGATGTGGGCGGCGGGCCGGGCAGGTTCTCCGCGGCACTCGCCGCCGAGGGGTACGCCGTCACGCTGCTCGAGCCAAGCCAGAAGATGCGCGAACGTGCCGCGGCGTCGCTGTCCGGTCATCGCGACGCCCGGGTGGTCGAGGGGGCGGCAGAGGAAGCGCCGGGCCTCCTGGGCCGTGGGGCGTTCGACGTCGTGCTGCTGCACGCGGTGGTCTGCTACGTGGAAGATCTCGATGCCGTGCTGCGGGGCGTGGCCGCGACGCTAAAGCCGGGAGGGGTACTCTCCCTCGTCTTCAAGAACCGCCATGCCTTGCCGTTTCGCCACGTTAGCCAAGGACGTTTTGCGGAGGCCGCGCGGGCGCTCGACGATCCGCGTGAGGCTGGGAACCTCGGGCTCGTCAACCGCGCCCGCACCCGCGAGGAGTTGGAGCCGGCGCTCTCCCGGGCGGGTTTCGAGCTTCGCGGCGTACGGGGAGTGAGGCTGTTTGCCGAGTTCCTCACCCAGGAGCCAGGGAACCAAGAAGAGGACGAGCTCGTGGATCTCGAGCTGCGCGCTGGTGCCAGGGAGCCCTACCGCTCCGTCGCTCGTCTGTGCCACCTGATCTGCGAGCGCAGTCGCGAAGATGCTTAACCAATCTTCGTAGGATGTGGTGGTAGACGAGCTCGAGTTCGTTCCGAGATTTCCCGCCACCGTAACTGCACGCCGGCCTAAAGGAATTTACGAGTCGGTGCAAGGCGGGAACCCTGGGGACATACATCTGCTTCATCGAGGCCTTCGACCTAGTGTTTGACCAACTAGACGCATGGCGCGAAAGAACTACCTTGACAGAGGACTCGTAGCCCTATTCACCCGCCTTCCGAGAGTACCCATTATCGGAAGTTGTCCCGCTGGTACTCGGACCGTTAGCGCTACCCCTTCCTACGAAACGGCTGGGCCGGCAAACGCCGACCCTCGGATGTTACAGTTCTCTGCCTTCCGCCCACAACCCCCTGATGCCGCTCGTCTCGGCGTCGAAGAACGCCAAGTACCCGCAGTTGCCGCAGGGGATCTTCACCACCCCACCGCCCTCGGTCAGGTCCTCGTCGCCCTTCTCCAATAGCGCCCTGACGTAGGTGGCCTCGACCAAGCGCCACGCCTCCTGCCCACAACACGGGCACATGACGATCGCCTTCGAGCGCATCCACTCTTGCAGGACCCGTCGTTGCGCCGGGTTAAGGGACACGAGTAGCCTCGCTCACCTCGACCGGTCTGGTCCCTCCGTGCGTCGCTCCCCGGACCGCTCCCGGCGGACGTTCTCCTGCCACTCCCGCGCCCTCTCGTCGCCGTGCGACCCGTCGCGTAACTCCTCAAGCTGCTGGCCGGCCTCGGTCTGGGCGACGGTCTCGAAGGCGTCTTCGAACGGTTCCCCGGTCCGTTCGGCGCGGTTCTTGGCCTGCTGCTCCAGAACCTCCTCCGCCATGTCGGCCACCCTTTGGTTCTTTTTCATGGCCCTCCCTTGCTCCCTTCCTACCCGTCGTCGTCCGCCGTAATATCGTCGTAACGCTGGGGCGAGCCTTCCGGAAAAGCGGCCTCGTCCCGAAGGCGTTGCTGCGCCCCCGCTTGGACGCGCTTAAGGATCTGCGCCACTCGTTTTTCCTATCCCTAGTTAGTAGCAAAAATATTCGGACCGGCGAAGCCGCTCCGGTGAGGAGTCGGCGATCGCCAGCCCGTGCAACAAACCCTGGTCGTGCCATAACGCCAGTGCCTGCGGCTAGTTGTCGATCTTCCTCTGCATCGCTCCTTACCTCCTACTAGAGGTACAATGGCTTGCCCCAGTATTGTAGCACATATTGCTAACACCAGGCGATGCTTCTTCTAGCGGCGCATCCTCGCCGAGGGACGTGCCGAAGGGCGAGGGGCTTTCGGTAAAGGTATCCTACGCTTGCGGGAGGAGAGCGATCAGAGGAGGAAGCCATGATGGACAGGGAGAGGCACAGCGCCTCGGACTCGGAAGGGAGGATCCCCGAGGCGTGGATCGGGCAGGAGGTGATGATCGAGACCACCGAAGCCCTCTCAAGCGATCTGCGGGCCGCCGCCCCCGTGTACCTGGAGGACGTCAACGACAGGGGCGTCGTCATACTGGGGAGGCGCCCCCACGACCAAAGCCAGTCCTCCCGCTACTTCTACCCTTTGGAGCGTCGTGGGTTGGGTACGTTTGGCCGAGGAGGACGTGCGAACGGAACAGTAAGCTACTGACCTTTAGAAATGCCCCATCTAGGGCTAATACACTCGCCTTCAAAGAGAGTGCTGAGGCTAATACACTCACGCCTTAGACGATGCCTCAGACGGTCTAGGTGGAGGAGGGTGTTCGATGACTAACAAAGATCCCGGGCGGACGCTGGCCGAGAAGGTGCGAGCGGTCATCTGCGAGGAGTGGGCGGGTGAAGGCGCCTCTTTGGAGAGCGCGGTCGTCTACCGACGGCTCTTGAGGGAGGGAGCCAAGGTGCCAGACTACGCGATGAGCGCGGTCCTGAACGCCTTCAGGGTGGGCGGCCTGATACGGGTCGCTCCCCGCGAGCCGCTCGAGGAGGGGGTGCGCAAACACGGCGACCTCTCGATAACGGGAGTAAGTCCGAACCTCTGTACCTTCTGAGGGCGCACCCATGCACGGAACTGCCGAGAGCGTTCACTCTCGGAAGTTCGACTGAGTTGGCCCAAGATGCGCCCGAGGCGCACAACGAGTATCTTGTAAGCTATGACGGAGCTCAACTTGCAAGAAGCCTACGACGTGCGTCCGATACGG
>JAABUN010005974.1_pt1 | contig 14481 bp, 9 predicted proteins | sample 5559311 | NCBI WGS metagenome assembly JAABUN01 (sample SAMN10711877, study PRJNA513370) | rock metagenome | isolation source: Antarctica rocks | place: Antarctica: Victoria Land, Siegfried Peak sud | reverse complement strand
TCGCTCAACAAATCTTCGGGCTTCTCGTAATCTTTCAGTATCTGGTCTAAAACTTCATTGGTAATTGGCATAATCTTTTCCTCCTTAGAAAATAAATGTTCATTATTGCCATTTACACAAAATTATTTACAGGCTCGGTAAAAACAAAAAAACCAAACAAAAAAGACAAAAAGTTTTCGCTAATTGCCTTATACTTTTTACATTGTATTGTATGTTATGGCTTCCCGTTTAAGTTTTCAAACTTCTTATTGTCAGCATCGGCTTTAACTTTCTCGCCTTTTTTCTCGTAAATTAATGCTCTTTCTTTATAACTATCGGCAAAATTAGGATTTAGTTCGATTGCTTTACTGAAATCATAAATAGCGGCTGAATAATCAAGAATAAAAGAGTAAAGCCCTCCGCGATAATAATATATTTCGTAATCATTCGGTTTAATCTTTGCGGCTTGATTGTAGTCGGCTTTAGCTTGCTGAATTTTGCCCAAAGCAGAATGAAGTTCTGCATTATTTAATTCTTAACCGATTTTGCCGAATTGTAACAGAGTATTATTTGAAGAGGCAATGTTTTTAAAAAATAAAAAGGCACAAAGAAACGCGAATTTCTCTCTACCTTTTTACTTTTATCTTTTTAGCTGAATTTATCTTCCTTCAATCGGCGTGTATTTCAAATCGCGTTCACCGATATATTCGGCGCGCGGGCGAATCAGTTTGTTGTTGCCGTATTGCTCTAAAATATGTCCCGTCCAGCCGGAGACGCGCGAGACGGCGAAAATCGGCGTGTATTGGTCGAGCGGTATGTCCATTAAATAATAAGCCGAAGCCGAATAAAAATCGACGTTCGGATACATTCCTATCTTTTCGAGCATCGCTTTTTCGATTTTCTGCGACATATTGAACCACTGCATATTGCCTTTTTTCTCGCCCAATGTGCGCGAGAATTTGCGAAGCCATGTGGCGCGCGGGTCTTCGGTTTTATAAACGGCGTGTCCGATGCCCATAATTTTGCGCTTTTCGCCCAACGCTTTATCGAGCCACGAATCGATGTTTTCTTCCGAGCCGATTTCTTTCAGCATTTTCATCACGTTCGTGTTCGCGCCGCCGTGCAGGGGACCGGCGAGCGCCGCGACGCCGCCCGTAACCGCGCCGTAAATGTCGGCGAGCGTTCCGGCGATAACTCTGGTCGTAAATGTTGAAGCGTTCAGTTCGTGGTCGGCGTGCAGAATTAAAGCTACATCAAAGATGTGCGCTTCGTCCGACTCGGCTTTTTCGCCGCGCATCATATAAAGGAAATTTTCGGCGATGGTTAAAGATTTATCCGGCGCGACGACATCTTTGCCGGAACGAATTCGTTCCCACGCCGCAACCAGCGTTCCGATTTGCGCCGTTAATTTTATCGCAGTCTTAACGGCGGTTTCGCGGTCTGTTCCGTGTCCGTTTTTGTCGAAGAAACCGAGCGCCGAAACGCTCGTTCGCAGAACGTCCATCGGATTGGCGTCTTTCGGAAAGGTGCGCATCATTTCAAGCACTTCGGCGGGCGCTTCGTAATTTGCCTGAAACTGCTTTTTCAAATCTTCGAGTTCGCTTTTCTTCGGCACGCGTCCGTTCCAAAGCAAATAAATCGTTTCTTCAAACGTCGAATTTTCGGCTAAATCGTGGATGTCGTAGCCTTGATAAATAAGAACGCCCGTTTCGCCGTTGACATCGCCGATTGAGCTTTGCGCCGCGACGACGCCGCGCAGTCCGGCAGTTGCGGCGGTTGATTCTGTTGCTGTACTCATTAAGATTTACACCTTCAAATAATAAATTTCGGTTTCTCTGAATTTAGCAAACAAGCCCGCAACTTACAAGCGCAAGAATTTTTAATTCAATACTTTGTAACGAAAACCTTTGCGCCCGTTTTTACTTTTAATAAATTTTGCGCCGACGCCTGAAACGCGACTATTTCAAGAAATCCGGCGCTGCCGAAAATCATAAAAATCTCGCCGCGCTCGGCTTCGGCAAAAAAGGTTTGCAGCTTTGCGATTTTCCGTCCGGCAATTTCTATCGAAAATTTTGCGGGCAAATTTTCCTTTCGTAAATTTGTAATCAGATTGCCGAAACGGTCTGTGTGAATGATTTCGGCTTCGATGATTTTCTCGGAAATTTCTCGCGGCTCGCTGTCTTCGATGCGAACAAAATCGTCGATTTCGCCGCCGAATTCTTTGGGCGCGACACCATTTGCAAGATGCGCGGCGACGGGCGCGAAAATGTCGCGCCCGTGAAATGTGCGGCTCACATTTCGGGCAAAAAACTTTTCGTTCGTTAATTCAAAAGCGCGATAAGACTCGCCCGCAACTGAATTTTCATTTTTATCAAATACAAAACTCAGCAAACCGTTATCCGGCGCGACGAAGAAATAATCGCCGGTTTCAACTAAAATCGCGCGCCTGTTTGAACCGACGCCCGGGTCAACGACGGCGATGAAAATCGTTTTCGGCGGAAAATCTTCATAACAGGCGCGAAGCGTAAAACTCGCGGCGCGAACTGACTGCGGGTTGATTTCGTGCGTGATGTCAACGATTTTCGCCGTTTCGCAAATCGACAAAATCGCGCCTTTCATCGCGCCGACAAAATAGTCCGTCGTTCCGAAATCGGTCAGCAAAGCGATTATCATTACAAAAAAAGTTATCCGCGAAGCCGCGCAAAATCCCAAAGGAGAAGAAAAAGGATTTTGCTTGCTGGTTTCGCGGATAAAAAGGCGCGCTCGAATTTTTCGCGCCGAAAGTTTGATAATTAAGAATTGAGAAAAATCTTTTGTTTTAGTTTTTAATTCTTAATTCTTAATTGACAATTATCTTATCTGCGTCTCGTATGCGGTTTTGATGCGAAGCTGCTGGTTTTTGTTGAGCTTTATATCTTTGCCGCGCTCGACGATTGCCGCGCCCGCGCCAAAAGCCGCGCCGACGGTTGCGCCGACTGCCGCGCCGACCGGTCCGCCCGCGATTGCGCCTACAACCAGACCCGTTCCGGTTGCCGCGCCGACTTTTATCGAATCGTCCTTAACAGAGCTTTTACCTTCGACCGTGCCTTCGCTGTCAACACGTTTGACGTTATCGCCTCTGACGGGCAAAACTTCCGTTACGACAGCGTTGAAATTGCTCCAGCGATTGTTCGGCAGCACGATGCGGTCAAACGAGAGAAGCATTTCGGCGCGGCGTTTTATTCTGCCGGGCTTTTGGATTTTCGTGATTCTGCCTTCGATTATCGCGCCGCCGATTTCGGTCGGCGAGACAATGCGCGCTTGAAATTTGTCGCCTTCGCGGCTGCGCCCGGTGTCGATATTGTCGATGAGTTCAACTATCAATTCGGTTTCGGTTGGAATCGTAACCGTCGTTTCATCATAAGAAACGGGCGTATAATTCGGCTTTTGCGCCTCGGAGACATCGATTTTTGCAGTCATCACGGGCAATTGCGCGCTTGTTTCGGGAGCGGTATTTTCGGAAACTTGGCGCGGCTGCTCGACCGGAACATTTACAACTGCCGTATTTTCCGTCGGCGTATTCACAACCGGCGTTTCGATTGTTTTAACCGACGCGGATTCTTCGACGACAACTGTTTTCGTTACGTTTGTCGCACTAATAACAGGAATGGCAGCGATGCCTCGCTTATTTAAATTAACCGGAATTGTCGCGTCGAACGAGCGTTTCTCGAAACCCGTGTCGTAACCCGTTTCAAAACCTTGACGGTAACCATCGCGGTAATCTTCCAAAACGCCATAATCTTTATTAAATGCGCGGTCGGCTTTTTCATACTCGGCGTGCTTACTGAAATTTTTCGTCGCGTTGTCAATCGTGTCGCGGTAGCCAGCCATATAACCGTCCGAATAGCCGGTGCGATAGCCGCGCTGAATGGCGATTTTTGAATCTGCTTGTTGCTGGGCGAAAATCGGTTGAACTGTAAAATTTAGGAAAGCGATTGAATAAAGGGAGAAAGTTAAGGCAATGGCAAGAAAACTTCCTGAAGGCTTCATCTGTAAAACTCCTTATCAAAAAAACTAGAAATACTTTATCGGGTTTAGTTTATACAGTAAAAGCTAAATAATTACAAGAAGAATTTTTCCGTTTCTTTCGCGCGCCTTGCAACCTTTTGAAACCAAAGCGTTTTCTGTTATTCTGTCAACAGTTTCGAGACAACACAACGCCCGAAAAAACATTCAAATTCACCGAAAGTTTTTTAATTTTGAGGAGAGAAGAAATGAAATTGCTGTTAATTTTCTGCGCCCTTTTTATAGTTGTCGCAACGGCGGCAAACACCGAGGCTCAATCGTCGCGTAAAGTTTTTCCGTATCAATATAAAGTCGACGATTTACCGAACGGGTTGCGCGTCGTAACCGTTCCGACCGATTATCGAAATCTGGTTTCCTTTTATACGGTTGTGCAAGCCGGCTCGCGCAACGAAGTCGAGAAAAACCGCAGCGGCTACGCGCATTTTTTCGAGCATCTGATGTTTCGCGGCAGCGAAAATTACGCGCCCGGACGCTTTGACGAAGTGATGAAAAAAGCGGGCGCGTCCAGCAACGCTTACACTTCGGACGACCGCACGGTTTATCACGAAACTTTCGCCAAAGAAGATTTGGACGAAGTGTTAAAGCTCGAAGCCGACCGTTTCCAGCGCCTTAAATTCAGTCAGGAACAATTCAAAACCGAAGCGGGCGCGGTGCTTGGCGAATACAACAAAAACAGTTCCGCGCCGACTTTCAAGATGTATGAAGTTCTGCGCGAAACGGCTTTCAAAAACCACACTTACAGCCACACGACGATGGGCTACATCGACGACATCAAGGATTATCCGAATCAATACGAATATAGCCAACAATTTTTCAAACGCTTTTACCGTCCCGAAAACACGACGTTAATCGTCGTCGGCGACATCAACCAAGCGGACGTTTTAAATAAAATCAAACAGTATTACGGCGGATGGGAACGCGGCGACGATTACAAACAGATGATTCCCGTCGAGCCGATTCAGAAGGAAGCGCGCAGCAAGCATATCGATTGGGCTTCGCAGACTTTGCCGTATGTGATGGTCGCTTACCGCGCGCCCGCTTTTTCCGAAACCGAAAAAGACAAAGCCGCGCTCGATTTGTTGAGCGCAATCGCGTTCGGCGAAAACTCTGACATTTATCAAAAGCTGGTTTTGAAAGAACAAAAAGCGGTCTTCGTTGCGCCCGACGCGGACAACCACATCGACCCGGAACTTTTCACCGTTACGGCGCAAATTAAAAACGTCAACGATTTAAATTACGTGCGCGACGAAATCGTCAAAACTTTCAAACGCTTTGCAAGCGAAAAAATATCGCAAAAGCAATTGGACGAAACGCGCTCGCGCAACCGCTACGGTTTTTCGATGGCGATGAACAGCAACGACGCGATTGCCGGAACGCTCGCTTCATTTGTCGCCCTGCGCCGCTCGCCGCAGACGATTGACAAAATCTTCGCGCTCTACGATTCGATAACGCCGGAAGACATACGCTTTTACGCCGAAAAATACTTCAAAGACAACAATCAAACGGTCGTAACATTGGCGACAAAAAAAGGAGATAAATGAAATGGAAAATGAAAAATGGAAAATGAAAAAAGTCTTTGCAGTTTTAACGATTTTCGCTTTCGCGTTTTCGATTTCCGCTCAAAGACGCGGCGCGACAAAGCCGACAGCCAACAATATGACTTCTACAAATTCGGCAAACAGCGTGTTTTTGCCGAGCAAATCGCCGATTGTCTCGATGCGCGTTCAATTTCTGACCGGCTCGGTTGACGACCCGCAAGGAAAAGAAGGCGTCGCGGCTTTGACGGCGGCGATGCTCGCGCAGGGCGGCTCGAAAAATCTGACATACGACCAGATTGTCGAGCAGTTTTATCCGCTCGCCGCTGGTTTCGGCGCGCAGACCGACAAGGAAATGACGACATTTGTCGGGCAGACGCACGTCGATAATCTCCAAAAGTATTACGGTTTAATCAGTCAAATGCTGCTCGAACCCGGTTTTCGGGAGGAAGATTTCTCGCGCCTCAAACAAGACTCGATAAACTTTTTGAAAACGTCTTTACGCGAAGGCAACGACGAAGAACTTGGCAAAGAACGGCTCTACAATATTATTTACGCCGGAACATCTTATGAAAATCACACGACGGGGAAAATTTCATCGCTTGAAAGATTAACGCTTCAGGACGTAAAAGATTTCTACGCCAAAAATTACACACGCGCCAATCTCGTCCTCGGGCTTTCGGGCGGATTTGACCAGAAATTTTCCAGCCAAATCGCCAAAGATTTCACGCGGCTTCCCGCCGGAAGAAAAACGGCGAGAAAAATCGGCGCGCCGCAGCTTACCAATGGAATGAAAATCGACATCGTGCAACGCGAAACGCGCGCGACGGCGATTTCGATGGGTTTTCCGATTTCGGTCAATCGCGCGTCGAAAGATTACGCCGCGCTCGCGCTCGTCGCTTCGTATTTCGGACAGCATCGTTCGTCGAACAGTTTTCTTTACGGTCAATTGCGCGAAAAACGCGGGCTGAATTACGGCGATTACGCATACATCGAATACTTCCCGCGCGGAATGTATCAATTTCAGCCCGACCCGAATCTGGCGCGTTCCCAACAGATTTTTCAAATCTGGATTCGCCCCGTTCAGCCGGAAAACGCCAATTTCACGCTGCGCGCAACGCTTTATGAATATGAAAAATTGGCGAAAAACGGTTTGGACGAAAAGACGTTTGAAGAAACGCGCGACTTTTTGACGAAATACGTCAACATTTTGACACAGACAAAAGACGCCGAACTCGGCTACGCGCTCGACTCGCGCTTTTACGGCATACCGAATTACAACGAGTATATGAAGGCGCAGCTTGCGAAATTGACTTTGGCGGACGTAAATCGGGCGATAAAAACGCATCTCGCGTCCGACAAAATGCGGATTGTAATGATTACCAAAGACGCCGCCGCTCTGCGCGACGCAATTGTCAACAACAGACCGGCGACAATCGCTTACGCTGCGCCGAAGCCGCAGGAAATTCTCGACGAAGACAAAATAATTTTCACTTATTCGATTCGCGTAAAAGCGGCTGACGTTACAATTACGCCGGTCGGACGAGTGTTTGAATAACGAGAAAAGTGAAAGAGTAAAAAAGTGAAAAGGTGAAAAAGTTTATTGCCTGAAGGTAGTGGCTTTTTCACTCTTTCACTTTTTTACTTTTAAAAGCTCTTTCTAAACAAATAAGAGGCGCGGATGAAGAACGTGCGGCTGTTGCGCTCGAAACGCGGCTCTAACTGTCCGGTGAACGGGCTGAAGCCGTTGTAATTGAAATCGTCGTTGTAGCCGACGTAAAACGCCGTTCCCGGATTTGGATTCCAGCCGACGAGCATTTGCCCGCTCGCATTTGAGTTCAACGAATCGTAATCCCAGCGCACGCGGGCAAATGTGAAGCGCGTGAATTGGTATGTTGAACGAAACGTGAAAATGTTTGAGTCGAACGCCGCCAGTTCGGTGTCATTGCGCGTGAGATGACTTTTTTGATATTCGAGCGAAAGTCGAAGCGGCTCAATCGGTTTATATTCGACTTCCGCGCCGACATCGTATTGCCTGCCTGCTCCTGCGTCGAGCCTTGAAGAACCTGACAAAGCAGCCGGAGAAATTCGCGGGAAACGGTCGCCGCCGCCGAAATCGAAATCGAGCGCGTTATTGATAAAACCGGCGAATAAACCGGCGGAAATTTTCTTGCTCGGCGAAGTTCTGAAATTGACGCTTGCGTATTGCTGCACGGTCGAGCGCTCGGACGCGCCGAAAAACGCGCCGCTTCTCATTGCCGAACGCTTTAAGCCGAATTCTTCTTCAAAAATCCGCTCGTATGAAATTCCGGTTTCGATGCCGACAAAAGTATTTCGCTGCAAGCTGAAACCGAAATTCGCGCCGACGGATTCTTCCTGCGCGCGCCCTTGCCAATCGAAATTTATTTGCACGTTCGGACGAAAATCAAAGCGGATAATTCGCGCTTTCGGATTCGCTTCGGTGCTGAGTCGTCCGGCAAGCAGAATGTGATTGGTGTTCGTCCGGCGCGTAAATCCGGCGTCGGCGCGGTAATTGCGCGTTCGTCCGTCGGCTTGGATAAAAAAACCGCGATTTTTTTCCGTGTAATCTAAATTCCAAAGATAGCCGAAGCCGTTGCCCGTGCGGTAATTATTAAACGCGCTGCCGAGAACCGTAACGCCGCCGTAGCTGCCGCCACCGCAGATTTCGCGGTTGCGCTGCGCTTGAAAAGGTTCGAGCAACGGCTCGAATGCGTTGTCGAAAAAGCATCGCCGCGAAGTCGTTCCGACGGCTTGAAAAGTTGTTACCATCTTCGGATTTAACTTGAAACGCCCGTCAAAGCCGCCTAAAACATTGCGTTGTTCGGGAAAGCTGCGCATTGTGCCGAAAAATCCGACGTTGTTTTCCTTGCCAAAATCGCGCTTGACGCGGACGACGGCGAACAGCGCGTTTCTGTCGAGAAATTCATCGACGCGCGGGCGAATTGACGGGTCGTTCCGGTCATCTTCGTCGTAATTTCCCGGCGCTTTGTCGGACGCGCCCAAAAGACCGAAAGAATATTTGCCGATTTTTCCCGTCAATTTCGCCGCGAAGTCCGGGTCAACAATCGTTCTCGAATAAAAAACACGCAGCGGCGAGTTAAAAATCTCGACGCCTTCGAGAAAGAACGGGCGTTTTTCCTGAAAGAAAATCGGGAAGCGCTGGTTTGCCGAAACGACGGGCGCGTCGGCTTCGATTTCGGCGAAATCGGGATTATACGCGGCGTCGAAAGTGATGTTCGGCGTGATGTTGAATTTGAAGTTGACGCCGATGTCTTTTTTTATCGGCTGATTGACGAATCTGCCCGCATCGAGAAGCGCGCCGTTCGGGTTCGTCGCCGAATTGTTTAAGATATAGCGTGGAATCGTGCGAACGCGCCGTCCGGTTTCGCCGACCGTGATGCTCGGCGCGATTTCCAGAGTGCGCTCGGTTTTGATTTCATCGAGTCCGGCGATTTTGCCGTGTTTGATTAAAAGACCCGAGATGTTTTTGTCGTCCGGCATCCACGAATCGAATTCGTCGTTAAGACGGTCGATATTGCGCGCGGCGTTAAAGCCCCAGAGCTTTCCTTTGCCCGCCGCGTAGCGCATCGATTTGAACGGAATTTTCACTTCGACAGACCAGCCCCAATTTTCGATGATGCCTTTTGATTCCATCACAATGTCAACTGAAAAATCCGCGCCTTGTCCTTCGGTGAAAATTCCGTCCTGCTGTATGCCGTATGGATTAAAGCCGAGAACGTATGCGCGCCGGCGGTCGTTGTATGTGTCGAGCCAGACGCGCACGTTGTCTTCGCCGAAAACGTCGTCGCGCTTTGCAACCGTCGCGCGGATTTTGTCGCGCTCGTCGAAACAGCGGAACGCGATATAAAGATTTTTTTCGTCGTAGCCGAGCATAACTTCGGTCGGCTTCGACGCCGGAATGTTATCGCCCGGTGAAGTTTGGATAAAATCTTTCAAAATTTGCGCCGATTTCCACGCTTCGTCGTCGAGCCGTCCGTCGATAGCGGGCGCGGCGGCGAATTTTACGACTTTGACGGGATTTGCTTTTTCCGGCGGAAGGGCGAATTTGCCGTCCGCTTTGGCAATCGGTTTTGTTTCCGGCGCGGCGGTTGCGGGCGTTTGCGCGCGGGCGTAACTGGAAAATAAAAGTAATAATAAAAGAGCGAATGCTTTTTTCATTCTTCAAATGATTTTTATAAAAACGGTAAATTATTGACTAAAAAGGCGAAACGAAAAACGTTTCGATAGTCTGCTTTAACGCCCGCAAAGGCGAAATGGTTTCAAAGTTTCCGAAATCCGAACGGGCGCGCCGAATTTTGCTTTTGTATCTTGTTCTGTGTGTTAGACTTTTTCGTTGCTGATGAAGAACTTTGAAAATCGTTTGCAAATTACGCGGAGACAACAGCTTAACCGTTATAAACATCTTACTAATTTACTTTGCAAATTCAATTTGCTAGTTTTATACATTTGATTGACGCAATTATTACGGAGAAACGAATGAATTTAAAACAAACGCGACTGCACATCCTGCACAAGCCGAAAGACTTGAGCGGTGAAGCTAAAACGGGTGTTTCTCTCCACTGTCATACCGAACATTCAAAGGAGATGCTGGATTTTCTTCCGCATTACGCCGCGCAGATTCCCGTCATCGCTTATTTTTATAGAAAGGAAAACGACAAATACAAAGCGCGCGAAGGCAAGGATATCGACCTTTCGACCGGCTACTGGTCGCCGCCGCTTACGGCGCAGGAAGTTTTCGATATCGAAAAAAAGCAGATAAACGAAACGGGTTTGGACGCGATTGCATCGATTTCCGACCACGACGGCATCGACGCGAATCTTGAAATCAACGAAAAAACGAAAAACGAGCAAGCGCCGATTTCGCTCGAATGGACTGTGCCGTTCGAGTTCGGATTTTTTCACTTAGGCGTTCATAATCTGCCAAAAGAGCGCGCTGTAGAATTGGTTAAAACGCTGCTCGATTACACTTATACAAAAGAAAATCATAATACGGTAAAGCTCGACGAGATGTTTTCGATGCTGAACCAGTTGCCGGAAGTTCTCGTTGTTCTCAACCACCCGCTGTGGGATATTGAAATGGTCGGCAAAGAGCGGCACGCCTTTTTATTAAAAAACTTTTTGCGCGAACACGGGCGCTGGATACACGCGCTCGAAATCAACGGTTTCCGCAAATGGTCGGAAAATAAAGCCGTTATCGAAATGGCGGAAGCGCTCGGGCTTCCCGTCGTAACGGGCGGCGACCGCCACGGCTGTAAGCCAAATACGGTCATCAATTTGACGAGCGCGAAAACCTTCGCCGAATTCACGGAAGAAGTCCGCGTCGATAAACGCACGTCGGTCGTCCTTATGCCCGAATACAAAGAGCCGCTGCAATCGCGTCAGCTCGAATCGTTTGCCGAGATATTAAAATTCTACCCGCATTTTCCTGAAGGTCGAAAAAGATGGTTCGACCGCGTTCATTTCGATGTCGGCGACGGACACGGCACAAGAAAGCTCTCGGTGCATTGGGATTTCGGCGGTCCGACGTGGCTGCAATGGGCGACCCGGACGCTCGGCTTTCTCGGACACGAACGCCTCCGCCCTCTGTTTCGTCTGACGCGCAAGAAACGAGACCGCGTGCCGAAGAATTTGACGCCAACCGAATTTACGATTCCCGACGCCGAAGAATTAACCATCAATCTGGCAAATTCGGCAAACGCCGATTCTGCAATCTGAATTAAGTGAGAACTGAGAACTGAGAACTGAGAAGTAAGAAAGAATTTAAAACTTCTCAGTTCTCAGTTCTCAGTTCTCATTTTTTACTTTAGTGAACAAACCTTTACGCATTGCCTTTTTTCCCGATTCATTTACGGAAGTCAATGGCGTGGCGATGACATCTCAGAAACTGGTCGGATATGCCAAAGAAAACGGCTATCCTTTTTTGTGCGTTCACGCGGGAAAAAAAACCGAAACCGTGCGCGACGGCAGCGTTACATACGTTTCGCTCAAGCGTTCATCAGCGTCTTTCGCGCTCGACGAAGATTTGGCTTACGACCCGCTTTTTCAGCGCCACGCGAACCGCGTTCTGCGCGAAATCGTCAAATTTCAGCCGGACGTTCTGCACATCACGGGTTTGAACGACGTTAGTATTATCGGCGCTTATCTGGCTTGGAAATTAAACATTCCGTCGGTCGGCTCGTGGCACACGAATCTGCACGAATTCGCCGCGCATCGCTTGACGCGAATGTTTGATTTTTTGCCCGCTTCGATGGTTTCCGGCATCTCCGGTTTTGCCGAAAGAAAAATTCTCGACGGCGCGATTCTTTATTATCGAATGCCGAAAGTCGTGCTTGCGCCGAACGGCGAGTTGCTCGACACGCTCGTCAAAGACAAAAACAGAAAAACTTTTCTGATGACGCGCGGCGTCGATTCCGAATTGTTTTCGCCCGCGAAAAGAACCGTGAGCGACGGCGTTTTTCGGTTCGGTTTCGTCGGCAGACTGCGCGCCGAAAAAAAAGTCCGCTTGCTCGCCGATTTGGAAAAGCGTTTGCTCGAAGCCGGAAAGATGAATTTCAAATTTTTAATCGTCGGCGACGGCAACGAGCGCGAGTTTTTGGAAAAGAATATGCGGACAGCGGAATTTACCGGATTTCTCGACGGGAAGCGATTGAGCGAAGCGTATGCTAATATGGACGTTTTCGTTTTCCCTTCGGAAACGGAGACTTTCGGCAATGTCGTTCAGGAAGCGAACGCTGCGGGCGTTCCCGCGATTGTTACAAATCAAGGCGGACCAAAATTTATCGTGCGTCCGAACGAAACGGGTTTTATAGCCGAAAATTTCGACGACTTTGTAAAGTTTTCGCTTCTGCTGATGAACGACGGCGAACGATTGAAAAAAATGAAAACGGCGGCGCGCGAATTTGCCTTGCAGCGTTCGTGGAGCGCGGTTTTTGAAACGGTTTATCGGGCTTATGCCGAAAGTATCAAAATTCAGCAAGAGGAAATGAAATCCCGATAACACCGCCACTTTTTTAAAGATTTAAAGAATGAAAGAAATGACTTTTGAAACGATTCCGCTCGCTTCTGCCGAGCCGCGCAGTAAAACAATCGGCGAAGCTCTTGCGGGCGTGCGGCGCGACCCGGCGCAGCTCGTCCGCCACTGGAATTACAAGGGCGCGATTATGAGCGGCGCGCTGCGTGCGCCGATTTTTCTTATCACATATCTTGCCGCGCGCGAAAGCATCAAGCTCGCGCTCGGCGCGGCGCTCGCGCAATTTGTTTTCCGCTTCGCTTTCGCGGGCGTCGGCGGCGCGCTCATCCAAGCGTTTCGCCGCGTCGAACCGGCTTGGAAAGCGCTTCTGGCTATTCTGTTAATCGTGCCGGTCATCAGTCATATCTTTGAATTTTTAGTGCAGACCGGCTTTGCTTATTACACCCAATCAGAAGACCACACGGGCGTCGCCATCATCCGCTCTGTTTGCATCTCGATTCTCTCGGCTCTGTTCAGCCTGTTTATAATGCGGCGCGGCGTGATGATTGTCGGCGAAGCGGAAAGCAAATCAATCTGGAGCGATATTGCGCGCTTTCCCGTTCTTATTTTCGATTTTATGATGTTCGTCCCGCTCGAAATCATCGAAATGACGCGGCGCAGAGAATACGCGCGCGCTTTGGGAAGCGTCGCGGCGGTCGGCGTTTTCGCCGAGCTGCTCGGCTGGGCAATCACCGGCAAGCCGTATTGGACTTACAATAAAGGCAAAATGAGCTTTGCATCGTTCTGGGGAATTGACGGTTTAATTCTGCTGGCAATCGGCATCGCACTGGCGGCAATCGTTACGCGCCGCAGCAGCAGCCGAGCATCTTCCGAAGACGCCTGATATGAGTCGTATTCCGCGCGCGGCTTTGTTTGCCGACACTTTTTTTGAGACGAACGGAGCAGCCAATTTTCTGCGCCGTCTGGTCGATTTCGCCAAACAAAGAGAGTATGAATTTCTGTGCATTCGTGCGGGCGACAAAACTAGATTTTATCAAGAAGGAACAATTTCCTTTCTCGATTTGAAACGCGGGCGCGCTTCGATTCCGCTCGACGGCGCGCTGAAATTCGACCCGTTTTTGTGGAAACATAAAAAACTGGTCGAAAAAACTCTCGAAGAATTTGCGCCGAACGTCATACACATCACGGGTTTAAACGACATCAGCCAATTCGGGTACGTCTTCGCGCACTTTAAGAAAATTCCGGCGGTCGCAACCTGGCACACCAACACGCACGAATACGCCGCGCAAAGATTTCTGACGCTCATCCGGTTCGTTCCCGCAGGCGCGCAGAAAAAAATTGGCAAAGCAGTCGAAAACATCGTTTTAAAAGGCTTGATGAAACTTTATTTTATGGCGCAGATGCAGCTTGCACCGAACGAAGAACTGGTCAAAGACATTCGCCGCCTGACGCGCCGCCCGTCGTTTCTCTTGGGGCGCGGAGTTGACACCGACTTTTTATCGCTGCAAAAACGGCGGCGCGACGCTCAGGATAAAACAATAATTCTCGGATTTGTGGGCAGATTGCGACCGGAAAAAAACGTTCGGCTTCTCGGTCAGGTTCAAGCGGCGCTCGAAAAGGAAAACATCGAAAATTATAAATTTCTGATTGTCGGCGAAGGCGGCGAGCGGGCGTGGCTCGAAAGCAATTTGCGAAATGTCCAATTAACTGGCGAACTGTTTGGCGAAGAACTGGCGCGCGCTTACGCCGATATGGATTTGTTCGTTTTTCCGTCTCAGACCGACGCCTTCGGCAATGTCGTTCTCGAAGCGATGTCGTCGGGCGTTCCGGCGGTCGTGATGTCGAGCGGCGGACCGAAATTTCTGATTGACGACGGCAAGAACGGTTTCA
>JAABUN010005973.1_pt1 | contig 14486 bp, 12 predicted proteins | sample 5559311 | NCBI WGS metagenome assembly JAABUN01 (sample SAMN10711877, study PRJNA513370) | rock metagenome | isolation source: Antarctica rocks | place: Antarctica: Victoria Land, Siegfried Peak sud | reverse complement strand
TTGTTGCCAGAAAGGCCTGCCTGCTTTCGGGTTTAGAAATCTGTGCTTGCGAACGAAGCCGCAAGCAAGCAAGTGTCTAACTCGAACAACGCGGTCCGATCCATAGCCCTCGGTAGCACCAGAACGTGCCGGCGGGCGCATCCCCGCGCAGATAAGTCAGCAGCGGCACTTGAACCGCTTGCCAGCCCCCGTTGCTGCCTAAACGCCGGATCGCCTCACCCAGGGGCACCAGTTCGGCACCCAGTACTTCGGCATCCGGATCCTGACCGTTGCCCACGGTGCCCTGCCACGCCCCAACCTCAAAGGGCAGTATGCGGCGAAATAAAAAAAGCCCGGCCGGGCCCGGCTCGCCTGGGGGCACGCTCGTGGGTTTCCGGCGGAAGTCAGGCGAGTATCGCCTTCACGACCTGGCCTTCGACATCGGTCAGACGGAAGTCGCGGCCCGCGTAGTGGTAAGTCAGCCGCTCGTGGTCAATTCCCAGGAGGTGCAGAATCGTCGCTTGCAGATCGTGGACATGCACGGGGTTCTCGACGACGTTGAAGCCCAAGTCGTCGGTTTGTCCGTAGGTGACGCCAGGTTTGACGCCGCCGCCCGCCATCCACATCGTGAACGCCGACGGGTGATGGTCGCGCCCCATGCTGCGTCCGAGAGCCGGGTTGGTTTCGACCATCGGGGTGCGACCGAACTCGCCGCCCCAGATCACGAGGGTATCGTCGAGGAGGCCGCGCCGCTTCAGATCGGTAACAAGCGCGGCGGATGCTTTGTCGGTCGCCGCGCAGTTGTTCTTCAAATTGCCGACGACATCGGAGTGCGCATCCCAGCCCTCGTGGTAAATAGTGACGAACCGGACGCCGCGCTCGATCATGCGCCGCGCCAGCAGGCACGCCCGCGCGAACGACGGCTTGTCCGGGTCCGCGCCGTAGAGTTCGAGCGTTTCCTTGGACTCCGAGCGCAGGCCCATCAACTCCGGCGCGGACGTTTGCAGGCGGTGCGCCATCTCGTACGAGGTGATCCTCGCGGCGATTTCGGGGTCGCTGTCGTGCTGGAGCGAGCGCCGGTTCAAATCCGCGACCAGATCGAGCGAATCGCGCTGCAGCCGGGCGTCCACCCCGGCCGGATTGCTCACATCCAGGATCGCATCGCCGCTGTTGCGCAGGCGAACACCGGAATAGGTCGTCGGCAGGAAACCGCTCGACCAGTTCGCCGCGCCGCCGCTGATCCCCGCCCCGGTCGACAGCACGACGAAGGCCGGCAGATCGTTCTTCTCCGCGCCGAGTCCGTAGGTGATCCACGATCCCATGCTCGGGCGGCCGGGCTGGCCGAAGCCGGTATTCAGAAAAATCTGCGCGGGCGCGTGGTTGAACTGGTCCGTCTTCACCGAGCGAAGGATGCAAATGTCATCGACGACGTTGGCCAGATGCGGCAGAATCTCCGACACCTCCGCGCCCGATTTTCCGTGTTTGGCGAACTGGTAGCGCGGTCCCATCACGGCCGCATCGGCGCGGATGAAGGCGTAGCGCTGGCCCTTCGTGATCGACGGCGGCAGGGGCTGGCCTTCGTACTTGATCAGGTCCGGCTTGTAGTCGAACAAGTCAAGTTGCGACGGTGCGCCCGCCATGAACAGGTGGATGACGCGCTTGGCCTTCGGCGCGAAGTGCGGCTTCTTCAGCGCCTGTGCATTGACCCGGGTGGCCGCGAAGGCGTCCGTCAGCAGCGACGCCAGCGCGATCTTCCCCACCCCGACCCCGCACTCGCGGAAAAAGTGCCGTCGCGTCGTTCGCAGCGGATGCTCGTTGTTTTTCGGCTCGCGCCGCCGTTCGCATTCGTGTGCCATGTTCGTTTTGGTGCCTTGTTTACCGCTTGACGATCGCTTCGTCAAGGTTCAGGACGGCCCGCGCCGTCACGGTCCAGGCGGCGCGCTCGATCGGGTCGTCGTTCGAAGTCTTGGCTGCACCGGCGAGGCGGGCGGCGTCGAGTTCCTTCGTTTCCAACCGGGTTTTCTGCTTTTCGTAGAACGCGGTCAGCGCGGCCAGTTCCTCCGGGGTCGGCGGGCGCGTGACGCAGCGCCGGAACAGATACGCCGCCTTGGCGTCCGGGAGGCCGGGGCGGGCGGCGATGCGCGCGCCCAGCGCCTGCGCTGCTTCGACAAAGACCTCGTCGTTGAGCAGCGTCAGAGCCTGGAGCGGCGTGTTCGACACCTCACGGCGCGGGCAGGTCGCGTCGCCGGACGGGGCATCGAAGGTGCTGAACATCGTGTAGGGGGCCGTCCGCTTCGAGAATGTGTAGAGCCCGCGCCGGTAGCGGTCCTCGCCCGCACTGACATTCCAGGTGAGTGGACCGTACGCGCCCTCGGTCGTGACGCCCGGCGGCTGCGGCGGGAAGACGCTCGGGCCGAACATCTTGAGCGACAGCAAACCGCTTTCGGCCAGGGCAGCATCGCGGATCAGTTCGGCCTCCAGACGAACGCGCGGGCCGCGCGCGAGCAATCGGTTTTCCGGGTCTTTGGCGCGCTTTTGCAGCGTCGTCCGGCTCGACTGGCGGTAGGTTTGCGACGTCACGATCAAACGGTTCAGTTTCTTGAGGGACCAGCCCTGTTTTTGAAATTCGACCGCGAGCCAATCCAGCAACTCGGGGTGCGTCGCCGGGTCACCCTGGTAGCCGAAGTCCTGCGTTGAGCGGACGATCCCCTGCCCGAAAAACGCCGCCCACTGGCGATTGACCGTTACGCGCGCGGTCAGCGGGTTTTCCGGCGCGACCAGCCAGCGCGCGAACGACAGCCGGTTCGCCCTCACGCCTTTGGGCAGCGGCGGCAGAACCGACAGCACACCCGGTTTCACCGGCTCCTCGGGCTGGAGGAACTCGCCGCGATGCCGCACGAAGGTCGTGCGCGGATTGGTGGCCGGACGCTCCTGGAAAACCAGCGTCGTCGGGAACGCGGGCAGGGCGCAGCGCAGCGCAGTGATGGCGTCCCGTTCCCCGGCTAGCTCCGGCGCGGTTTGCAAAAAGGCCCGCTCCAGAGTCGCTTTCTGGGCGACGGTGCGCTGCGCGATGGGCGTGCGGAAAACCGATTCGACATCGGGCGCGAGCGCGGCCCCGCCCGCGTTCGTATCGGTCGTGAACGACACGCGGAACCGGCCCAGTGAGGACGCGTAATACCGCTCGAACAGCATTTGCAGCGCGAGCGGTCCGGCAGTCGCGAGCGGCTTGTCGAACACGAACACGGCCGTTTGCGCGCGTCCCTGCCCGCCGTTGATCGACCAGCCCGACTGCGGATCGTTGTCAATGGCAGTGGCCGCGTTGCCGAAACTCGCGACGGCTTTGGCGAATTTGACCGGGCTTCCGTTTACGGTCGCCGTAAGTTCGCTGAAGAAGAAATCGCCGGCCGCGCCCTCGTAGTACACGCGCCCCGGCCCGCCGCCCGGCAGGCGCTTGTCGGGCAGGACTTCCAAACGCAGCGCGGTGACGCCCGCCGGAACGGGCGCAAAGCGGACATCATATACATCGTGCTTGGTGATATCGCTGGTCGAAAGAACCGAATCGTCGGGCTGGATCTGGAGTACGGGAACATTGGCGGTCGCGCGCATGGGCTTGAGCACGGTCCAATCAACGGCTTTGCTTTCCAGCGGCGTTCGCCATGCGTCGAGGGCGGTCTGCAGCAGCGCGCGGTGACGTTCGGCGAGCGGGCGCGGATCGGCGTCCGGCTGGGGATGCGCCAACTGGATGCGGAACCGCCCGAGCGTGTGATGTCCGCCGTAGTTCTGCGCGAGCGAAAACGTCCAGTTCGTTCCGGCGGGAATGGTCACCGGTTTGTCCAGATACAGCGTCAGGTTGCGGTCGACGTTCCATTTCCCCGGCCCGGAGATCGCCCAGCCCGTGCTCGCCTTGCCATCGATCGCGTCCGAAGCGGGGAAACCGTCCTGCGAAAAATCGGCCTCGGCGCGCGCGAATTGGATCGGCGTCTTCCCGGCCGTCGCCGTGATCTCGGTAAGGACAAAATTGCCGTGCGGCGTGCGTCCCGGCCCGTTGCTCCCGAGCGCGGGATCGGTCAGTGCCTCGACACGGACGGCGGTCACGGGGCTGCCGTCACCAGGGATCGTCACTGAATAAGAATCTGTGTCGGGATCGGTCCCGGCGATGCGAACGGAGGCGTCGGGCAGCGCTTCCACGGTCGCGCCTGAGGCGGCTTTTACGGTCGGGGCGGCGGCTGGCGCTTTCCACTCCAGCGGCTGCGGGACGGGGAAATGCGCGGCCAGTTCGGCCTCGCGCTTCGCGATCGCGCGTTCTCCGGCCGCGCGTTTCCGGGCGATATCCGGCTGCGGAATTTCCATCGGCGGCTCGTCGGCGTTGTCGAGCAAGGCCATCATTTTGTAGTAATCGCGGTGCGGGATCGGGTCGAACTTGTGCGTGTGGCACTGCGCACAGCCCACGGTCAAACCCAGCCAGGTCGTGCCGGTCGTGGCAACCCGATCGACCATCGCGTGGAAGCGATACTCCAGCGGGTCCGCGCCGCCTTCCTCATTCAGCATCGTGTTGCGGTGGAAGCCGGTCGCGATTCGGTCGGCGTCGGTGGCACCCGGCAGCATGTCGCCCGCGATCTGCGCGATCGTGAAGCGGTCGAACGGCATGTCGGCATTCAGGGCCTTGATCACCCAGTCGCGGTACGGCCAGATCGAGCGCGGGCGGTCTTTTTCGTAGCCGTTCGTGTCGGAGTAGCGGGCCAAGTCCAGCCACGGCCGTGCCCAGCGCTCGCCGTAGCGCGGCGATTGGAGCAAGCGGTCGACCAATCGCTCGTAGGCATCGGGGCGCGGATCGGCCAGAAATGCGTCGGTTTGCTCCGGCGTGGGCGGCAGGCCGATCAGATCGAGAGAAACGCGCCGGATCAGCGTCGTCTTGTCGGCCGGTGGTTCGGGGGTCAGGCCCGATTTTGCCATCTTCGCCCACACGAACCGGTCAATCGGGCTCTTGGCCCAAACCAGGTTTTTGACACCGGGAAGCGGCGCCTGCGTCGGCGCGACGAACGCCCAGTGCGGGGCATAGCGCGCGCCCGACGCGATCCAGTTTCGCAGCGTCGCGATCTTCGCCGGCGTCAGCGGCTTGTTGGCGGTCGGGGGCGGCATCCGGACGGCGTCGTCGGTTGCGGTAATGCGTTTCAAGACCTCGATTTGTTTCGCTTTATCCAGACCGATGTCGAGGCGCAAGCCCGCCGCACGCTGCTTGTCGTCCGGTCCGTGACACTGAAAGCAATGGTTGGACAGGACTGGGCGAACCTCGCGGTTGAAGTCCGGGGCCGCCGGGGGCGTCGCGCGGACGGCGAACGCCAGGGTTCCGGTGAGCAAAACGCCGCTGATTGCACCGAGCAGGGAAAACTTCATCACTTCTCGATCCCGTTCCGCCTTCGCAAATTCCCCCCAAGTATATCGTTTCCCGCTGAAGCAGAACCGGCCAGCGCGCCGCGCCGACACATAGAACCGAGGACGGGCACGCCATTAGCAGGGACGTTGACAAAGCCGAACGACCCGTTTTCGATTCCTAACGCACGTCACGCTCGTCGGCGCTGTGGGTCGTGGTGCGCACACGGCACAGGTACCTGCCAGCCATGATGTACGGGTCGGAGCCATCCGGGCCGCCGAAGGCGCAGTTGGGCGCGCCGCCTCGTCCGTCTCGATGCGCCCCAGCAGCGCATCGCGTCCGGCGCGAAGATCAGCACTCCGCCTGGCCCGCTTGCCCACAGGTTGCCGTCCTCGTCCACCTTTTCGCGTACCAGTGCGCGCGCGCGATCCTGCCGACGGTCCTGTGGTCGCTCCCGTTGGGCTGTCCACCATCCGTGGATTGACTCTGTGTAGATTTACTCGGTGATGGAGGCTGACCGCAGATACGCGAGTCGCCCCGTCCAGTCCGCTGCCTGCTCCTTTCTCCATAGGGCCAGGATAGCGCGCACGAGGCCGCCGAAGTCGTCGGAGGCAATGGTCCGGTTGTCCACGAAAATAACGCCGCTGAAGGGCGTATCGCCCGTAAACAGCACGCTCCACTCCGACAGCATCTGCGTGTCGTAGGTCAGTAGGGTGCGTCCCTGCGCGTGCAGCGCGGGAAGGAGTTTGCCGTCCGGGGCGCCCACGAACGCGCCCGCCCGCCACCCAAAAATGCTTTCGATATCCGCTTGTGGCGCTTTGGCTCGCACCTGCTCGGCGACAATGGGCGAAATGTTCTCGTCGAGCAGCAGCCGAAATCTCACGCTTCGATGTCCGCCGCTGGCCCCAAAGTCGGCCCCGCCGCCTCGGGTACCTCCAGCGCCGCAGTGCGTACCTCGAGCCGTTCCAGTTGCGGCAGCCGGCGCTTGAGTGTTTCGTACGAGGAGGCCTCGATGTCGGTGATCTGCGCGTCAATCTCGTCGGGAAACGCTTCGTGGTAGTGGAGCGCGGCCTGTATCCAGTCGCGTTGCCGGTGGCCGCCAAAGTACGTAACCGCCCGCTCGACGTCCCCGTCCAGGCCCCGCACGATCTTGACGACCCAGGCGACCGACAGACGCGAACCTTTCATGTAGGCGATCCGTCCCTCCGGGGTGTCCCGGAATTCAACGTGAGCGAACTCATCTTGGCGCAGCCATTCCTCCACGGCGACCGAGAGCATTTCGTTAACGGTGCGCTGCTTGCGCCGGGCGTGCTGCCGGATGCGTTCGGCGGTCGCATCCGGCAGCCGGGCGCTGATCAATTGCGACATAGTTTCTTCTTGCTTCTTCTTTGTAAACTTCGCAATACAAAGTATACACGTCTGCCTGTGTGCGTGGCAACGAGAGTTCGTGGCGCATTCCCGTTCGCTCCGGGACCTCAAGTTCCTACAAGCATAATGAAGTAAGGCCAGCCGGAATGATGAGTGTTGCGCCTGGCCGCTTACAGCCCCTTGTGCCATCCACTTCGCCAAATGCGATTCCATCCTCTCCTTTTCTTCCGCAAGACAAGCGTGCTATTTTTCCTATAAGGATTATTATATGCAAAACATACTGTTGTGACGCTCCGTTCTTCTTCGTGGCACCCGGGGGAAGGAGGTCAGCCAGCCGGAGGCGAATCTTACGGTTATATGAAAAATGGAAAGAATCTGCTGCTGGGACCCGTTACGGTGGTGATCACGTCTTCGTGGACAGCCACCCTGCTACGATCCGCCTGATCAACGCTTGGGCGTCCGGCAGTACCATGGGGTCGGGAGGCGGCGGGCGGTCGGCAACGCCGTGGCGCGCTGCGTCTCCCACAGCCTTTGGGTTACAGCTCGTTTCGACAAACAAGTCGATCTCGGATTTTGTTGCCCAGCCGTTGCTCGCGATCCGCGCCTTCCCAACCTGTTTACCGCCCACGTCATCGCGCACGATCTCGTACACCCGATATAGGTTCGTCCAGTCCAAACCCTGCCCGTTCACGAGTCGCAACACGGTTCGGATCGGTTCGTGTTTCTCGGCTAAGGCCGTCCACCTTTCCAGGTCGGTGAGCGCGTTGCTTGTGACAGAAAGATCGGCGACGGCGTAGATCCACCCTGTGGCGCTGCCCGACCCGAACTGAAAACCGTGCCGCTGCCCATGGGCATCGATGTGCGTGACCCCCGTGACCTTCACGCTTTGGTACCGAGGATTGCTCAACCGAGCGGCCCCGTTGACGCGGACCATAATCTCTTGGGCCTTGCGGTACACCACCTCGGCGTCGGTCAATCCCTCAAAGTCAGGGGATTGAAGGATGTAATTGTCCACGTCCTGCACCACGCGCGGGTCACCCCGAGCCAGTTGGTGAGCCAGGTAGGCCAGGTCAGAGGCGTTACCCGTGAGCCGGGCCTGCCAAAAGTCCGCGGGCATGGTCTGGCCGGATGGTGAACGATTAGTCATCGGCGGTCTCCTGCTACAACTGGTCGTCGCTCAGGTCGGTGTGGGCGAGCTGGCCGTCGTCCAGGTACGCCGCGATGCGTTCCAGGGTTTGCTCGGCGTCGGCCCCCACCCAGGTCTGGGCGTGGGGGTCGCCTTCCTTCGCCCGGCGTTTGGCACCCTCGTGGATCGCCTCGGCCAGCATCGCCAGCCGGTCGGCCCGGTCGTCGTGCATGTCGATCTGGCCTACGGGCGGCGCGACGGCGGGTTGCGTGAACGTGGCGGCCAACATGGCACGGTCAAGCAGGTGGGCCATCGCGGCGGCCCGGGCCGCGTCTTGAAGCGCCTGCTGATGGGCCAGACCGCTGCGGGCCATCTCGGACGTGAGATCACGCGCCATCGAGCGCCGTGCTTCCTGCGCCATCTGTACCGCGCGCTCGCGTTCGGCCCGTAGCGCCGCCAAAGAGTCGGCGATGGTGTTCAGGACTTGGGCCCCCACGCACTCCTGGACCCTCTGGTCCTGAAGGCGAATGGCTTCAGATTGGCTGGCCATGACTTGGCTGGCCGCGAGCGATTTTATTCGGCCCATCTGGTCCTTCAAGATGCTGTTCACGTCCAGGCCCTGGCGCAGATCCTTCATGGTGCTGGCCAGGTTGGCGTTCACGCGCACCTTGTCCATCGCGCCGCTCAACGACGCGGCGGCCGTGGTTGTGTGGCGGCTGAGCGTCTGTTTGAACTCCTCCGCCGTCGTGAGGGCGTGGACGGACGCCCTCACGTGCTGCAACGAGTCGAGCATCGCTTTGCGGCGATCGGCCTCCATCGTCTCCACCATCTGACGCATGGTGTTCAGACCGGTGTCGACGTGCGACGCTTCGCGGATCGCAACCTGGTGAGCGGCTTCCAGGGCGGTCTGCGCCTCCTTCAAGGTGGCGGCGAGTTCCGATGCGGCTTCCTGGGCGTCTCGGGTCTGGCGCTCATGGTAGGCACGTTTGCGCTCGTTATCGTCCTCGTGTTTACGGGGTTGGGGCATAGCCTCATCCTTTCGAAATCGTCGTGTGCGACGTTTACCGCCCGCATTATACCATTCGTCGTTCACGACGATTCAGGCGGCCGAGCCGTCAAGACTAATTAACGGAACTAAACCTGGTCGCCAGTGTGGCTCCGGCGGGCGGTGCCTGCTCCGTTGCAGGCGGGCGTGCCCAGCGTCGGGCTGAAGTCCTAATGCGAAGCCGCTACTTCTTCTTTTTCGCCGGGGCCTGCGTCAGGGCGCTGGCCGCGACCCTCTTCACGGCCTTGGGCGTGTTCTTGCTGCGCAGCAGCTTACCGGCTGCCGATGCTGCCTTCTTGCCTGTCTGCTCGTTCGCCATGATTATCACCTCCTTTCCTCGGGATATGGGACGTGCGGGGCGGCCAAGTCGCCCCGACGCTTGTGGTGCCCGGTGGCCTTTGCCGGGCCGATGTCACGCTGGGACACCGGCCCGGTCCTCCTCGGCGGCCATGGCCGCGAAGTGGACCTGCATTTCGCGCCACCGCTCCGCCGCCGCGCACTCTTCCTGATGCCCCTCGACCTCGGCGCGCTCGCGGTCAGCGCCGCGCCCCGGGCAAGTGCCGGGCTCAGCGACGCTCCCGCTGCGGCGGGGGCGCTCCCGCTCGCGCACAGGATGGTGTAGCCCCTTGGTCAGGCCGCGCAACACCGACTGCGCCAGCGCCCGCCCGTCAAGGCCCGGGTGCGCCTGCTTGAGCGTTTCCCGGCGGGAGGCGGCCTCGGGGTCTTCCGCCGCGACGGCCATGGAGCGCTGCTTAGTCGGGGGCGCAGGCGGTGTGGAAGCCGCATGTTGCTGATAGCCCGTCTTGGCGACGGTAACGAACCAAGCCCCGGGCCGACGGGCCGATCGGCAGGCCGGGTCTGCGAGGATCAGGCGGATGTTCTGGACCGGGACGGTGCAGGCGATCTTCCGAGCGGTCGGGGCCCAGACGCCAATTTTTTCCATTTCCGCAACAACAGCGGTTGCCTCCGATGACGAGGCAGCGTCCCGGGCGGTATCCGCTTGGGTGTTGTTGTCAGAACATGCGTCTGGGAGTGCATCCCCGGATGCGTCTTTGTAAGGGTACGCACCTTTTCCGGCGGGGGTGCGCGTTTTCCCCGGCGGGGGGACGCACTTCTCGGTTTCAACCCCCGCATATCCGGGCGCCGGGACGAGACGCAGCGGCACCTTTTCGCGGGCCTTGGTTGGGACGCGCCGAGGAGTCTTTGCGGGCGGGATCACTAGTGGATACAGGCGGCGCTCGCCGTTCACAAACTCCCGCCGGAGCCAGCCCGCCGCGATCAGGGCGGCTATGCGGCGCACGACCTGGGACTCGCTGCGGCCCTGGACCCGGGCCAGGTACCCGTTGGTCGCCCAGCAGTAGCCGAACTCCTGGCTGAGTTTGACCAGCCAGAAATAAAAGGAAATGGTCGGTGCGTTGACCCGGGGGGTCGGCGCGGGCTGGTCGTCGGCGCAGGGGGGGGAAGGGACACAGGACATGATCACGCTCCGCGGCCGCACCGGTGATTTCAGCAGCGGCCTATTGGAGCGAATGATTCCTGCACGGCAGCCGCCGTGTCAACGCGAGCGGGCGCGCCTATAGTTATAGTTATGCGGCAATCCCCCGCACGATTTCCCCCAGTTTTGGGGTGGTTTTCCACACAAATGGGGTGAATTGCCACAGTCCTGGGGCGGGATTTCCCCCAGTTTTGGGGTGGGATTTCGCCGCGTGGCTACGTTTCCGGCGTGTGTTTCCGGGGCCGTCCGGGTCGGCGCTTGCCCGGCGGCAGGGTCGCGGGCGGCGCGGCGGGGGGCAGGCCGTTCGCACAGTCCTCGACTGCGGGCCGCAGGCGCGGCCCGGGGCGCAGATCGACGGCCTCCTGCAGCCAGGGCTGCGTCCAGTGGTATTTGCCCTGGAACGCCTTTTGCATCTCCGCCGCCGTCCGCACCGCTTCCCCTTCCGGTGCGAACACGCCGCGCTCGACCAGCCATTTGCACGCTTCGCACCAATAACGCAACAGCCGCGCCGGGTTCCGGCTGGCCGATTGGTTCTCGTTCAGGAACTCGGTGTAGGGCGTTTCCTTGGCGGGAAACAGGGACAGTAGTTGTTCCCGGGTCGGTTTCAGCGAGCCGTCGAGCGCCTCGCGCGGCTTCCGGCGGCAAAAGTGGGTGTAGGCGAGCCCGATGGAGCGCGCCCACGCGCCGCTGGGTTTTTTCCCGGGGATCGAGCCGAGCACTTCCCCGAGCGGAAGATACTGGGCCGTTGCCGGGGCGGTCGTCAGCGCCGTCCATTCCCGCGAGGCCACCAGTTCCACGCGCACTGGCACGGTTTCGGCCTCGAACAGGGCGGGCTGGATCGGCCGCTCCCGGCTGATGACTGCCCAAAGCGCCGTGTCCAGTTGCGTCTGGATGCGCCTGCGGGTCGCGGTGTCGTAGTAGGCGGTGCTGCGCTCGCCGACGATATGGGCGCGCGCGCCAAAACGGATGTAATCCCAAACGAGGCGCCGGTTCTCTTCGGCCTTCGCCGTGGTGTCGGCGCGCAGGCCGATCTTGGCCGCCACATCGTTCAAATCGACCCATCCCCCGGCATAGGCGTGCTGGGGCAGCGGCGCCGGGGGGGCGAGGCAGTGGGAAATGTACAACAGGGCGAAGGCCGCGTCCACGTCCAGGCGGTCGGTGATCTGTTTGAGCAGATCGACCCCGAACCCGGCCTCGCGCTCCTCGGCCAGCAGGTCCAGGCGCGTGTGGAAAGGAGCGTTCGGGCGGGCGTGAATCCGGGCGAGCGCCGCTTCGTCATCGACGTAGTGCTGGTTGTACTTGCCGTCGGCCACCGCCTGCATGATGGCCGCCCACTCCTGCGACGTGTGCAGGGCGTATTCCGCCGCTTTGCGCGGGACGGCGGCGCGTGCGCCGCCGGGCGGGCGGGCCGCCAATGCCGAGACGACCTGCGCCGTGAGCTGCTCCACCAGTTCCCGAAACGGCTCGGTGCGATCGATCCGCTGCAGGGTGTCGTGGTGCGGGGTGTCCGGCTGGGGACGGTCATGCGGGTGTCCCACGCGCTGGTGCAGATCCGCCCCGGGGGGCGCGGGCAGCGCGGCGCCGGAGTTTTCACTTCGCCATTGCTGCAGCACGGCGGCGAGCGCCTCCTTTTGGGCCACCGTGTCGCCCGCGTCCAGGTGCCGGACGAACGCCCGCATGTCGAACTGCCCTGTTTGCGCCTGGTACTGCAAAACGCTCAAAAGGGCGTCGTTCACCGACCGGGCCACGGCCGCGGCGACGGTTGCCTTCGGCGCGCCTTCCGGTCGGAACGGCGGCACTGCCCCGGCGGGCGGCGGAGCATCCGGCGGTTCAGGAGGGATCAGCCGGTCCGTCATGCCCCTTTTGCCTTACTGCTACGCTGCCGCGACAATGTGCTGTCATACTGACGTGACAATACTTTGTCAAGGTCGTCCGGGTTATCGAGCGCCCACATCAGTGCCGCCCGCAGGATGTCCGATTTCGACGGGCGCGCGGGCAGGCGGCGCAGGCGAAGCCAGGCCTCGTCCAGTTTTTCCGCCTCTTCCCCCGTCAGGTAGGCCATCACGCGCACCACGGGCGGGGTTGCTGCCGTTGCGCGCGGCTCCGACATCGCGGGGGTGGCCGGATCGCTCGAAGGCGCTTCGGGCGCGGGCACGGGAGTCGACGACTGGGTCAGATTCAGCGACGACATCGACCTATGTGGCCGGGCGGTCGTGGACACGGGCGAGCACCTCCTCCGCCAGCGCCGTGTATTCGGCGGCGGCGACACTGTTCGGTTCCAACACGACGGCGGGCACCCCCGCCTGGGCGGCATATTCGTGGGTGACGCGGCGGGTGATGGCGGTCCGGAGAACCATCTCGCCCAAGTCGTCGCGCAGTTCCTGTTCGGCACGGCGCGCGGCCACAGTGCGGTCCGCGAACGTCACGAACACGCCGCCGATCGAGACCTGGGGCGTGATCCCGGTGCGGATCTCTTCCACCGTCGTCAAAAGGTCACGCAAACCCGCCGCGCCGAGCAGGGCAGGACTGACGGGCACGAACAGCCGGTGGGCCGCCACGATGCAGTTGACGGTCAAGAGACCGAGCGACGGCGGGGTGTCGAGCAGCACGAAGTCGTAGCCCACGCCCTTGAAGCCCTCCAAGACCCGGGATAGGAACCGCTCGCGCCCGAGTTTTTTGAACAGATCGAACTCCGCGTCCGCCAAGACGCGGGTCGCCGGGCACAGATCCAGGCCGGGTACCTGCGTGGGCTGCACGGGAACCGGTGCGCCGTGCAGCATCGCGTCGGCGATAGTGGCGGTCACCTCGACCGGGTCCACGCCCAGCGACAGGCTGAGCGAGCCCTGCGGGTCGACATCGACGGCGAGCACGCGCAGGCCGCGGCGCGCGAACGCCGCAGCCAAATTCGCCACTGAGGTGGTTTTCCCGACGCCGCCTTTTTGCTGGGTAACCGCGATGATTCGCATGCGCTGCTCCATGCTAACGTGACAGTATATTAACATAATAGCACAATGATGTACTGCTCTGTATCTTTGGCGTGATCTTTTCTGTTGCCGAAGCGGAACGCGGTGGGTTCCCGCAACCTCCCCAGCGGGGCGACTATCGCCGCGACCCGGTTTAGTTCGGGTCGCCGCTGTTCGTGGGAGTCGCACGCTCACCCGAGCCGGGAACGCGGTCGGGTGCAAAAGAGAAGGGGCGGGCGAGGGTATCCTCGCCCGCCCTGTTCCATCCCGAATTCATCACCGAGCGAGGCCGAAAAATCAACCCTCGATCTCAGCACGGGGCCAACCAGAGATCGCGTAACCATTTAACGCGGCGTTCCGCCCTGGCTGCCCGGTGATCTGCTCGCCGATCCGACCCTGGCGGCCGGCCTGCCGTTCCTGCGCGCGGTCGTGGGCTGCTCCGTCGTGGCCCGAAACGGCAACCTGCTCACCACGCCCGGCCACGAAGCCCAAAGCGGCCTGTATCTGGACATTCCCCCAATCACGCCGCCACAGGCAACCAGCGCCGAAGCCGCGTGGGCCGCCGCAGGGCGCCTGTTCGACGCGGGAGGCACCTTCGCCGAGTTCCACTACGTTTCCGACGCCGACCGGGCCAACGCCCTGGCGCTGTTCCTGACACCGTTCCTGCGCGCCTATATCGCCAGCCCGGTCCCCATGGCCGTGGTGGAAGCGCCCGCGCCCGGCACGGGCAAAACGCTGCTGGCCGAAAGCCTGCTGAGCGTTTAGACGCCGGGCCTGGTAGTATCGGACACGCCGAGCGAACGGGACCGGGATGCCACCGCCGAGTGGAGCAAACTGCTGCCCTCGACCGGCCGTGTCGTGGCGAACGTGAACGCTTATGTTCGCGGCAGCGTGGCCCGGTGGCGTCACGCGCAGGCAAAGTAGGCGCAGGTAAAGGCCGATCCCGATGCCCTGGCCTTTGCGGGAGCGACCTGGCGGGACGTGGCCGAACAGGAAGCCGCCGACCTGGACGCCTGCGCCGCCCGTTTCACTGCGGGGCTATGGATCGGAGCGCGTTGTTACCAGCAAAGGTTGCCTGCTTCCGAATCTGAAAACCTGTGCTCGGAAACGAACCCGGAATCAAGCAGGCGTCTGACTCG